>ENA-OFDP01000899-OFDP01000899.1-metagenomes-genome-assembly--contig:-NODE-899-length-12500-cov-2.790277_pt1 | contig 12500 bp, 12 predicted proteins | sample MGYA00153389_OFDP01 | MGnify analysis MGYA00153389 | reverse complement strand
AACCCAAATGCAATAGGATTTGTGTTTAAGCTTTGTTCTCTTAAAAAACCATTTCCATTTCGATAATATATATCAATTTTAGATTGTTGTGGGTAACCATAATTATAGATATGACAAATGTCTGATTTGCCATCCCCATTAAAATCTCCAATAAATAGTTTATCTATTGATGAACCGCTTGAAGTATAAATCAAATCCGGAACTTGATTAAAAACAAAAGGAGTTCCGATAATAAATATCTATTTTAGACTTTTACGGATAGTCATAATTAAATATATGACAAATGTCTGATTTTCCATCTCCATTAAAATCTCCTATAAAAACTTTATCTTGAGATGACCCGCTGGAAGAATATTGGTAATTATAAATCAAATCTGGTACTTGATTAAAAACAAATGGTGTTGTAACAAAAGAAGTTCCAGTAGATAAAGCTACAGACCAACTTGAACTATTTACATTTTTGTCTCCTCTCGTTAATAAGTCTATTTTTCCATCCCCATTAAAATCACCAAATTTTATCATCTGGTATTGGTTTGGGTAACCTGCATCACTGGAATGATACAAACTTTGATAACTATTTAAATATTGATCATAGGTAAATATTTCTGTATGCGATTCATCAATAAGTATAACATCATCTTTTCCATCACCATTAAAATCCAATACATAGGTTTCCAATGCATTATGCCATCTTAAGTGTGAAAACCAACTATAAGTACCATAAGAAAGATTGACGCTGGTAGAATTTCCGTTTAGAAAAATTCTATTATTAGACTCAATAGCATTAAGATCACTAACAAAAAATGTAATAATGTCAGATTTACCATCGCCATTAAAATCTCCATTTACCATAAAATTGCCTCTTGGAGGTATCTTATGATTCGGCCATAAACTTGAGTTATTGGCTATTGAAACTGGCGGAGCAAAGGTAAATCCACTTGCAGGACTAGTGTATAATAATAAATCTTCAAGAAAAGTACCCGAGCTATTAGATTTGTAAAACAAAAAATCATTATTACCGTCACCGTTAAAATCACTTTCACTTCTAATAATGTAATCTTGAGGCAGTGTGATAGTAGAACCAACGTGAGTTGTACTGCCAGAAGATACCTGTTGTTTAAGGATTTGAAAGAAATAGTTAGTATTTCCTGTGCTAGTGTTACCAGAATAAAATATAATTTCTTGTTTTCCATCACCATCTACATCCGATGCTGAAACTGTATTATAAGTTATTGGTTGGGATGCTTGATTATACTCTTTAAAAAATGTGGATGGATTATCTCCGTATTTAAAAATAGTAGAATTTAACGAAATATTTGAAGAATCCTTTTCTACTACTTCCTTGAAATAAGATGCTGTTTTATTGTATCCATAATTAAAATTATATTGTTTTTCGGGTATGTTTGTAGTAGGTGAACTATATTTGTAACCAGCAAATGTTTTTATAGATTCTAATAAAAACTTATTTTCCACTTCAACATTTGCAACATACGTTGAATTTTTATCAGTTCTTGAAGTATAATTAAATTCAATTAGATTGTAAGGAAGCAGATTAGTATTTAAATTACCAGTGTACTTAATTTGAAATATTAATAGTTGATTAGTATAATTTGTATAAACATATTCCAAATAGTTACCATCTTTATAAATCACTTTATTTAAAAACCACGAAATAACAATACTACCATTAGGAGTTGTAAATCTGGAATCTGATGAATTTCCATATTCCATGATAGTTCCATCTTTACTAACCACCTTAAAATACTCCGGACTTCCACCTATATTTCCATATGAGGTGGTTACAGAAAGATTTTCATTTTCTAAAATATATCTACTATTTGCTGCTCCATACACTCCATTCCTAACAATCATTCACAAACCATCTATAGCAAATTTATCATGGAGTTCAAATTAACTGCATCTATTGCACCATCATGAAAAATACTTTTTCCGACTCTTGTTATCATGGAAGATGCACTTAATGACCAACCTTGACCTAATAAACCATTTCCAACAAAAGAATTATAAGAAACAGAAACTGAAGGAACAATGCCGTTCGTGCCAGGTGGAATAGAAATGGGTATAGAATAAGATGCCGTACCATTAGAAACCCCAACTGAACCATTTACTGCTCCAACTGCCAAATTTACATCAATGGTTTTTGCATCAAAAGTAGCAGTGGTGTAAAGTGGCGTATAATTTTGGCTAAAAGAATTGTTTTTAAAACCAAAATGTAAAACAATAAATAAACTGAATGTTAGGAAGAAATTCTTTTTCATTTGATAGATTGATAAATACTAAAAGTCAAGATTTAATAGAAATGTTAATAATTTGTAAACTCTATGTTAAATTAATGTTAAGTTTAAAATTACAATTACATTTTATTTTCAAAAATTATAAGACTTTACTGTATTATCTTGCTCAAATGTTAAATTTAATTTTTTAAATACCAAATAAATTTTTAAGTATTTTTTAAAAATTCACAATAAACACATAAAAACGAAGAAATGAAATCTATGAATGAAATACATGTTTAAACACCTAATCTCAAATAATTCCATTTTCCATACTTTCAATCCAACAAAACCCTCCCTACCTTTCCATTACTTCCAGAAAAATACACATATTTCCCATCTTTTGCAATTTGGCAGACAAAAAAACTATCCTTTGAGATTGATTTCCAGGTTTTACCGTCATTTTTTGTAATTTCTATTCCGCTTGGGCCAGTCGTAATCCAGCTTTTATTTTTGAGGTAAATTACACAACTTCGGTAGGTATTTATGTTTGAAAGAAGTTTCATTTTCTTTAAACTTTTACCTTTTAATAAAACTCCATTTTTATTTTTGATAGAATCTGAATTAAAGTCGCCGCCAACTACCATTATTTTTTGCCTGGTTAAAAATGTTTTTGGAGAATAGGCAATTGAATTAGCACCTGTAGTTTCTTTCCCTTTTTGAATTGGAAGATCAATGATCCTATTATTAAAGAATAAATTAGATTCCATTCCACCAGAAACAAATATATACTCAGCAGGCTTTTTTAATAGAATATTAGTTCCGCTGGAAGCAAAACAAGCCTCTCCTACTTTTGCCATAGGTCTGTTTTCAACTAATTTTCTACCATAGTCACTTGGTTCTTTTGAATCTATTCCTAATTCACGCCAGTTTTTACCAAAATCTATCGTCTCGGCAATAAAGAATCTTAATTCATCATTAATTTTAATCGGATCACCAATTAATATTCCTTCGCCTGAAGGGGAAAAGTCAAATGCATCTAAAAACATACCTTCTCTATTTATAGTAAAAACAGTATTCCAAATTCTACCGCTGGTGGTAGTTTCAAAAATCATAGCAGGATTTCCTATCGCCATTACAATTGCTTGTGATGAATCAAACGCTTGAATATCTCTAAATCCAGCTTTTGATTGATTAGGAATTGTAAATTGTTTCCAAGTTCCCCCTCCGTTTGTGGTTCGTAAAATAACTCCTTCTGAGCCACAAGCCCATATAATTTCATCCGAAACAACAGAAAGTCCTCTCAATCCTGATGTGCCTTTCGTTAAATATTCGAGTGTTTGCGATTGAGCCAAATTTGGAATAAGCAATAAAATTTTTAAAAAAATAACTAAAAATACCTTTGAAAAGGAAAATGAAAAAACCCGTTTAGTGGCTAAAATATTTCTGTTCATTTTGCTAATAATATTAGTATTATTTATACTTTTATAAAGTTATGAAATCACGTATTCTTTATGCAATTGTAGATATTGAAACCACCGGTAGCTATGCAGGTGGCAATGGTATTACAGAAATTGCCATTAGAATTCACGATGGTGAAAAAGTAGTTGAAAAATTTGAAACTTTGATTAATCCCGAGCAAAAAATTCCTTATTTTATTACTTCACTTACTGGCATTGATGATGAAATGGTTCGTAATGCACCTATTTTTCAAGAAGTTGCAGCACGTATTTTTAATTTACTCCACGACAAAATTTTTATTGCACATAATGTAAATTTTGACTTTTCTTTTGTCAAAAATCAATTGGCAAAATACAATTATCATCTTACCAATAAAAAATTGTGTACGGTACGTTTAGCCAGAAAAGTTTTGCCTGGACATGCCTCTTATAGTTTAGGTAAACTTTGCCGTAGTCTTGATTTGCCTTTGCAGAATCAACATCGGGCGGCTGGTGATGCGGATGCTACTGTTTTGCTTTTTGAGCGAATAATAGAAAATGACATTCAGAATCACATTTTAGAAGCATTAAAAAAGAACTCGAAAGAGCAAATGTTACCTCCACATTTAGCGAAAGCGCAAATAGATAAATTGCCACAAACTGCTGGAGTATATCAATTTAAGAATGAAAAAGGTGTAATTGTGTATGTTGGGAAAGCAAAAAATATTAAACAACGAGTAATCAGTCATTTTTCTTCGGATGATACAGGAAGAAAGCGACAAGATTTTCTAAAAAGTATTTATACTATTGAATTTAAAGAAAGCGGTACCGAAATAATGGCTTTAATAGAAGAAGCTAATCTGATAAAAACTATCTGGCCTATTTATAACAGATCATTAAAATCTGTAGATATACAATTCGGTGTTTATAAATATGAAGACGTAAATGGATTTTTTCGATTGGTGGCTGATAGAAAAAGAAAACTTTCGCATCCTGAATTAATATATGCTACAATAAGTTTGGCAATGGAAAATTTAAGAGCTTTAGCCGAGGAAAATTCTTTGTGCTTTTTTATGTGTGGACTACAAAAAAAATCAGACTTATTGGAAATTTGTTCCTCTCCTGATTGTTTACTTTGTTATAAAAAAGTAAGTAAATCGAAATACAACAAAAAAGTTGAAACAGGTTTAAAAACGATAAAAAAATCCTTGGATAGTTTTGTAATAAAAACAAAAGGTAGAGTGGAAAATGAAAATGGATATGTGATGATTGAAAATGGACATGTTACTAAACTTGGTTTTTTAACCTGCGAGAATGAATTATTATCCAAAAATTTTTTAAGCGATCAACTTACTCCTTGCCCATTGAATTTTTATAATAGAAATTTAGCCTATCAGCATGCGAATGAATTCCCAGAAGAATTGATATTTTTTTGAACCACAATTTTTGAACAAAGGTTTTGAACCACAAAGACTCGAAGGACACTAAGGCTCACAAAAAAGAAAAGAAAAAAATTGGGCAAAGGTTTTTAAACCACTAAGACTCAAAGAACACTAAGGTGCACAAAGAAGAAAAGAAGAAAAGAAAAAATTAAAGTCCAGTTTTAAATTACCGTTGATAACTATGAAGTTGCGGAGGAAGGAAAAGAAAGAAATAAAATAATTTAGGTAAAAGATGGAATTTTTTTTAAGGTCTTATTAATTCGTAGAAAATTGCATTGGAACACTGGTAACAAATCGCTTGGTATGTAAAACGCGTTCGTGCTGAAGACCAACACTTAAATCTATCCAATCTGGATTTAATTTTCTAATTAATTTTTCTTTTTGAGCTTTTGTAAACTTTTTCACTTGTTTCTGACGCTCAAATAAATGAGCTTCGTTCGTATATTCTTCAAAATAAACCAATCTATTTGCTTGAGATAAAGGCTCGAAAAATAAGTTTTTTGATTGATGAATGGCAGAAATAGTTCTCAGTAAATCAGAACTTGAATCAACATGAATAATAGAACGGTTTTTATCAGTCAAAAAATAAAGGAAGCTTTTCATATAATGTTTATTAAATCTGAATTATTTGGCAACAGTCAAAAATTTTACTAATTTTATACGCAATAATACTAATAATTTTAGTAATTCAAAATTATCAATGAAAAAAATTGGAAACAATCTAAAATTCCTTCGAAGGCACAAAAAAATAACTCAGGAGCAACTTGCTAGTGACTTATCAATTAAAAGATCGCGAATTGGTGCTTACGAAGAAGGGCGAGCAGATCCGAAAATGGATGCCTTGCAAATTATCGCAAGCTATTTCAAAGTCGAAATACAAGACATTATTAATGAAACGATTAATGAAAAATGGCTAAAAGGGAGACAATTTAAAGAAAAAAAGGCAGTATCTGCAAATCTAACTGATACTGTTAGGGTGTTAGCAATAACGGTAGATAAAGAAAATAATGAAAACATAGAAGCAGTTGGTTTAAAAGCAAGTGCTGGCTACCTTAATGGATATGCTGATGCAACGTTTGTTGAAGATTTACCAAAATTCTCCTTGCCAATATTTAAGAACGGAACATTTAGAGCTTTCGAAATAAAAGGAGATAGTATGTTGCCAATAGAAAGTGGTAGCTATATTATTGCCGAATACATCAGCAATTGGAAGGAAATAAAATCAAATGAAACCTATATTATAGTTAGTAAGGACGATGGAATTGTTTATAAGCGCATTCAAAATAATTTAATAAAATCTGGAACGATTACTTTGCAATCAGACAACAAAACTTATGATGACTATTCTATGCCGCATGGATCTATTTTAGAGGTATGGAAAGCAAAAGCATTTTTAAGTACTGCAATGCCTGATGCTCCAAAGCTAGGCGACGAAAAAAATATTGACACTATTATACACGATTTACAACGCACAATTGATTATTTGAAAAAATAAGTTGAATTTGAAATTTTGCAGAATATTTAAACTTTTATGCGTTTTAAATCAATATATTAGAATTCAACATCGGATGGATTAGGCTTAGGGACTAGCGGTCTCGTCATTTCTGACTAGATCCTTTAAAAACAATTTAGTCAAGATTCTTCGTTTCTCTCAGAATAGCAAAAAAGCGAATAGCCCTGTCTCGTCTCGTCATTTCTGACTAGACGAGGTAAGCCCAAAATAATTTTCAAACTCATTGTTTATTATTTATTAAAAAAAAAGTCAATCAAGCCAAATAATAGATAATAGTTAAATTTTAACTATCAGTTAACTCAATTTTAAATAATTAGTTATTTCAGGTTTAAATTTTAGGCAAAAAAAAGCATCCTAAATAAAAAACATATAAATAACATGAGAAAAATAATTGTTGAAATTGCCGGAAGTTTACTTCTATTATCAGTTTCGATAATGGCTCAATCTAAAATGAGTGCTGAACAAAAAGCAAAAGCTTACACAGAGCGGTTGGCACAAAAAGCAGGTCTAGATGATGCGCAAAAAGAGAAAGCATACGCAATAAATCTGGAAGCTGCTCAACAGAAAGAGTCAATAAGACCTGAAGGAGGAGGAAAACCAGAAGTAAAAGGTGCAGGGGCAGAAATTGAAAAAAATCGTGATGCTCAATTAAAAACCTTGTTTAATGATGATCAGTTAGCAAAGTATGAAACCTGGAAAGCTGAAATGAAAGCAAAAGCAAAAGAAAAAAAAGGGAAAAAGTAAGTTTTAAATTCCGGTAAAAGCCGGAATTTTTTTTTCGATCCATACTCCTATATTTGACGCTTTAACCAAATGAAATGAAAAAAATTGCAGTTATCGGTTGTGGAGCAATGGGAAATGGAATCGCTCATACATTCGCACAGTTCGGGTATGAAGTTGCTATGATTGACACCTCGGAAGATGCGTTGAAAAGAGCCATGCAAACAATTGAAAAAAATCTGGATCGAATGCTGAGTAAACAAAGTATTAGCGAAGAAAAAAAAGTAGAAACTCTTTCAAATCTCCACATTTTCAACGATTTAGCTGATGGTGTTCACAATGCTGATTTAGTCGTAGAGGCTGCATCAGAGAATTTAGCTATTAAACTTTCTATCTTTAAACAATTAGATGAGTTTTGCAAAGCTGATGCAATTTTAGCCAGTAATACTTCATCCATTTCCATTACTCAAATAGCAGCGGCTACTAAAAGACCACATCAAGTGATTGGAATGCATTTTATGAATCCAGTTCCGGTGATGAAGTTGGTCGAAATAATTCGAGGGTATTCTACAGATAATTTTACCTGTAGCACTATCATGAAATTAGCAGAAACGTTAAACAAAATACCAGTTGAAGTAAATGACTATCCTGGTTTTGTAGCTAACCGAATTTTAATGCCAATGATTAACGAAGCTATTTATACATTGTATGAAGATGTGGCTGGTGTTGAAGAAATAGATCAGGTAATGAAATTAGGAATGGCACACCCAATGGGTCCATTACAATTGGCTGATTTTATAGGATTGGATGTTTGCTTGGCAATTTTAAAAGTATTGCATGATGGTTTTGGAAATCCAAAATATGCACCATGCCCATTGCTGGTAAATATGGTAATGGCTGGAAATAAAGGAATAAAATCGGGAAATGGATTTTATGAATATATGGCAGGTAGCAAAGAATTAAAAGTAGCAGCCAGATGGGCAAAATAAATTTAACGCAATAATTGTTCATAAAAACCACCAAATTCACGCTTTTTGTTTACAAAATGGATTTCTAAAATCCAATTACGGACGTTTCCATTTGTATCAGGCAAAAATAAATCAAGTTTGTTTTCGGGATGAATGTAATTGTCTTTAATTTCTGTTTCTAAACTTTCATGCGGAAATTGACCAATTAAATGTCCTCCTATTTCACCTCCAAAAATCCATCCGTATTGCTTGGCTAACTCACATAAATAATCATAAAAATCTGAGCCTGTTAATGATTTTTTTGAATTGAAAAAAGCCTGACCATCTAGCCAGGCTTTTTCTAAATCTCTTGTAAGTTTTAATTTCTCCTGATCGTTTCCTATTACATACGTTCTTCCGAAATCTGCTTCGAATTCTTCGAAAATAGGCCCGAAATCAAAAAAAACGATATCATCATCTTGAATTTTTAAATCAGGAGGATTTTCTTTGTAAGGCAAAAGGGTATTTGCACCTGCTCGAACAATTCGTTTATGCCAATATTTTGTAATTCCAAACAAATTTTCTGCTAAAATAAATACTTCTTTATTCAGCTCATTTTCAGTTTTACCAGCGCATACAAGTCCTCGCTTTTCGATTTCTGAAAACAAAAAAATTGCTTTGCTTTCAGCTTCTTTTAATCGTGATAAAATTTCACTTTCAGTTCTCAAGTTCTTGTATGTTTATTCAACAATAAATCTTTTTATTTTAGACCACCGAGTAATTTCATGTAATCTGATTTGCTTATGTAAATCAAATCTAATATTTAAACTAATTGAATTTCCAATTATTTTATTAATCAATTAAATATATCGTAAAATTTAATGAAGACGTATTAATTTGATTTAGCAATATAACCATCGTATTTGAAATTCATTAAATTCATAATTCGAATAAATTCAGATTGCAAGTTTGCCTTGATGGTAATAATTTCTTTGCTGACCGGATGCTCAAATTTCAGCGAGGCAGCATGCAGAAGCATGGTATTTAATTCAAAATTTTGAAGAAAAAAGCGGTTTTGTTTATTGCATCCATGTGGTCTATCTGCTATAATAGGATGTAAAATATGACTTAAATGTTTGCGAATCTGATGCATTCGTCCGGTTTTAGGTATAATTTCTAACAGCGAATACCGGGATGTTTCGTGTTGACCAGATGAATAAGGAATTTCAGCAATCTCTAACCTGACATATTCTGTTATGGCATCTTGTAAAGTTCCATTTTCTTTTCTAAGTGCATAATCTATAATTCCACTTTCAGGAGTATAACCTCGAACAATTGCCAGGTATTTTTTCTCCATTTCAGCATTGCTAAATTTCTGCTGCATATTTCTTTCTGTTTCTTTATCGAAAGCAAAAAGTAATACACCTCCAGTTTTCCGATCAAGTCGATGAACTGGCATTACCATTTTACCAACCTGATCTCTAAGTAATTGCAAAGCAAAAATTTGAACATCAGCGGCAATAGAAGAACGGTGTACCAATAAATCATGTGGTTTATTGATTGCTATTAAATATTCGTCCTGATAAATAATTTCGAGCATAAATTTATTATAAGGAAGTTTAAATTTAAGATTAAAAGAAGGTTACATTTTTTCCGGAACTTGAATTCCAAGCATAGAAAATCCGTTTTTAAGAATAGATGCAGTTGCACTAGAAATGGCAATACGTAGATTTTTCAAGTCCTGATTACTTTCTGTTGATATCGGCGAACTATGATAAAAGTGATTGTATTCTTTAGCAGTTTCAAACAAATAATTGGCAACTACTGCTGGGCTACGCTCTTTTGCTGCACTTTGTATAATTGCTGGAAAATTAGCTAATTGAACAATAATTTCTTTCTCCGCTTTTGGCAAATCAATCGTATTTAGCTTAATTTCAGAAACATCAACATTTACTTTACGAAGCACAGAATTAATTCGTGCATATGTATATTGTATAAATGGTGCTGTATTCCCTTGCAAATCAATAGATTCCTTTGGGTTAAATAATATTCTTTTTTTAGGATCAACTTTTAAAAGAAAATACTTTAATGCACCTAAACCAATTTGGCTATATAAAACTTCTTTTTGTTCATTTGGCATATCGTCCAACTTACCCAAACTTTCTGTTTGTATTTTAGCTTCATTAATCATTTCCGCCATCAGATCGTCAGCATCAACTACGGTTCCTTCCCGAGATTTCATTTTACCAGATGGCAAATCAACCATACCATACGATAAGTGATATAATCCCTTCGCCCAAGTTTTACCAAGTTTAGCTAATATTAGAAACAAAACTTTAAAATGATATTCCTGTTCGTTTCCAACTACATAGATAGATTGTTCCATTCCAAAATCATGGTATTTTTGCTCCGCTGTGCCTAAATCCTGAGTAATGTAAACAGAAGTTCCATCGGCTCGCAAAATAATTTTTTCATCCAAACCATCAGCAGTTAAATCAATCCATACTGAATTATCTGGTTTTCGGAAAAACACGCCTTTTTCTAAGCCTTCTTCTACAATTTCTTTTCCTAGCAAATATGTTTTTGACTCATAATAATATTGATCAAAATCTACTCCTAGTTGCTTATACGTTATGGCAAAACCTTCATACACCCAAGAATTCATTTTTTGCCATAATTCTATAACTTTTAGAATTCCATTTTCCCAATCTAACAACATTTGCTGCGCTTCTTGAATAATCGGAGCCGTTTTTTTCGCTTGATCTTCCGAAATTCCGCTATCAACTAAGTTTTTAATCTCTAATTTATATTCTTGATCAAAGCGAACATAATATTTCCCAACTAGGTGATCTCCCTTTAATCCAGCACTTTCTGGTGTTTCATCACTGCCAAATTTCTGATAAGCAACCATTGATTTACAAATATGAATTCCTCTATCATTAATCAAATTTGCTTTGATCACTTCAAAACCTGCCGCTTTTAAAATTTCACCCAAAGAAAATCCTAATAAATTGTTGCGTACATGTCCAAGATGTAAAGGTTTGTTGGTATTAGGTGATGAATATTCAATTAAAACTTTCTCAGCTATCGTTTTAACATATCCATATTGTGTGTTCAAAAATTGTTCATGAAGAACTTCTAGCCAATAAAAATTAGCAATAGTTAAATTCAAAAATCCTTGTACAACATTAAAATCAACAATTAAATCTGTGTTTATTTTTAGCCATTCTCCAATTTCCAAAGCAGTTTGCTCTGGTTTTTTGCCAGATGTTTTACCTAAAGAAAATACAACCAAAGTAATTTCTCCTTCAAACTCTTTACGGGTTTGCTGAAGTATAATTTTTTCAGTTTCAATGTCTTTTTGATAAAGTTTTGAAATACATTGAATTACTAAACCTGATATTTTTTCCGAAATATTCATTCCCTCTCAATTTTTGAATTGCAATTTTACCAAAAAGATTTAGTTTAGTGTGGTAAATGAACACCTAAGAGTAAACTTTTAAATTTATGGAACCAGAAAACCTACACGCCCTGCAATATCCTATTGGAAAGTTTGAAGCTCCGGAAACGATTAGCGACGATATGTTAAAAAATTCTATCCAACAAATCAGAGATTTGCCAGCAGATATTGAACAAGAAATTAAAAATTGTAACAGAAAAGATCTGTCTAAAATTTATCGCCTGGGCGGATGGTCAATCAAACAAGTAGTGAATCATTTAGCAGATAGCCATGCGATTTGTCATTCAAGATTCAAGCTTGCCTTGACAGAAGATTTACCAACCATTAAACCCTATCAGGAAGCTGATTGGGCAAATCTTGCCGATGGAATTATGGATGATTTATCGGGGGCATCCATGATGTTGGCTGGCATTCATATCAGATGGGTGATACTCTTAGAAAATATGAGTAATGATGATTTTAATCGAAAATTTTATCATCCAAAAAATAATAAAGAATATAGTTTGCGTTTGGCAACTGGATTATATGCCTGGCATGGAAACCATCATTTAGCACATATTAAAAATGCTTTAGCAAATAATTTTTGAAAAATGAATAATTTTTATTTTTAATAAAGCATTTATGCTTATTACTATTCTATTTAGTAAGCGTTTTAAATCAATGTATTAGAATGTAAAATCGGAGGTAGGAGGCTTAGGGATAGTAGCGGCATCCTTTTTTTCCTTTAAAAAACAATTAAATAAAA
>ENA-OFDP01000897-OFDP01000897.1-metagenomes-genome-assembly--contig:-NODE-897-length-12525-cov-16.338011_pt1 | contig 12525 bp, 12 predicted proteins | sample MGYA00153389_OFDP01 | MGnify analysis MGYA00153389 | reverse complement strand
GAGAGGGTTTGGGAGTTTTATTAGATATTTCAAAAAAGTTACCAAATTTTGTAGTCACACTACCCCATAAAGCAATAAGGTACTAAACAGCTAATCATCCTGCTCGGAGCTAAAATCAAAAGCCCGTAGTCCTTACTGACGAAAGAATACGGGCTTTTAGGGTGCGATAAGGTCATTTCTATCTTTAAGTATCTAAATTTTATTTGATTAAAAACTGTCCTGATATAGCAATCGCCACATGTGTTAGGACGCAAGTTTTAAAATGGGGTTATTTGCATAAACCCTCCAAAAGGGGGAATAAGCATATTTATAGCTGAGGGCTATCAGCTTTTAGAGGTAGATACTTTAGCAGCTCAATTAGCCCGTAGTTAATAAGAGCCATAGGTTTGAGAGAGTATCATTACTCCTTAGACGATCGGGGAATGGTATTTTGAGACATGAAAAGCGACACAATATAAGTGTGTCTCGAAAAGTACAGTTTCTCAGACGCGTTTTGTTTACTGGTAAGAGTTTCAAGTGTCGATGATGGGAGCGATTCATTAGATGGAACGAGAATTACGTGCCGAACGAGCTTCAGCCGGGAAGGGAGTAGAACTGCTACATCTTTCTGAATTATGATTTTTGTATAAAATGTATCTTGACAAAACAATTAAATTAATGTTTTATAAGATTACGTTGCTAGAAAATAATTTTTTTCATTATATGGATTTACCATTTTAAGTAAATCAAAACTTAAATATAGCAATCCTAGATAAGAAGGTGATCGCTTTAGTGCATCAGTATGGAAATCAAAATAGCTCTAGCTCTTACATCTCAACGGCTTAAGCTCAAAATAAACGTACTGCTTATGTTGGCAAATCAAATAGGATTGCTATAGGATAGATCACGAATAGATTAAATATTTATTCAAATGACATTTTCAGATTAATATCCAGCCTATATTCTAGTTAAATTTATATAGTAGTTGCACTAGAATCAAGACGAATAATTTAGGATCACCATGACTTATAATAAAGAAAACATTGACAATAGTAAACATTGAAAACTGAGAGGTATTACCAAGTGGAACAAGATAACTTATTTTCCAGAGAAATATATCATCCCTTAGACATAATTTATTCGCTTAAAATCGCAGTTTATCTATGTGTTGTGGCTATTGGTGTATGGGGAGTTCTTAAACTTGACGGATGGTATATTTTAGCTATGCAAGTACTTCTTGGTGCTGTATACGCACACGGTATAGAATTAACTCACCAGGCGTTGCATCTCACAGGATTCTCCAATAAGCGTATGAATCGTTTCTTTGGTGTGCTGATGGGTATACCAATGCTAGTTTCTTTCTCTGGGTATCAAGATAGCCACTTCTATCACCATCAAAATGTAGGAACCCCTAAAGATAACGAATTTTTTAATTATGGAAATAGAAATTCTCTTCATATCTGGGATTTAATCACACATTTTTTCTTGATCAATCATTTTATTGGTTTTTTGAAGTGTGCTTGGATATCTTTTAGTACTAAAGAATTTCAATGTAAAATATTGAAAGATAAGTCTAGTAAAATCAAAAATGAATATCGCATAATCAGCATATTATTTTTTGGAGCATTACTGTATACTATGCTTAGTGAAAATTTGATTCTAATCTCTATATGGCTGGTTCCCGTTTTTGTTTTTTCGGCTCCAATCCACGCATTAATTGAGCTGCCAGAACATTATGGTTGTAATAGTAACTCAAAAAGTTATCTTGAAAATACTAGAACAATTCAATCAAATGCTTTTATGACATGGTTTACAAATGGGAATAATTTTCATGTAGAGCATCATTTAAGACCCGCTGCACCAATTGAAAAGTTGAAAGATGTTCACAACGAAATCGGTGTCGGAGAAAAAATTACATATAAGAATAAAACTTATCGAGAGTTTTATATCGGCTTTATCAAAGATTTTTTTAGTAAAAAGTAGAAATTTATGCATTTAAATCAAATCTGTAATGACTATAAATTCCAGAAATCACTCAATGATCATTATTGTGATTTTCTATCAGATCCAACAAATATCGAACGGATTCCAGACAGCGTGGAATCATTTCAAATAATTAGAAATATGGAAGATACCTGGGATGCTCATGAACTTAGTAGGGTGTCTCAAGAATATCTACCAGAAACCGTGTCTGAATTTACTAATTTATATAAGAATTTGCAGGTTAATCATCGCAATGAGGTAAAATATCTATTCGATTATCTAGCGCATGAAGCAGATGCAACCGAGATTGCTTTTTATGTGTGCTTAGAAGAACAAGTAGATGGTCATTTTGATGACATAATTGCAATCTCTCAACTTGGAGTGCAGGGGAAATCAAAATTAGTAATGGCTGATAACTACTGGGATGAAATGGGGCGTGGGAATTTAGATGATGTCCATACAAGAATGTTTTCAGTTTCAGCAACTTATTTAAAAGAGATCCTCAAGAAAAGTGGAATAGACTTACCTACTCAAGTTCCTTGTGAGGCTTTAAAAAATGGGAATATGTTAATGATGTATGGTTTACGTAGGCGTTTAATCGGTAGACTAATTGGTGCAATTGGAATACTAGAGGATACTGCCCCTTATCGGTTTGCTAGCACGGTAGAAGGAATGAGACGATGTGGAATGCCAGATTACGTAATTCGCTATCATGAGGCGCATATCCATTTTGATTCAAATCATGGGGCTGAGTGGTTACAAGATGTAATATTACCAATGATCGAGAAAAGTAAACCTCTTATGAAAGAGATTTATTTAGGAATGTTGATAAGATATAAAGTTGCATTAGATTACTATGCTTCTATTGATAAATGGATAAAAATGCTTGAGATTAATCATTGTTAATTAGTTACATTTCCTTGGCGAAACAAAAGTAGGGGTTTTCAACTATAGCAATCCTAGATGAGAAGGTGATCGCTTTAGTGCATCAGTATGGAAATCAAAATAGCTCTAGCTCTTACATCTCAACGGTTTAAGCTCAAAACAAACATACTGCTTATGTTGGCAAATCAAATAGGATTGCTATAGCCCTAGTTGGGGTTATACAAATAACCCCTCGAAAAGGAGGATTCTGGAAAATTGAAAAGGAGGATTCTGGAAAATTAGGTTTAGCACTACACGCTTGAAACCCTTACCAGTAAACAAAAGACCGTTTCAGAAACTGCACTTTTGGAGACGTACCGATATTATGTCTCTTTCCATGTCTCAAAATACCATTCCCCGATCGTCTAAAGAGTAATGATACTCTCTCAAACCTTTAGCTCTTATCGGTTATGGACTAATTCAGAGGAAAAAACCCAGAGGGGCAAAATAGATCCCTCAGTTATAAATATGCTGATTTCCCCTTTTCGGGGATTAATACCAAAAACCCTAAGCTATGAAGCATTTAAGCAAATTCAAATTGGAATTATTACACCAAGTCAGCGAAAGAGTTTATCAACAATAGCCAAAATAGTGGGGCTGAAACAGAGACAATCGCTCTATCATTTTATCAGTAAATTACCTTAGACATATCAGGAATTGAGAAAAATTAGACTTAAATTAATTCTAGATTGGTTGAAGGAAAAAAGCATCGATATTATTATTGATGAAACAGGAGATCCGAAGAAAGGAAGGAAGACAGAATATGTAGACAGACAATATTTAGGAAGGCTAGGGAAAGTAGATAATGGGATAGTAACAGTAAATAGGTAAAACCAACCGATGATACCACCTCGCTGGTAGTCAAGATGTTTAAGGATCGCTGAAACTATTATTTTTCGTTACCCCATTGAACAATCATAACAAAAATAAGATAAAGTGCTTATCACTTTCAATAGCATAGTAGCATCCATAGATGTTTATAGCTATAGTTTCTTGTCCTCTTTGAACCCATAGTTTCGTATGTTATCAATTGATAAATAATAAAGAAATAAAAATTAAATGAAATCATCAAATTTAACTATAGGACGATGGCAGGCATCAAGTTTAGCTGTATCCTTTGTAGTAGGTGCAAGTACTTTAGTTCTTCCAACGCTAGCTTTTGAAATTGCTGGGCCTGTAGGTTCTATTTGGGCTTGGCTCTCTATAACTATTATAACAATTCCATTAATCTTAATTTTCATTGATCTGGGTCTACATGATTTTAAGATAGGGGGTATTGCTGATTATTGTAAGTCTTCATTAGGTGAGTGGTCAGAATTTGGAGTTCATCTGACACTTTTGAGCGCATTGCTTTTTGGAGTTCCAGTAATTGTATGGATTACAGCTGGTTTCTTTCAAAAGACTTTAGGGATAGACAATAATTGGAAACCAATTATTGCCCACTCAATTTTGATAGCCCTCTCCTTGAATAATATGAGACCGCTCCGCAAGAGTACTCGTATTGCTTTTCTTTCATTTTGTCTATTAGTCTCTACAGTTTTTCTTGTAATTATCTTAAATATAGGAGCGTTTCAAGTAGGACTAAAAGAATTTCTAGGTTCTGTTTTTCAGATTACTGAATGGAAGCATTTTGCAATTAGAGACAATTCAGTAACATGGGGGAATTCTTTGAAAGCATCCGTCTTAGTGTTTTTTGGTTACGTTGGATGGGAAAGTCTAACTTTCTACTTGAAGGATCTTGAAGATCGAGAAAAAAACATCTCTTTTGTATACTGGACTAGTTTTATCTCAATTGTGTTACTTTACCTTGCGCTTGCTATCACCGTCAGTGGTGCTGCTTTAAGCGGTCTTCAGTTTTCAGGTGAAGAAGGTATTCTAAAGCTAATCTCTTGGAAACCCTTGTATTTCACTTTAAGTGTGATAATGCTGGTAGTGTTACTTGCTAATGTCAATGCTTGGCTGCTTGGAGGTAGCAGACAGCTGTATCAATTTTTTTGCTCAGGACTTATTCCAGGTCATTGGACTCGCTCCCTTGCCACAATCGATTACCATGGCGTTCCAAGACATGCGGTAGCCTTCTACTCTATTCTTGGAACAATTTTGCTGCTGGGACTCGATTTCAAATGGATATCAGTGTCAGAATTGATCTTATTTGTGAACCAAAACTGGCTTGTTCTATATGGTGGAATCCTCCTACATTATTTTCAAAGAGCAAAATCTCTCCGTGAGTATGTAATTGTTTTGTCCGCTACAGCATCATTTTTCATCCTTGTTTCAGTTTTTTCGTGGGGGATCTTAATAACGCTCACATATTTTTTGTTTAGTTTTGTATCTCACTTTTTGCGTAGAAGTTCAACGGGGGGGTATTAATTTGGTTCTGTTGCAAGAAATATAGCAACCGCCAAGATCGTTAGGACAACACAACGACTTCTAGTCGTTGCTAGTGGTGCAAAGTCCGGTTGTTGCCGCTCGCGGCAAAAGCCTGCCTAAAGCTGTACTACTAGCTAGAGTGTCTTAACAGCCTTGGAGATTGCTATAATTCTCCAACTGTTCAACTATCGCCTATGTGACAGCAATGCAAAAATCGAACTGGAATCGAAAGCGCGGCGTGTTGCCATGTTATCGATCCAGCCCGTCTATATCTTGCGTGAACTAATCCAACACTTAACTGGTAGAAGTTCACGGGTAGCAAAGAAGGGGGAACTCTGATAGGATAGTATACATGGAAAAGACTTTACCAGAATTAATAGTGGTAATCAGCCTAGAAGATTAGGCACAGGTGCTAACACACAAACGTTGTTAGGCTTCTCTACTAGAGTTCTCTCGCCACGAAAAATTTGCCTGTGGGTGTGAGATTAGCTATGCTAGTTTGCTTTAGGTTCCTGGTTAAACAAAAGAATTAATGCAGATTCAGACAGATTTATGCCTGCTCCTTGGCATTCGATTCCCGATTATTCAGGCTCCGATTGGTAGCGCTGTTTCTTCTCAACTCGTTGCTGCTGTTTCTAATTCTGGTGCTTTTGGATTTCATGCCTTTAGCTGGAAAACTTTAAAGGAAATTAAACACGATATCTTGGTAACACAAGCTCTTACCCAAAACTCTTTTGGGGCTAACTTTGTGCTGAAATGTTCGCAAAAAGAGCGACTCAAACTTTGCCTGGATTCAGGAATCCGTGTTTTTTCATTTAGCTGGGGAGACGCTTCTGCCTACATCCAAGTTGTACATGAGCATGATGGCATTGCAATGGTAACGGTTGGGAGTAGCGATGAAGCCAGAAAAGCTGTTGATATGGGGGCAGATGTCATTGTCGCTCAAGGTTGGGAAGCAGGCGGCCATGTCATTGGACAAGTATCTGGTTTAACGTTGATTCCCAAGGTGGTTGATGCCATATATCCGATTCCGGTCATTGCAGCAGGTGGGATTGCAGATGGACGGGGCTTGATTGCAGCATTGGTGTTGGGTGCGAATGGCATCTGGCTCGGCACAAGATTTTTAGCTAGTCGGGAAGCGATCGCTCATAAGATTTACAAGCAGAAAATCTTAGAGGCGCAGGAGACGGATACGACTTACTCTTTATTATTTGATGGAGGTTGGAAAAATGCACCACACCGCACAATTCATAACTCGACCGTACAGCAGTGGGAAAATGCAAACTCCTCCAGAAGTAGAGAAAGATCCAGCGAAGGTGAAATCATTGGGACTTCTCCAACAGGTTCTTTAATTCGGCGTTATGATGATACCATTCCATTAGAGAAAACAACGGGTGATGTAGAAGCGATGGCGCTTTATGCAGGACAGAGTGTAGGACTTATTGAACAAGTATTACCTGCTGCTGAAATTATTCAGCAAATTATTGATGATGCAGAGCAAGTAGTTGCTCAATTTAGTCGTTAAGTGGGGTTAGTTAAACTAAACAACCATCTCACGACAGCCGCTTAGTTTAACTAACCCCGTCCAAAAGATCCCCAGAACCGACCTGACCCAGATCTCGACCAAACTAGACCAACTGAGCAAACAGACAGCAGCAATCCCGACTTTGCCGCCATCCAAGCCGGATTTATCGAACTTAGCAACCAAGTCCGAGATCGAGCGGTTGAGTCAGCAGCTTCACATCAGGGACTGGATAGCGATTGGAGTATTGACATCCTCGACGCTAATGTTTCTAGTAACAACTTGGACGCTAGCCAACACCAGCAGCAAACTAGAGGAGCAAATCCAGCAGGTACCAGCAGCGGTCGAGCAATATCAAACCCAACTGAAGGAAGACGCGGCGGGAGCAGCAAAACTCAAAAAACAGAATCGCAAAAAGTCAAACCGATAAAAAAACCTCAGCTTACAATCCGCCCAAGAACAGATCGCGATCTAACACCAACAGCGGGAGAATTGCGAGAAACTTATCGCAGAAAATCAACATTTGGCGATAAGATGGGATTGGATGAAATCGAAAAAGTAGGCTTAGAAATCAATCGAGTTTATCAACAAACTCATCCAGATTGGGAGAAAGCACCAGATGATTTCAAACATCCCGACGTGTGGATCGATGGTAAAAGCGATGTAGGTGCGCGAGCTTTGCGGGGGAAGCTTCCCCCGCAAAGCTCGCTTGGGAATCTGTCCACCCCATTACGCTCTGGACAATGGAGTATAAATCGGTGATGGTGCTATTGCTATGAACTTTGAACCGCCGCCAAATCATGGGACTGATGCCCAGGATGAAGATTTTGAGTTGGTAGATGGTTATTTGCTCAGAGTCAGACACAGAGCCATTTTACCGCATTCCGGACCTTTCATCTCCCCCGAAAAAAATCGCTCTCCGTATTGTATCCGATAAATTAGTGAATATTATCTCTAATCCAGATGCAGCAAAGGTTGAAACAGTTACATCGGATATTATATCCGACACTAAGTCGGATACGATCGTATCCCTTGAAGAAGTCGAGCAAGCTATCAAAACAGAACCCTCAGAAATAACTATTGAGACATCCCCACCTAGTCTAACAAAAGCAGAAATTAGCGAACTAAAATCTCAGTTCCAGAACATTGAAATAGAAGATTCGCCGATCGACGAGTAGCGGGTAGTAAGCCGCCCTCGACTCTAACCAAACAAATCATCCAACCCATCCACAGCTCCAAACTCCGACTTAGGATGCGAAGGCTTCACCTCAACCTTCTCCTTCTCCCTAACATTCTTAACAACCGATTTAACTGGAGATCCCAAAACATCCCCCTCCACAGGTAACTCCACCTCAACCCCCACCACCTGTCTCAAAAAATGCGCCTGTTGAGACAACGCATGACAACTCTCCAAGGGGGAACGCAGAATTGGGGTGCGATTCTCTTACAACGAATCGCACCCCAATTCTGCGTTCCCCCTTACTATGAAGATCGATCGCCACGCAATACGGTTCGGTTAAGGTCTAGACAGTATTAAAGATCGAGAAAGAACGGACTTCATTTTTCCTTCCAGCACCCCTATGAATAGGTTTTTTCGAGGGAAATTTAGCTCTAGTTTTTTTTACGACTCTGAGGTTGCTTCGACCTTCACGCTTTGGAATCTGTTCATCCAAAATCTCTGCCTCTAGCCAGCTCAAAAAAAGGGAATGTCGGTTAATTCCAAGCGTTGAAATTTCGGAACAGCTCGGCGGACAACATTAAGCGTTCCAGTAAAACTTAATCTCAATGGGGAGATATCAGCTTTGTCAGCCACTTGAAACATCAGCGAACGAACAGCCCAATGTCCCAATAACCAGCCATAAATTTCTTGAACAACCTCACGAGGATTCAGGGAGCGAATTAGTGTTTTACGTCCCAATAAATGCACCTTTAGTTCATCAATAGTACTCTCTACTTCCCACCGTTTGTGATATTCCATCGCAAGTACTAAAGCGGGGAAAGCCGTCGGATCTAACAAACTAGTAATTAGACGATATACTACTGGTTCTCCATCATTTTCAATTGTGTATTCAACTGAAGGGGTGACAAGCACCCCTCAACCCTTGGTCATATATCGATCGGAGAAATTTAAACCACGAACATAGCAGTCAATTTTATGGTGATTTATCCTGATATATTGAGAAATTAATGGAGCGAGAAATCCCCAATTAAACTTATAAAAGAGTGTAGCTTTACCAATAGTGATAATCGAATTTCTAGCAGTTCGACGTTTTGTGTTGTCAGTTCTGACTAAATATTTTTGGTCGGTTTCAGTAGTGCAAATCCCAGTAAATGCTAGCACACTATAAACTAAGGTTAGTAGTAAAAACCAAGCATCAAACCTAGAGCCATTAAGTTGAGTTAGTTCAAGATTAAAGCCGTATAATTTAAAATCACGAAACATCTCTTCCAACTGAAATCTAGTTGCATAAGTTTGAACAGCGGTATTCAAATCTGGAAAACTCGTTAAGATAAACCACCCTTCTTCCACTGGTAGACCATGATGTTCTTTAGGATAGTGAACGGCTAAATTAAATGGGAATTTATGACGAGTAGTTGAAATATTAACTCCCTGTAAAAAGATGCTGATACCTGGATGAGAAGCTAGTTGATTTAAGGTAGATAATTCATCATTTTCCAGCCGAACATACGTGGTTTTTTTGAGTCGCAGACAATAGCCCCAACCTATCTCTAACAGCCAGGTTGCTAAGTGTTTACTACAAAACTCTCTGTCTCCTAATAGCACAAATGAATAGTGGGGTAGCAAGCAGGCAATTGGATAAATTACTGACTGTTGGTCATCCAGATTGCTACAGCCTAATTTATCTAATAGCTGCGCTGGGCGGGTGACCCGCCTAGCTCAGTTAATGGGAATTGCTCTACCCTGAATTATCCAACTTACCACTAACAAATTATACTTTCGCCAACTCGTTCTATCTATCGCTAATATTATTGGTTCTTTTTTCTTCCAATAACCCATCATTAATTCCATCCAGATTCCCCACCATAGCTTCTCTTTGCAAAATCTGGGACTGTTCAAGAATCTCTGTAATGTTTTGAGTCTACTCGCCGCTAAAATTGGTAGAGGTAAATTATTTGCTAAATGTCCCAATGTGGCTTTTGATAATAATCCTACGATCTTCATTAAGATTTCTATCAGTACTAGCTCTGTTGGATTTAGTGTTAATTTGAACCACTTTTGATATAATTTAGGATACATTTTTTACTTTTATGCTCTGACTTTTAGAGCATACTTTATTATTATTATCGCCTGCTTTAGTTGATACAAAAGTAGTCCTTGTCTTACTTGGCTTCCGTCGTCATTCCGTTGCCGCTAATCCAGTAAGTGAACCCGTTTCAGGGGTGCTTGTCACCCCTTCAGGAGACAGGGGCAATGGTAGTATTATTTATTGATGAGTGTCATTTACTCAATGGAGATATCTGTGGATATGTATGGGGACAAACTTCAATCAGGATCGAAATTCCGATCGAGAACGAAAAGAATAGACAGACTTATTTTGGGGCACTCAACTATCAAACTAAGGAATTTACAATCGAAGGTTATCCAGCGGGAAATGGTGAATCAACAGTTGGATTTGTTAAGTATTTACAGTCGAAATATCCACAGGCAAAAATTGTGTTGATTTGGGATGGAGCTAGTTACCATAGATTTGGTGAGTTTAGAGATTTTCTGGAAAAAGTCAATAATGAAACTCCAGTAGATAAGCGTAAGATTACTTGTATTTTATTTGCTCCAAATGCTCCTCAACAAAATCCGGTAGAAGATGTTTGGTTACAAGCGAAAAACTTTTTGAGAAAATACTGGTATTTATGTAAGTCTTTTCGGGCTGTGAAAAAGCTATTTGAGTTGTTTTGTGAGTGTGCAAAATTTGATTTTCCTAAGATCCATCAGTATCATTTTTCTCAGGAAATCAAATAGGATTGCTATAGATTAGAAGTGACGATTTCAATCCCGCCACCTTTCCCTTCCCCTCCGTTGTCTACTGCACTGAATAATGCGGCACCGCGATCGAAAGCAATGTCACCAGTTGCAGCAATTTTAATATTTCCTGCGTCTCCTCTTCCTTTAATGCTGGCAGATATTTGAGCACCATTGGTAACAGACAGATTAGACGCTATAATCTCAATCCCACCACCTTTCCCTTCCCCTCCTTTTTCTACTCTGCTTAATGCATCACCGCGATCGAAAGAGACACTACCAGTAGCCGTAATTTTAATATTCCCTGCATCTCCTTTGCCAAAAGTATCAGTAGTTAATCCAGCACCATTGATAATAGATAGGTTAGGAGTTACGATCTCAATCTCACCACCTTTTCCCTCTGCTCCAGTTCCAACTGTACTGAATGCATCACCGCGATCGAAATAAACATTGCTAGTGGCAGTAATCTTAATATTTCCTGCATCTCCTTTACCATCTGTACTGACATCTAATGCAGCACCATTAATAATCGATAGATTGGGAGTTACAATCTCAATTCCACCACCTTTCCCCTCTGCTTTGGGGCTGACTATATTTATAATTGCAGCCCTATCGGAGAGCTTGATATTTCCTGTAGCATCAAGCTTGATATCTCCGACTGTGGTAGTAGGAGAACCCAATCCGGCTAAAATCCCAGCCCTAATTCTCGTTCCTGTTCCTTGGAGCGTGATATCTTTGGCAACAATCCCGACATTACCTCCCCCGCCAGAGCGAATGTCAATTACACTGGGTGATGCTCCTCTCGAAACCAACGATACATTCCCTCTATCAACATTTGCGGGAAACTGTACGCCATTATCCAGACTAAACCCAATTGTGCCACTTTGTACCAATCCTCCTAGTTCTACCTTGGCACCAGGAGCGATAATTTGACCGCCATTAATCTTGACATCTCCGCCAATTAAGCCAACATATTGATCTGGATTATTAGTTTGTAAAGTCCCATAGTTTTCGATCCCTTTACTCCCAGGAATACTGGCATTCATTATCAATCTAGCTGGACTAAAAGCAACATTTGGATCGATACTGATTAACGGTGCATCGCCTGCCTTATTCACACCAAAATTATAATTTCGCCCCTGAGCATCGACAAAATCGATCCCACCCGCCGTACTGGTGACAAACGCTTTACCTACATCCAACTTCACCCCCGATCCAAAGACTACACCATTGGGATTGACGAGTAAAAAGTTTGCCCCATTAGTATTTAACGTGCCATTAAGATCGGAAAATAAATTGCCAGTAACGCGAGTAATAATCGACTGATTTCCGGCTGGGTTGGTAAAATTTGCCACGCCGCCTGTGGGGATGGAGAAATCTGTAAAACTATGAAATAAATTTTGTCCGCGATTTAACCCCCCCGTAATATCGAAGTTATTATTTGTGCCCGATACTTGAGTACCTAGCGTGTTATCGGTGACTGGAGTCCGATTGGTAGGTTGGTATGCTTGGGCGTGAGCGACAGATGGTAGGAAGAGTAGAGTGGCGGTGAGTAAAGAGGATAGATGTCTAGTCATAGGAGTGTCTGGAATATTTGACGATCTAATAGCGATGATTTCGAGCGGTAGAATTTCACATATCCTTTTTATTCCCACGCTCCGACATCTTGTAATATCTTACTTCTTTAATTCGATCGAGAAAACTGCTCGCTCGAATTTCTATACAATTCTTAGGAGATCGCGAATAAAGATCCGTTCTGAATCGGGGC
>ENA-OFDP01000896-OFDP01000896.1-metagenomes-genome-assembly--contig:-NODE-896-length-12526-cov-2.657205_pt1 | contig 12526 bp, 7 predicted proteins | sample MGYA00153389_OFDP01 | MGnify analysis MGYA00153389 | reverse complement strand
CGAGACCGCCGAGAAGGAAGGTCGGCTGCTCCCGGGCCAGACCATCGTCGAGCCGTCGTCGGGTAACACCGGCATCGCGCTGGCCGCCATCGCCGGCATCAAGGGCTATCCGATCAAGATCCTGATGCCGACCAACGTGTCGATCGAGCGTCGTCAGATGCTCGAAGTGTTCGGCGCCGAACTGATCCTCACGCCCGGCGAGGAAGGCTCCAACGGCGCCGTCGCCCGAGCGATCGAACTGGCCGCGCAGCATCCCGATTGGTACTTCCCCTACCAGTACGCCAACGATGCCAACCCCCGAGCGCACTACGAGGGCACCGGGCCGGAGATCTTCCGTGACGTACCCGAGATGACCCACTTCGTCGCAGGGCTCGGCACCAGCGGAACCCTCATGGGCGCTGGCCGCTACTTCAAGGAACAGAACCCCGACATCCAGATCATCGCCGTCGAGCCGCCGCTCGGCGAACGGGTAGAAGGGCTGCGCAACATCGGCGAGGGGTACATCCCTCCCGTGTTCGAGAACTGGAACGGCTTCGACATCCTCGACCGCAAGCGTGTCGTGCGTCCGCGCGAATCGATCGAGTGGACCCGCCGACTCGTCCACGAGTGCGGAATCTTCGCCGGCATCTCCGCTGGTGCTGCGCTCGCCGGTGCCGCGAAGGTGGCGAGCCAGATCGATACCGACATCGACGGCCCGGCAACGATCGTGTTCATCGTGTGCGATGGCGGCTGGAAGTACCTGTCGACCGGCGCGTACACCGACGATCTCGACTCCGCCGAAGCCAAAGCCGAAGAGATCATCTACTTCTGAGCAGATGAAACCGAGGGGCCAGACCCCTCAGTTTCATTTGGTGGAGGCGAAGCGGGCGATGCTGGCGGCGGTCTCGCGGCTGATGTCGGGGAGCACGGCGGTGAAGACGTCCATGCCATGGCTGGTGCCCATCACCGTGCGGCACTGCGCCGCAACACCGGCACGCAGCAGCAGTCGGTAGAAGTCGACACCCTCGTCGCGCAGCGGGTCGGCTTCGTTGACGCTGATGAATGTCCGCGGCAGGCCGGCCACGTCGTCGAGGGATGCAAACGACGGCCACGCGAGCGGGTTGCCAGCCTCGAACTGCTCGATGCCGTACGCAACGGCGCCGCGGTTGTGGTGCAGGTTGAGCAAGATTCCCTCGTTCTCGGTCGACGACGGGAATCGATCCTGGGGCCACATGCCGGCGATGTACGGACACAGCGCGTAGAGCCCGCTGATCAGGCCGATGTCGCCGTCACGAAGCAACTGCATCCCGGTCGCCAACGTGAGATTGCCGCCACCAGACTCGCCCGCGACGATGATGCGCCCGGCGTCGATGCCGAGCTCGCCGGCCTGCGCCACGATCCACTTCAGACCGGACACGCAGTCGTTCAGACCGGCCGGGAACGGCTCGGTCTCGGGCGCCGACGACGGCGTCACACAGTTACGGAAGTCGACCATCGCCACAGCGACGCCTTGCGCGGCGAGTACCCGCGCCCACACCCGGTACATCGCACCGAACGCAGTGCCGTTCTGCATCCCACCACCGTGGATGTAGTAGACGCACGGAACCACGACGTCACCCTCGGGGCGCACGAACCGGATCTTCACGGTGTTCTCATCGGGAGTGGAGACGAACTCGTGCACCGAGATCGCCAATCCATCCGAGGACGCAACATCCTCGGTGTCGAGCGTGTCGTACAGCGCATCCGTCTTGTCGCGCAGCGCGTTCGCCTTGGGACTGTTGGAGATCTCGAGCAGCGTCTCACGGCTGTCGACGTCGTCGAGTGAGGTGACCGGCGCGTTACGCAGCGCCCACTTCACACGCGAGTCGAGGCGATGATCGCTTTCGATGTCGGGCACGGTCAGATCTCTTCGCCCCGGGCAGCGATGTTGAAGATCGCGTCGGCCATCTGCGGCCAGTATCGCTTCGGCATGTCGTGGCCCATCAGGCCGAGCACGAGGAGTTCGGCCCCCGGTACGGCCTTCGCCGTTGCCTCGCCACCCGAGAGCGTGACGAGGGAGTCCTGGCGGCCGTGGATCACCAGTGTCGGCACGTCGAGGGCGGCCAACCCGTCGGTTCGATCACCGCTGGCGGCAATCGCGGCGATCTGGAACATCGTGCCCGCTGGATTGAAGCATCGGTCGTACGACTCGGTGGCAACTCGGCGCGACTCGGTCTCGTCGAACAGATCGCCGGAGATCAGACGTGAGGTGTTGACGCTCGAATCGATTGCAGCTTCGCGACCTTCGGGCGCCGGGCTGAGCAATGCCATCAGCGCCTCGGGATCGGGCTGGCCGACCTCGGTGTGGCCGGTGGTCGACATGATGCTGGTGAGAGACAGCACCCGGTCGGGATGTTCGATCGCCATGGTCTGCACGATCATCCCGCCCATCGATGCGCCGACGATGTGTGCGCCGGGAATGTCGAGCGCGTCGAGGAGCCCAACGGCGTCAGCCGCCAACAGCGACAATGTGTACGGAGCTTCGATTGGCTGTCCTGAGGCAAACGCGGCGTACATCGCCATCACGTCCGGCGGCGGCCCGTCGGTCTTGGTCGACAGTCCGGTGTCGCGGTTGTCGAAGCGGATCACGCGGAATCCTCGGTCGAGCAATTCGGAGACGAACCCTGGCGACCACAGGGTCATCTGGGCGCCGAGGCCCATGACCAACAGGATCGGCGGGGCGTCGTTGTCGCCGAAGCTCTCGTAACAGATCTCGATGTCGTTCGCTGCAATCGTTGGCATGGTGCGATCTTGTCAGGCTCCGCTCGACCGCCCAGCACCCATCGCGTCACGTAGCTGTCGATCGTTACCAGGTCGCAGAGCAGCAGCTTCGGGCGGGGGTCCGGACACGGCATGGTTCGTTCTGCGACACTTGCCGGCATGAGTGACCCGGATCAATCCGGCGCCGTGCCGCCGCCCTTCCCGCAGAACCCGACACAGATGTCGCCGTTGCCTCCGACGCAGGCGACCACACAGATGCCCACGACCCTGACGGGTGCCGGCGCCGGGATGCCACCGGGGATGCCGCCCGAGATGATGTACGGCGAGCCCGGCGTACCCGACGAGGACATTCCTTGGTACAAGCGCCCGGGTCCGCTGTCCGCTCTCCTGGTCGTCCTGCTCGTCGTCGGTGGTGTCGTTGCGTGGCTGCTGCTGAGCGGCGGCGACGCCGGGGTCGACGAGCCGGCTTCACCCGAGTCGAGCCGTCTCATGATCCAGGCGCGTGACGCCACGGGCGCAGGGCTCGACCGTGGCTTCTTGATCAGTGTCACCGGCCCCGTCGGCAGCGAGAGCTCGTACACGTGGCTACGTCCCGCCGATGGCACACCCGGTCTGATCTCCGGCGACGGCACCGGCCCCGATGGCCGCGTCGACTTCGAGTGGCAGCCCGATGGGACGGTCATCGATCCGACCAACTGGGCCGCCACGGTCAGCGTGATCGAATCGGTGCCGGCCGGCTGGACTCCACCTGGACCCCTGATCGAGTGCGATCTGCAGCGAGTCGGCGAGGACGACAGTGTCGTGTCGATGAATGCCGCGGTCACCTCGAGCGACGCCGCCGCCGATCAGGAGGTCACGTACACCTTCCCGAACTATTCGTTCCGTCCGGGAGATGTCGTGACGTGCGAGCTGATCAGCGTCGCTCCGGTCGAGACCACGACGACGTCGACCACGATCGAGGAGACCACCACGACCGTGGCGGCAACCACGACCTCGACGGTGGCGCCCACGACGACAATCCCGAAGGTCACCGTGCCGCCACAACCTGAAGCCACGCTGTGGGATGTCATCGTGAACAGCCCCGATCTGAGTGAGCTTCGCGCACTCGTCGAGCGCGCCGGCCTGCAGGACGTGCTGTCCGATCCCAACGCAACGCTCACGTTGCTGGCGCCGAGCAACGACGCGATCACGACGGCTGCGGGCGGCGTCGGTGCGCCCGACTTCTCCAATCCGTCGGTCGTCGAGGCGGTGCTGTTGACTCACGTCGACAACGCCGGCGTGTTCCTCATACGTGACCTCTTCGCGCTCGATCCGCCCGAGTTCGTCGCCGCCAATCCTGGCCCGCACGTGATCAAGGCGTCGGCGAATCCGCCCACGATCGGCGGAGCGACCGTGTTGGTCGCCGACGTCGTCTCGCTCAGCCTCAACCCCGACGTGTTCACTCACCTCGGGATCGACAACGGCGCCGAGATCGCACTGGACAACCCGCACTACCGAACCAACGTCGTCAACGGGCTGGCGAAGCTCACGGCGTTCCTCACCGAACTCGGAGTGATCGATGACGTCGAACCCTGGATCGAGCTCGGCCTCATCGGCCCGCTCGAGCTCTGAGCTAGGAGACGGGTGGCGGCTTCAACGAGGCCGCCGGCGGCATCAAGTCCGGATAGCACTGCGCCAACATCGCACCTGTCAGCCACCATCCGCGGTAGACGAGGGCCTCCACGAGCGACCGTTCGAGCTTGGCGAACACGGTGGGCATCAGCGACAGATCGGTGCCGGCGTGCGACCGGCGCTCCGGGAATGCTGCAGCGAACTCTTCGTACCGATCGGACATCACCGGACGTCCGGAAGGTCCGACCGTGGTGGCCAGCCCGAACAGAACGCCCTGGCGCGCGCCAACAGGGGGCGACGACGGGTCAGGCGCACGCTCGAATGCCTCGAACCTCTCGATCATCCATCGGGTCCTGAGCCCCGTGCTCTGGCGATACAGCATGCTGTTGGCCCGTTGCAGATCCCTGATGACCGGGAGCCCGCCGAACCGTCCTGGCACGAAGATCCCTCCCGAGTCGATCGAAATCGTGAACACGTCGCAGTACCGATCGTGGTCGAGCGCCTCGAGGCCAGTGTTGTCGTAGGTCCCGCCGTCGAGCAGTCGCGGCACACCGGAGTCGTTACAGGGGAACGACACCTGGTCGATCTTCATCTCGGCGAACGCCCCCGGCACCGCTGCTGATGCGGCTGCGGCCTGGGCAACGCGAAGGCCGCTTCGCGAGGTCGACGCCAGCCCGGTGACGTAGTCACCGACCACGTCACGTTCGAACCCGAACCGTACGCCGGTCGCAAGGTTGCCGGCGTTGAAGATCCAGCGGCACTGCGCATCGAGGTCCTCGAGTTCGGCCCCGTGCAACCACCACGTGTCGAAGGCCCAGGCAAGGACATCGGTCCGGGTGCTCTTGCCGATCGTCCTCCAGATGTTGAGGAGCAGCCTCTTCTCGAGCGAGTTCTCCACGACACGTGCGGAAACGGGGCCGACCACCAGATCGTCGACCGCACCATTCGAGAATCCAGCTGCTCGCAGTTCGGGCCACCGGGTGGCCAGCATCGCATTCGCGAGCGAACCACCCGACACCGACGACACGTACCGCAACTGGCCGAGCAGTCCCGCGTCCGACAGCATGCGGATCACACCCAACGATGCGAACGTCGCGCGGAACCCTCCGCCGCTGAAGGTGAGACCGATCGTCGGTCCGCCGGCGACCGGTGCAGGATCAGCGGCACGGAGTTCGGAAGAACACGGTGTCACGCCATGCGTTCGCGACGTTCCCGCCGACCGCGCCTGGGCGGCCAGGTCGCTCAACGCGCCTGCGCCACCGGTCATCGAACAATCGCGAGGGGGAGGCTGGCCGGGTAGAACTTGTTCGCGACACCAGACCCTGGCGTTCCCGCCCCGACACACTCCAGCCCGTCGATGCTGAGCAGCGACTTGCCCACTGCGGTCAGGAACATCGTGGCGATCGCGGTGCCGAAGCACTTGTGCATGCCCTCACCGAACATCACGTAGCACGACTCGTCGCGGCCCGGATCGAACTGCATCGGGTTCGGGACGGCCGACCCGTCGGTCATCGCCATACACGGATACAGGGCGACGACCGAACCCGCAGGAATGTGTGTCGCACGGGGCGTACCCTCCGCGAGCACGGCATCGGTGAGCGCTGTGCGGAACAAGGTGGGCGGAGCCGGACTGCCGAGGCGATACGCCTCCAGCATGCACCGTCGGAACAGCGCGTCGTCGCCACTCTTTGCGGCCTGGGTCGCCGTGGCTCGATCCGCGGCGTTGGCCGGATCGAGCAGGTACCCGATCGCTGCAACGATCGACATCGAGGCCGCAACCACCGAGCCGAGTGAGAATCCAGCCAGGTTCCGGCGAATCCCCGCCCGGTTCAGGCCGAGTGGTCGTCCGCTCACCGCTGGAGGATCCAGTACCGAGAGCCGCAGCAATCTCGTCAACAGGTCGTCGGGAGCATCGGGGGGCGACGCCGTGAGCAGCGCCGCACGGGTATCGATCAGATGGTCGAGGTAGGCGCTGAGTTTCGTGCCACTGTGCCGGGCCTCGTCGGCGAGCCCTGGGATCACCGGGCTCCAGAACTCGAAGACGTAGGTCGCGATTCCGTGGAGCCAGGTGATCATCGTGGCATCGCTCGGTCCGGGCACGCCGACGTACCGATCGAGGAAGGCGAGCGGAATCCGATCTGCGTACCGCGTCACGAGATCGAACGTGGTGGAGGACCCGCCGACCACCTGCGACGTCGTCAGCTGTACATGGTCGTCGAGCCACTGCTGGATCGCCGGGAGATCAGCGCTGGGCGCGACGAACTTCATGATCGAGTTCTCGCTGGCGTACTGACCACCAGCGTCCAAACCCAGCATGAACGGTCCGCTCACCTCGTCCATGCGCTCGCCGTATCCCCGCACGGAGAAGACGGCATCTCGCTCGAACACCTCGAGCGTGTCGGCCATCGTCGACACGATGAACCCGAGCGGCGTCGGAAAGATCGCCGTGGCGTCGTTCGCCCGCAGGTACTCCCCGAACTCGACAGGAACGCCCTGCGCGAGCATCGTGATCTTGATCTTCCCTTCGCGATCGGCGAAGGGAAACATCGCGGCCGCGTCGAGCAGGTTCGGCTTCGGCGGCTCCGGCGCAGGCTCGGCAGTCAAGCGACGCAAGCCATCGATCGATGGAACGAAGACGTACGCACCACCCTTTGCCGTGACGAAATTCGGCAACCCGTACTTGGTGGGACACGACCCGTCGTCTTTGGGGATGGTGAACGACATTGCGAGCTGGGTGTCGAGGTGAGCCGAGTCAGGGCCTTCGGGCTGACTCTCCCGGTTGCCGGCGAAGGGGTCACGATCGCTGCTCAATCCATGAGACTCGTTGGCGCTGTTGACCCACTGACTCTGCACGAGTTCGAACTGGTCGAGGATGCTGGCATTGAACGCCCGGAACAACAGCCCCCTCGGTGCCCCGTCGTCGGCCGCGCCCTCCGCCAGATACCCACCGTACGGGGCCGCGCGGCGGATGATCCGATGGTTGGTCGGGTCCACACCAGAGCGCGGATCGAGCGAATCGCGAGGGTTCACGCGGCGGATGTGAGCGAAATGTGGGACGGGACATCCGTTGTCGGGCCCGTCGGGCTGATACACGAAGTCATCGCACGTCGACGGATCATCGAGGATGGACGGGTCGTCGTGGTTCGGCGCTTTGGCGAGCGGGGCTCCGCTGCGCCAACGGCCGACGAACTTGGCAGCGCACAGCTCGGGATCGAGGTCGAACTCGGCCGCAGTTTCTCGGACACAGTCACGAAATTTCGCCACGTCCTGCTCGAGCTTTCGGAACACCATGTAGGTCCCGTTCACCCGCACCGTCTCGTCGCTGGGCCGGTTCTCGATCTCGCCGTATCCGTTCTCGTGGCCGAGTGCGAAACAACCGAGCGGAATCGATTTCCATTGCTTCGTCGCCGGGTCGTAGGTGCCCTGACCTGGCGCGGGCGGCTGGCCGACGCCATCGATCCCGGGTTGACCGAGGTTGTCGTTGAATCCGAAGTGTTCCTTCGCCGGGGCGTGGGCGGCGCCGAACTGGCTACCCCACTCCTCGACGAGCACACTCAGACCATCGTGAGTGCCGAGCCGTGCGGTGATGTCATGAGCACGGCGCTCGAGGGCTCGCCTGGTCGGCTCCTGCAACATGATCCAGACATGGAGATCATCGGAGTCGTAGTGCGGCTCCCACTGGCTGGGATCGCTCCGGCCGTTGTCGCCGAGCACCGTTGCGCGACGTCGCATTCCCTGTTGGAATTCCGCCGGGAACGACACGAGCAGGTCGTGCTCGGTCCCCAGCGCCCGGAGGCCGGCCCACGTGAAGCCCACGCTCAACCGCGAGGTCGGTCTCGCAGACGCCTCGGTTGTCACCTCGTCGATGAGCATGCTGAGCGTTCGCCTCGCCACGACCGCGTCACTCACGGTTGCGAACAAGTGCACTTCCTCGCTGATGATCGAGGGGTCGAAGACACCACTTTGGACTTGCTCGAGTGGAATCAGCGTGGGCAGATCAGACAACGGACACCTCGATCTGGTTGAGAGCGGACTTCATGTCGTCGTAGGCCACCCGAAGCGAGGCCGGCCACTCGTCTCGCGGGACCGCCTGCGCCTGTCGGTCGAACTCGACGAAGTGGGCTCTGGCGCGACGAAGCCACTCGACGTCGCGCACTGTGCTGGACGCGATCGTGGCGTAGAACAGCGTGGTCTCGACGTTGTGGTCCGCGATGTAGTCGAGAAATGCGCCGAAGTTCTGTGAGCCGGGATATCCCTCGCAGTTGCTCCAGATGAGGTCCATGAATTTGGTCCCTTGGGGGTTGTCACCCAACGTGCGCCCGCTGTTGACGATCATGGCGAAATCGTGGATGTACTGCTCGAAACCACCATCGAAGTTCGAGGCGAAGAGGAGGTATTCGTCGCCGGGCAGAATGACCCATCGGGCGTAGTGGATCGTCGCGATGTCGTTGAGCGGATTTTCTCTGCCCGAACTCACATCCTCTCCGATCAACTCCAGGGCAAACCGCAAGTTGTCGACGTAGCGGACAGGTGGTCCGCACTGATGCGCACGATCCTTCTGCATCGCCATCAGGTCGGCAAACGACGTCGTGAAGCCCTGCTTGATGCGAGTGATGTTCGTCATGTAGCTGAGTCGATCCCACGACCCAGCCAACGGATCTCGTGCCTCTACGTTCCCCACGCTGCCTCCCTGGTCCGACGATCTATGGTTGCCGGTGCACCATACGACGTCAAGCAAGAACTGTGAATTTGGATGCCAGAAGATTTACGGTCGACACGAAGAGGGCCATGATCTGCGACACCTGTAAACGAGAATTCCTCGACGACGCCCGATTCTGCGCCGGATGCGGAAGCCGACTCGTCGCACACGCGAACGCTGTCGTCGATTCCCTTTCACGGATCGATCCGATCCCCCTGCTCGACGGAGAACGACGGGTGGTGACCATCTTGATCTCGGACCTTTCGGGCTTCACCGCCATGGGCGAGCGCCTCGACCCGGAGACGGTTGCCGACATCATGCGCACGATCAAGCAGGAAGGAACCAAGATCATCGAGGCGCACGGGGGAATCGTGAATCAGTTCATCGGCGACGAGATCGTGTCGGTGTTCGGGCTCCCAACTGCAGGCGACGACGACGCCCGCCGGGCCGTCTCGGCTGCACTCGCACTGCACGATCGGGTCGCCCGACTCGGCAACGAGCTGCCCGCCGGGTCGCAAGTGTCCCTCGCAATGCATTCGGGCATTCAGACCGGTCTGGTCATCGCCCAGGTGGACGACGACCGAAACGGCGTCTACGAGTTGACCGGGGACACGATCAACACGGCTGCTCGGCTGCTCTCGCTTGCCGACTCTGGCGCAGTGTTGATCGGCGACGCCACCATGCACCAGGTCCAAGGACTCGTCGAGGTCGAGGACGCGGGTCTCCACGAGGCGCGAGGCAAGGCGAATCCGATCGGTGCGTTCCGGGTGATTCGTGCGCTCACCGATCGCACACGCTTCGATGCATCGAGAGAAATCGGGCTCACCCCGTTCACCGGTCGCGATGCCGAGATGTCGATCCTTCTCGACAGTGCCCGGGCTGCCTTCTCCGAACGCGGGAACATGATCGTTGTCGAAGGCGAGGCCGGTACCGGCAAGAGCCGACTCTGCCATGAGTTCGTGCGGCGTGTGGCGCTTCGGCATCCCGACGTCATCGTGCTCCAAGGGCGCTGCCAGGCGTACGGATCGATCACCCCGTACCTGCCATTCGTTCAGCTCGTTCGCGAGGCGCTCGGCGTCGAACGAAACACGCCCGTCCACGAAGTCCTGCGCATCGTGCCCGACGCCGTGCCGCAACTGAGCCCCCAGCTCGTGGATCGGATCCCCGCGTACCTCCACCTCCTCTCGGCCCTCACCGTCGACGAGCTCCCGCCCGGCTGGCGCGACGATCGGCTCCCCGAGATGCTGCAGCGCGCCTGTGTGGACCTCGTGCGCGCGATCGCCTCGACGAGACCCTGCATCGTGAAGCTCGACGACTGGCATTGGGCCGACTCCACGTCGCGAGTGACCCTCACTCGACTGATCGAGGCGCTCGGCGGAATGAACGCGTTGGTACTCATCGCTCAGCGGCCGACGAATGACATCGGCGAGGCGCAGTTCGACAACCGCCTCACCGTCGACGTGCTCGATGCCGGCCAGACCAAGCAGATGATCCAGGGCCAATTCGGCGTCGGTGACGTGCAGCAGCAGCTGGCAGAACGCATTCACGAACGCACACTCGGCAATCCATTCTTCGTCGAGGAGGTCTGCGCAGCACTCGTCGTGTCCGAGACGACAGCGGTGATCGACGACTGCCTGGTCGCCGTGAAAGACCTCGATCTGATCACGATTCCGACCACGGTCCAGGCCGTGGTACTCGGTCGTATCGACGCCCTCCCGACGAGACCGAAACAGATCCTGCGCGCAGCGTCGGTCATCGGCCGAGAGTTCACCCGCCAAGCACTGGAGCGCCTGTTTCCGGACGACGACCTCACCGAGCCACTGCGACTGGTGCACGAGCGTGGACTGATCGAACCGATGCCGACGCACGACGACCAGCGGTTCCGGTTTCGTCACGTCATCACGCAGTCCGTCGCCTACGACTCCGTGCTACTACGTGCACGCACCGACGTGCACCGTGCAATCGCGAACGGAATCGAAGCCGGGCAGAGCGACGAGGACCAGCGCCAACAGAAGAACGTGGAGGCGCTCGCACGCCACTACCTCGGCGCCGGCGACAACGCCCGGGCGATCGAGTACCTCGAAGCGTCCGGTGCGAAGGCGATGGGCCGCTTCTCTGTTGCCGAGGCACGCTCCCGGTTCCGTCATGCACTCGACGTGTCGCGGCTCGATCCAGACGATGTCACCGCTCGACGGGCACGTGCCCGACTCGCAGTTCGCTGGGCCGAGACCTGCGTCTACGCTCCGACGCCAGAGCAGGTGACCCTTCTGGAACAGGTGCTCGACGAGGCGATCCAGGACGTCGATCTCCGGAACGCAGCACTGCTCGGCTACTGGATCAATTGGCTGCAGCACTCCATCGGCGAGCAGGTCGCAGCCGAATCGGGAACGCGGTTGATGCTGCAGCAACTCGGCGATGACGACACCACCCCGGTCGGCGAAGCCCTGCAATCACTCCTCGGCATGATCCTGACGGCTTCGCGCCAACCCGATGAAGGAATCGAGCGACTCAGGCGTGGACTCCAGCGACGAGACGCCGCGTACCGCGGAGGCGAGACCGAAGAAGCTGTGAGCGGCATGCACGTGTACGGCCTCGCTCAACTCGCAGTCGCGCACGCCGACGCCGGCAATGTCCACGAAGCCAGGAGCTCGGCCGACTATGCGCTCGCTGTCACGAGGACGGTGGGTCAACGCCTCACGGAGGGATCCGTGCAGATCTGTCGATGCCTCGCTCACGTCCTTACGGGCGACTGGTCGGAGATCCGTACTGCAATTCGCGAGACCGAGCAGCTTGATCCAGTGGTGATAACCGGGCACGTCAGTCGAATGGGCGACATCCTCGACAGCTTCGCCTCCATCCAGCTCGGAGCCGGCCACGGCCTCGAGCGACTCGATCGTGCTGTGGCCGCGCAGAGAAACTCCGACCAGTTGCTCGCTCTCAGCCTGGGCGAAGCGCTGCTCGCCACCGCGATGGGCTTGTTCGCAGCGATTCCTGCGGTGTGGGCCTACAACCGCTTCGCCACGCGCGCCGAGCGCATCGCGGTGCGCTACGACACGTTTACCGAAGAGTTTTCGTCGATCCTGCAGCGACAGGCGCATATCGAAGAGGTTTGAGGAAGAGGTTCGAGTCCGCTCGCGACAACCCCGCAGCGAACCCAGGACCGTTGAACGCATCGCGCTGAAGTCAGCCTCATCGAGAGACATCACATGGCCGTTACCGCCTCCGGGCGCCGCATCCGCAAGCGCAGGCTCAAAGCCGAGATCAACGTCGTGCCGTACATCGACGTGATGCTGGTGCTGCTCATCATTTTCATGGTGACCGCACCGCTGCTAAATCTCGGCACCGACATCAACCTGCCGCAGTCGCGCGCGAAATCGCTGGAAAAACCCAAGGATCCGATCGTCGTCAGCATCTACGCCGACGGCCGCTACGCACTGATGCTGGAACGCGGCAAGAATCGCGAACTGACCGCCGCCG
>ENA-OFDP01000895-OFDP01000895.1-metagenomes-genome-assembly--contig:-NODE-895-length-12545-cov-2.550761_pt1 | contig 12545 bp, 10 predicted proteins | sample MGYA00153389_OFDP01 | MGnify analysis MGYA00153389 | reverse complement strand
TGGTTTTCACATTGGCCTTGCGTTGTCAAATGCGTGGTCAAGAACGCAGTGAATGTGGTCGATGGCGCAAGAATATCAGGCGGCGAAAAATTGTCGTTTGCGATGTGACGAAATCAGGCGTGGCTGGATGAAGCCGGCATGGCGAGGTACGGGATATTTTGTGAAGACTTGCGAGGTGATTTGAGCGTTGGCTTGCAGCAGCAGCCATGAATGGTAGCGACACGAATGTATTTTTTACAAACTCTAGCACTGGTGGGGTTTTCAGCGCATTTTGTACCTGTGAAGGCCGTCGAATGGCGGTTTACGCCATTGTGTGCCGAAGAAATCGCAGATTAAGCGATTGAAATAGATAGGCGCGTGCCCTATCGATTGAAGATTAACCGACATCGCTTTCTGAGGAAGCAACCGATAGAACGCCCTGAATGAATGGGGCCTTGGCCGCCGTGTACGCAGACTTGTCGTTTGCGAATTCTGCAGCTAAGCGCAACTTCAACGCTGCATATTGGGACACAAGGGCGGGATCAGCACGAAGCGCATCTCGAAACGCCAAGTGCTCTCTCCAGATTCGGGAGCCAGACTCGACTGCGTGTAGATGCACACGTAGCGAACCCGATTTGGACTTCACGAAATATCGCCTCGTAGGAAGATCGCGCTCGTACTTGGCAACATACACATAACCCAGCCCCTCAAGCGTTTTGATCTTTGAAACGATGTCAGAAAGTGACCCGGCACCGAGCAAGACGTCGATAACTGGCTTGGCCAGGAGTCTCGGGATAGAGGTGCTACCTATGTGTTCCACAACAACCTTAAAAGGCGCAAACGCCACAAGCAGCTCTTCCCGCACTTCGCTGAAGGATGCAGACCATTCAACAGTGTATGGGCAAAGGACGACGGTCGACATGTTGGCTAATGTTTAAGCTAATGGGCTGGCAACGCGGAGCGTAGTGATGAGAGAAGCCCGCGCAGCCACGGTGTGGCGATCACAACTGCTGTAAGTGCGCTGACGCAAGCGGTTCTTATGCTTATTGGTACAGCGTCACCTCGGTATAGGAGAACGGTGAAAAGCGCAAAGCCCATCAAAAAGTCGGCGACAATCGAGCTGGCACAAACCTGCATAGTGGTGTGGGTGCAGCGTCCGAATTTACCCGCGTTGAGCGGCTTTGTTTCGCGGGGTCCGGGGGGTCGACTTTTGAGAAGTGGATTTTTCAAGGCGTTCGGCAAGCCACACCTTGATAATGGATTGCCGGGTCACGCCGAATTTTTCTGCTTCTCGATCCAGCGACGCAATCATCCATTTAGGAAAATCAACATTTACACGCTTTTGTTCTTGCAAAACGCGCCGCGCCTTGGACAAGTCCAACGTAGCAGCGATGTCGACACCAGCGTCAAACTGTTTATCGAAAGTTTTAGCTTTCATACAGCGTTACCTCCTCATCCCGCGATTGGCGAACAGAAATAAGTCGAATGTTTGTGCCTCTGTAGGCGATCACGGCTGACCAATATTTTTCGTTGATAAGTCCAATTATCAAAAATCGCGGTTCGTCTTCTGTCCTTGCCGGGATTTCCAAAAGCCTCGGATCGCTCCACAGACGCTGTGCATCGACAAAGTCAATGCCATGCTTGGCAAGATTGGATTGACTCTTGGTCTCGTCAAATTCGAATACAAACATGGTATAGAAAATATACCATTTTTAAGACACTTTCAAGTGCATTTCAACGGAAACGTTTAACGACCGAGCTAACAAAATGGAAGGGTGTTGTGAACGACATTCAAAAATAATTCACGCCGGCCGCTTTGATTTTAAATTCTGGTTCGCTCTTACGGATACCCGTGCAAATCTGTCACGTTTAATACAACGCTTCCCCCGCAGCACAACCTCACAAATCCCCACGCCACCAATTCCCGCTAAGATACCTCCCAAACACAAAGCACCCCGCACAACAAACCTGCGGACAGTAGCTGAACTCAACGAGGAGATACAGTCGATGAATACAACCGAGAACGGGCACGCGAAATCGATGGCCTATCCGTGGTTTGTGGTTGGAGTGCTGATGGTGGCCTACGTGTTTTCATTCGTGGATCGCCAGATTCTCAATTTGCTGGTGGCGCCGATCAGGCGTGATCTCGGTATCAGCGATACGCAGATGAGCTTACTGATGGGGTTTTCGTTTGCGATTTTTTATACGATCCTTGGCATTCCTCTGGGCAGGCTGGCGGACCGCTGGAATCGTCGCGGGCTGATCGCCGCCGGTGTAGTGGTCTGGAGCCTGATGACGGCACTTTGCGGGCTGGCACAGACTTATCTGCAATTGTTTCTCTATCGCATCGGTGTCGGTGTTGGTGAGGCTACGCTGTCACCGGCGGCGTATTCGATGATCGCCGACTATTTTCCGCCCGAGAAGCGCGCCATCGCGATCAGTGTGTACTCGATGGGCATTTATCTGGGCTCTGGTATCGCCTTTCTGGTCGGCGGGCTGGTGATCCAGTTTGCTGTCGCGCAGGGTGCTGTGACGTTGCCGATCATCGGCGATGTGCGGCCATGGCAGGTGGTGTTCTTCGTGCTCGGCATCAGCGGCATTATTTTTAGCCTCGCGTTTCTGCTGGTGCGGGAGCCTGCGCGCGAAGGGGTCGGCGCTGGTAGCAGCGTGCCATTTGGTGAAGTTGTGTCTCATCTCTGGCGCAATCGCCGCACGGTGCTTTGCCACAACGTCGGCTTTGCCATGATCGCGTTTTGCTCTTATGGCACGGCGGCCTGGGTTCCCAGCTTTTTTATTCGTACATTCGGCTGGAAGGCCGGCGACGTCGGCGTTATTTATGGGTTAATTGTGATGGTGTTTGGCTGCGCGGGCATTCTATTCGGGGGCTGGCTGACGGATCGCTGGCTAAAGCAAGGCAAGACCGATGCCGCATTACGCGTCGGCATCTGGGCATCGGTGATTGCCATACTCGGCGGTGTTTATCTGGTGGTGGGCGACGGCACGCTCGCGGCAATCCTGATGGTGCCGTCTGTCTTCGCGTTAGGCATGCCATTCGGCGCTGCTCCAGCGGCAATTGTCGCCATCGTGCCTAATCAGATGCGCGGGCAGACTACAGCGGTGTATCTGTTCATTGTCAATTTGATCGGGCTCGGTGTCGGCCCGACAGCGGTGGCGCTGGTCACGGATTACGTGTTTGCAAACGACATGGCGCTCAAATGGTCGATGCTGATAGTGGGAACCGTGGCGAACCTGGCTGCGATTGCCTTACTCGCAGCGGGATTGAAGCCATATCGGGAAACGATTCAACGTTTGCGTGCAGGTGCGTAGACTGTCGTTAGCCATTCAACATAGAAGTAAGCCCATGTTCCCGCAGACCGACATAAACCAGATCACGCACGTCATCACGCTTGCAATTGCGCCGGTGTTTTTGCTCACCGCTGTCGGCACGCTGATGGGCGTGCTTGCCAATCGTCTCGCCCGTATCGTTGATCGCATCCGCGTACTTGAAGACAAGCTGCACGAAATCAGCTTGGCGGAATTGATGCCGGCCAGAGCTGAACTCGACAATCTTCGTCAGCGCTTGCGACTCATCTATTTCGCCGTTGCCTGCGCGGTGTTTTGTGCCTTGTTTGTGGGTCTGTTAATTATCGTGGCGTTTATTGATGCGTTTATGTCAGTCAATCTGGCGAAATTCGTTGGCTTACTTTTTGTGACGGCGATGCTCGCGTTTGTTGGCAGTCTGATTGTGTTTTTACGCGAGATTTTTCTGGCCGTCGCCAATACACGGCAGTCGATGAAGTAACAGCTTGGCTTGCCGCGACGCGCGGTTTAATGCGGTTAATCAACCACGAGTATCGACGTGCTTCTTCAGGCATAAATTCGCCAGAAGCCGCGCCAGTGCTTGAGTTTAGTAAACAAATGTCTGATTTGTCCGGCGTCGGCACTCGCGCCCGTCTTCTTGCGGCTCGTCACCCCAAATGCGCGTTCCGTCAGCTCGGGCTGGCGACGAGGACCGCGCTTGTTTAGGCTTCGGTTTTTCTAACGACAAATACTGATCGCCGAGTGCCTCCTTCCGATTGTTTCCTTCCGAGGCTCCTTTACACGCCGCACTGAGATTGTCTGTTTCCCGTTTCCCGAAGCGCGCGACGATTCTGCTGCTAACGGGGGATAATGCCCATCGAAGTGGCGTCCAACACTCACCCGACTCGCCATCTCCAGAATAAACCCACAACGGAATGACCAACATGCCACGCAATACGCTTCTCGCTATATTTTTCTTCTCGATAATGGCCGCCTGCGGCAAGATGCCCGAGAAAACCGGCAAGCCTGCCGCTGGCACGACCGAGAAACCGTTGCTGATTTCGCCGGAAGACCTGCTCACGGTACGCAACAACTCACTCGCTTCTGGCCCCTCTATCACCGGTTCAGTACAACCGGAACGCCGAGCCGATCTGCGCGCAGAGGTATCGGCAGTGGTGCTGCAAGTTCTGAAGGAAAATGGCGATAACGTACGTCGTGGTGATCTGCTGGTGCGGCTGGACGACACTTCTATCCGCGACAGCGTCGCTTCCGCTGAGGCTTCGACGCGCTCAGCCGATCAGGCATTTGTGCAGGCCGAGCGGCAGTTTCAGCGAATGACCACGCTTCGGTCCTCGGGCATGGTTTCCACGCAAGCGCTGGAGGACGCCGAAACCCGCCGCAGCAACGCGCAGAGCGATCTGGCTGCGGCCAAGGCGCGTGCCGTGCAGGCCCGCCAACAGTTGCAACGCACTGAAGCCCGCGCGCCGTTCGATGGCATTGTCAGTGATCGAAAGGTTTCCGCCGGCGACACGGCACAGGTAGGCAAGGAACTGCTCAAGGTGATCGACCCGACCAGCATGCGTTTCGAAGGCATGGTGTCTGCCGACAATATTGGCGACATCAAAGCGGGGCAGCCCGTGGGTTTTCGCGTCAACGGCTATGGCGATCAGGAATTTGTCGGCAAGGTTCGACGTGTCAATCCCTCGGCCAACGCTATCACGCGACAGGTCGAGGTGCTGGTTGATTTTGCTGGCGAAAAGCAGCCGAAGCTGGCCGGGCTGTATGCCGAAGGCCGCATCGAAGCCGCCAGCCGGACCAGCCTCACCATTGCCGCGACTGCATTGGTGCGCGATGGTGATAGCGCGTCCGTGTGGCGCATGAAAGACAACAAGCTCCAGAAAACGGCCGTCGTCATCGGCCAGCGCGATCCCCGCAGTGGCGATTTCGTGGTTGTCAGCGGCGTGGCCGAGGGCGACAGCGTGATTCGTTACCCGGCAGCGACATTGAAAGACGGGCAGGTCGTCGCGATGAACACTGCCCGCGCCCCCACTGCGCCAGCACCTGTACCCGCAGGTGTGTCCGAGAAAGGAAAGTAAGCCATGTTCCTATCCGACTTCAGTATCAAGCGACCCGTCACGACGGTCGTCATCATCATCATGCTGATGGTGCTTGGCCTGATAGCGCTCAAGAATTTGCGTGTCAATCAGAATCCCGATGTAGAGCAGCCGGTGATTGTAGTCAGTATTCCCTATCCGGGTGCATCGCCGGAAACGGTGGAACGCGAGATCATCAATCGCGTTGAAAAATCTTTGCAGAGTATTTCCCAGGTTTACAAAATCGACTCAACGGCGAGGGAGAGTTCGGCCACCATTGTCATCATCTTCAATTTCAAGAAGAACATGATCGAAGCCTCCGATGAAATCCGCAATTCGATTGCCTCGGTGCGCCATAAGTTGCCAATCGAAATGCGCGAACCCATCCTGCGGCGCATTGACCCCGGTACGCAGCCGATTATGCAGATGGCGCTATCGTCGTCGGCACAAACGCATGCAGAGATTTCGCGCCTCGCTGAAGACGTGCTCGCTGACAAATTCCGCGGCATTGACGGCGTCGCGACGGTTAACGTCAATGGCTCGCTTCGTCGCGAGCTTTCCGTGTTACTGCGTGCAGAGAAATTGCGGGAGTTTAATGTCTCGGTGACCGAGGTGGTTGCCGCCTTGCGCGCGCAGAACACCACCGCGCCAGTTGGGCGCGTGCGGGGCCCACTTGACGAGCAGAGCATTCGCCTCGTCGGGCGCATCGAGTCTCCCGCTGAGTTCGAGCAGATCGTCCTCAAGCGTCGTGGCAGTGAATTGGTACGGCTGGGTCAGGTTGCAACGATTGCCGATGGCTTTGCGGAACTCGCCGGCTTCAGCCTGCGCAACGGCCTGCCGAACGTCGGTATCTCCGTCACCCGCTCGCGCGATGCTAGTACCGTCACCGTGGCCAACAAAATTCGCAAGATCGTTGAGGAGATAAATAAGACACTGCCAAAAGGCACCACGCTTGAAGTGACGCAGGACGGCGGTAAAAACGCACAAAGCAGCTTGACGAATGTAATCGAGGCACTGCTATTTGGCGCGGTCCTGACGATTTTTGTGGTGTACGCGTTTCTCAATTCATGGCGCTCAACGCTAATTACTGCACTCGCCTTGCCGACCTCGGTAATCGCCGCATTTATCGCGGTGTGGGCCTGCGGATTCACGCTTAACTTCATGACATTGCTGGGGCTTTCGCTAGCGATCGGTGTGTTGATAGATGACGCCATTGTGGTCCGTGAAAATATCGTCCGCCATATGCAAATGGGCGCGGATCGGCGCACCGCGGCCAGTGCCGGCACCGCCGAAATCGGACTCGCCGTCACGGCCACCACTTTCTCGATCATCGCAGTGTTTATTCCGGTGGCTTTCATGGGCGGCGGTGCGGGCGAATGGTTCCGGCCGTTCGCGCTGACCGTCGCGACCTCGGTTTTGGTGAGCTTGTTCATTTCGTTTACGCTTGATCCAATGTTGTCAGCCTACTGGGGAGACCCGATCGGTTACCATGATCGACCCAAGAAAGGCTTGAGCCTGTGGCTGTCGAAATTCAATATCTGGTTCGATTATCAGTCAAACCGCTACGCCAACGTGATTGCATGGGCACTACATCACCGCCGTTCCATGGCCGCGATTGCGGGATTGGCATTCTTCGGCGCGCTGGTGTTGCAAGCGACTTTGGGCGGCTCGAGTTTCCTGCCGAAAGCGGATGGCGATGCTATCGCCATTGAGGTGCGCATTCCATCGAGTGCCAGTCTGGAATACGCGCGGCTGAAGGTCGAGAAAGCCGCAGAGCTGGCACGCTCGATGCCCGAAACCGTCGCGACCAACAGCACCGTGAATGCCGGTGGCGGTCGTGTTTACGTGGATATCGGCAAAAGTACCAAGAGGCAGCGTTCAGGCAGCGAGATAGCGGTCGACCTGCGCAAACTCATGTTGCAGATTGTCGGTGCCGAATACACCGTGCTCGATGACCTGAACATGGGCGCGCGAAAACCTGTGCAGATCTTGTTTTCGGGACCGGATTCGCGGCGGCTGATGGTCATCACCGGAGACTTTATGGAGAAACTTTCCAAGGTGCCCGGCGCGGTTGATGTCGGACTTTCGCAACAGGACCCGAAAGACGAATTACGGATTGAGCTCAATCGCGGATTGGCGAACTCGCTCGGTATATCAGTTGGAGACACCGCGCAGGCATTGCGCGTCGCGTTTGCCGGTGTCGAGGTGGGGGATTGGGTGGACCCAACCGGCGAATCACGCGATGTCGCGGTGCGTTTGCATCCGGATGATCGCGTCAACGCAGCCAATATCGAGCGTCTGCCTATTGCCGTCGCCGGCAGCAATATGATGGTGCCGCTCGACCAGATCGCCACCGTCACCATGAGTAAGGGCCCCGCACAGATCGAACACTCGGATGGCAAGCGAATGATTGCTGTTTCAGCCAATGCGCAGGGGCGATCGCCCGGCGAGGTGACGGCCGACGCGATGAAGATCGCCAAGCAGATCGATTTCCCGGCGGGCTACGGACTTGAACTCGGTGGTGCATCGCGCGACCAAAGCGAAGTGTTCACCGAGATGGGCATCGCGCTGATGCTGGGCATTGGACTGATGTATTTCACGCTAGTGATTCAATTCGGGTCTTTTACGGCACCGCTTCCGATCATGCTGTCGTTGCCGCTGAGTCTCATTGGCGTCGTCCTCGCGTTGTTGTTCACTAGAAGTACGCTTAATTTGATGAGTTTTATCGGCATCATCATGCTCATGGGCCTGGTTGCCAAAAACGCGATCCTGTTACTCGATTGCGCGCGCAAAGAAGAAGCGCAGGGTGTCAGCCGAGAAGACGCGCTGATGCATGCTGGCCGCGTGCGTTTGCGTCCGATTCTGATGACCACGTTTGCACTGATCGCGGGCATGTTGCCGGTCGCCATCGGCATGGGGGAGGGCGGGGAATTCTACCGGCCGATGGCCATTGCCATCATTGGCGGCACCATTACCTCCACCATACTCACGCTGCTGGTCGTGCCAACGTTCTATGACAGTATCGAAATCGCCCGCGATGGCGCGATCGCCAAATTCCGCGCTCGGCAGCTGCGCTGGAATGCGTTCAATGCTTTCGTTGTAACACTCGCTGAAGCTGTACTGACGCTGTTGTTCGTGCGATTTATCTATCGGCTGCTGAAAAAACTGTATGCATTGTTATATGCATTGTTGACAGGACGCCGTGTAAGTGGCGTTGGAGCGGCCCCAGATGGCGTGGTCACCGTTGCACCACTGAACAGGTAGAATGCCAGCGCCGCGCTACCTCCGGCAGGCATTCCCCTTGGCTTCACGGTGAGTGGACCAGGTTCAAAGCACCTGCACGCCGCAAAGCACCCACATCAGAAATCATACGGCGTGGCATTGCGCCCGTCGGCATGGAGGCGATATTGAATGTCGGCATCGGCTCGCTGCCCAGCGCGCCAGATTTTTATGAACTTTTGTGAATCCGGGCCTCCTCTCTGAAATCCCTGTTACTCTTCCCGCGCACACTCTGAATAAGAATATTAGCTTCCCGCAGAACCTTCTGAATATCGAAATGACCATTCCATGAATACCTTGGCAAGGGCCTTTGGCAACCCGCCACCCGAAATTCGCGCACGCGGCGCATTATTGGGTATTGCGACATACGGGTTGGCGCTTTTACTGTTGTTGCTGGGCTACGTCGTCAAGTTGATCGGATTTAACGGTGCCCTCGCCAGTGCTGTGTTGATCGTGATGGTGAATTTGGTCTTTTACGTCGCATTCAAATTCGAGCTCAATAAGCGCGCGACGGATTCCAGCCTGATACTCGCGCAGACATTAGCCGCGATCACGGTAATTATGTTTGTTGCCTATCACTTTGAGCGCGACCGCAGCTTGGCGCTGGCCTGGTGCCTGGTGGTGATGCTGTTCGGTGTGTTTCGTTTCAAGCCGCGCGACTTCGCCATGACGACCTTGTTTATGCTGGCCGGCTATGCGCTGGTCATTAATTTGCTCATGTACTTCCGACCGCAACAGGTCGATGTTCTTATCGAGTGGTACCAGTGGGCCTGGCTGGCCTTGCTGCTGCCCGCGTTTGCCTGGATCGGTGCGCGCATCAGTGCCATGCGTGCGCGCATCCTGCGTGCCAACGAGGAGCTGACCAAAGCGCTCGCTACCATTCAGGACATGGCTACGCACGATTCACTCACCGGCCTGCCAAACCGCGCTTCATTGAGCGATACCCTTCAGCAAGCCTTGAACAAGGCTGAACGCAATAAGCACCGGCTGGCAATATTTTTTATTGACCTGGACAATTTCAAGTCCATCAACGACACACTCGGCCATCCGACAGGTGATCAGTTGCTGCGGGAAATGGCCCGTCGCCTGCGTGCCAGCGTTCGCGACAGTGATCTGGTGGCGCGTTTGGGAGGCGACGAATTCGTCGTGATGGTCGAAGCGGTCGGTGACAAAGCAAGTCTTGGGTTGCTGGCGGCAAAAATCCTCGCGACCATCAGTGAGCCGGCCCAGCTCCAAGGCCACGAGGTCAAAGTCACCGGAAGTATCGGCATCGCCACCTTTCCTGTAGATGGGGCCGATGTGCCGACATTGCTGGCCAATGCTGACATGGCGATGTATCGCGCCAAGGCGCAGGGTCGCGCGCGCTCCAGTGAATATTCTGCCGATCTCGGAGAGGACGCTGTCGAGCGATTTGAAATTGAAAAAGACATGCGTTCGGGCATGCAAAACAATGAATTCCGTCTCTACTACCAACCGAAAATAGGCTTCAGCACGGGCAAAATGCTTGGTGTAGAAGCCCTGATTCGCTGGCATCATCCAACGATGGGTGTGCTCGGGCCGGATCGTTTCATTCCCATCGCTGAAGCGACCAATTTCATTATTCCGCTGGGAAAATGGGTCATTGAAGAAGCGTGTCGGCAGTCGAAAGCGTGGCAGGACGCGAAGATGCCGCTATTTCCGATTGCGGTCAATCTTTCTGTAAATCAGTTGTCCGATCAATCGCTGGCTAAGCATGTTTCAGAGGCGCTGCGAAACACCGGCGCCAACCCGGCCATGATCGAACTGGAAATTACCGAGACCGCTATCATGCGTAATCTCGACGAGGCGGTTGTCATTCTGGAGTCATTTCGCGCGCTCGGAGTGCGCTTGGCCATCGACGACTTCGGTACCGGCTATTCCTCGCTCGCGTACCTGAAACAATTGCCGGTCGATACCCTCAAAGTTGATCGCGCATTTGTGAAAGACCTTCCGCATAACCGCGATGACCTTGCAATCACGCGTGCGGTCATCGCGATGGCGCATGGCCTGTCGATGAAAGTCGTGGCGGAGGGCGTCGAGGAAAAGGAGCAGTTTGATACGCTGCGCGACGAAGGTTGCGACGAGTTTCAGGGTTTCTACTGCAGCCCTGCCATGCAGAGCCACGATCTTGAGACGCTCTTGCAGGAGCATGGCTTGGTGATACCGGTTGGGTGTTGACCCGCCGGGCACCGCACCAAGCAGTCGCAAAACGTTCGAAACCAGCCTGGCCACGATAAAAAATCGGCGACGGCCGATGAGGTTGGGCGGCTGGACGATGCGCTGCTGGTAATGGCGATTTCAAATGTCAGCATCGGCTTTGAAGGTGGGATTCTTGGCGCTTTCAGGAAGATTTCGGCCCAGCACCCGGAGCAATTAGGCTATCAGCTCGCACCCGTCGTTGACTCCATGACCGGACGCGAGGTCATAAAGTCCGGGCAAAAGCGCAAAGAAGATGAAATTGCCAAACAACTTGGCAGGATCGAAACGGAACTCGCGAAACTGACCAAGCAGCGCGATGAATACGCGAGTACCAAAGGCATTTTTGCGCCTATCAGAATCGTCGAGCCGAGGCTGCGTTTCAATAGTGCGGGATCACAGAAGATGAGCGTGATCGATTTCACCGTCAATAACGGCTCAGATATTGCGCTGACGTATCTCTATTTGCGTGGGACCGTTAACGAAAAGGCGACCGGGAAGGTTCTTTTCACCGACGACATTAATTACAAATTAAGCGCCGCCCCGTTGATGCAGGGTGAGAGCAAGACGTTGCGGCTGCCGCATGCATCGCCTGACAAATGGAACGCGCCAGCCGTTTGGGGCAATGAAAATCTTGCCTTCAGCATTGATGTCGTAAATGCAGAAAATTTGGCCGGCCAAAAGCTTGCGGCAGCATTTACGCAGAAGGACATGGGGCGCATGATAGCGTTGGAAGGCGACAAAGTGGCCCTCACGCAAATGCGTGCAAAGTGACCAATCGGTAAATTACCAGGCGCCCGTGTTCGGCATCGATGCCCACGGTTCCTGGGGCGGTGCTGGCGTGCCTGATTGCAGAAGCTCGATCGAAATATTATCTGGCGAACGCACAAATGCCATGCGTCCGTCACGCGGTGGACGATTAATGGTGACACCGGCATCCATGAGTTTCTGGCACAGCGCATAAATGTCATCGACCGCATACGCAACGTGGCCGAAGTTGCGCGCACTACCCAACTCTTCGCGGTCCCAATTATGTGTGAGCTCGATAGCGGCACTGTCGTCGCCCGGAGCAGACACAAATGCCAGCGTGAATCGCCCATTCGGGTAGTCGTTTTTTCGCGTGAGCTTCAGCCCGAGCTTATTGCAGTAAAAATCCAGCGATGCGTCCAGATCATTTACGCGAACCATCGTATGCAGGTATTTCATGCTGATTCCTTTAGATTGCGTGGTTAAATTTTAGTCGCTTCAGTAACACAAAAAGTCACGACCAGTACATTCCGCACCCCGATACGCGGGACTGGCCGGTTCGATCGGCATCACTGGAGTCGGCAACCTTGCTGCGCCGCGTCTGCCAGGATGCGGAAACCGTCGCGCAGAATATTTTTGACGATTACAAGCGTTAACTCTGCGAACGCATCCTAAAAGAAGACACTTATGTCATCTGGCGCAAATTGACCAACCTTTGCAAATCACATTTACTATATGACCAAAAATACCGAAATTTACCGGGGAGGACTCTATGCGACTCTGGCGGAAAGCCCCGGCAATTGTTGCGGCGGTCGCATGGGCGTTCACACTAATAAATGTTTCGGCAACAAAGCCATCCTGAAAGAATCAGCTAATTTTGCGACATACGGTTGTGGGACAGGCTGCGCGCAACCGAGGAGAGGCCGATACTCG
>ENA-OFDP01000893-OFDP01000893.1-metagenomes-genome-assembly--contig:-NODE-893-length-12556-cov-2.247980_pt1 | contig 12556 bp, 13 predicted proteins | sample MGYA00153389_OFDP01 | MGnify analysis MGYA00153389 | reverse complement strand
CCCGGCTCCATGACGAGGATCACGGTTTCCATGCCCGGGCAGGAAGGGTCAGCACAGAAGATCTCGTTGACGGCGATCGCCACATCCTCGGGCAAACCAAGGATCAGCCGCACCTTGTCCTTGAGGCGCGTCACGGCCTCAGCATCCGGCTTTGCCCTGCCCACCAACCATTTGCCGAAAATCGCCATGGGGCCGGCTCCCGGTTCTCAGCCTGGCAGGGTCAGCACACCGGCTGCCCCGTCCATGCAGCCAAAGGCAAGTTTCTTGCCGGCCTTGTCCCATCCCAGCGCCGTGATGCCGCTCTCCCTCACGGCGGGGCGCACCAGCAGCTCTGAGGCGTCTGTCATACGGATCAGCAGGATGCAGCCATCCTCATAGCCCGCCGCCAGCACATAGGCATGGGGATGAAACGCGACGCTTGACACACGCGAACGCCTTACACCGCATTCGCGCGGGGCCTTGCCCATGGGACCATCGCCCTGAAACGGCCAGATGATCGCGGCATCCGCACCAGAAGACGCCAGCCACATGCCATCATGCGACCAAGACAAGGAGCGCGGCTTGGCGGCATAGCCGGTCATGCGCATATGGCCAGGCTTGTCGCCCTTCACGCCAAGACGCCAGCCATGCAGCGCATTCTCCTGCATCACCGAGACCACAAACCGCGCATCCGGAGACCAGACAACGCCGATATGCGATCCTTTCCACTCCAGAAATTCGGGCGCGACCTCTGTCCCGGGATACCAGAGGCTCACACCGTTATATGTCGCCACCGCCAGCCTCAGCCCCTTTGGCGAGAAGGCCAGGGCCTCACCTGTCACTGGCAGGGCGACATTGGAGATAAGTCCTTTCGCATCCCGGAACATGACCTCGCGCCCCATGCTCCAGGCGATCTCGCCCTTGCCCCCGGCATGGCGCGCCACATCGTTGATCCAGCGCCGTTTGGCATCCCGAAACAGCTCCTGCGGCGCGATTCCGGGCCGCGAACAGACCACGCGGCCATCATCGCCGCCCGTCAGCAGTCCGTCCGGCCCCACCGCACTTGCGACAATCCCGGCTTGGGGGTGCGCCTCGAAGCGCTGCGTACCCGCATCGCCGCGCGTGACCATCCCGCCATCGGCAAGCGCCAGCATCAGGGTGGGGCCAGCCCAGCCCAGGCCAAGCACATGGCTACCCGCATCAAGGCTGGCGACATGTTCTGTCAGGGACACCGGGGCCGAGGTCTGGATCATGTCTGGAAGGCCAGGTCTGGAAGGTTCGCTGAGGAGGACGAAGCGGCTATAGCCGCAAATCCCCTGTCACGCCAGCGTGGCGAGAAACCCGTCACGCAGTTTCGCCTGGTCGAGGTTGCGGCCAATGAACACGACACGTGATTCCCGCTTGGCACTTGGCTTCCAGTCATCCTGCAAATCGCCATCCAGGATCATGTGGACACCCTGGAACACGAAGCGCTTGGGTTCATCCGGGAAGGCGATGATGCCCTTGCAACGCAGTATGTCCGCGCCTTGCACCTGCGTCACCTCCTGGATCCAGGGCATGAACCTGTCCGGGTTCACCTCACCGGCGCTGAAGGAAAAGGAGCGGATGTCATCGGCATGGTGGTGATGATGCCCCTCCTCCAGAAAATCTGGCTCAAGATCGAGGATGCGGTCAAGATCAAACGCCTTGCGGTCCAGCACATCGGCAATTGGCAGGGCGCAATTCTGGGTGCGGTGCAGCTTGGCATAAGGATTGATGGCGCGGATGCGGGCCTCTGTCGCGGCCAGTTCATCGGCGCTGACCAGATCGGTCTTGTTGAGGATGATTACATCGGCAAAGGCGATCTGGTTTTTCGCCTCAGGCGCGTCCGCCAGCCGGTCATTGAGCCATTTGGCATCGGCCACCGTCACCACGGCGTCAAGCCGCGTGCGTTCCCCCACATCTTGATCGACAAAGAAGGTCTGGGCCACCGGGGCTGGGTCAGCGAGCCCTGTCGTCTCGACGATGATGGCGTCAAACTTACCTTGTCGCTTCATCAAGCCATCAATGATGCGGATCAGGTCACCGCGCACCGTGCAGCAGATGCAGCCATTGCTCAACTCCACCATGTCATCGCCTGTGGCAACGATTAGCTCATTATCAATGCCAATTTCACCAAATTCATTCACCAATACAGCGGTTCGTACGCCTTGCTGATTGGTCAAAATGTGATTCAGCAGGGTCGTTTTGCCACTGCCCAAAAATCCGGTAATGATGGTAACAGGCAGCCCAACTTTGGGCGTATCCATGACTGAAGTGAGAGTTGATGCAGATTGCATAGCGTCAATGACCGAAAACGTCAGAAAATAACAAAGGAAATGGTAATAAAGACTAACGTTAGTTCATTAGTCAAAATACTGCTTTCATTATTGCCGATCTTCTTGTGGTCTGACAGTTCACAATGTGATCTCAGGCTCTGCTCCCGAAGCCCAAACCCCGAACTTTGCCCCTAGCCCCTGACCTCTAGCCTCTAATCCTATGCCACTCCAGATTTACAACACCCTCACCCGCCGCAAAGAATGCTTTCAACCGCTAGAACCGGGCAAAGTGCGAATGTATGTGTGTGGCGTGACAGTTTATAACGATTGCCATTTGGGACACGCGCGATCTTACATCGTCTGGGATATTGTGCGGCGCTATTTGCAATGGCGTGGCTTCACGGTGCAATATGTGCAGAACTTTACGGATATTGACGATAAGATTATTCGGCGATCGCAGGAACTTAGCATTCCTTGGCAAGAGTTGACCCACCAATACATCACCGCCTACCAGGAAGATATGGGACGGCTGAATGTGCTGCCTGCGGATGCGTATCCGAAAGCAACGGAAGTCATACCCGAAATAATTGCCTTGATCAAAACGCTGATTGAGCAGGAGTACGCCTACGCGGTTGATGGTGATGTGTATTACGCAGTCGAGCGCTTTCCCAGCTATGGAAAACTGTCGGGGCGCAAGCTCGACCAGATGGAAGCGGGGGCAAGCGGACGAGTAGACGAGGAAGAAACCCGCAAGCGACATCCGTTTGATTTTGCGTTGTGGAAGGCGGCAAAACCCGGTGAACCAGAGTGGGAATCGCCGTGGGGCATGGGGCGACCGGGCTGGCACATTGAATGCTCGGCAATGGTGAAAAAACTGCTGGGCGATCGCATCGATATTCACACCGGCGGCGAAGATCTGGTGTTTCCGCATCACGAAAACGAAATCGCCCAGTCGGAAGCGGCGACGACGAAACCTTTGGCGAATGTGTGGATGCACAACGGCTTCGTCAAAATTCAGGGCGACAAAATGTCCAAATCTCTGAACAACTTCACCACGATTCGATCGCTGCTAGAAACTATCGATCCGATGGTGATCCGGCTATTTGTGCTGCAAGCCCAATATCGCAGCCCGATCGACTTCACCGACGAAGCGATCGCGGCGGCTGAAAACGGCTGGAACACTTTGAAAGAAGCCCTGCAAGCCAACGAGCAATTTGCTAAACTACCCGCCTGGTCAACCGATGCACCAGTCACGCTGGATCAAACCTTCGTCGATCGCTTTAACCAGGCGATGGATGACGATTTCAATACATCGATCGCCCTTTCGGTGCTGTTTGAACTGGCAAAAGACCTGCGGCGTGAAAAAAATTTACTGATTCATGAAGGTGAAACACCAACGCCAACAGAGCAGTTGCATCAAAAGTGGTGGACTTTGATTGATCTAATGTGTGTTCTGGGATTGATGGAGAAACGTCCAGAGATTTCTGAGCTAGAAATGGGTTCTAGCACTGGAATGGAGCTTGGATTGAGCGATAGTGAAATTGAAATCTTAATTGAACAACGGCAGGATGCCCGAAAAGTCAAGAACTTTGCCGAGAGCGATCGCCTTCGCGATCAGCTTGTGGCAAACGGCATTACCTTGATCGATCAGCCTAGTGGCATCACCCGTTGGTATCGGGTATAGATCGGCTACACTTTGCTACTACAGAGTGTTTTTATAGATGGCGATCGCCCCAATCGACCAAGATATGACCATGGATACTCAACAAATAGATACCTTTAATCAAAAAATGGATCGCATTGCCATCAGTGCGGAGACTACCAACGGGCAAATTGCCAGACTAACCGAGCAAATGATCATGACCGATCTGAAGCTCGATCGAGTCGCTGATAAAGTCGATCGAATGGCAGATAAGGTAGACCTAATGGCGGCAAAGGTAGACCGGATGGCGGACAAAGTTGATCGAATGGCAGATAAAGTAGACCGGGTAGTCGATGCCATTGAGGAACAGTCCCACGTTCTAAAAGAACAAGCCAAGATTCTGCAACAGCAGGCAGAAACAGCCCACCAGCAGGTTGGAGCGGCAGTGCAGCAGGCTGAGGCTTCGAGATTGCAAGCAGAAAATTTCTCGCGGATGCTGACGCTGCTGGAACAACGCCAAAATGGAAACGCATAAGGAACTTTAACCATGCCGCGCTTTCTGCACATCTCTGATATTCACCTAGGCTACGATCGCTACGATTGCAAAGAGCGCACCAAAGATTTTTTCTTAGCGTTACAGGATGTGATTCGGAAGTACGCGATCGCCGAAAGAGTCGATTTTGTGGTGATTGCCGGAGATTTATTTGAGCATCGATCGCTGCAACCCAATATCCTCAATCAGGCGAAACTATGCTTTCAAGAGTTGCATGAGGCAGGCATCCCCACGATCGCGATCGAAGGCAATCACGATAACCGACCCTACGGCACCAAAACAAGCTGGCTCCGCTACCTGGCAGACTGGTATGGGCTGATGCTGCTCGAACCGGGCGACACTGCTTTAGGTGAACCCATTTATGAACCCTGGAATCCCGATCAAAAGCGCGGCGGCTATGTTGACCTAGAGTGCGGTGTGCGCGTGATTGGCTCCCAATGGTACGGCGCATCGGCACCCAAAGCGATCGCCCAGTTAGCCGAAGCGATTCAGGCTCTACCCACTCCTCCCGCCCACACTATCATGCTGTTTCACCACGGCTTAGAAGGGCAAATCGCCCGCTATCAAGGAGCGTTGCGCTACGTCGATTTGTTGCCCCTAAAACAGGCTGGAGTCGAGTATCTCGCCCTCGGTCACATCCACAAAAACTACGAAGAACAGGGCTGGATTTTCAACCCCGGTTCCTTAGAAGCAAACAACATTGATGAAACCACCTATAAACGCGGTGCTTATTTAGTTGAGTTAACTGCTGCTGGAATTCACGCTGAGCTAAAGCAAGATTATTATCAGCGTCCAGCGATGCGGCTAAAGCTAACCACACGCGGGCAAGAAAGCTTGGAAGAACTGGAGGAAAGCGCGATCGCCCTCGTGCAGCAAGCGATCCAATCTCGCAAGATCAATCCCAGCGACCAGCCGATGGTGGAACTGAAAATTGAAGGTCAGGTGGGCTTCGATCGCCTAGAACTAGACACCCGCAAGCTACAGCAGAGCCTCAAGCAACTCAGTAACGCGCTGATTTTTCTGCTCAAATACGACGTAGATTCGGTTGAATATGCCTCGCCCTTATCCGACGAAGCTAGCCGCCTGCAAATTGAGCAAGAGATTTTCATTGATCTGCTAACCGCAAACAATATCTACAAAAAACGCGCTCCCGCCTTGGCACAAGGGCTGATTGATCTGAAGGATTTGCAGCTACAGGGGCGATCGGAAGCGGAACTGTATGCCTTTACCGAAAGTTTGATGAATCAATCTGCTGAATAGTCTGATAAACCGTTGAACGCTGAAATCTATGCTCAAAGCAAAACCGCCAGATTGCTCACCCAGTGGAAACGTTAAAAAATATCTCTCCTATCGAGAAGCATGGACTCGGATTAAAGAATCACAGCAGCAAGAGTTTTACTTAGAGGCAGTCACGCTGACCGAGAGCATCATCAGCGATCGCCTCACTTCCTACCTGACCGGCGCGAAACTGATCAAGAGCAATCCTAAGCCGGGAAAAATTTAGGCTTTAGCGATTTAATTAAACGCTGGAAGAAAAAAGGTGCTTCATCGGTTGCAGATAGTTCTGAACTGAGCAATCTTCAAAATGCTGTGGATAGTTGGCGTTTATCTAGGAACGAAATTGTCCACGGGATGGTTCGATCCCATCCCGACCTGCAAATCGATGATGTTGAAAGTTTTCTGGAAAAAGCCAAAGATGCAGCAGCAACCGGTGAAAAACTAGCGAGGGCGGTTGATAAGTGGTGTAAGCAAGCGAAAAAAGAGGCTAAGTCAACTATAAAAAAGTAAGCCAAGGTTGAGCTTGAACTGACAAGTCGGCGCAAGCGATCGCCCCACACTTAATCCTCAAGCCAGGATATTTTGTAGATCCTGTTACTCAACAGCATTGGGATGCTTAAAAGTATGCGATCGCGTTAAGGGATGTCTCGCAACTGTCGTTTCAACGTGGGGTTTTGCTCGATCGCCCGTCCAATTTGGTTAAACCGTTCTAAAGTCAATCCTTGCAGCGCAACCGCTCGATTTTGCTTTGGGACTGCATCTTGTTGAATTTGCTTGATTTTTGCTAAAGCTTTGTCAAACTGCTGCTGATCTTTTGCAGAAATGTCTGCTGTTATAGAAGCGTTAGGATCATCTTGTCGCTGTCCAATTTCCTGAAACCTCTGAGGCGATAACCTTTCATCTTTCAATGCCTCAACCATTTTCTGTTGCATTTCCATCTCAACTCTTTTCAGTTGCTTGATGGCTTGAGCAAACTGCTGTAGCTCTAACGGACTCGCTGACCCGCTCGATCTGGGCAGCGATATGACCTGAGTTTTTGAGGTTGAGCTTGGCGATTGAGCGTGACTTTGGGCAATTGCCATTGGCAAAACCAACAAAGCCCCAACGAATACCCTAGCAATTGTTTTTTTCATTGAATGATGTTCGTGAAAAGCGACTTTTAACTACCTTTAATCAGACCTAATATAGCCTTTCTCGCTTCTCCTAAAGTAGGAGCAACTAGAAATGATTGAAGTTCACAGGCTGTTGCTTAAGGTCGAGACGCTGAGGGGAGCTTGTTGATGACTTTATCAATAATTCCGTATGCCTTAGCTTGCTCAGCCGACAGATAGAAATCTCGATCAGTGTCCACTTCAATCCGTTTTAGCGGTTGACCTGTAGATTCAGCCAGCAGGCGGTTCAGCACACTTCTTAAATACAAGATCTCTTTTGTCGCGATCGCAACCTCACTAGCTTGACCCCATGTTCCTCCAAGGGGTTGATGAATCATAATTCGCGAGTTGGGTAAAGCTAGGCGCTTTCCTCTGGTGCCACCTGCTAACAATAGGCTTGCCATGGAACTGGCTTCTCCTAATGAAACAGTGACAACATTGGAGCGGAGAGCGCGCATTGTGTCATACATTGACAGCCCTGCGGTTATGTCACCGCCGCTAGAATTTATGTACAAGTAAATGTCTTTTCCGGGTGCTTGCGAGTCTAAATAAAGCAATTGAGCGATCACACTCTCCGCCATTTCAGGAGCAATTTCTCCGCTGATGAATATGATTCGTTCATCAGAAAGCCATTCATCAATGGTGCTGGTGTTGCGATCGCTTGCAGATGGTGCTGCTTTCGGTGTTTCGGTTTGATTACGCCGGGGCTGCGATCGTTTAAAGTTTTTTCCTAAAGCGATTTCAGAACTAAGCGGACTTAGGATTCCGATCAACAGAGATGCGATCAGTAAAAAAGCTGTAGAACTTGTTTTGATAGTCAAAATTATCTGCAAAAAATAGGGTCGTACATAGATTACTCTACGTTTGTGACGGCACAGATAAACCCTCCGTGAAGGTTTAAGTAAGCAGCCCAGCCATCAGATCTTCTGCCATTTCAAAATTGGCAGTCACGCTTTGCACGTCGTCCAAATCTTCCAAGGCATCCATCAACTTGAGAACACTGCCTGCCTGGTCAAGATCGGTGACCTCCAAGATGTTGTTGGCAATCCAGCGTAGTTCTACCTGAGTGACGATGTAGCCGCTATCTTTCAGAGTTTGGCTGAGGGTTTCCAAGTTGGTCGGATCAGTAAAAGATTCGGCAACGGTGCCATCATCGGTTTCCACGAGTTCATAAGTGTCTGCACCGCCTTCCAAAAAGGCTTCCAGCAGCGCTTCTTCATCAATTTCGGCTGGAGCCTCTGATCGCCGCCCTTTTCCGGTTTTAATCGGAGCCAGCGACACTTCCACAAAGCCTTTCTGGTCAAACATCCAGCCGACGCAGCCGACTTCTCCTAAATTGCCGCCATTTTTGCTAAACGACACTCGCAGATCAGCCGCCGTTCGGTTGCGGTTATCGGTTAAGGCTTCAATTAAAATGGCAACGCCACCCGCGCCATAGCCCTCATAGCGAATGGCTTCTAAGGCGGCATTGTCTCCCAGTTTGCCTGACCCTTTGGCGATCGCCCGGTCAATATTGTCATTGGGCATCCCCGCCGCTTTTGCTTTGTCGATCGCCGTTCTCAGTTGAAAATTACCCGCTGGATCAGGCACACCACTCCGAGCCGCCACGATAATTTCTCGCGAAATTTTGGTAAACACCTTGCCCTTCACCGCATCCACTCGCGCTTTTTGGCGTTTGATGTTTGCCCACTTACTGTGTCCTGCCATAGCTCGATTTACTTAAACTTAAACAATGATTTCAATCCATAGGATACCGAAAGATTTACGCGACTGGTGAGGAGACATTAGCGACTACTGCGATCGCGGCATGATCAGTTTTTGTTCTGATCCTTTCTAAGTCCACTCGTCGTCAGCCGCAGAGAGCGATCGCTGCACTTTGGGAAAGCGGTAAAACGTGTTGCCTTCGCTATCGACATCCGGCAAAACGGAGAATGCTTTTGCTTGGGCTTCTAAATAAAATTTGGCGGGTTCTGCATCGACTCTGGCAGTGGTAGCCAGTTGAATCAGCGCGATCGCTCCACCGTGAGTTTCTAGCAGGTAATAAAATGCATCTCGCAGGCGGCGTTCCTGCTGAAAGTTGCGCGCCAGATTAATCAACGAGAAGCCAATCAGCCCAGCGACTCCAACGAGTAGCGACCACTCCAAAACTGCCATACTTAGTGCTATTTAAATAAACGCTAGAAATCAAACAACTGTAGACATCCTACTTCCTAAACCGACCCTGAATTTGTCTTCGGAATTTGTCTTTGGGTAGATGAAAGAATCGCGATCGCTAAATGGTTTCGCCCAACGAGGCACCGTAATAAATAATCGCTAGAAACCGAATCGGCAACACAATCAGTGTCTCCGGTCCGTGGGGGATATCGCCCCGAAAGGTAAGTGAATCTCCCGGCTCTAATAAGTAGGTGGAGCGCCCGTGCCGATACTCCAACGTGCCTTCTAACATGTGAATGAATTCGATGCCCGAATGCTCAAAGGTGGGAAACACCTCAGACCCATCATCCATGCTGATCAAAAACGGCTCGAATAGCTTGATGGGTCCTTGATCGTAGGCAAGCAAATGATAGGTGTGCCCCCGCTTCGTTCCACGCCGCACCACTTCCATCCCTTCGCCCTGCTTTACCAGTTGTGCCCCGCCTTGAGGCGGATTGTAGTGACGAAATAGAGTCGCCATCGAAACGCCTAGCGCACTGGCGATTTTAACCAGGGTTTCCAGGCTGGTTGCCGTTTGAGCGTTTTCGATTTTGGATAGCATCCCACGGGAGATTCCGGTTTGCTCGGCGACTTCGGCGATCGTCAGGCGATGTTTTTGCCGCAGGTCGCGAATGGTGTTGCCCAAATAACGACCGAGTTGATTATCATCGGCATCAAGCGTATGGTCTGGGGCGGCGGTCATGATTCTGGTGAATGGGGTTAATCCGATTATCGCCAATCCTGAACAGCGATCGCCTGGATTCCAAGGAAACTTTGTTGACCTACATGAATCAATCTGCCAAAATATTCTTAGATTTATTTACCCACACTCATTGAGATGTTGACTCAGCCATCAGTGACTCAGCCAGAGACCTTTTCTGATTCCAACCCTGCGATCGCCATCAAGCCCAATCAACTCCTGTCTGCTCAAGTTCTTAGCGCTTTAAATGCTCGGTCTAATCTCAAAGGTGGATTGCAGCTTGCAGGACATCTTGCGGTGCTGGCTGTAAGTGGCTACCTTTGGGCAACTCAGGGCGATAGCTTATTCATTGCGCTGCCTGCATTAATCCTCTACGGGTTTAGCTTGGCGGCACTGTTTGCCCCGATGCACGAATGCTGTCACCGGACTGCCTTTGCCAATAATCGCCTCAACGACGGGGTTGCTTGGGTTGTGGGGCTGCTGTCGTTTTATAACAGCACGTTTTACCGTCGCTATCACAAATGGCATCACCGCTACACGCAAATTCCTGAGAAAGACCCGGAACTGGGCGATCGCAAGCCCCAAACCTTGACCGAATATCTCGTGGAAATCAGCGGCTTTAACTGGTGGATTGGCAAAGTGCGCGGGCACTTACGTGTTGCTGGTGGCAATCTTGAAGGCTGCCCTTATATTCCCGATACGGCACGGGCAGAAGTGATTCGCTCAACGCGGCTACAACTGTTGGTTTATGGAGTAGCGATCGCCGTTTCCATCATCTTCAAACAGCCCTGGTTTCTGCTGTATTGGCTGCTGCCCCTCGCTGTGGGACAACCAATTCTCCGGGCAATTTTGCTTGCCGAGCATACCGGCTGCACCACCGACGACAATGCGCTGACCAACACCCGCACCACCCTGACGATCGCCCCTGTGCGCTGGCTCATGTGGAATATGCCCTTCCACGCCGAGCATCATTTAGTTGCCTCGATTCCGTTTCATGCGCTGCCGGCTGCCCATGAGGTTTTGCAGTCTCACTTCACGCGGGTCGAGCAAGGCTATGTGAAAGTGAACCGCGAGATTATTGCTCAACTGGGATCATCTTCATGACCGCTGGCTGCTTTATTCTCAAAGATTTTGCGCTTCAGTGTGGCAAAGTGCTGCCCCAAGCAAAGTTGGTCTATCAAACTTACGGGGAGTTGGCAGGCGATCGCCGCAATGTCATCCTTTACCCCACGTCCTACGGTGCCCAACATAGCGACATCGATTGGCTGATTCGCGCCGATGGCATTCTTGACCCCACGCGCTGGTTTATCATCATTCCCAATATGTTTGGCAATGGGCTGTCTAGTTCGCCCAGCAATTCCGCTGACTGTGGTTTAGCCGAGCAGGGGTTCTGGTTTACTCATTTTGATAATGTGCGCGCTCAGTCGCAGCTTTTGCAAAATGTGTTTGGCGTTGACCAGTTGGCGCTGGTGTATGGCTGGTCGATGGGGGCGCAGCAGGCATATCACTGGGGCGTGATGGTTGGCGATCGCGTACAGCGGATTGCGGCGCTTTGCGGCACAGCGCGGACGACCGATCACAATCGGATTTTTCTCGAAAGTTTGCGATCGGCGTTGACCGCAGACCCCACTTGGAACGGCACGAGCTTTGATGGGATGCCCGATCGCGGCTTTCGCACTTTTTCCCGCATTTATGCCAGTTGGGCTGCATCCCAAGCCTTTTATCGCGAAGGATTGTATTATCAATTGGGCTATGAGTCGCTGGATGATTACTTGGTACGCGGTTGGGAAGTGGGCTACCGCAAGCGCGATCCACATAATTTAATTGCCATGCTTGATACTTGGTTGCGCTGCGATGTGGGCAATAATCTAAGCGGTCAAACAGACTACACTCACGCCTTGCGGTCGATTTCGGCAAAAACGTTAATCATGCCTTCTGCGACAGATTTATACTTCACGCCAGAAGATTGCGCGGCTGAAGCGGCTCTAATTCCCAAGGCAACCTATCGCCCCATTCCTTCTATTTGGGGGCACCGGGCGGGAAATCCCTATCAAAATCCAGCGGATGAGGCATTTATCCAACGGGCTGTTTGGGAGTGGTTGGAGGCTTAAGATTTCTAAGGATGGTGGGTTGCGCGGGCGCTCAAACCACTCTACAAATTGCTGATATCGATATAAATAATTGCTATGACCACACTTCTATCTGAATTTGCTCGTGAAAATGGAGTTCGCTATTTTCTAATTTCTTTCACGGATCTGTTTGGGGTGCAGCGATCGAAACTTGTCCCAACACAGGCGATCGATGCAATGGCGGTCAACGGTGCCGGGTTTGCCGGGTTTGCTGCCTGGTTGGATATGACTCCGGCTGATCCAGATATTTTGGCGATTTCCGATCGCGATAGCCTGATCCAACTCCCTTGGCAGCCCGATGTGGCATGGATGGCAGCCGATTTAATCATGAATGGGCAACCCGTGGAACAAACGCCGCGCTGGGTGCTGAAGCAAGTCGTGGGCAAAGCAGCAGCGCTGGGCTATCGGGTGAAAACCGGGGTGGAGTGTGAATACTTTCTGCTGGCTGCGGATGGGGAACAGATTTCGGATGGGCGCGATCGCGCCAGTAAGCCATGCTACGACCAACAGGCTCTCATGCGTCGCTTTGAGGTGATTGCAGAAATCTGCGATGCCATGCTGAAACTAGGCTGGGGTGCCTATCAAAACGATCATGAAGATGCCAATGGTCAATTTGAAATGAACTGGACTTATG
>ENA-OFDP01000892-OFDP01000892.1-metagenomes-genome-assembly--contig:-NODE-892-length-12567-cov-2.569853_pt1 | contig 12567 bp, 17 predicted proteins | sample MGYA00153389_OFDP01 | MGnify analysis MGYA00153389 | reverse complement strand
GTTCAGCACGCCGCCGCTGGTGTAGGCGCGGCCCATGCGGCCCGAGCGGGTCGGGATGACGCACGCTGGGGTGCTTCACCACTTCGGCTCCAAGGACGAGTTGCTGCTTGAGGTGCTGAGCTACCGCGACCAAAGCGACGTTGCAGAACTCGAGGCACGCCACATCCCCACCGGCGTCGACCTCTTCAGACACTTGGTGCGCACGGCTTTCGCCAATGCGAGCCGCGCGGGCATCGTGCAGGCCTATGCGGTGCTATCCGCAGAGTCCGTCACAGACAATCACCCGGCCAAGGACTACTTTGACGGGCGCTATCGGACACTACGGGACGAGGTCGCGGAGGCGTTTACGATCGTCTGCGTGGAGCGCGGAGTCGACATCAACGAGGATCGGATCAAGCAGGCGTCCGCCAGTATTCTGGCCGTCATGGATGGCCTGCAGGTGCAGTGGCTACTTGACCAGAGCCGGGTGGACCTCGGCCCCGCCACCCAGTTCGCGATCGAGGCGATCCTGTCCGCCGTCCTCGAGCCGCGCGACACGCCTCTTGGAGACGGCGCTTCCGACTGATCTCCTCGCGTCCGCCGCTAGCGCTCGTCGGCCCACCGAACCCGTGCCACGATAGCCACGTGGAAAAAAGCGACAAGAAAACCGAAGAGCTGAACAAGGCCCGCGCGACGCGCCCCACCGCACGGCACCCATCAGCACGGCGGCGACGAGGCCCAGCGTGGCCGCCATGAGCGCATGCCCGACGCGGTGATCGGAAACGAGTCGCGCCGTGATCCAGCCGCCGAACGCCGACGTGATGGCGGTGATCGTGAGCATCACGAACAGCGCGACGACATTGCGCGTCGCACCGGCCGGGTCGAAAGCTGCAGAATATGCAAACGGTGTGACCGCCGCCGCCGCGTACAGGCCGAGGCCAATGAACAGCAATCCCAGTGCTAGTGCAGCGATGTTCCGCACGGTGTTCTCCGGATGAGGCTACATGGCGAAGCTACCGCGCGCGGTGCGTCCGGCAAGCGCGGGCAACGATCAAACAAGGCGGACGTACCATGCGCGCGGGCCGCCGAAATCGAACGTGAGCACGTCGGCATCGCCGAGCGCAATGCGCACCTGCACCGGATTCGATCCATCCTCGTGCACCGTGTGCAGCATGCCGTTTGCCACACGCCACCGCAGCGTGACCTGCAGCGGCCCGGTGGCGGTGGGAATCAGGTACATCAGCTGCGCGTCGTTGCAGAACTCCATCCGCGTATCAGGTTCGATCTCGAGCGGCGCCTCGCAGCGCAGCAACTGCCACGTGCCCACAATGCGCGCCGCGAGCTGTTCCGCAGGTGTCCGGGCGTCGGTCACTGGTCGCGCATCGAGCGATGACGACGACGCGCCCGGGCCAGCATGCCCGCCACGACGCCCGCGATGGCGCCGACGATCGCTGCAATGAGGAGCGAACTCGCCACGAGCAGCGGCTCCGCCTCATCCGGCAATGCGAGCTTGCCCTGCAGCACGACGGCGCCGATCACCCACGACAGCAGGTTCGTGATCCCGGCGAGCAGTGCGCCTGCCAACGCGCCCCAGACCAGCGGCATACGCTTCACCGTGTCGTATCCGCCAAATGCCGCCAGACCGACGCTCACCGGTACCCATGGCAGCCGGCTCATGCCTGCATCGCGATAAAGCACGAACGCAACGAATTCGACCAGCAGCATGAGAAGCAGCAGACCGAACATGCGCAACAGGAACCGGGCGCCCGAGGGTCTCACAGGGCAAATCCGGCGACGAAACGAGACGCATCCGCAGTGCAGAACTGCCGCTGAAAGGAAAGAACCGAGGGCATGATCAAGAATGTCCGTGTCGCGGGCAGGAACGTACGGCACAAAAAGAAATCAATGTCGTTGGTGGCGGCACGGCAGCATGCCAATCCCCCCAGAGATTCTGCGTGACCATGTGAAGGCGTGGCGAGCACACTGCTGCGCACGAGAAATCAGTCGATCGGCAACGTACGCGGAAAGGAAATGCCGACTGGTGCACCGTCGCAGACGAAGGCCGAGTATGGCGCACCGGCGAGCGCCGTCACCCAGTCGACACCGTAGACGGACGCGACGTCACAGCGAAACTCCGTCGTCGCGCCCTCCCACACGTTCCAGCGCGGGTGCCGAACCCGGTATTCGACCGTGCGTCCGGACCGTTGCGGCGTGTAGCCCAGATAGTGCTCGGTGATGAAGCCCGTGTGACTCTGCGGGTCGATGGGCCGCGGCGCACCGGAAACCTGCCCGCTCACCGAATGCCAGCGACCCTGCTGCCGCCATTCGTACTGCAGGCTGCCGCCCGTCGCCTGATCCATGCTGATCCGGTGTCGCATGCGCACTGCGCGATACGGCTCGTTGTAGGCGAGGCGCGCCGTCCACGCGATTGCCGGACGCGGCACCAGCTCACGCACGAACACCACGCCACGCTTCCAGGAGCCGTTCTCCTTCCGGCGCACGTACGCGCGCAGGTTCACCTCGTCAAAATTCCGGTGCAACGGTACCGGCACGCCCAGAATGCGCGTGTTCAGGAAGCGAAATGCGACGATGCTCACCAGCGCGCGCCCATCCAGCAGATCGAGCTCTGTCCCGGCCGGCACGTAGCGCTGCACCAGCGCGCGATCCACCTCGTGATTCACGAACAACAAGTGCCGCCAGTCGGCGGTGAGGAATGATCGGGCCATGGCCAGTGAACGCGTGGCGACGCCGACCCTGTTCCGCCACACGAGCGCTGGCGCACGAATGCTGCGCACGCTCTCGTGGAACCTGTCGGACATCGCGGACTATCTTTGCGGTGCGCGGCTCACCCCGCGGTGCACTTCATTCTCATGCCCGACATCATGCACCACAGCATCCCTGGTCCACGTGCCGCGCATTTTGCGCTGGCCCTCCTGTTGCCCGCCGGCGCGATGCGGGCGCAGCAAACTGTCCCTGTTCTGCCGTCGGCAGTCGTCAGCGCGCTCCCTGCCGCGGCTGCCGATACCACGGAACCGCTGCCGGCGCCCCGGACGACCAATGTGGTGCGCGCCGATCGCGACCGGATCCTCGGCGAACTTCGCGAGTCCGAGAACCGCTGGGCGACATTTCGCGATCAGGCGGCACGCATGAAGGCGAACATCGGCGAGGTGAAGGGCGCGTTGTCGTCGGCGACCAGTCGCGAGAAGCAGGCGAAGAAGGACAAGAGCGAAAGTGACCGCACCGCAGCGCAGGCCGACAAGCTTCGGCTGGAACGCGCGATCTACCTGATCGAGGGGCGCATGGACCTGCGCGCGGCACAGGCTGAAGAAGCGCGCATTCATCGCGAATTTCTCGACGCCTCTGTGCGCGCGACCGATGCGGAGCTCGCGATCGCGGAGCGACGCGAGCAGGTGTTGCCGGACGATGCGTCGCAACGCACCGCGTTCGAGGAACTCAGCAGCCGCTGGCTGCAGGTGCTCCGTACACGCGCCGCGCGCGCCTACGATCTCGAGGACCGTCGCTTCAAGGTGGTCGAGGCGCAGATCGACCTGCTGAAGCGCCAGCGCCGGTAACATCGCCGGCGCGCGCGGCACGATACGCGCACCAGTCGTGTTCAGCGCGCGACGGGCTCCGTCGCGCGTCGCAGCACACGCGCACGAAGCGCGACGGCCCGCATTGCAATCCGCGACACGTCGACCGCCGTGTCCAGGGGCACCGCGGCATCGTTCACGTTCTTCGACGTCGCCGAGAGCCTGCCGGTCGAGTCGTATCCGAATGCGAGGCGCACGCGAGTCGGCGTCGGCGAGCCGGAGGTCTGGATACGGTCCAGCGCCACGTAGTGCAGCGTGGTGTCGCGGAACAGGTACCGCGCGCTTTCTTCCACGCCGACAGGTCCGCGACGCGTCTCGTCGAGCACCACCAGCGTATCGCCGGCGAAGTAGCCGAACCAGATGACGCTCGTGTCACCCGACATGAATCCCGCCGACTCGCGACGCAGCGTCCCGAGCCGCGTATTCACCGCTTCGGCGTCCTTCACGAGGTACTGCAGTACCATCCGGTCCTGCGCCGCGGCGGCAATGCCAGCCTTGTGACGCGCGCGCTCTGCCGGTGTGGGTGCCGGCTTGTCGCCGCGGCCACAACCGGCCAGCGCCAGCGCGAGCAACGCCACCGGCACGCGCAGCGCCGACGTACACAAATCAGGACGTGGCATCAATGGTCGTCTCGCGACGGATGAGGGTACGCTGCACGCCGGCCCTGACGCTGGTGATCACCTGCAGTGCAGCGCCGACCGGCCACGCCGGACCGCCGCGCATCACGCATTCAATCGCGCCGGGGCCGTCGCCAGCGCGCTGCTCCACGCGCTGCAGCAAAAAAACGGAATCGCCCGACGCCACATAAACGCCGGCGCAGGCCAGCGCTCGCGGTGGCACGACCCCACCGCGCAACTGCACCGACACCGTCAAGCCGCGTGCACTCGTCGGCGTTCCCGCAATCGGCATGAAGTCGCGCCAGGCGTACACGGATGCCTGCAGCGGCAGGTCCAGCGACGCCGACAGCGGCACGGCGCGCAGTTCCGCCGCCGACATGGGCGCGAGCGGCGCTGCCACAGGCTCGCTGCCGTTGCCGGATCGCGAGCACGCAAGCGTCGCCATGCCAAGGCACACCATTTCGAGCACGCGTCGTGCGCCGCCGGTCCACCGCACACCCACCTTCACCCGGGTCACGAGGTACCGGCAATCGCAGACTGGTCGGTCGACACGTCGCCTCCAATGGCAGTCCAGCCGCGCCAGCCCCCGGCCATCGATCGCACGTTCGTGTAGCCCATTCGCTGCAGCGTGTCGGCTGCCAGCGCCGATCGGTACCCACCGCCACAGTAGAGCACGATTGGCGCGGATATATCAGGCACCACCGTCTCGATGTCGCGCTCGATCACACCCTTCCCCAAATGCGCCGCTCCCGCCACGTGGCCCGCGTTCCACTCGCGGTCCTCGCGCACATCAAAGACGTGCGCACCGTCAGTACGCAGCAGCTCCCGCACCTCGGTGGGCGTGATTTCAATGATGCTATCGCGGATCGAGTCGACGATGGCGAGGAAACGCGGGCTGTGATCCATGGCGCGGGTGTGATGGTATCCCTGAGTGTAGCCGCGCGCGGAAGGCCCGGCGAATCAGTGCACGACGATTTCCAGGTCGCCCGCGCGCTCGGCGCCAGTCGGCGGCGGCGCGACGTGCGACGTGAGCGCGCACCAGGTCAGCGCCAGCAGCATTGCCAGGATACCGGCGCCTCGCGTCCATTCGGCGTATCGCGCCGTCTGCTCCAGCACCTGCCACTGGTCGAACAGGGTGTTCCAGTCGTGCCCGTCCGTGCCGCCACCCAGCAGCGGAAGCTGCATGACGTATGCGTCGGCCATGTAGATGCTCACATCCAGAATATTCTGACCGAACCACCAGGCCGCGATGCCGGCCGCGAAGGCGTCCTTGGCACGCACGAAGTACGTGAGGAAGACCAGTGGGACGATCACCTGCAGTAGCGAACCGCCGAGGATGCGCATCGTGTCGCCGAACAGCGCGAACATCAGATGCCCCGCCTCGTGAATGGGCAGGTTCACGAGGTGAATCAGCGACGATCCGTCAGTCGCGCGGAGCTCGACCCAGGTTCTCCAGCCGAGCAGTATCGCGCCGGCGGTTCTGAGATGAAGTCGTGTTGGCACCATGTCCCGCTAGACGCGCCGGGTGGCGAGTGCGTCACGTCGGCCTGACACAAAGGGCTGGTTCTACCCGGATTGGTGTCCATAATCGTGCCATTGACGCCGTGTGGACTCGACTATACGGTTATGGCGCTATCCTCCGCGTCTCGTCGACGCGGGCTGGTTCGATGACGGATTCCGACTCCTCCATCGGGGACCCGTCATCGCCTCTGGCGCTCATCGTGGGAGCAGAGTTGTCCACGAGTCACGTTGTCGGCCAGTACCGGATTACCGGGGGGCTGACGCGATCAATCCACAGGAGCTTGCAGCAATGCGTACGACCGGCACCGTGAAGTGGTTCAATGACGCCAAGGGTTTTGGATTCATCACCCCGGCCTCAGGCGGAAAGGATTGCTTCGTGCACCACTCTGCGATCCAGATGAAGGGCTTCAAGACCCTTGCCGAGGGCGAGCAGGTCGAGTTCGACATCGTCGAGGGCGCAAAGGGCCCGGCAGCAGAAAACGTGACCAAGGCCTAGCATCAGGCGTCGCTGCCGTCCTCCACGGGGGTCGTCACATGAAGGGCCGACTCGCCATGCGAGCCGGCCCTTCATCGTGTGCCAGCCGCACGGCGCCGACGGACCGGTTAGGTTTTCAGCATTCCAAGCGGTGCCCCTCCCCGGGTGTCCGCCTCTTCGTGTCCCGCATGACAGGGTGTATGGCCAAGGAAGAAGCACTGCAACTCGAAGGAACCGTGAGCGAAGTCCTGCCGAGCGCGATGTTCCGCGTCGCACTCGACAACGGGCACACGGTGCTCGCCACAATCGGTGGCAACCTGCGTCGTTTCCGTATCCGCGTCCTCGCGGGTGATCGCGTGACGCTTGAAGTCTCGCCGTACGACCTGACGCGCGGCCGCATCGTCTACCGCCACAAGAACTGATTCGCAGCGCCAGCGACTGAACCACGTTCGGTCGGCATTCACGCGTCTGCTTTCATGCGCCACCGGCTCGCGTTGCGCGTCTCGGCGCGTGCGTTCCCGTCCAGTCCAGACGCTGATCAGCTGACGACGTCAGTCCTGATTGACAGGCACTCCCGCGCGCGTAAAGTCCGGCAGCGGATCGCCAAAGATGTAATGGTTGAACCAGGCCAGGTTGTGCTGCATCACGGCACGCTGCGACTTCGGCTTCGTGATGCCGTGCCCGTAACCCTTGTACACGATCATCTCCACCGGCACGCCACGATCTTCCAGCGCCTGTCGCAGCTGGTAGCCATTCGCGATCGGCACGCGGCGATCGAGCTCGCCGTGCTGGATCAACGTCGGCGTCTTCGCGGTGCGCACGTAGTCGATGGGTGATGTCTTCGCGTAGATCGCGGGATCGGCAACCGGGTCGGCGCCGAGATATTGCACCGTGAACGGCGTGATGTCGGTGTTGTAGTAGTAGGTGCGCCAGTCGGAGATGCCGGCGCCTACCGACGTCGCGGCGAAACGCGTGCTGGTGGTGGTGAGGAACGCGGAGATGTAGCCGCCCTGACTCCAGCCCATCGATGCGACCTTTGCCGGATCGACGAAGCCCTTCGCGATCAGCGCATCGACGCCGGACACCACGTCCCATGCATCGCCAACGCCGAGGTTGCGATAATTCAATGCGCGGAATGCTTCGCCATAGCCGGCGCTGCCGCGGTAATTGACCTTCAGCACCACCGCCCCGCGATTCACCCACTCGTCAACCGGGTAGTAGCGCGCATCCGGCAGCACCGGCCGGTCGATGCCGGTGGGCCCGCCGTGGATCACGCAGAGCAGCGGGTACTTCCGCGACGGGTCGAAATCGCGCGGCTTGATCAGAATGCCCTCGATCTCCTGTCCGTCGCGACTCTTCCATTTCACGACCTCGCGCGAGCCCAGGCGCCAGTCGCGCACCTGCGTGCTCATGGTCGTGACCAGGCGTGGCGCAAACTGGTCCAGCGGTGACACCGCGACTTCCGGCAGCGCGTCCGGCGACGCGATCACGAAGGCCGCAGTTGCCATGGTGCGATCGAGCGTGATGCCGCTGATCATCGCGGCCTCGGGTCCTGTCACGCGCGACACCTTGCCTGTCACCGGATCCGCGACGAAGAGGTGCGAGGCTGTCTTCTGTGATCCGGCGAAATACACGCCGGCAGGTCCCCAGCCCACGAACGCCGGCTGCTCGTCGAACTGCGATGTGATGGAGCGCACGGCACCCCCGGCCGCATCCACGACCGCGAGTCGCGTGTTGCGGAAGTAGTTCCCCCGGACCTCGCCCATCGCGCTGCTGAACACCAGCTGCCGGCCATCGGGCGACCAGTGCGGATCGCCATCGGCACCGGGCTGCGCGACGATACGCCGCACATCGTTGCCCGCGAGACCGAGGATGTAGATGTCCGCCGTATTCGCCGAGGGCGCATCCGGTAGCGTCGCGGCGCTGAACGCGATGCGCGCGCCGTCGGGCGACCACTCGAATCCGCTCACGCTGTACATCGCATTGGCGGGTGTGCGCAGCGTGCCGGCCTGCGGTGCACCCAACGCAGCGGCCACATCGATCGTGTAAAGCTGCTGCATGGAGAAGTCGCGTCGCACCACCTCGAAGCCGCCGAGCGTCGTGTCACGCGACTTCCGCATCGCGACGGCAGGGCTCGAGGTGAAGGCGATTGCACCACCGTCGGCACGCCATTCATAGCTGCTCACGCCGCCGGCGGCATTCGTGAGCCGCACCGGTTCGCCACCGGCCAGCGCGATGGCGTACAGCTGCGGCTTCTGCTCCACGCGCATGCTGATGAACGACAGCCAGCTGCCATCGGGCGACCACTCCACCTGCGACACGCCTGACTCGTGACGTGTGAGCTGTGTGGCCGCGGCGGTGCGCAGGTCATGCACCCACAGCTGCGACACGAACGCGTCCTGCTGCCAATCGGTGTTCGTGACGAGGTAGGCGACGCGGTGCGCGTCAGGCGAGATGCGCGCGCTGCCCACGCTGCGTAGTGAGAGCAGGCTGTCGACGGGCGGCGAGCGCTGGCCGGCCTGTGCGTGCAGCAGCGGCGGTGTGCAGGCCAGCAATGCAGTGAAGCAGACGGTGATGGCGTGTTGCGTCTTCATGGCAGTTCAATGGTGTGCGGTGGAACAGCAGCAGACAGCGGAATCGACGAGGGTCTCACCTGCTCTGCGCGCCGCCACGCGCGCCAGCCCTGCACCGAGAACCCCAGCAGGATGAGGTAGAGCAGCGCCGAGAGCCAGAGATTCTGACGCGGCAGTATCCAGAGCCCGTAGATGGCATTCACGCCTGCCCAGCAGTACCAGTGCTCGATCTTCTTGTGCGTCTGCAGGTATTGCCCCGACACACTGACTGCGGTGACCAGCGCATCGACCATCGACTGCTCGGCGCCAGTGAACGACATCAGCTTGCCCAGCAGTAAGGCCATGGGCAGCGTCGCGGCGATCCAAAGCAGTCGTGCACGCGCGGTGAGGCGCGTGATGGGCAGGTCGTCGTGATGCGTCGGGCCGGCGCGCATCCACATCCACCAGCCGTACGCCTGCATCGGCAGGTAGTACAGCAGCTGCAGGCCGGCGCTGGACCAGAGTCGTGCCCGCCAGAACACGATGCCGTACAGCAGCACCGACGCCACGCCCCACGCCCAGGTCCAGATGTTGTTGCGCACCAGCAGCCACACGTTGACCAGCGTGGCGATGGCCGCCGCCGCCTCGGCGAGATCAATCATCGCCACGAATCTCGGACAGATCCGCGATGACGCGATCCTGCGGCGGATCGATCCGCACGCTGGCCGTAGCCACGAAAATCTCCTGCAGGAATCCCACCAGCCCGCCCACCAGCGCCAGCATCGCGATCACGAACAGCGCCGCGATCAACCGCGGCGAATTCATCGACAGCAGCGCCGACAGGAAGAGTGTCACGATCACGAGGCAGACGAGCAGTGCGCAGACCGTGCACAGCGTGATCGCGATGTTGATCAGCCGTGCGCGACGCGCGAGTGCGGCCAGCCGTCCGCGCATCACATGTCGCTCAGTACCGACCGGCAGCTCGTGGTAATCGAGCTCGAACTGTCGTGCGCGATCGATCACGCGGGCCAGTCGACTGGTCATCACGTTCAGCATCGCCGCGACGCCGGACAACAGAAAGACCGGGGCGACTGCCTGCTGGATGACGTGCGCGATGTCGATCAGCGGCGCTGGCTCTTGCATGCGCCAATCCTACACGGAAGCGCCCGTGCGGGCAGTATCAGCGCCGGCGGCGCGGCCCCGTCGGCGTGCGCAGCGCCTCGATTTCGGCCGATTGCAGGTCGCGCCATGCGCCCTTGGCCAGTTCGCCCAGCTGCAGATTGCCGATCGCCACGCGCACCAGCCGCAGCACGCTCACATCGAGCGCCTCCAGCATGCGACGGATCTGGCGATTCTTTCCTTCGTCCAGCGCAATCGAGAGCCACGCGTTGCGCTCACCAGTGCGCAGCACGTCCACACGGGCCGCCGCGAGGTGCTCGCCATCCGTGGCCTGCACGCCAGCACGCAGCGCCGACAGCATCGCACCTTCCGGCACACAGTCCACCTGCACGTGATAGGTCTTCGTCACGTGCGATGACGGGTCGGTGATCGTGTTCGCCCACTGCGTGTCGTTCGAGAACAGCAGCAGCCCCTCGCTCGCCTGATCCAGCCGACCCACCGGACCGAGGAACGGCAGGGTCGGGTCAGTCAAACTGTCATAGACCGTGGGCCGGCCCTGCGGATCGCTGCGCGTGGTCACCTGCCCGCGCGGCTTGTTCAGCATCAGGTAGCGGCGAAGCTGCGCCACGGCGCTCGCACCATCGATCGTGATCACGTCGTTCTCCGGTACCACACGGCGCGTGCCGTCGGTCACGCGGCGTCCGTTCACGCGCACACGACCCTCGCGCACCGCCTGCTCGCCCTCCGAGCGCGAGCAGATCCCGAGTTTTGACAACGCTCGCGAGAGCGGCACGAAACCATGGACGACAGGAGCACTGCCCGCGCGCGGTCGCGCAGGCTGGGACGAGCGGCGGGAGGGTCGGGGCGGCATGCCGAAAGATGGCGCATTCGGTTGGCGGCGTGTGGCGAACGGGCGCGACGGCGCACTGCGATCCCGCGCCAGTTCAGTCGTCGGATCCGCGCGGGCTCAGGGCGTCGGCCAGTTGTCGGTCCAGGTGTTAGCCACCCGCAACCAGCCACTGTAGCGATTGAGCGCGCTGGCGACGTGGCACGAGTTGTACTGAATTTTTACCGCGCCGTTGGCCACCGAGGCGCGGCCTGGATACGTCTGCGGCAAGTACGGAAAGCGGCTCAGTGTCGGGATCTTCATGTTCAGGCCAGCGATCACTGATCCATAGATCTCGTTGGATGCGTTGATTATGGCCTCGCCCCCGACGAGCACGATGCCCTTCCACGCGATGTTAGCAAAATCGGCATCGCCCGTCACGATCAGAATGCCCTGTCCATCGATGTTGTTGTCAGGAGCTCTGAGGTCACCCGTCACACGGACGACAGGCCAATTGCCGTAGTTGACTGGCAATGCGCCGGTGTTGGGCAGGGTACTCCGGTTGAGTGTGAAGTCCGGCTGCAGCGACGAGCCCTCGAGAATGCTCTCCCACGGGATACGCACCTGCGTGTTCGCCGGCCCCAGCGCGATTCCCGGCGTCGGCAGCCCGAGGTACATCGGCGCATTGTCCGGCGAACCGTCGATGAAATTGTTGTTCGCTCCCGTGCTCGTGTATTCACCGGTCGGCACGGCAAGTCCCGGGAGCGCCGGCATCGCGGCGGAGCACTGGTCGATTCCCGACACCTGGCCTGAGGCGCCGTTTTTGCCCACGCCGCTCAATGCCACGAACGCTGCATCGACATCAAGGCTCGTGCTCTGGCGCTGCACGATCTGAGTCAGCGTGCGCGACGCGGCTGGGACCGTCGCATTCGTACGTCGGTTCGTGACGGTGCCGACGGCCCGGAGGACGAACATCTCCGATTCTCCGGCGACGGCGACACGCACGCGGTCCAGCGTCACTACGGCAGTCCCGTTCGCGAACGTGTAGGTGCTGGTGTTCGGAAGCGTCGCTGGCGTGGTCGTGGTGACGATGAGGTAGCGCTCGATCCCGGCATGCGCGACGGTGTATGCGTCGGCTTGCGCACGCAGATTCGACATCGTCGAAAGCTCGCTGCTTGACCGGACGAACACAGCCATCGTGCCGAGCGACAGGACGACGATGAGGATCAGCACGAGCACCATCGCCATGCCGCGGCGTGGTTGAAGGCGGGCGCGAGGCGCTTCGTCAGGAGAGGGCTTCATGTCGGTGCTCAATCAGGCCGGTTGAGGAAGAAGATGGCGCTGACGAGGCTCGCCTGCTCAGCACGTGTGGTGCCGCGGGCCGTGCGCGCGCTCTCGCCGACCAGCCGCAGCTCGATGCCGCGCAGGTTGGCGAGCGCAGTGGGTACGGTATCCGACGACGTACGCTGGTTGTTGATGAAGAAGCCGAACCGTGAGGTTGGCAGCAGCGGAGCCGCCAGTTCCTCCGACGATGTGATGGTGCCGGCATTGTCGAGCTGCCGACGCCAGAGCGCGGTGCGTCCGGGCAGCAGCATCGATGGAGCGAACTCGTAACGCACGCGTCGCCAGATGACGACGGGGGTCGCCGGGTCAATGGCGACGGGGATCGCGGCGCCGATCATGGTGAGCACAACGGAGCCTGGCGCCAGCGTCATGCTTGCCGGTGCGCCAGTGCAGGCGCTGATCGCGCCGATCGTGGGCACGGCGACGCTGCTGACGAAGGCGTATGCACCAGTGGACTGGAGGTAACCAAATCCGTTGTATCCCATCGAGACGGCGGCAATGCTCGTATCGGCTGGCAGGAATGCGGCCACCAGGACGCCCGACG
>ENA-OFDP01000891-OFDP01000891.1-metagenomes-genome-assembly--contig:-NODE-891-length-12578-cov-9.814182_pt1 | contig 12578 bp, 10 predicted proteins | sample MGYA00153389_OFDP01 | MGnify analysis MGYA00153389 | reverse complement strand
CGTTAGAGTATTAATGTTTGGACAAGACTAAAAGCTAGTATATTAGTAGCACACCTCTTCACCGGGTGGCAAGCACCGCCAAGGAGAAGGGCTTCGAGGTCCGGTTCAGATGCGTCGTGAGTGCGGAACGTTATATGACATCACGTGCATTCCATGGATAGAGCTAATATTCTTCTTCTAAGAAAGTATGAGATGGTATGAAGTTTAGCACCGTAGCAGATAGCGTGTATTGGTTATCTTCGGGCATCCGTGCCCTAGGTGGGGCAAGGGGCTTCGGTCTAGGGCGATATGGGAGTATGTGCCTGGAAAGCTCCGAAATAGATTGTAAGAGATTAGATATCGCAATTCAGTAGGGAGGCATTTCATGTATTCTTAGGACACGAGTCGATATACAAGCATGAAGCTTGCTTAGCAAGTTGAAATGCCTGGGAGGCACATTGGGCATATGTTTTCGAAGCTTTCCTGACGGTAGTACGTGGCCGATTGCAGTATGTTGCTGTTGTAAGTGTAACTCTGGGTGGCTGGCGTCCTACCAGCCTCTGAAGCTTGGGGCACGGACGCCAAATAACAAGGCACTCCCGTTGTTCGTGGATAAGTAATAATTGCAAGAGGATTTATGGCTTGCGTTTAGCAAATAACTATTGCTATATTGCACACCTCTTCACCGGGTGACGAGCACCGCCAAGGAGAAGGGCTCCGCGGTCCGGTTCAGAGGCGTCGTGAGTGCGGAACGTTACATGAAAGACTGGTCAGATGGTGCACCATCGAGTCGCAATATTACAACTGAAAGGTATATATAAGTTAAGTATAGAGGAGAATCATATGCTAATTGAAATGCATGCTCATACAATTGAAGGGTCTAGCTGCAGTGAAGTATCACTTGAGCAAACTGTAACAAGATTGAAAGAAAAAGGGTTTGATGGTGTACTTATTACTGATCATGAGTCAGAGTCTGGTTACAGAAACTATTGTTCCAAGCATTCATGCCTTTCAGATTTCATTGTGCTAAGGGGATTTGAAGTATCAACTCGCTATGGCGATATGCTTGTTGTTCTGCCATTGACAGAGACTGTTTTAGATATCACGGAAGTAACAGAACAGTGTATACACCCATTAGAGCTTGTGAGAGTGGTTCATGAAAGAGATGGAGTAATTGGCATAGCTCATATGTTCAGAGAAAGATATGGATGTATCGGAAACCAGGTGAAGTCAATGGATAAACTTGAAATGATAGTTAAGGCTGTTGATTTTATAGAAGTTGTTAATGGCGATGCATCACAACAAGCGAACGACATGGCTGAGATTTGGGCTAATAGATTTATGAAGGCAAAGACTTGTGGAAGTGATAGCCATACGGTAGAGGCAATAGGAATATGTGGGACAGTTTTTTCTGTGCCAATCAGAAGTGAAGAAGACTTAATTAGGGCGATAAGAGATAAATCGATTATTAATGCTTAAGTAATGGCTCCGCGGGGCCCAGTCCATCATGTAACAATGCACTCCCGTTGTTCGTGGACAAAAATAAATTAAGAGAGGATTCATGCCTCGCTTTATGCAAGTAGCTTGTGCTACATTGCCACACCTCTTTGTCGGGTGACAAGCACCGCCAGGGAGTAGTACTCTGGGGTCCGACTCAGAGGCGTCGGGAGTGCGGAACGTTATCGGAAATTCCCTGCTTTGAGATGCTTGTTTAATGGTTAGAACTAGAAGAATTAGTTTTTAGAATTATAGATAGGTACTTTTGTAAACTTGGATAGAAAATACAGATGGAGGTGTAGTATGAAACTCGAGCTAGAAAAGGCGCTAAGCATTTTAGAAAGGGAAAAACTTCTCTATATAGCAACAACAAATTGTAAATACCCAGATAATTCAACTGTTTGTTTTGCATATGATAAAGATTTACATATCTATTTTGGTAGTTACTCGGATACATTAAAATGCAGAAATATTGCAAAGAATCCGTACGTAGCAATTTCTGTTGGAACCTTGCAAATACACGGTATTGCAAGGATTATTCCATATGGTAGTTTATTGTATAAAGGTAAAAGAGAGATTTATGATAAGCGTTTTCCTCAATACAAATCGATATTTGAACTGCAAGAAAACGAATTGTATGAAATTAGTCCTCTAGTGATTTGGAACTATAATACTTCGCTAGGGGAAATGAATAGAGATGAGTTAATAGTTGACGAAGAATACTATCAGTCAATCTCACCTTATAAGTTTCATAAATATGTAGAACGGACGTAAAACATCGGATGCTGAGTTTAATATATACTTTATAAAACGTTTCACTGGATAGGACTGGTATGTTTTCAAAGGGACTGAGTCATAAGTGAATAGATAAATACAAGATGCTGAGCAAGTAGGCGTACTTTGTTTTGAGCACATAAATAGTAAAGAGAAAATAGGAATAGCATATATCATATGACTAAATAGAACCTAGTCAATTCGAGATGGGATTTGATATAACATTACATCCTGATGGTGATAATGGCTTATTACATACATACATACGTAATTGATAAAGAGATGTAATTGTATATTTTGTTAGGGATTGTCTCTGCGGGACAGGGAACTCCCGATAACAATGCACTCCCGTTGTTCGTAGATAAATTATAAGTTGCTAGAGGATTATTTATCAAGTTAAAATATAGCAGCTTGTGGTGTATTATTACACCCCTTCACCGGGTGCAAGCACCACCAAGAAGAAGGGCTACGAGGTCCGGTTCAGAGGCGTCGTGAGTGCGGAACGTTATATGTAATCGCGCGGGCAATGTTGAAATAGTAAAACATATACCATGAAATATTAGCGTCAATATTTATATATAGATAAGATGCGAGAAGATATGATTATCTACAGGCATCCGTGCCTTGGGTAGGTCAAGGGGCTTTGGTCGATATGGAAGTAAGTGCCGGGAAAGCGCCGAAAAAAGAGGTAGCAAGACAGTAGAGTAAGATGTTTTAGATGCAATGTATAGATTTCATTTAATAATAAGCGTTGACGAGAAAAATAATAGTGCTTAGGGAGTAAGATGGGTGACGTGCTTAGGAAGTAAGTTTTTCGGAGCTTTCCCATCGATAATATATCGCCGATTGAAGTATATGGCGATAGTCAGTGAGCGCGGGTGGCTGGCGTCCGTGCCAGCCTCTGAAGCTAGAGGCGCGACTACATATAACAAGGCACTCACGTTGTTGGTGGATAAGTATTATTTGCGAGAGGATTAATTGCTTGCTTACAGCAAATAGCTTGTGCTATATTGCACACCTCTTCACCGGGTGGCAAGCACCGTCAAGGAGAAAGTCTCTGGGGTCCGGTTCAGAGGCGTCGTGAGTGCGGAACGTTAAGCGAAAGAAACAATTGGAGGTATGGTGATGTTTGAAAATTTTTTTAAGAAGAAACCTATTAAGCGTGATTCAAAAGTGATTATAGATGAGATACAAGAGCTATTTAGAAATGAGAAATTTGATGAGGTTATAGAAAGGGCTTCTTTACTATTATCAGATCACGATCAGGAATTGGTTCTCGAAGCTAACTTAAGGATTGCCCTTTCGTATTTTCGAAAGGCTAAATATGAAGATTCGTTACCTATCTTTGAGAAAATCGCAGACGCAAAAAATGATGTAGGTAGTTGGTTTAATGTAATAACCTCAGCAATTTTGGCTAATGAGATAGATAAAGGAAAGAAAGCATTTAAGAAAACTCAAGAGTTACAGAAAGAATCTAACTACAGCCAGCAGCCTAGCTTACCTCAAATACGATACTACTATGCATGTGCATTGAATGATATTGGACTTTATGCTGAAGCTCTGGAACAGTTAGATGAACTAAAAAAGATATATATGCAGTTAGTTATAACAGACGATACGTTTGTTTATATCCGTGGAGTTCCTTTCATGTCACATACGCTTGATTTAGCTAGGAAAGTTTTGATTGGAATGAATATGGAATTATCAAATAGCACTTGGCTAAAAGAATTAAAGGCAGCAGTTGATGATGATGGAAAAGAAATAATAGAGAAGTATTATGAGGTATAGGTCTGTTTCCATCGCTTAACAATGCACTCCCGTTGTTCACGGATGAATTATAACCTGCTCGTGGATTAATAACCCGAATAAGAACTAATAGTTTGTGGTGCATTGTTACACCTCTTTACCGGGTGGCAAGCACCGCCAGGGAGTGGCGCTCCGAGGTCCGGTTCAGAGGCGTCGTGAGTGCGGAACGTTATACGATAGCCCAAGCATTTTGAATTTGATAAGACGAGATGAGTTAATAATTTGTGTTATATATAGTGGGTGCTACTCAGTAGTAGAAAATTATATAAAAGGGAGATTTATCAATGTTTTTGGTTATAATATTTCTTTTCATCGTGTTTATTTTACTGATGTCCATTGTTATGATTATTAATCCATATTTAATATGGCGTATAACGGAATCATGGAAGTCCAGTACAACTCCTTCAAAAGCATATTTTATATATCAGCGAATAGGTGGATTAATAGGAGTTATATTCAGTTTGTTTTTTCTATTAACATTTTTAAAGTTTTTATAGTTCACAACATTCTTTTACTGTGTCGCAGTCTCAGAATATGATGAAGTAATTATTAGTAAAAAGGGGGATTTTCATGGAAATTTTTACCATATTCAGTTTTATTAATCTAATAATCCTTTTAGGTTTGATTGGATTAGGGATTTATGGGTTTATATTATTTGTAAAACTTGCTAATAGAGGAATTAAAGCACTTGATATTTATATTAATGAAAAGACAAATAACAAATTGTAGGTTCGTATCTTTTTTATTTTGAGTCGCAATAGTAGAATAATGCGATGTAGGAGGCTGTTTCCATACCGCCCCACAAAATAGAGGCAATCATAGGAGGGCGGGCATGGAAACCCGCCCCTACGACCAATGCAATTATGTCGCATCATTCTTATATTGCGAATCTAAAATGCTAATTGTAAAATAATTTATTCGGGTCTAGGCTCTGAGGGCTTGGGCCACCGTATAACAGTGCACTCACGCGGTTCGAAGTGAATTATTAGTTACGTGAGGATAACACACCCCTTCACCGGGTGGCAAGCACCGCCAAGGAGAAGGACTCTGGGGTCCGGTTCAGTGGCGTCGTGAGTGCGGAACGTTACATGAAATGCCCTATGAAAGAATGTGATAGTTGAAAGTTAATAAAAGTTATTTATCCCTTAGGCATATGGATGTTGAATATGAAAAAAGTTTTCCTTTTGCAGCATAGTTAATACAATAAGCAATATGGAGGCGATTAAATGGGATTGTTATCGGATTTCCGACTTTCTGTAATTGAAAAAAATTTGGGTGTGTATGGTATCCATGTTTATCAAAATGGAAAAACATTGGCTGAGTATCGATTCCGCAGCAATGATAGAGAAAATCTCTATTCTGCATCGAAAACCTTCGCATCTATTGGAATTGGCATCGTGGAAAACGAAGGCCGTTTCCAATTGTCGGATTATGTGCTGGACTTTTTCCCAGAATACAAGGATATCGCCTATTCAGGATCAGGAAATATAACTATTCGGCATTTGTTGCAAATGAGCTCTGGACATATGTACGAGGATTTCAGCCAATTTAATTCCAAAGATAGAGCAGAGCTTTTCTTTATCTCAGAGATGAAAAAAGAGGCTGGTTCAAATTTCTATTATGAGGGTTTGTGTACTTACATGCTTGGTCGGCTTGTAGAAAAAGTGAGCGGCAAAATATTGCTGGATTATTTAAAGCCTCGAATGTTCGATATGTTGGAAATTGTAAATCCCCAATGGAATACCTGCCAGCATAGACATACATCTTGCTCAGGCGGTTTGTATCTGAATACTGAGGAATTTTCCCGCATTGGAATAACCTTACTACAAAATGGCATATTCAAAGATAAGCAAATCGTTTCTGCTGACTATGTAAACCGCCTGCATTCTGATTGGGTCGATACCACATCCAACAATGATGCCGAAACTAGAGGTGGTTATGGCTATCAGGTTTGGAAATGTACGCCACCGAACACATATCGAGCAGACGGTATGTATGGTCAATTGTGTGTCGTTTTAACTGATTATAACGCTGTCATTACAGTCACCTCCCACAATGAAATCGAACACAAGGATATACTATGCGCAATGTGGAGCGATATTCTTCCAAATTTGTAGGATGAAAAGAATAGGATTTTGGTTACTCTAAGTTTAGGTTAGGGCACTCCATGTAACAATGCACTCCCGTTGTTCGAGCATAAATATTCGTTGCAGAGGATTAATGGCTTGATTTTCACAAATAGCTTGTACTACATTGCGACACCTCTTCACCGGGTGACGAGCACCGCCAAGGAGAACGTCTCTGGGGTCCGGTTCAGGGGCGTCGTGAGTGCGGAACGTTATGTGAAATATGAGCCTAGTTTTGTTCGTGATTACTAGTTCAAACAATTAGTTGAAAAATATAGAATGAAAGGAAAGGTCTTTAGATGAAGAGGATAGCTACAAGGAGAATCATTCTTATTTTATTGATTCTTATCACATGGGTAACATTTAATTTTGCTTTTGAGAGCTGGGAGTTACTATTTAATGAGAAGAGTGTTGATGGAGAGACCAGTATTAATTTGAAAATAGTATCTGACGTTGATTTGGAGGACATTAAAGAAATAATACATCAAGCATCGCAACAAAAGGTTCAAAGAATTGAGATTAATGTAGAGTCTGCAGGTGATGAAGACGCTATTGTCAGAACGATATTCATGGACATTAATAGCAGACAAGCATTAATAACTAGACTGCAGAATGAGTATTCAAATGACGTTATTGTTTTAGGTGCAATGAGTATCGGAGGCAGTGTTAGCTTAGAAATCAGATATAAAATTCTTGCTACTCTTGTAGTTGAGGTTATAACCATTTTTGTTCTATTAGTTTTATATGTAAGAGCAATTAAAAATGGAAAAGGAGTTAACTGAGTGAATATATGCTGATTCCAGTCTAACGAACTAAGTTAAAGTATGAAAGTTAGCCGGCTTATACATCACATAACAATGCACTCCCGTTGTTCGTGGGCTAATAAATAAGTCGGTTGGGCATTAATAACCTGAACAAGACCAATAGTTTGTGGTGCATTGTTACACCCCTTCATCGGCGGCAAGCGCTGCTAGGGGGTAGATCTCTGGGGTCCGACTCAGAGGCGTCGTGAGTGCGGAACGTTATACGACACACGCTGCAAGGAATAATTAGTACTTGTTAATACAGTATTGGTATAAATCACATTTCAAGGATAGTGGATGTAAATCTTCATATCTGTGCGCTAGGGATGTGATTTTTATTAATTTTGTATTGTGATCTAGCAATAATAATTGATACTTGAGGGTAATGGGTGGCGGCACAGAACGATAACAATATAGATTGTTTTTCAGGCTTGGTAGTTCAAAGATAGATATTTATGAATGTTTAGAGACCCGAGAAGAGCGAGTTAATTTATGACTGAGTATATGGCCTGCGTTCGTTGATATCTATATAGTAATAAGAATTTTTAATACCCCAGATATGAAGATTTCCTTTTAATTAGTTGTTATCAAAGTTGAGTTTAAATTTAAATGTAAATGATTGTATTGGAAGGAATTTACTATGCAAATATTGAATTGTAATTCAAGATAACAGGAAATGTGATTTATTTAGATAGTGATATGTGGCAATTGTGAGTTAGATAGCGTGCGACGTATAACAAAGCACTCACGTTGTTCGTGAGGGATTGTTAGCTTACAATACTGTTAATAGCTAGCATTCCACTGAAATTTCGAGCATTATTGCACACCTCTTCACCGGGTGGCTAGCACCGCCAGGGGGTAAGGCTTCGAGGTCCGGTTTAGAGGCGTCGTGAGTGCGAAACGTTACATGAAATGCCCTATGAAAGAGTACGATAGTAGAAAATTATTTGAAGGTTATTAATCCTCTAGGCATATGGATGGTGGATTATGAAGAAAGTTTTCCTTATGCAGCATAGCTATTACAATAAACAATATGGAGGCGTTTTAATGGGGTTGTTATCTGATTTTCGACTTTCTGTGATTGAAAAAAATCTAGGTGTATACGGCACTCATGTTTATCAAAACGGAAAAACGCTGGCGGAACATCGATTCCGTTGCAATGATAGAGAAAATCTCTATTCCGCATCGAAAACCTTCGCATCAATAGGAATCGGTATCGCGGAAAGAGAAGGTCGTTTCCTGTTGTCTGATTATGTACTGGATTTTTTTCCAGAATATAAAGATATAGCTTATGCAGGCTCTGAAAAAATAACTATTCGACATTTACTGCAAATGAGCTCTGGACATATGTTTGAGGATTTCAGTCAGTATAATTTCAAGGACAGAGCAGAGCTTTTCTTTATCACAGAGATGAAAAAAGAAGCTGGTTCAAATTTTTATTATGAGGATTTATGTACTTACATGCTTGGTCGGCTTGTAGAAAAAACGAGCGGCAAAAAAATGCTGGATTATTTAAAGCCGCGCATGTTCGAGATGTTGGAAATTGTAAATCCCCAATGGAATACCTGTCAGTATGGCCATACCTCATGTTCTGGCGGTTTGTATCTGAATACTGAAGAGTTTTCCCGTATTGGGATAACCTTACTACAAAATGGCGTATACAAGGATAAGCAAATCGTTCCTGCTGACTATGTAAATCGCCTGTATTCTGATTGCGTCGATACTTCAAACAAAGATGATGCCGAAACCCGAGGTGGTTATGGTTATCAGGTTTGGAAATGCACGCCACCGAACACTTACAGAGCGGCCGGTATGTATGGTCAGTTTTGTGTTGTTTTAACTGATTATGATGCTGTCATTACTGTCACTTCTCATAATGAAAACGAACCCTATGATATTCTGCGCGCAATATGGAGTGATATTCTACCAAATTTGTAGGATGAAAAAAATAGGATTACGGTTATTCTAAGTTAAAGTTAGGGCACTCCATGTAACAATGCACTCCCGTTGTTCGAGGACAAGCTTTAAGCAGAATGAGGATTAACAATTTGAGTAAGAACTATAAGCAAGTGGTACATTATTACACCCCTTCACCGGGTGACAAGCACCGCCAAGGAGAAGAGCTTCGAGGTCCGGTTCAGAGGCGTCGTGAGTACGGAACGTTATAAGACAGGTCGAAGAGATGAAGTAGACTAGTACATTAATAATGGAGTGATTATAACACAAACAATTAACTAAGAGGGTCATTATTTTCATTGAGACATAAATAGGAGGCTAGTATATGTTAATAGATACCAATTCATTTGCTGATATTGATAGTTTTATTAAACATTTGATGATGAAAGACGATATTGTAGGAATTGTTGAATATGGTGGAAGAACCCATAGTAATATGAGTGTTGGCGGCGACTACGATTTAACAGTTATTCTTAATGAACCTATTTCGCATAACTTTACTGGTGTGCATTTTCATATTGCTGGAATTCCGATTGATTGTATGATCTTATCAATAGATGACTTCTTAAGTGAAGTTCCTTCAAATGAATTCTTATTAGCTCATTTGAATTGTACCATACTCTTTGATAGAGATAATAGAATTGAAGATATTTTGAATAAGATCAAAGTAACTTGGAAAGTTCCTGAGAAATTGTCTGATTGCGAAAAGAGCACTTTTCGATTTAGTTTTCAACATGTTATAGATAAATTAGAACATAGATTACATGAAAATGAATTATATTCTAAATATTTCATATTCGCTTCTTTTGACTGGTTTTTACAATGTTATGCTAGAATCAAATGCTTGGAAGTAGGAAAGCCAAAGGCTCAATTGAATTATATCAGGCACAATGATTTATATTTGTTTAATATTATTAATCGATTGTATAATTCAGCTGATTTAGATATACAATTCGAGATGTTAAAAGAAATTGCTAACCAGATGTTATCCACAGTAGGAGGATTATGGGCAAGTAATGAAGTTTTATTTCATATAATACCCGGTGGGGAGATTCTAGATACTGAACAAATATCGGTATTTAAACTATTATTTGAGTAAAGCTACGCGATATAGAAGGACAATCATAGGTATTGTTTGGGTCGCAGCATACATGCTGCTTTAGGCTCTGCGGGCTTCGACCCATCTTATAACAATGCACTCCCGTTGTTCGTGGATAATCTATTAGTCGCATGAGGATTAATAACCCGAATAATGACTAATAGTTTGTAGTGCATTGTTACACCCCTTCACCGGGTGGCAAGCACCGCCAGGGAGAAAGTCGCTGAGGTCCGGTTCAGGAGCGTCGTGAGTGCGGAACGTTATACGCAAGGTGCTTTAGAATTAATGGTACATAGGTATGTTCATGTCTGGAATAATGTATATTTCTGAGGGGACAGAGGAAGGGAATCTTCGTTTCTGTGCCCTTTCTTATTATAATTATGAAATAAGGTAAATCCAACAAGTTGGATTTTTTATCGTAGTTTTTATAAGTAGTGAGTCACAAGCTAATTGAAAATGCTGTTACGCTTGAATGTTATATCAGTTTTGGTATAGATATAGCCGATGATATGGAGATTTATAAAGGTTTAGTTATTGGTACAAGACGTGTTTGACCTGCGACCACTGATATTAATATGTAATAGAAATTATAGCTTCCCTCGAATGCTAGACTTCCATTTGGGTTTTATAGTTAATGATGTTTAGTGTAATTGTTAGAGTGTATACTGGAAGGATTTTACTTGTCGTTGGTAGAATATGTTATGATAATTGGAAATATGATTTACTATGTTAATGAGAGTTTTGGGATAGTGTTAACTATAATTTGAAGTAGCACCCAGCGTATAACAAAACACTCACGTTGCACGTGGACGAATTTTTCTGCACTGGAAGATTATCAATTTGAGTATATCTAGTAGTCTATAGTGCATTATTACACCCCCTCACCGGGTGGCAAGCACCGCCAAGGAGAAAATCTATGTGGTCCGGTTCAGAGGCGTCGTGAGTGCGGAACGTTATCTGACACCACGTGATTTTGGAGGGTGTATATAGTCGTTTAATCACAAATAGACACTTTGTTTTAGGAGATAGAGATGAAGAAGTTATATGGTTTTCTTTGCATATTGACGTTATTAATTGTATTTGTAGCTTGCTCCCGAGAAGTGGTTCAAGATACCCCTCAGAATGCCTTGTTCTTAATACAGAATGCTATAGATAATCAAGACTATGAGGGATTTCAGAAGTACCTATTGGAGTCCAAGAGAGAAGTTTATACCAAAGAAGATCTCATAGCTCTGAAGGACATGGGGGCGACCGGGGGAGGTCAGCTAACATGCTATTATCTATGTGAATATCCAAACGGTGAGAAGTTGTTGTTTGAGGTGACCATGGATAAGGCTGATGGCAAGTACTTTATTCAAGATATAATACCTATACCACAAGAAATTAAAGAGGTTTTTGATGGTATAAAAGGCAAGTAGTAGAAAGAGTACTTAAGCAATGTTTTTTCTGGGTCTGTCTATAGGGCCACGTGGCACCAGATAACAATGCACTCCCGTTGTTCATGGGAAGTATATAAATCGCTAAAAAATTAATAATCTGAATTAGAACTAATAATTTGTGGTGCGTTGTTACACCCCTTCACCGGGTGGCAAGCACCGCTAAGGAGAAGAAACTTCGGGGTCCGGTTCAGGGGCGTCGGGAGTGCGGAACGTTATAAGACATATGGAGAATGTCCGCGCGTCCATGCGCGGGTAGGACGATAATTTTTGGAGGTGCAGATGATGAAGAAGAGAGCTGTATTCTTAGATCTACAAGGAACACTAGGTGGGAAAGGTGACGGAGATGTTAGGGACTTTTCTTTCTATCCATATGCAATAGATGCTATTAAGCTGTTGAATGAAAGTGGCATCCTTGCAATAGTTCTTACTAATCAGAGTCACATAGCCAAAGGTCATTTAACATATCCATATTATGAGAAGAGAGTAAATGAAATAACACAGGAGTTGAAGAACTCGGGTGCATATGTTGATGGTATATATTGTTGTCCTCATGCGAGTGAGGATAATTGCAGCTGCAAGAAACCACTGCATGGTCTAGTCCGACAAGCTGAAGCAGATTTCGATATTGATGTACAAGATAGTTTCATCATTGGAGACATGGGAATCAGTGATATGGCATTGGCTAACAATGTTGGAGCGAGAGGGATTCTCGTGAAGACTGGATTGGGAATTGGTAGTTTAACGACATACCGACATACATGGGATGACATAGAACCTTATTTGGTATCTGAGAATGTGTTGGATGCTGTTGAACATATTCTAACTCTGGGTGGCTGGCCTCCTACCAGCCTCTGAAGCTAGGGCTCCATACATCTTATAACAATGCACTCCCATTGTTCGTGTACATAATCAAAGTCGCAAGAGGATTATAAATCTAAATATGTATTAGCAGGGAGTAGTGCATTGTTACACCCCTTCACCGGGTGGCAAGCACCGCCGAGGAGAAGGTCTCTGGGGTCCGGTTCAGAGGCGTCGTGAGTGCGAAACGTTATACGACACACGCTATGGGGAATAATTTATACTTGTTAATATATCATTG
>ENA-OFDP01000890-OFDP01000890.1-metagenomes-genome-assembly--contig:-NODE-890-length-12585-cov-2.635914_pt1 | contig 12585 bp, 9 predicted proteins | sample MGYA00153389_OFDP01 | MGnify analysis MGYA00153389 | reverse complement strand
CCAACCCTTTTAGACTCTACGATATGAATGATTTTTTCCCTGACCACTTAGAGCGGTACAAGCAAAAGAAAAAGAACCCCAAACAATAATTAATAATCGGCGGAACCCTACTTAATCTTAAATACGGACAAGTAGGACTCAGGTTGCGCCCTCACCACTCAATCCAGTTCGTCGTCTTGCAAAATTTGAAGCTGATGTTGCAGGGTTCGGCGAGAAATCTGGCGATATTTTTTAGGTTCTAGCTTGGGTTCATAGGTTAGATTGCCCCGGTGATGATTTTTGAGCTTGAGGTTATTTTCTGCGCGACCTTGGCGATCGCAGGCGTGGTGATACGCGATCGCCTCTTGCAGCATCACCAAATAAATCTCATAGCGCTCCCAGTCTCCCCGCACCGCGCAGTCTGGCTCATCTTGATGCAGGCAATCGCTGAACTGGCAAGAAGCTTCTGCTAGCCGTTGCCGCGCCTCTGGAAAATAACTGGCTAAGTCTTGTGGGTGGCAATCGAGGTCGGGCTGGTTAAAGCCGGGAGTGTCTGCTAACAGCCCGCCTGTTGGTAAGTCAAACAGTTCTATATGGCGGGTCGTGTGCCGTCCCCGTGCGAGTTTTCCGGATACTTCCCCAACCCGCAATTTTGCCAGCGGGATCAGATGATTAATCAAGCTGGATTTGCCGACTCCAGAGGGACCCGCCACAACGGTAATGCGATCGCTTAACTGATCGAACAATGTCGTTAAGCCGGTTTGTTGATGCAAGCTAATAAATTTTGGCTGATAGCCCCATTGCTGAATGCGATGTTCCCATTGGTCTTGCTCTACTGCACTCACCAAATCGGTTTTGCTAAAGCACAAACAAATGGGTAAATGACTAGATTCTGCTTTGACCAAAAACCGAGTGAGCTGATGGGGATCAAGAGTCGGTTCTGCCATGGCAAACACGAGCAGAATCTGGTCAGTGTTTGCAATCGGGGGACGATCTAATTCAGATTTACGGGATAAAACGGCACTGATTGCTCCTCGCCCTCCCTGCCAATCGGGTTCCACAATCTCTACGCGATCGCCAACCATTACTCGCTGACCCAACTTTTTTAAGCGCGATCGCCGAGTACAGAGAAGATTATCAGGAATAGGTTTTAGATTCTGGGTTCCAGGGATCAGGTTTTCAGGCTGATTCTCTAGTTCCTGATTGACTGCATTTTGCTTAGAATCTAACTTGACCTGATAGTAGTTTGCTTGAACAGCCACAACAGTACCCCAAAGACCCTCAGATGGGAAATCTAGAGATGTTGATGAATTCTGCAAATCAGAACTCATAGTTCAGTTAGGACTGTTTGCAAACGGACGACGAACCTTTAATGCAAAATAGTCTGTCCGATTTTCAACTTGTTCAATCAAGTAGCCTTCCATGGCTAGACTGTCTGGCACTTGCTCAACGGGTTCACCGGGATCAAGCCAAACTTCCAGAACTGCACCCGGAGCTAGTTGCTCCAGGCGCAGCTTGGTACGCACAAAATTGATCGGGCAAGGAGTCCCTCGCAAATCCATTTGGGCATCGGGTTGAATTGCCTGATTTAGGTTGTTCATGACCCAAACACCTTGCCGATAAAGCCTTCAATGCCCCCTTTTTCGGTGCGATCGCCCCGAATCTTTGCCAGTTTCTCTAACAATTCTCGTTCTTCAGGAGCAATTTTAGTGGGAATATCAATCGATACTGCAATCAAATGATCCCCTCGACTGACTGAATTACCAAGCCTAGGGACTCCTTTCCCCTCAAGCTTTAACACCGTTCCAGGTTGAATTCCGGCTGGAATCACTAATTCCTGTAGCTTATCCTGCTTATCATCCAGCGTATTCACTTCAACACGCGACCCTAAAATTGCTTGGATGTAACTAATCTTTAGCTCGGATAAAAGATTAATCCCATCTCGGTGAAACGCGGCATCTTCAGCAACAAAGAGATAAACATACAAATCACCCGGAGGTCCATTGCGCATTCCCGAATCGCCTTCTCCAGTCACCCGCAGACGGGTGCCATTGTCTACCCCGGCTGGAATGGTGATTTTTAACTTTTTGGTTTCTTGACGTTGTCCGCGTCCACCACAGGTTTCGCATTTATCTTCAATCATTTGCCCAGAGCCGTTACAGGTAGGGCAAACAGAGACTTGGGTGAAACTACCAAACGGTGTACGGGCGGCTCGACGAACTTGCCCTGCACCATTACAGGTTGAGCAGGTTTGAGGGCGCGTTCCAGGTTTTGCACCTAATCCATCACAGGTGTTGCAGTTTTCCAGGTGGGCAATGCGGATTTCTTTCTCACCGCCAAAAATTGCATCTCGAAAATCTAATTTTAGATCTAGGCGGAGATCATCACCACGAGCCGGTCCGCGTTTGCGAGTGCTGGTTTGGGCACCGCTTGCGCCGCCAAATCCACTAAAAAAGCTTTCAAAAATATCGGCTGCAAATCCGCCAAAATCACCAAAATCTTGCGCTCCAGCGGCTCCAGCACTAACGCCTTGTTCGCCATAGCGATCGTACCGAGAGCGAAGTTCTGGCTCGGAGAGGACTTCGTATGCCCGATTAATTTCCTTAAAGCTCTCTTCGGCTCCAGGTTCTTTATTAACATCAGGATGGTATTTTCGAGCTAAACGGCGATAGGCGCGCTTAAGCTCTTCTTTGTCTGCTTCGCGAGAAATACCAAGGGTTTCATAATAATCACCAGCCATAGCACGTTGATCTAAGGAGTAGAGGAATTGGGCGTTCTAATTTCAAATTCGGTAAAAATAAAAAGTTGGCTAAAAGCAACATTGATTTGAGCAACTTGCTTTTTCTTGTAACCCACTTCTCTTTACCTTAGCGAATAAACTTCTAGCTTAAGTAAGAAATTTAGCTGATTAGCTCAGGCGATCGCTGATCATAGCGGAGTGTTGTTTTTCGCAAATAACCTTTTTGCAAATAACGCTAGTCAACTGCTTCATAGTCTGCGGTAATCGTGGCATCTTCGCCAACGTCGAGGTTGTCATCATCGATAGAAGCAGTGTGAGAATTCAGATCATACTCAACTGTGGCATCTTGGGTTCCTGTATTGTTGAACTCATCGGTAGGCGCAGGGCTTGTTCGAGCGTAAACTGAGGCACCCACGGCTAATAAGGTTTGCTGAAGCGCGTCTAATCGCTGTTGCATCTCATCGACCGTAATGTTGGGGGTGGCGATCGCGGCTTTCAATTCCTCAACTCGCTTTTCCCCTTGCGCTTTTAGATCTTCAGTAATCCATTCGCTATTGTCTCGCAGCGTCGTCTCATAGCTGTAGAACAAGGTATCCGCCTGATTTTTCAGGTCAACTAGCTGCTTCCGTGCCGAATCATCATCCGCGTAGACTTCGGCTTCTTGACGCATCCGTTCAATTTCAGTGCCGCTCAAGCCACCCGTGTTAGAGATGGAGATACTTTGCTCTCGCCCTGTGCCTTTGTCACGAGCAGATACCTTCAGAATGCCATTGGCATCAATATCAAACGCAACTTCTATTTGAGGCACCCCACGAGGCGCTGGCGGAATTCCAGTCAGTTGAAATTTGCCTAGGCTTTTGTTATCTTTCGCCATTGCGCGCTCCCCTTGAAGCCCGTGAATTTCGACTGAAGTTTGCCCATCGGTTGCGGTAGAAAAAACTTGAGTTTTGCTAGTAGGAACGGTGGTGTTGCGCTCGATAATTTTGGTAAACACTTCACCTAAAGTTTCAATCCCTAGGGAAAGAGGGGTTACATCAAGCAGCAACAAATCTTTAACTTCGCCACCTAAAACTCCAGCCTGAATCGCAGCACCCAGTGCGACTGCTTCATCAGGGTTAACCGAGCGATCGGGGGATTTGTCATTGAAATATTTACGAATTGCGTCTTGGACTGCCGGAATCCGGGTAGAACCGCCAACTAAGATAATGCGATCGATGGCATCAATACTTAAATCTGAATCTTTAATTGCTTGTTCGGTCGGCTGGATGGTGCCTTCGACTAACTGACTGGCAAGCTCTTCAAATTTCGCGCGAGTTAGCTCCGTTTCTAGATGTTTGGGACCGGTTTCATCGGCGGTAATGAAAGGCAAGTTTACTGAAGTGGTTTTGGTGCTAGAAAGCTCAATCTTTGCTTTTTCTGCTGCTTCTCTCAGCCGTTGAAGCGCCATCTTATCAAGAGACAGATCGATGCTTTCCTCAGACTTGAAGGCTTCGATCATCCAGCGAACGATCGCATCATCAAAGTCATCTCCTCCTAAATGGTTGTTTCCAGAAGTCGCTTTGACTTCAAAAACTCCATCCCCCATCTGCAAAATAGAAACATCAAAGGTGCCGCCGCCCAAGTCAAAAACCAAAACGCATTGGTCTTGGTCTTGCTTGTCCATGCCATAGGCAAGAGCAGCGGCAGTTGGCTCGTTGATGATTCGTAGAACCTCAAGCCCAGCAATCGTTCCTGCGTCTTTGGTGGCTTGCCGCTGAGCATCGCTAAAATAGGCAGGAACCGTAATGACGGCTTGGGTCACCTCTTCACCCAAGTAGTTTTCTGCATCCTGTTTAAGCTTCTGCAAAATCATGGCAGAAATTTCTTGAGGAGTATAGGATCTCCCGCGAATTTGGACATCCACCGTGTCGTCTTTGCCACGCACACAGTTGTAGGGAACGCGCGATCGCTCTTGTTCTGTTTCCTCCCACCGCCGACCGATAAACCGTTTGATACTAAAAACGGTGTTTTCGGCATTTGTCACGGCTTGGCGCTTGGCGAGTTGCCCCACTAAACGCTCACCCCCTTTGCCAAACCCCACCATACTTGGAGTGGTTCGTCCGCCCTCCGAGTTAGAAATCACAACGGGCTGACCGCCTTCTAAGACAGCAACACAGCTATTTGTCGTACCTAGGTCGATCCCAATGACTTTTCCCATGGTTGGCGGCAGTAAAGGTACATACGGTGAATGTGAAAATCGGCTAGCTCTTAAGAATCAGAAATAGTGCTTAACGTAGGCTGTTTAGCCTATTAGGATCAAACTCAACTTTGCGATTAGACCAAACCAGAATCAGCCCTCAAGCGCTCTTAATCTGGATTATTTTGATCGGTTTCCTCCGAGGGTATCACGGGTTCTAAAGGAGCGGCAACTTTCACCAGCGCATGGCGCAACACGCGATCGCCCACTAAGTAGCCCCGCTGTAGCTCTTCCATCACAATTCCTTCGGGATATTCATCGGTTGCTTGGCGCATCACTGCTTCATGCAAGGTCGGGTCAAACTCTAACCCCTGTGCCCGCATTGGCGCAACTCCGATGCGCTTCAAACAATCGACCAGTTGCTTATAAACACTTTGGTAACTTTTATGAATCGTTGTTTCTGACTCAGTTTGAGGCTTGATTTGCGATCGCGCCCGTTCAAAATTATCTACAACTGGCAACATCTCAATCACCGTGGAGCATTTTATCTGTTGCTCAAGCTCTTCCTTCTCCCGCTGGGTTCGCTTCCGGTAATTATCAAAATCTGCGGCAATTCTCATATATTGCCCAGTGCGGTCTTCAATCTGAGTCTTCAGCGCCTGAACCTCATCTTGTAGTGCGCCCAGCTTTGCCAGATCCACATCTTCAAGCGTTCTATTCACTTCCACTTCCACTTCAGCAACTTCAGCTTCCACACCTTGCTGCTCCGCCGAATTAACCGATTCTGCTGCGTCCTCAAATATCACCTCAGTCGGTGCCCCTGAAGTAGTGTTTGCATTAGGAATGGACTTTTCCATTTCCTCTATCTGATTTTCTTCTTCCATCATTGTGGGCTTTCCAATTGCGACGAAGACTACTGACTGTATTGAGATTATCCCTGATTCTAAACCTAGCCCATGCGGAAATCTAGCAGACCTTAAAAAAGACCCTAGACAAGTCTGACCTAATCCGTACCGTTTGAACTCATCTAAAGATAATCAAATTTTTTGTAAAAATGCCGTTTTAGCTTAACTTAGGCCGCGAAAATTTCGATTTCCCCCTAGATTTGGGTCAATTCTAGTCAAAACCTATCCAAAAACTCACAGATCCTCAGTCAGAAATCTTGCTCCCATTCAAAAATCATCACAAAACCTGACGAAAACCTGACGAAGACAGCAGCAAAAGTTATCATCTGATAATCAAGATTTGTCAAAAGACCGAGATTCTGCCGCCCAGCAATTTGTAAAGGCTGCTGATGATAAGTCAAGTTTATTCATCTGTGTTCTTTGATCGTTCGTATTCGACAGTTTTGGGAATACCTTATAAAGAGTTCATCTTCCACAGGCTATGACTCACTCCTCTTCTCCGCGTCGAGCGCTCGTTGTCCAGAATAACTTTTCACCGTTTGGAAACAAGCTGGTTCAGTCTGGGTATGTCAATGACGGGCAGATGAAACAAGCCCTGATAGATAGCCGCAAGTCTGGCAGATCTCTGCTGGACGTTTTGGAATTATTGACTGGGCAGCAGCTTCCCCCCGATTTAATTCGGCAATATAAAAAGCAGCAGTTGTTCGAGCTAAAGATTCTCTATGGAGTCGAATCGCTTGATCCAGAGATCAATCAAATTCCAACGGGGCAAATTGGCGATCTGATCGGCACATTAATTCCGATCGACATGTGCCGTGCCCGAAAATTGATTCCGTTGTCGAAAGGAGAGGAGGGAGAAAAGCCCTATATCTTGGTGGCAATGGTGAATCCAGATGATTTGACCGCCCAAGATGATTTAAACCGTGTGCTGCGTCCTAAAGGTTTAGCGCTACAGCGTTTAGTAATCACCAATGAAGATTACCAACGCCTAATTTCTAGCTATTTGGATGAGCAGGTTGAGAAGCAGAAAAAACTTGAAGATAATCAAAAAGTTGACATTGACGCGGATCTAGAAGGCTTAGGCTACATGGATCTGCAAGATGTTCAGGATGAAGCAGAAGCCGATCTGAACGTGGCTGATGCGGAAGCTGCTCCGGTGATTGCTCTAGCAAACAAGATTATGATCAAAGCTCTCCAAGAAGGGGTATCAGACATCCACATTGAGCCGCAGGAAGAGTTTTTGAGAGTGCGCTTTAGACGAGATGGGGTGCTGCGTGAAGCCTTTGAGAGACCGTTTCCTAAGAAAATCATTCCGGCAGTAACGGCTCGCTTTAAAATTATGGCTGACTTAGATATTGCGGAGCGGAGACTGCCTCAAGATGGTCGGATTCGTCGTCGTTATGACAATCGCAATATTGACTTTCGAGTCAGTACGCTGCCTAGTAAACATGGCGAAAAGGTTGTGTTGCGAATTTTGGATAATTCCGACACGCAATTGGGTCTGGTTAAGCTGATTAGCGATCCTGAGACGCTGAAAATTGTTCAAGGCATGGTGGCAAAACCATTTGGGCTGATTCTGGTAACAGGTCCCACCGGCTCTGGTAAAACGACGACTCTCTACTCTGCACTATCGGAACGTAATGATCCTGGTGTCAACATCAGCACGGCGGAAGACCCGATTGAATATACGATGGCGGGGTTAACCCAGGTGCAGGTGATTCGCGAGAAGGGTATGGATTTTGCGATGATCCTGCGGGCATTTTTGCGGCAAGATCCTGATGTGATTCTGGTGGGTGAGACGCGCGATCGCGAAACTGCAAAAGCCGCGATTGAGGCTGCTCTAACCGGTCACCTGGTGTTAACCACTTTGCACACTAATGATGCGGCTGGCGCGATCGCACGGCTCGATGAAATGGGCGTTGAACCCTTCATGGTTTCTGGCGCACTGCTGGGCGTGGTTGCTCAGCGGTTGGTGCAGCGAGTGTGTAATGAGTGCCGCATTCCCTACACTCCCAGCCGAGACGAACTGTCTCGGTTTGGCTTAACCAGTTCTGGGGATAGTGAACTGACCCTATACAAGGCAAACACATTACAGCCTCAAGAAGTTCAAGAAGCAAGTGCAAAAGGGCAACTCTGCCAGAAATGCCACGGGGTCGGTTATAAGGGACGGTGCGGTGTTTACGAAGTCATGCGAGTCACCGAACAGATCCAAACCCTGATCAACCAAGGTGCGCCCACCAGCACCTTAAAAGAAGTTGCCGTGGAGGAAGGCATGACAACCTTACTAGCCTACAGCTTAAATTTGGTCAGGCAAGGAGAAACCACGCTAGAAGAGATAGAACGGGTTACTTTCACTGATTCTGGGTTGGAATCAGAACTTAAAACCAAACGCAAGAGTGCCTTAAGTTGCCGCACCTGTAGCGCAGAACTCAAGCAAGAATGGTTGGATTGCCCCTATTGCCTCACTCCACGCTTTCAAGACTAGCCGTGAAAGCTTGACGAGGATTGTGGGTATTCTAGAAACTTGCAATGCTTGACTAATCGTAAAACACAATATTGAGCGGGTTAAACTGCGCGATCGCAAAATAACCCCAAAGACAATCCATAGAAAATCATCCGCGAAAAGGAGCAGCCTGATGGAATTGATGATTGAAGACCTAATGGAGCAGCTAGTCGAAATGGGCGGTTCTGACCTGCACCTCACCGCTGGATTGCCCCCCTACTTCCGCATTAGTGGTCACCTACAGCCCATTGGCGATCAAGCCCTAAGTGCTGAAGAATGCCAACGCCTCATCTTCAGTATGCTAAACAACACCCAGCGCAAAAACCTTGAACAAAACTGGGAACTAGATTGCTCCTATGGCGTGAGAGGATTGGCTCGCTTTCGCGTCAATGTTTACAAAGATCGAGGCACTTATGCCGCTTGCCTCCGGGCGTTGAGTTCCAAAATCCCCAACTTTGAAAAACTAGGACTGCCCGATGTGGTGCGAGAAATGGCAGAAAAGCCGAGAGGTCTGATTTTGGTAACCGGTCCCACTGGGTCTGGCAAAACCACCACCCTCGCCGCCATGATTGACTTAATCAATCGCACCCGCGCTGAGCATATTCTGACGATCGAAGACCCGATCGAATTTGTTTACGAACCGATCAAAAGCTTGATTCACCAGCGTCAGCTTGGAGAAGACACCAAAAGCTTTGCCAATGCATTGAAAGCAGCCCTGCGGGAAGATCCAGACATCGTTCTAGTGGGCGAAATGCGCGACCTCGAAACTATTGCCCTCGCGATCACCGCCGCCGAAACAGGTCACCTGGTTTTTGGCACACTACACACCAGTTCTGCCTCGCAGACCGTTGACCGGATCATTGACGTGTTTCCTGCTGACAAACAAACTCAAATAAGAGTGCAGCTTTCTAACTCCTTAGTAGCTGTTTTCAGCCAAACCTTAGTTCCCAAGAAGAATCCTAAACCCAACGAATATGGTCGAACCATGGCACAGGAGATTATGATTATTACTCCAGCCATCTCCAACCTAATTCGAGAAGGAAAAACCGCTCAAATTTACTCTGCCATTCAAACAGGCGGCAAATTGGGAATGCAAACATTAGAAACAGTGTTAGCGAACCAATACAAACAGAACATTATTACTTTTGAAGCCGCAATGTCTAAAACTTCTCGACCTGATGAATTGCAGCGACTGATTGGAAATTCTCCCGCGCCCGCTCAAGCCGGTGCAGCACGACGTTAGCCAAAATCCGCCGCTTTTAATCGGGAATTTCCCAAGCTATCTGATGCAAAAGCGGCATAATGGCACTGTCACTCATCCCTCACATTAAACCTCACAGGTACTCAGCTATGCCGACCTTTGTTGCTCGTGTTCAAGACGGTAGCGGCAGCCGAACAGAGAAAGTCGTTGCAGAGTCTCTTCGTGAAGCCCGTGCTTCTTTTAGGGAGAGAGGGTTGCTTGTTAAAGAACTTAAGCAGCAGGAAAAGCTGTCGTTTAACTTTAGCCTGCAGGGTCTGCGTGACTCAACGGCAAGGGTGACAGTTAAAGATAAGGCGGTGTTTTCTCGGCAGTTTGCGGCGCTAGTTAACGCAGGCGTGGCCATGGTTAGAGGATTGGGAGTTTTATCGGAGCAATGCGAAAACCCAAAGTTAAAAAGAGCGCTGTTGGGTGTGAGTGCAGATGTGCAGCAGGGCATAAGCCTGTCGGATTCTATGCGTAAATATCCTGAGTGTTTTGATGCTCTGTACGTCGCCATGATTCAGGCGGGAGAAGTGGGTGGGGTTTTAGATGAAGTCCTTAATCGTTTAGCAAAGCTTTTAGAAGATGTAGCTCGGTTGCAGAACCAGATCAAAGCGGCAATGTCCTATCCAGTGACGGTAGGCTCGTTGGCGATTTTGATCTTTTTTGGCATGGTGCGTTTCTTACTGCCAATTTTTGCCACGATTTTTGCGGATATTGGCGTTGAGTTGCCAGCTTTCACCCAAGCGATGATGAATATCAGCTACTTTGTGCAGAATATTTTCAATGTTTTAATGTTGGTTGCGGTTGTGGCAGGGCTGGTATTTGCTTTCAAGCAATATTACAAAACGCGGGTTGGCAAAGAAACGGTTGATCGCATGATGTTGAAAATGCCCTTATTTGGAGACTTAATTCAAAAAAGTGCAACCGCTCGCTTTTGCCGCACCTTTGGCTCGCTGACTCGCTCTGGAGTTCCGATTTTGACCTGTCTTGAAATTGTGCGTGACACGGCGGGCAACCAGATTATTGCCAATGCGGTTGATGAAGCTCGCCGCGAGATTCAAACTGGGGGCATGATTAGCATTGCGTTGCAGAAGGAGCAGGTTTTTCCCCTGATGGCAATTCAAATGATTAGCATTGGGGAAGAAACAGGAGAACTAGATAAGATGCTTTCTAAAGTTGCTGACTTTTATGAGGATGAAGTGGAGCAAGCAGTTAAAGCCCTGACCAGCATCATGGAACCTATCATGATTGTGCTGTTGGGAGGCATGGTCGGCTCGATCTTGCTGGCAATGTACTTGCCGATGTTTGCTGTGTTTGAGAAGTTAGGCTAATAGCGATCGCGATTATGGTGACTCAAAAGGTTTTCTATGAAGAGGCGTTGGCGGAATATAGTGATGCTACAGCCGCGATCGCCCTTTTAAGGCAATATCGCCCTTATCTGGAAATGATTCCCAGTATGCGTCGCCCTGATGAAAGCCTGATCACGATTCCCCTGCCGATTGTTCGACTCCGGGGAGCGATCGCATCATCAAGTGGAGGCGTTAGCATCGGGCAATCTGGAGAAACCTTATGCTTGCCTTGCGATGTTGCCATTTTGATGTGCGATCCGGAATGGAAGATTAAAACAGGCGTAGAGATTTTTGTGTTTATCCATCGCCCCGAAGAAGACTTTTCTGATTTGTTGGGGCGCTGGCGACATACCCAAGTTCATTTAAGCCGAGGCTATGAGTGGGATATGCCCTTCCGGTATCGCCATATTTTGAGCGACGGAGCAGATAGTACCTATCCACTATTTGTGATTTTTGAAGGCACACCAGAGCGAATTAAGCGAGGCTTAAAGGGATCTTATCTCCCGTTTGTGACTCGCCGCGATCCTAATGGAGCGATCGCAGAAGATGCAGTAGAACTTTCAGAAACAGAAGCGCTGTGGATGGATGATCAAGAGACCCTGCACGATTAAAGCAGGTTGTCATCGCTATCAACAGATAGCTAAAGGAGTTTTGTTGGCTATCTGATTCGCCAGCGAGATCAGGGGTAGGCAGTTGGGGAGCAGCGCTAGAAGTGTTGGGCCACGCTTTTGTTTCTTCTAAGATTGGCTCGGCAAAATCTTCTGGCGTAGGAGGCTCCACAAAGTTTGTCTGTTCCCACAGCTTTTTGGTATTCTCGAAAAGTGGCTCTAAGGCAATCAAAGCATCGGTTGCCGATTGATAACGAGCAAAATGATCAGAACGCACCATCTTATCGAGAATTTCGGCAAGAGCATGGCTGAGTTGAACATTTTCTTTCCATTTAAATTCATCAGTATCAGGATCTCGCTTCTGATTTAACTCTTTAGCAGACATCCCAGTTAGCGCCAGAATGCCAACAATGCCAACCGAATAAATATCGCTGCTGAGACGAGGGCGACCATGAGCTTGTTCGGGTGCCATAAATCCATCAGTCCCAATGGCAACAGTCATTTGACTAACAGATTGAGGATCGCCTAACTGCTCAATTCTTTGCTCAATTTCTTTGACTGCACCAAAGTCAATTAGAACGAGCTTACCATCTGATTTTCGTCGAATAATGTTGGCGGGTTTAATATCTCGATGAATCACATTTTTGCTATGGATAAATTCTAAAACTGTCAGCAGGTCTTGCAGGATAGAAACAACCTTCAGTTCGGGCAGCCGCCGCCCAGCCATCTCCTCTTGGAGGGGTTTGCCTTCAATGAAGTCTAGCACCAGGTAAAATTCATCTTTTCGATAGGTGAGAAGCCTGGGAATTTGGTCGTGTTCTCCCAAATCTTGTAGAACTTTGGCTTCTCGGTCAAACAAATTTTTTGCCGTTCTGAGCGCTCTAGGCTTGGTGTTGACGGGGCGCAACTGTTTGACCACGCAAAAAGGTTTCCCTGGTCGGCTAGCATCTCGTGCTTTGTAAGTCTTCCCAAATCCGCCAGAGCCAATCTCTTCGCACACTTCATACCGTCCATCTAGTGTTCTGCCATTGATTTCTGGGTTTCGTTGTTCATCAATTACAGCCTGTAAGTCGATGTCTCCA
>ENA-OFDP01000889-OFDP01000889.1-metagenomes-genome-assembly--contig:-NODE-889-length-12594-cov-2.783715_pt1 | contig 12594 bp, 15 predicted proteins | sample MGYA00153389_OFDP01 | MGnify analysis MGYA00153389 | reverse complement strand
GGGCATCACGCTGGTGCCGCGTTTGAGTGTGCCCAAGGAAGCTTTGGCGCAATCCACCAGCGGTAAAAAAAGCAAAGTGCCTGCCGAGCAACCGTCTTTTATCAAATACCTGCCGTTTGTTGGCCACATCCCCTCACGACGTGTGGTGCTGGTGTGGCGACGCAGCTTCACACGATATGAGGCGATTGCTGCGCTGCGTAATGCGATTTACGCTTGCGAGCTGCCGGGCGTTACGCGCTTGTCTTGAACTCGGGTTTTGGGTCCACTCAACGCTGAGAATGCAAAGTACGTGGAAAATATAAATTTAATTTTAGAAAGTGAGCATCATGGCTAAATATGCAATCCCATCCAAACCCGGCATCAACATTGGCATTAGTGACAAAGACCGCGCTGCCATTGCCCAGGGCCTGTCGCATGTGCTTGCCGACACTTACACGCTGTACCTGACGACGCATAATTTTCACTGGAATGTGACGGGCCCCATGTTCAACACATTGCACCAGATGTTCATGGCGCAGTACACCGAGCTCTGGATGGCGGTGGATCCAATTGCCGAGCGCATCCGCTCGCTCGGCCACCCCGCGCCGGGCTCGTACGCACAATTTACCAAGCTGGCATCGGTGCCAGACGCGCCCCTGAATCCCCCCAAAGCGCTGGAGATGGTACGCATTCTGGTCACAGGCCACGAAGCCGTTGCGCGTACCGCTCGCCAATTATTCCCCACAGCAGACAAGGCCAGCGACGAACCGACAGCTGATTTGCTGACCCAGCGGCTGACTGTGCATGAGCAGACCGCGTGGATGCTGCGCTCGCTTCTGGAAGAGTGATGTTTGCAGGATAAGCTGGCCATCTACCTTCAATTAATCCGCTGGGACCGCCCGGCGGGATGGCTGCTGCTGCTGTGGCCCACGCTATCGGCGTTGTGGCTGGCCTCGCACGGTTTCCCCGGCTGGCATCTCCTGACGGTTTTTACGCTGGGTACGTTTTTAATGCGCAGCGCGGGCTGCTGCCTGAACGATGTGGCCGACCGTGACTTTGACCGCCACGTCAAGCGCACCGCCGAGAGGCCGGTGACCAGCGGCAAGCTGCCTGCTAAAGAGGCGCTGGCCGTTGGCGCAGTACTGGCGCTCTGTGCGTTTGGCCTGGTACTGACAACCAACATCACTGCGATTGCCTGGTCATTCGCTGCACTGGGTATCGCCATCATCTACCCATTTGCCAAACGTTACGTCGCCATGCCGCAGGCGGTGCTTGGGGTCGCGTTTAGCTTTGGCATTCCGATGGCGTTTGCCGCCGTGCAGTCACGCGTACCGCTGGTTGCCTGGGTTTTGCTGCTGGGCAACCTGTTTTGGGTGATTGCGTATGACACCGAATACGCGATGGTGGACCGCGACGACGACCTGAAAATCGGCATGAAGACCTCGGCCATCACCTTTGGCCGTTTTGACGTGCTGGCGGTGCTTGCAAGCTATTTTTTATACCTGTTTATATGGCTAAATGTGCTCTCAATCCAATTAAATCGGGCGCAAGGAGCTATTTATTTAATAGCATTTGGCCTGGCACTTGCACAAGCGCTATGGCACATCTGGCTGATCCGCAAGCGCCAGCGTGACGACTGCTTCAAGGCTTTCAGGCTGAATCACTGGCTGGGGTTTACCGTGTTTGCGGGCATTGCTGGCACCTATGCAGCGCAGCTCTAAAAATTCAAGCATTGCCAAACTCATCACCCATTTCGCGAGCCCGTTGCCTGGCCGCATGCATCGCGCGCATGAACAGGGTTTTGACGTTGTCCTGCTCCATCGACGTGATGGCCGCGAAAGTGGTGCCGCCTTTGGACGTGACGCGGGAGCGCAAAATTTCAATCGGTTCGTCTGATGCTTTGGCCAGTGCGCTGGCTCCCACAAACGTGCCAACGGCCAGCTTGTGTGCCTGCTCGCGCGTCAAGCCCATCGCCACACCGGCTTCAATCATGGCTTCAATAAAGTAAAAAACATAGGCCGGGCCCGAACCCGACAGGGCGGTCACGGCATCGAGCTGGGCTTCGTCGTCCAGCCACACGTGCTCGCCCGTGGTTTGAATCACCCGGTCTACCATGGCGCGGCCTGCGGGTGAAACGGCTGGCCGCGCAAACAACGCCGTCATGCCCTTGCCCACCAGCGCGGGCGTGTTGGGCATGGCCCGCACCACATGCTCGCTGCCTAGCCAGTGGGCAATGCTGCCAGATGTGATGCCGGCAGCCACACTTAAATGCAGCGCCGTTTTGGTATGAAAGCGGGCTTGCATGGCGGCATCTTTAAAAGTTTGCGGCTTGACAGCCCACACCACTAGAGTCGCGCTGGTCAAATGCTGGCTGGGTCCTTCACGTACATCCACGCCAAACTTCTCGCTCAGTTTGGTGCGCTGCTCTTCAAACGGCTCGACCACCTGAATGCTGCTGGCGGGCGCACCGCGCACCGTCGCGCACGACCGCCATGAAGGGCCGCTGCGCATCCTGGCGAGCCTGTACCCCGAGGCGCCGCAGGTCTGCCACAACGTGCTGGTGCATCCGCCCGGCGGCATCGTCGGTGGCGACGTGCTCGACGTGCAGCTGAGCCTGCAGCCGCGCACGCACGCACTCATCACCACGCCCGGCGCGACGCGTTTCTACCGCAGCGCCGGCGAGCCCGCGGTGCAGTCGCTGCGGGCCCGGTTGCAAAGTGACGCGCGCCTCGAGTGGCTGCCGCTCGAGACGCTGGCCTACAGCGGCTGCCTGGCCGAGAACCGCCAGCGCTTCGAGTTGGCGCCCGGCGCCGAGATGATCGGCTGGGACCTGCTCGCGCTCGGCCTGCCGGCATCGAAGATGGCGTTCGAGCGCGGCCGTTACACGCAATCGATCGAGCTGCCGGGCCGCTGGCTGGAACGCGCCGTGCTCGACGCCAGCGACCACCGGCTGCTCGATTCGAAGCTCGGCTGGGCCGGCCACCGCGTGATGGGCACGCTGTGGTTTGCCGCCGGATCGGCGCTGTCCGCGCCGCGCCGTGACGCCTTGCTCGACGCCGCGCGCGACGCTGCGCAGACGCATGCATTGCGCGCCAGCGCGGGCAGCACCGCGCCGTGTGCCGAGGTGGTGGTGCTGCGCGCACTGGCGCCGCGCGTCGAGCCGCTGATGAACCTGTTTGCGGGCGTGTGGGCGCTTTGGCGCGTGCTGGCGTGGCAACTGCCGGCGTGCCCGCCGCGGGTCTGGCGCACCTGAAGACGAGAGGGCGAATCGAATGCACCACGGGCACACGATGGCCACCCGACCCGTGACGCGCCGGCGCCGAATGTTCAGCGACGCGGCGCCCTGCGTGCGGCCGAACCGGCCTGCGCGGGCGGCTCCAGCGCCTGCAGCCGCAGGGCCGTGTCGCCGTCGATCACCAGGCCGTTGACCAGGCCGCTGCGCAACACCGCGTCGGCGGCCGCCAGCTTCTCGAGCCCCGCGCACAGCAGCACCAGCGGCACATGTCGCACATCGGCGATGTCGAGCGCGGCGGTGCGCTGGTTCAGTTCGTGCTCGATCACGCCGCCTTTGCGGTCGAACAAATGGCCCAGCATGTCGGCGATGCCGCCGGCCGCCTGCACGCTGCGAATGTCTTGCGCCGACAGCATGTCCTGCAGGCGCACCAGCGATTGCGGGCCCAGCTCACCCAGGCTGGCGATGTTCAGGTCAGCGCCGCGCGCCACGCGCAACGTCTCGGCGACGACGCGCTGCGACATCAACACGTCGCGGTCGGCCGCGCTGTCGGCCACGAACGGCACCGGCAGCACATAGCCTTGGCCGCCGGTGCGCGCCGCCAGCGTCTGCACCACCTCGAACGGATTCGATGCCGAGTTGCGCGTCAGCGACCCGAGCAGCGAGACGAAGCGGGCTTTCGGGTTGCGCACGCCGGCCAGATGCAGCGCCATCTGCTCGAGCGTGCGGCCCCAGCCGATGCCGACCGTGATCGCGTGGCCGCCCTGCAACTTGCCTTTCAGGAACTGCGCGGCCGCGATGCCGACTGCGCGCCGGGCGATCTGGCCCTGCGCCGTGCGCGTGGCGAGGTCCTTCACCGGCGCTGCGGCAAAGCCGATCGGCGGCGTCACGATGCACATCGACAAACCGTAATGCAGCGCCAGCGCGGCCTGCACGGCCTGTGTCGATCCGGCATCGTCGTTGACCGTGATCGTCACCAACCCGCACTCGCGCGCCTCGGCGATCAACCGGTTGGCGCGCGCGCGGGTGATGCCCAGCCGCTGGGCCGTGTCGGCCTGGTTGAGTTCGCCGACGTAGTACAACCAAGCGGCGCGCACACGCAGCACATCGTCGGGTTCGAAGCCCGACTCGGGGGTGAGCAGGTCGGGTTGGCGCATGCACCCATTCTGCCCGGCGCGACGCCGATCACACCGACGGGGCGTTCGTTCAGCCCGGCTTGAACACCACGCCTTTTTTCAGGATGAAGCAGCCGTAGGGCCGGCTCTCGGAGTTCTGCACCACCGCGAAGCAGCGCTTGGCCGCATCGTAAAAGGCGTGCCGTTCGATCACGCGGTGCGCCACCTCAACGCCCTCGGCACGGCGACATGCGGACAGCACGTCGGCATGCACCGGCAGCATCTTGCCGGGCTCGTCGACCGGGTCCATCCAGGCCAGCGGTGCGTCGACGAAGCCGTCCAGCGGCAACAGTTGCAAGATGCCTTCGATGGCGCCCGGCGCGTCCATGCCGCCAAGCGAAATCAGGCGGCCGGAGCGCGTCTGCATTGCCACCGAGCGCGCCGGAAAGTTGCGGTCGACCACGGCGAGTTCGTCGCCGTGGCCCATCGCCGCCAGCACCCACAGCAGATCGGCGTCGATGAAGGCAGGAATCAGTTTGAGCATGGGCTGTCTCCGTGCGGGCCGGCGGGCTCGACACGAGCCCGGACCCAGGCGCCGCGTTTGGAGCGTGATGATAGAGACAGCCGGCGCGCGCCCGGGCTCATGTTCGCGAAGCCGGGATATCGACGCACCGCGGTCACTGCGTTACAGTTGTCATCTGTTCTGACATTCGTCACTGCGCCGATCCCGATCCTGACTTGGAGTCTTTCTAGGCGAGCCGGACAACACGCCAAAGCAGCCGGTCGGTGCTCCGTCACCCGTCACCCGTCACCCGTCACCGCAACGGCATCCATCCCCGCCCGGCACGGCCGGCACCACACCAACATCGAGGAAGTCCATGACCGCCACCGTCACCCTGCACCAGCTGTACCGCACGATGCGGCGCATCCGCACCTTCGAGGAACGCGTGGGCGAATTGTTCGTGCGCGGTGGCAGCGCCGGCTCGATGCTGCACCTGTCGATCGGCGAGGAAGGCGTGGCGGCGGGCGTGTGCGCTGCGATGCAGCCGCAGGACAGCTTCACCACGCACCACCGCGGCCACGGCATCTTCCTGGCGCGCGGCGCCGACCCGGCGCGCATGATGGCCGAGATCGCCGGCAAGGACAGCGGCTACTGCCGCGGCAAGGGCGGCTCGATGCACATCGCCGACATGGCGCTCGGCCACCTCGGCGCCAACGCCATCGTCGGCGGCGGCATACCGGCGGTGGTGGGCGCGGGCCTGAGCTACCGCAACCTGCATCGCGATGCCGTTTCGGTCGCCTTCTTCGGCGACGGTGCGATGCAGCAGGGCATCCTGTACGAGAGCATGAACATGGCGGCGCTGTGGGACCTGCCGGTGCTGTTCGTCTGCATCAACAACCAGTACGGCATGGGCACGCGCATCGACCAGGCCGTCAAGTCGCAGGCCTTCGACGAGCGCGCCCGCACGTTCGGCCTGCGTGCTGCGCTGGTCGACGGCGAGGACGTGCAGGCGGTGCAGCAGGTCGCGCAGGACCTGCTCGACGGCGCGCGCCAAGGCCGGCCGGCCTTCATGGCGGCGTCGTGCTACCGCTTCTACGGACATGCGCGCATGGACAAGAGCCCGTACCGCAGCGCCGAGGAAGAAGCGCAGGGCCGCCGCATCGATCCGCTGCTGAAGGCGCGCCAGCGGCTGCTGGATCACGGCGAGGCCAGCGTGGCGCAGCTCGACGCGCTCGACGCCGAAATCGGGCGCGAAATGGACCTGACGCTCGACCACGCGCAGGCCGCGACCGAGCCGCCGCTCGCCTCGATGTTTCGCGACGTCTACGGCGTCGGAGAACCCGAGCCCGAGCCGCTGGCGGCGCGGCTCGACCGCATCTACGCGCAACGCTGAAAGCAGGCCCCGACATGGAAATCACCTACCGCGACGCGCTCAGGCTGGCGCTGGACGAAAGCATGGCGGCCGATCCCCGCGTGGTGCTGATCGGCGAGGAAGTGGGCCGCTACGGCGGCGCTTACGGCGTCACCAAAGGCCTGCTGGAAAAGTTCGGCGCGCAACGCGTGATCGACACGCCGATCTCGGAAGCCGGCATCGTCGGCACCGCCGTCGGCGCAGCCATGACCGGGCTGCGGCCGGTGGCCGAGCTGATGTATGTCGACTTCATCGGCATGACGATGGACCAGCTGGGCAACCAGGCCGCCAAGATCCGTTACATGTTCGGTGGCCAGATCGGCGTGCCGATGGTGTTGCGCACGCAAGGCGGCACCGGCCGCTCGGCGGGCGCGCAGCATTCGCAGAGCCTGGAGGCCTGGATCATGCACACGCCCGGCCTGCGCCTGGCGATGCCCGCCACGGCGGCCGACGCTTACCACCTGCTGCGCCACGCGCTGACACTGCCCGACCCGGTGGTGTTCATCGAGCACAAGGCGCTCTACACGCGCAAGGAGGAGGCCGACCTGAGCACACCCGGCGCGCCGTGGGGCCGTGCGGTGCAGCGCCGCGCCGGCAAGGACGTCACGCTCGTCAGCTATTCGCGCATGGTGCATTACGCACTCGAGGCGGCCGAGCTGCTGGCGCGCGACGGCATCGAGGCCAGCGTGATCGACCTGCGCACGCTGAACCCGCTCGACATGGCGACGGTGGCGGCGTCGGTGCAGCTCACCGGCCGCGCCGCGGTCGTCAGCGAAGGCTGCCTGACGGCGGGCGTGGCGGCCGAGCTGGCCGCGCGCATCGGCGAGGAATGTTTCGACTTCCTGTGCGATCCGGTGATGCGCATCGCCGGCGAAGACATCCCGATCTCGGTGTCGCCCCTGCTGGAGAGCCACAGCATCCCGTCGCCCGCCAGCATCGCCAGCGCGGTGCGGAGGATGTTCTGATGGCGCTGCTCGACATCACGCTGCCGCGCCTGGGCGAGACGATGGACAGCGGCCAGCTGGTGCAGTGGCTGAAAGCACCCGGCGACTGGTGCGAGCGCGGTGAGCCGCTGCTCGAGCTGGAGACCGACAAGACCGTCGTCGAACTGCCGAGCCTGGTGAGCGGGCGGCTGGTGGAGATCGTGGTGCACGAAGGCGCGCGGGTCGATGTCGGCAGCGTGATCGGCCGGATCGAGGTGGAGCCGGCGGCGGTCGCTGGCGCCGACGCTTCACCGGGCGCTTCATCGGGTGTGCCACCGGGTGTTCCACCGGGCGTTCCAACGGGTGAGAACGCGCCGCCGACCTCACCGCAGGACGCCCGCTCTCCGGCAGCGGCCGAGGCGAGCACTTCCGAGCGCGGCGCATCATCGCCCGCCGGTTCTGCAGCGGCCGGCATGCGCCGCGCCACGCCGGTCGCGCGGCGTTTGGCAGATGCTCTCGGCGTGCGACTGGACGACGTGCACGGCAGTGGGCGGCGTGGCCGCATCGAGGCGAGCGACGTGCAGCACGCCGCGCATTCCCGCGCCGAGCCCCCGGCGGCCGCTGCGGCAGCCGGCTCGGCAGGCACGTTCCACCCAGCATCCACCGCTGCCGGCGGCCTGGCCTGGCGCCACTGGCAGCCCGACGCATCGGCATCGACCCGGCACCGCACCGTGGTGCTGCTGCACGGCCACGCCGGCGACCACCAGACCTGGGCCGTGCTGGCTGCGCAGCTGTGCCGCCAGGGTCATGAGGTGCTGGCCCCGGACCTGCCGGCGCACGGCGCCAGTCTGGCCGAGGCGGCGAGCCTGGACGACCTGCAGGCGCCCTTGCAATCGTGGCTGCAAGCCACCTGCGGCGGGCCGTTCGAGCTGGTCGGCCATTCGTTGGGCGCGGTCGCCGCGGTGCGGCTGGCCAGCGCCGGCCCGGCGGCCGAGCGCTGCACGCGGGTCACGCTGATCGCGCCGGCCGGCCTCGGCTTTGACATCGACGCCGCATTCATCCGCGCCCTCGCCAGCGTCGATCAGGTCGATGCCATGCGTCACCTGCTTCAACAACTGGCCGTGCAGCCGCCGAGCCTGTCCCGGCCGCAGCTGGCCGACATGGTGGCGCAGCTCGGTCCGCGCGGCCGCTTGCACGGGCTGGCGGCGTCGCTGGCCGGCAGCGGCATGCAGCAGGTGGACATCAAGCCGGCGCTGGCAGCGCTCGGTGCGCGCGCGCGGGTCGTGGTCGGGCTGCAGGACCGCGTGATCCCTTGGCATCAGGTGCAAGACATCGGGCCGGCCACTGCGCTGCACCTGGTGCGTGGCGCAGGCCACATGGTGCACTGGGATCAACCGCTGGCGGTGGCAGCGCTGTTCGCCTGAGCCGGCACCCCGGCGCCGTTCACGGCACGCTGACCAACGCCTGCAGTTGGCGCTCGGCCCGGTCCAGCGCGCCGGGCGTGCCGATGCTCGCCGTCGACGTGATTTGATAGACCGTGACCACGCTGGCGGCCTCGTCGTACGGCCCGAATGCGCTGCAGCCGACCACCACGGCGAAGCCCGATGCCGACCCAGACAAAGCGGGCAAGGTGGTCGACGCGGCGCAGCTGCCCGACTGCAAGGCGCGGTAGACGCCCCATTCGACGCCGGCGCGCGCCGCCAGCAGGGCACGCGTGCCAAGCAAGTCGCGCACCTGCCCGACCTGCTGCCCGGTCGACAGCGACACGATCATCGCGCCCAGCAGCGACAGCACGACGATCAAAAAGATCGCCGTCATGATCGCGAAGCCGCACTGCGTTGCGCCGTGGGTTCGCGTGTCTGCGTGCCGGGTACGCCGACATCCGCCGCAGGGGCGACCCGGCGGCGTGATCGTGAATGCTCCGTGCTGCGCACTCCGCGATTCCCCTTTGGGACGGCCCGGCGGGCGGACTGGCGCACCTGCGTGCTGCGCACTGCGGCATTCGCCCTTGGGACGGCCCGGCGGGCTCATGGCGTGTTGCCCAGTGCCACCTGATGCAGCAACGTGATGCTCTCGCCGCCCGAGCTGAGCGTCAGGGTCAGCGTCACCAGGCCGATGCGGGCCGACGCACCGGGCCCGTAAGTGAACGAGCACGAGGCCACGTTGTCGGCCAGCAGCGCGTTGCCGCTGCCGCTGAGCGCTGCCAGCGGCGCCGCCGCGGTGCTGGCCGGCTGCACGCCCTGAATCGGGTAGCCGGCATAACGGCGCAACGTGCCGCTGCCGCCGGCACCGGCGGCGCAGGCGTAAGTGATGGGCGTCGAGACAATCTGGAAGCGGCTGCCCGGCGAGGCGTACGGAAACGGGCCGGCGCCGATCGCGTAGACCAGGGTCGAGACGGCGCTGCCGGTGCTGGTGAGCGCGCGCCGGGTCTCGCCGGTATAGGCGTCGGCACCCGGTACGCCAAGGTTGTAGAGCACCAGTTGATCGCCTGCCCCGACCGGCACCGCGGGACCGAGCACGTCGACGCGGGTGGCCGCGGCGTCGGCCGGATCGAACGCATTGCCGGTGCCGCTGGAACTGGTGGCCGCGCGGTAGCGCCCGCCGGCGCTGACCGGCAAAAACTCGAGCAGCGTGCCCGTGCCGTCGACGCGCACGCTGTTCGGCAACGCCGTCGGCAATTCGCGCGCGATGCGGCGCAGCGCCGCGTCGGCGGCGTCGCTGAGTTCGGCGCGCCGGGCCTGGTCGACATAGGCATTGACCGGCTGGCGGATGAACACGCCAACCATCGCCAGCACCACGCCGCTGAGCACGATCACGATCACCGCCTCGGCCAGCGTGAAGCCGCGCTGGCGGCGAGCGCGGCCGGGCTCGGTCAGCTTGCGGGTGCGCAGCGGCTCAGTTTGTCCAACCGCACGGCGGGAATTGGGCTGGCCGCAGGCGCAGCGCGCCACGGCGAACCTGGGGCGGCGCGGCGCGGCGCATGCACTGGGGCCGCGCGGCCGTCCGCAAACTTGGCAGGGTTCGCGTCGAGTCTGCACCGGGCTCACCCCGTCCACGCCGGCGAATGGCGGAAGCGGTAGCCGGTCAGCGTGATGCTCTCGCCGCGACCGGTGACCAGCACCTCGACGCGCAACACGGCGTCCGCAGGCAGGCCGAACACGCTGCCGGCGCGGCTCACCGTGACCGACGCCGCATAGCCACCGAGCGCGCCGATGGCGACGCCGTCGAAGCCTTGAATGCCCGCGTTCATGCTGAAGCCGTTGTAGTCGGCGACGTTGTCGAACGGGTCGCTGGCCGAGCCGCGCGATTCGGTCGACGGCCTGGGGCCGAGCGTGCCGCCGCCGTTGTCTTGCGACGCTACGGCGCCGCCGATGCACACGGCCGTGGAAACCGGTGGCGCCAGCGGGTCGTTGGCGGCGTCTTGCGGATCGCAGTAACTGAACGGCTGCGCCAGCACCTCGCTCAGCAGCGACTCGGCCACCGCCAGCGCCTGTTTGCGCACCAGCGGGTCGGCGCTGCCACGCACCGCCTGGTTGTAGACCACCAGCACGCCGGCGATGGCGAAGCCGACCAGCGCGATGAAAAACACCAGTTCGATCAGGCTCAGCCCGCGCTGCCGCCGCGGCTGCCGGCGCTCAGCGCACCAGGCCGGTTTCGGGCTCGACGGTGATCGCACGGTTGTTGCCACTGACCGAAATGCTCAGGGTCGAGGTGCTCGGCACGCCGGCGCTCGACAAGGGGCGCCCGAGGGCGTCGAAGATCACGCTGGCCGCGCTGCCGACGCTCGCACCGCCGAGGTAGGCGTTGGCGGCGTCGCTGTAAGGCAGGCCGTTGACCGGGTTCGTCATGCTGTTGGCCGCCGCGCACGCCTGCGCATTGCCGCTGGCCGAGGCATGGCTGACGGCCAAGCCGGTGCTGCCGATCGCGACGCAGACGTTGCGCCGCATCGCGATCGCCGCCTTCTGGGCGTCACGCAGGGCAGTGGCGATGAAATCGCGCGCGCCGCGCCCGGCGAACTGGCTGGTGTCGAGCAGGCGCGGCACCGCCACCACGGCGAGGATGCCGGTGATCAGCAGCACCAGGATCAGCTCGGCCAGCGTGTAGCCGCGCGGCGCTCGCCTGCTGGGCCCGAGCCGACCGCACACGTCCGGCGCCGCCGCTCAAAGCCGGTCAGCGGGCGCAGAACACCACGGCGTTCTGCGTCGCGACGCCGCTGCCGTTCGGCTTGACGGTGCAGGTCACGGTGGCGACAGCGGCGCTGCAGTCGCCGGTACCGGCGATCTGGAACTGGTCGTCAGCGATCGGTACGGTGGTCTGCAACGTCACGCCCGCGGCGAACGGCTGCAACAGCGCGACGGTGCAAACGTTGGCGGCACTGAGCGTCACGGCCGAGCTGTTGCCCGCGCTTTTGGCGGCGAAGTTGATCGTCGAGCCGGACGCAATCGAGCCTGCCACGCCTTTGGCAGACGCATTGCGTGCGTCGGCCGACAGGTCGATGAAGCGCGGCACCGCGACGGCGGCCAGGACGCCCAGGATGATGATCACGACGACCAGTTCGATCAGCGTGAAGCCTTGTTGTGTGCGTGCATGCATGGCGCAGCTCCGAAGGTGGATGGATGGGTGCGAACGGGCGAGACCGGGGCTCAGCAACCGGCCGTCTGCAATGAGGAAATCGTGGCCGCCGAACCAGCGGCGGATGCCTGCGTGTAGCTGAAGCTGCACAGCGCCGGATGCCTGGCGTCGGCGCGCGCGATCGTGGTGGTCGGACCGCTCACCGACACGGCATAGCCTTCGCTGCGCAACTCGGCCAGCGTGGGGCGGAACACCGTGCCCAGGCCGGCGGCCGAGACGATGCCCGGCGGCTCGGCGCCGTCCGTCGGCAAGATCGCCAGCGTCGCCGGATAGCCGTTCCACAGCGCGATCAAACCGTTTTCCGTGCACAGCGTGCCGGCGCCCGAGGGCCGGTTGTCGGCACGGCCGCCGCCCGCGCACGGCGACGAGTCGGGCTGCCCGTTGCGGGTCAGCACCTTTGCACGCGCCAGCGTCGAGGCTGCCGCCACCGCGCCGCGCACAGACGTCAGGTGACCGACGCGCGCATCTCGCTGCAGGCTCGCGAACCGCGGCAGCGCGACCGCCGCCAGCACGGCCACGATGGCGATCACCACCACCAGCTCGATGAGCGTGAAGCCCCTGTTCATCCGACCTTTCCTGCTTCATGAACCAGCATCCTTATCGGCAGCGCGTGGCGGCATGCCCGCCTGATGCGATGTTGAACGCCGCTGACGCGGGTCTGGTCGAGAACAGCGGCACCGCCACCGGCCTGTTCCCGAATCTGTCGTTATCGGTCGATGCGACACCTGCTTGAGGCCGACTCAGCGCTTGACCGCGGCCTTGCCCAGATCCCACACCGGCAAGAACACGCCGAGCGCCAG
>ENA-OFDP01000888-OFDP01000888.1-metagenomes-genome-assembly--contig:-NODE-888-length-12594-cov-9.485605_pt1 | contig 12594 bp, 10 predicted proteins | sample MGYA00153389_OFDP01 | MGnify analysis MGYA00153389 | reverse complement strand
TAGACAAGGCTTGTAGCCCAGAGTTTTGTGTAATTAATTGTGTCCTACTACTTACAGCCCGGAGGACGCGGCACACTTCCTAAAGCATTTATCTGGGGATAAATGCGACTGCTGATTTCAACGGGCAGAGCATCCAGGTCTTTTTGAGCCGATCGCGCAGTAATTACCAGGTAATCAGACATTCAATTTACCTTTTTCCTGAAGCTGGCGTTGAACTTCTTCCCAAGGAACTCTTGGTTCATCTTTTCTAGATTCAATAGTCAGACAGTCATAAACATCTTCCCAAAGTTCGCCGTGCTTCTCGAATTCGAGTACCACTGCGATTTTTTCGCCTTCTGAATCAACTAAAAACTGAAAGTCGATCGGTTCGCCGCACTCAGCCAGCACGTCAGTCCAAAAAGCACCGTGTTCTTTGAGGTCAACAATTGCAGCGGTTTTGTTGCCTAGATTGTCAGTTAAAAATTGAACGCCCCGCATAGTGTAGTTTGGCATATATCGGAGTTACGAATGTGTACTAAAATTATAGGCGAGACAAAATGAGTTGGCATGAATCATCAATCTTGGTTGACACTACTAAAAAAACACCGGGCGATCGCCGTCATCCGTTCCTCCGAAAAAAAACTCGCTTGGCAAATGGCATCAGCGGTAGCAGCCGGAGGAATTCAGTTTATTGAAATTACTTGGAACACCGACAAAGCCGCTGAATTAATTGCTGAACTCCGCTCCGAATTCCCTACTTTTAGTATTGGCACCGGTACTTTATTAAACTTAGAACAGTTGCAGCAAGCGATCGACTGCGGCGCTCAATTTCTGTTTACTCCGCACACCGATGTAGCTATGATTAAAACAGCAGTTGATGCCGGAGTGCCGATCGTCCCCGGTGCTTTTTCTCCCACAGAAATTTTGACGGCGTGGCAAGCTGGCGCTAACTGCGTTAAAGTATTTCCGATCTCGGCTTTGGGAGGCGCTGCTTACCTGCAAAGCCTGCAAGGCCCTCTGGGACACATTCCTTTGATTCCGACTGGCGGGGTGACGCTGGAAAATGCGAAAGTATTTATTGACGCTGGGGCGATCGCCGTTGGTTTAGCCGGAGAGTTATTTCCCAAAGAGTTAGTCGAAAATGGAGACTGGCGGGCGATCGGCAAAATTGCCCGAACTCTCACCCGAAACTTAACAACTTGTTAAGCCATCTTTCCAATCTAAAATCTACAATCTAAAATAGTAGAACAAGGTGTGAAAGTCTACCAATCTAAAATCTAAAATCGTTTTGGGTGTGAGGAATGAACAGCATTATCAAATCAACTTACTTGCGCCGTGCCGGAACTTTCTGTGCAAGTTTTGCCCTGACTGTTGCTGTATTCTACAACGGTTCAACTCCTGCAATTGCCGGCGAACAGCACAACACAATTGCCAATAAAATCATGCAGTTGCAGCAATCGAGCCAGCGCTGGATTGAAATTGATTTATCCAGACAAAGATTAGTAGCTTGGGAAGGAAATACACCCATTTACGCGGTGGTTATTTCTAGCGGCAAAGTATCAACTCCCACCCGCACAGGAACCTTTGCCGTTCAAACCAAACACCGCATTACGAGGATGACTGGGGATGACTACGACGTGCCGGACGTTCCCTATACAATGTATTACGACGGCGGCATGGCAATTCACGGCGCTTACTGGCACAATTTGTTCGGCAATCCGGTTACTCACGGCTGCACGAATGTAGCTGTAAATCATGCTAAATGGCTGTTCAATTGGGCCTCGGTGGGAACGCCCGTAGTCGTGCACAAATCTGAGATTTAAGGCATCGGGAATTGGGAATAGTCGAACACTATCAGTTTTGGACGCCTGGGCAGTCAGAAACCGGGTTTTTTTGCGAAATACAGAGGTTACAGCCCGCAGATTCGGTAAAAAACCCGGTTTCTTTATTCGGAGTGCATAAGTCCTGGTTTTTTTTAGGTGTGCTTAATTCCTAACTTAACTGCACCACAGCTTTGTCCTCTAACAAAGTTGCATTGGCCAGCAAATCTTCTACGGTAATGCGTAAAAAGCGCTGTTCGTCAACGCGAAACAAAATTTTGATGCGATCGCCCCCCGGATACCCAGGCGGCGTCAATTGCGCGATACTGCGAGCTCCGTCTTTGTCATTTAGCGGTTGTACCGATGTTTGACCTGCGAATTGCTTAGTAATCAATCTATCGCCATCAAAATATATCTCAGTCCCGCCAGTTTCCGCTCCCAATTCGCCGATAATTAATTCAATACTCGGCTGATTTTCCACAGAAGCACCCAACACTAATTCTACCGGTTCGCTCATCGGATAAGACTGGCCGGACTTGATTAAATTGTGCCAACTGTGGCAATTTTCGCGGCGGTTCCAGTAGCGAATGCCGTAACTGTGATAGAGAAAATCTTTGATTTCTATACCTTGACTCAGTTGCAGAGCACCTTGGGCGATCGCTTCAAAAGGTCGATCGCACTTAATCTTTTCCCGATCGAAATATTGCTCAATCCATCGCTGCACTGCCGGAATTTGGACAGTACCGCCAACGAGCAAAACTGCATCAATGTCGCCAATTTCTAAGCCTTGACGCCGCGCTTGCTGCAATACTTGATTCATGCACTCGTCTAGGTTCTCAAAAAAACCATGTTCGGTGAGGATGGATTCAAATTCAGCGCGCTCCAATTCTAATTCGTAAGTCTCAAAATTTTCATCGTCAAAATAAACCTCAGTCGCCTTTTCTAACAAAGACAACTGAATTTTTAGTCGTTCTGCTAATCTCGTCGAAATCGGAGATTTCACTAATCCTTTGGTTGTGACAAAATAATCTACCAGCCAATTATCAATATCAGAACCGCCCAAATTTTGTCCGGCTTTAGCCAAAACCCGGGCAACTTTTGCCTTTTGTCCCGAACTTTCAGCCAGCAATCTTTCGCCCCATTTCAGAATAAAACCCAAAGGCTTTTTGCCAGCGTTACTGTCGAGCCGCACCAAAGAAAGGTCGAGAGTTCCGCCGCCAAAATCAATTACTAACAGATTTTCGCGATCGGCTAAACCGTAACCCAAAGCCGCCGCCGTCGGTTCGTCCAACATCCGCACCTGTTCTACTTGCAGAGATTGAGACACTTTGCCCAACCAATGGCGGTAAGCTTCAAAACTATCTACCGGCACAGTAAAAATCAAAGAATCTACCGGCAAGGGCAGTTCGCGAATTGAGTTCACAATTTGGCTCAAATACCACTCACCTACTCGTTCAAAATTAACAATTTGCCCGTCAAGTTCCGGCACAAAACCCTGAACTGAAGTGCCGATTCCCCGCTTGAAATTGCGGAAAAACCGAGAATCTCCACTCAAATCGAGACCTCGATCGCGGACTTGCTGACCCATGATGACTTTACTTTGAGCAGCATCCTCAACGTAGAGCAAACTGGGAATTAGGGGCGGATTTTGAGCCGAGATTGCCGACAATCCCGGTAATTTCAAAGTTTCGGGCTGCTGGATGGCCTGATTCCAGCGAGCGACGACGGTGTTGCTAGTTCCAAAATCGATTGCGATCGCCATGAGCGCTAAAATACACAGCTACTAGGGATTAAAACATATTATGGTATTTGGAGCCACAAATGCAAACAGATGATCGAATTGTTCTGATATCAATAGTCTGAACTGCTTTGAATTCGTAGCCTGAAACACTCGATTTTCCGTTGGTAGCTCTACGATCGAATTGCCTTAAAACCTTGATTCTATGGTGGGTAATCAAAAATAGTCCGAAGTATTAATAATTTGCTTAACTTTTTTTTGCGGTAATTACTTAGGCATGACTTCCGCACGCTACATATACTCAACGAAAAAGTGGCAGTCGCTCTTTGGGACTCTTTCAGTACAGTTAACGAAAAATTAAAGTTGCCGATTCGTATTTATATCTGTTGGAGCGATCGGGAAATCAACATTCTCAAAGTAAGAATTTCCTTCTTTAAGCTCGCGGTTAAAAATTTTCCCAAGGGCGATCGTCAATAAATCTGAATATTGTTACCTATGCTACTTTTAGCGCCCAGAGCAAAGGTTGGGTGCTTTTCGGTTTCCCGTACATCCCCTGTCTGTTGGATAGGTAAATGCTGTTATGTTAGACAGGAAGTGTTCTCAAGCTTGGTGTTGGCCCGGAAAATCTGCTGTTTGAGCAGGGCTCTGTCTTCAGGAGGAACTTTCGCCAACATGAAAAATTCCCTCTATAGAAACTGTTTGGCGATCGAATTAATCGTTATTATTAATTCCATGAGCGAAGTTGTTGCAGATCGGTACTGGGGTGTTGCGAACAATCACTAGGTTTAATTCTATGTACACACCAGGAAAGCGGTAATTAATATTCACCCGCCCCTCTTTCCTGTCTGTCTCTCACAAAGCGCGCTCGTCGTAGCGCCGAAAGCGAGTCGGAGTCTTCAGCGGGACTTAAAAATGAAAATCACGTTTGTCCTTCCTACTCTGTGCCTGACTGGTGGAATACGAGTAATATCTATTTTTGCAGAACGTTTGAGAAAGCGAGGACACGAAGTGTTCGTCATCTCTGTACCCCACGCCCCAGCCAGTATGCGCCAGCAAGTCAAGTCGCTGCTGCGGGGACGGGGTTGGATTTCCACACCTGAAAATGAGCCCTCATTTTTCGAGAACTTAGGTGTAAAAAACAAAGTTACCGATCGCTACCGCCCCGTAGAGGACAAAGATGTACCTGACGCTGACGTAGTAGTTGCCACTTGGTGGGAAACCGCCGAGTGGGTAGCAAAACTCTCTCCCAGCAAAGGAGCAAAAGCTTATTTTCTCCAGCACCACGAAGTTTTTGACTATCTACCTCAAGGCAGAGTAGAAGCAACCTGGAGGCTTCCCATGCACAAAATTACGATCTCTCAGTGGTTAGTCAATCTAGCTCAAACTAAATATGACGATAGTCAAGTCTCCTTAGCACCTCCGAGTGTAGACACCAAGCAATTTTATGCCTGTCCTCGCCAGAAACAATCGGTTCCGACAATTGGCATGATGTACTCCACAATTCACTGGAAAGGAACCGACATCGCCCTCAAAGCTTTTTCCCTAGCTGCTGAAACAATTCCCAACCTCCGTCTGGTTGCCTTCGGTTCAGATGCGCCATCCCCAGAATTGCCTCTACCGGCCAATGCCGAGTATGTAATTCAACCCGACCAAGACAAAATCAAAGACTATTACAGCAAATGCGATGCCTGGCTGCTGGCGAGCCGCTCAGAAGGCTTCGGCTTGCCAATTATCGAAGCGATGGCGTGCCGCACTCCCGTCATTAGTACCCCAGCAGGCGCTGCTCCTGAAGTTTTGAGCGGAGGTACTGGCATACTGGTAAAACCAGAAGATCCCCAAGAAATGGCAAAAGCCATAGAGTATATCTGCCAGTTGTCCAATTCCGAGTGGCAAGCCATCTCCCAAGCCGCCTATGCCAAAGTAGTCAATTATACTTGGGAAGATGCCACGGAGCATTTTGAAGCGGGACTGAAAGTTGCTGTAGACAAATCTCAACAGCGGGAATTTAATATTGTTTCCTTTTCTCCCTATGCAGCACCCGAATATGCAGGACTACCCAGATAAATATATAGTTCAGGTTTAATGCTAACCGGAGCAATTGGAAAGTCTGCACTCCCGGCGCCAAGAAGGGCGGGATTCTCAGCAGCAACTTAATATCGTTTGGTGGGTGCTTCTGCCAAAACGAAAATCGCCAGTCCCTGTTCAGTTTTTTACCGAGCATTCTCGACACGAATTCTGACCATAAGCAGAGCGAATACTGGTTTCAAGTTACCAGAGGCAAAAATTTGAATCTTAGTGCAAGTGAGGTTTTAAGGCTCGGGCCGTTACAGGTTACACTTGTCTAGTCCTCGAACATCTCCCGATTTCTAATTGGGAAAAGTCCCTGAGTACAAAGTAAGTTCGGATCGAGTGTCAAGTGACGATCGCTTCCAGTAAAATTTCGCACCCTCGACAAGAGCCAAAAATAGACTCATAAGTAAGTGCGAAGGAACTGTGATGGAGAAGTTCTAAGTAGTAGGACACAATTAATTACACAAAACTCTGGGCTACAAGCCTTGTCTAGTAAAAAATCAGCAAAGAATCAGTGTGTAATTAATTCTGTCCAATTACTTATAAACCAGTATCAATCTACCGTACGCATTCATGAAAATTACTTTTGTCCTTCCCTCCCTGAGTCTTTCAGGTGGCATGAGGGTGTTATCTATCTACACAGAACTTCTCCAAAAGCGAGGACATAAAATACTCATCGTCTCTACACCCCCGCGACAACCGACTTTGATCGAACAATTGAAATCGCTGCTGAGGGGCAGGGGTTGGGGGTCCGTTCCAAAGAAAGAACAGTCTCACTTTGACAACGTGGATGTCGAACGCCGAGTTCTCGAAACTAACCGTCGAATTACCGATCTTGACGTACCTGATGCTGATATTATTATGGCTACTTGGTGGGAAACTGCCGAGTCAGTGGCAAAACTCTCGAACAGCAAAGGAGCGAAAGTATATTTTCTCCAACACTACGAGGCTTTTGACTACATACCAAAAGGTCGAGTAGAGGCAACTTGGCGGCTGCCAATGCACAAAATTGCTGTGGCTCAGTGGCTGGCAGACATAGCTCGGAATGAATACGGCGATTTGTCTGTATCTCTCGTCCCTCCCACGGTGGACACTAAACAGTTTTATGACCCCGAGTTGCGATCGAAGCAGCAACAAAGCAAGCAGTCAGTTCCCACAGTCGGACTGTACTACTCTACAACTCCTTGGAAAGGCTGCGATATTGCCCTGAAAGCTTTCTCTATAGCTGCTAAAAAAATTCCCAACCTTCGCTTAGTTGCCTTTGGTTCCGGCGAAACTCCTCCTCCTTCTTTGCCACTGCCGGCTGGTACTGAGTATATAATGTCACCAACTCAAGACCAACTCAGAGAATCCTACAGCAGATGCGACGCTTGGTTGTTTTCTAGCCGCTCTGAAGGCTTTGGCTTGCCAATTATCGAAGCGATGGCTTGCGGCACTCCAGTCATCGGCACTCCTGCTGGTGCGGCTCCAGAACTGCTTGCTGGCGGGGGTGGAATACTTGTCAAGCTGGAAGACCCCGAGGATATGGCACTCGCGATCGAGCAAATTTGTCAGTTGTCTGATGCCCAATGGCGGGAAATGTCTGAGAAGGCTTTAGAGACGGTAATCAATTATACCTGGGAGGATGCAACGGATCTCTTCGAGGCTGCACTGTACGCGGCACGGGAACGTCAGCCAGAATTAACGGGCAAGGCGTAAAATTCAGGTTGGTTTAAAGATCGGGGTTGGGCGATGATTTAAGCCAGAATCTTGATCGGGCAAATTGAGTTGTCTTTCTACAATTTTACTGCCAAAAAAACTTATGGTTGCATTAATCCCGGTTGTGATGTTCGGCTCGATCCCAGTCATTTTTTACCTGTTTATTAGGTTTCCGGCTCAGCGGGCGGTAATTATAAGTTTTGTTGTAGCGTGGCTATTTTTGCCACAAGTTTCTTATCCCATCCCCATCTTGCCGCCGTTAACCAAAACATCGACAGCCTGTTACGGTATTTTGCTGGCTACTATTATCTACGATACTGAACGTATTACCACTTTTAAGCCCGGTTGGCTGGATATACCGATGGTAATTTGGTGTTTGTGTCCAATTGTTTCACAAGTTACTAATGGTGGCAGCCCGATTTCTCCGACTTTCCTCCAAATCATTAGTTGGGGTACTCCTTATTTTTTAGGACGCTTGTATCTGGGTAGTTTAGATGGACTGCGACAATTGGCGATCGGAATTTTTGCAGGTGGGTTGGCATACATTCCTTTTACTTTAATTGAAGGGGTTAAGGGCCCAATTCTTCATCAAATGGTTTACGGCGTCAATGCCGTTGACGACTGGAGTCAAGCAAGGCGTATGGGGGGGTGGAGACCGGTAGTATTTATGCAGCACGGTTTGATGGTGGGCGTGTGGATGATGACAGCCGCCTTAATCGGAATTTGGCTCTGGCAAAGTGGGACAATCAAAAAGTTTCAGGGTCGCAACATCAAGACTCTAGCAATTATACTAACTATCGCTTTTTTCCTGTGCCGTTCTACTGGCGCATACAGTTTATTTGGAATCGCCTTGATCGTATTATTCAGTGCTAAGTGGTTTCGTACCTCTTTGCCCCTGCTATTCATAATTGGATATGTAGTATTTTATCTGTACGCATCTGCATCAGGCCAATTTTCGAGCAAAGACGTGATGGACTTCATCACTCAATTATTTGGCGAAGAACGAGCCGCCTCTCTGAAGTTTAGATTTGACATGGAAGAGATATTGGGAGAAAAAGCGCGGCAAAGATTTTTGTTTGGCTGGGGGGATTCGGGCGGAAATCGCGTCTACAACCAGTACGGTAAAGATATCTCGATCACCGACAGCTTATGGATTATTGCATTTGGCATCTATGGTACTGTCGGTTTAGTTAGTCTATTTTCTTCATTGTTACTTCCTGTTGTCGCCTTTTGCTTCAAGTATCCCGCTAGAACCTGGTCTAACCCCAAAGTAGCGCCTGCTGCGGCCCTGGGAGTAGCCTTAACAATGTACGTGTTTGACTGTGTTTTAAACGCTATGACTAACCCGATTTTTGCGGTCATTGCTGGGGGAATATCGGGTCTGGTCTTAAAAGCTCCAGAAAGTCTTAAGACCAAGAAAAGCAATTCGATACCCAAAAAACAGTCCCTGGTTCACCAAAAATCAGGAGGATTTTCAGGAGTGCGATCGTCAAAAGCGCTCAAAACTTGAAAATATCTTGCATTCGCTGGATACAAAAACTAAAAAATCTAGCACTTTTGCATCATATAAAATCCGCTTCATCGTCAAGCGTAAAGTTGAGTCCAGTGGCCACAAAAGCATAAGCGCAATCGGTAAGTTCTTAGACTGACAGTCAACAGTCAACAGTCATGTACGAGTACAACCGGAATTGATATAAAATCAAGTTCGGGACTTGCGCTATCAGGTGCATCTTATGCTTTGCAAATATATTCGTATGGGCGAAGCATTCTGGCAGTAAATCTCTGGTTCTCACTAATAAATTACCTGCCGGAATACTTCGCCATTCCACTCATTGAGATGCACCCTGCGCTATTTGATCAGAGCCTCAAAATTAGTCTGATCTTTTTGGAGATTCATTAATGTACAATGCTTCAACTATTAGCATGGGATTCTGTTTTGATTAAAATTGTGTTGCAAGTTGTAAACACAAATTGGATTCATACATTTTGTTCCTCAAAAAACCTGATTCTTTACATAATCTTTAAAAATCATGACTAGACAGGTAGGTTGTACGGGGATATACTTAAGAAACTATATTCATGCCTCGCGCCCAAAAAGTAAAAACACGAGGCTGTAGTGTGGGGCGTGAGTTTGAGTTGTAGTTTAACAGAAGGCTGGAAGGGAACAACAAATGAAAACAGTTAATTTATTGAATGTCTCCATAGATAACTTGTCAATAACAGAGTTGTTTGAAAAACTAGACTGCGAAGGCGGTGTCGTATTTACGCCCAATGTAGACCACTTGATTAAGTTGCAGTACGATCGCGACTTCTATGAAGCTTACAATAAATCTAGTTATAGAGTCTGCGACAGTCAAATATTGATGTATGCCTCCAACTTTTTAGGGACTCCTCTCAAAGAAAAAATTTCTGGCTCGGACTTGTTTCCTGCATTTTATATGTATCACAGAAATAACGAGAACATGAAAATATTTTTGCTAGGAGCTGCTGAAGGTATTGCAAAGCAAGCCCAGGAAAAAATCAACGAAAAAATTGGTAGAGAAATCGTGGTTGAAGCACTTTCTCCTTCTTTTGGATTTGAAAATAATGAGGAAGAGTGTGAAACAATAATTGAGGCGATCAATCAATCAGGAGCTACAGTTTTGGCGATCGGAGTGGGAGCGCCCAAGCAAGAGAAGTGGCTGGTTAAATATAAGAGCAAATTAATACACGTCAAAATTTTGTTAGCGGTAGGTGCAACGATTGATTTTGAAGCTGGTTGTAAAGCAAGATCTCCCAAATGGATGAGCGAGGTTGGTATAGAATGGTTGTACCGACTGTTAAGCGAACCGAGAAGGTTGTGGAAAAGATATTTGATCGAAGGTTTGCCTTTTTTTAAATTAATCTTAGAACAAAAATTTGGGTTTTATAAAATGCCTTTTGTTGACAAAAACACGAAGCTAGAATGGGAAGGCGGTTCCTAAAGACTGGAGCGACAAACCTACTAATGTGAATTAAGTTGAGTATGATATCTAGTATTTGAATTGAAGGTAAGACGGATGCAAGCTGTGAATAGCCCGATCGCACTTTCTCCCCAAAATTTTCATTCTTGCTTTCAATTCCGGCTAAAATCGGAATGAAACCTTTTTTGGAAATCCCTAATTAGGGATTTAAATCATGAATCTGCCTTCTTTCTTGTGGTTGTGGAAAATAGCGGCTTGGTCAATGGGTGCGTCGCTTTTGGCTTACCTGTTGCTGGCGGTTACTGGAATGTGGATGTTTGCCGCTCGCAATACTAAACAACCGCGCCCAAAATGGCTGCGTCCCCTTCATATAGTTGTGGGTACTGGGATGGCGACAATGGTAATTTTACTGCTGGGAATTGGCGTAGTTGGCACTCTGGGAGAGTATGGCAAGTTGGGTCATTCGGTTCATTTACCTGTCGGGTTAGCCGTAGTTACTTTGGTGTTGGTTTCTGTTGGGAGTGGTCTCCAAATTGGGTCTAAACATCCTTGGGCGCGTCCCCTTCACATCAGCACTAATTTTGCTTTGTTTGCGGGATTTGTGACTGTGTTGCTCACAGGATGGACGATCGTACAAAAGTATTTACCGACAGTTTAACGTTTGATCGTTCGGACTTCTGTCCTCTGATAAGAGATGCGGACTGAAGTCCAATGGCACTGAAAAAGGCTTAATCACACCCGCAGTTCATTTGTGACAAGTTAAGAAAAAGTGCAAATTGTCAAGGCGGTAGACAAAAGAATGTAAAATAGGATAAAACCTTGACCTGGCAAGCAGTTTAGCCATAATTAAACCAGTTATGAGTAGCAAAAAACGAATCAACCGAGATCATGCAAAGAAAAAAAATCGTCCCCAAGTAGAAAATGAAGCGATCGCGAATCACCTAGAAGATTTATTAATTCCGGCAATGGCTGCCCAAAAAACTTTTTATCGCCAACTAAATTTAAGAGATAGAATTCTCACACTACCATTAATGATGGCAGCAATGTTAAGTTTACTATGGCGAGACGTAGCAGGAGTAACAGAATTAACCAGATTATTAAATAGAGAAGGATTTTTATGGTGTCAGCCACAAGAAATTAGCCAACAAGCATTATCACTCAGATTTTTAACTTTTCCAGCAATTTTATTTGAAAAAGTATTTAAAGAATTACTACCTCATTTTCGACAAAAATGGTTGACGAGGAAATCGAGACCATTACCAGATAGCGTACAATTTGCCTTAAAAAACTTTGAAAATATCTGGATAGCGGACGGCTCAACATTAGAAGCATTATTTCGTAAACTAGAAAGTTTATCAGATGTTCCAATTGGTCAATTATCCGGAAAAATGGGAGTAATCATAGACCTAGTAACTCATCTTCCCGAAGAAATTTGGTTTTGGACAAATCCGAAACAAGCAGATACTCATGTTCGAGGAAGATTTACTAAAAATAGTTAAGCCAAAAACCTTGCTGTTATTGGATAGAGGCTTCTATCACTTCGCTTTTTGGGAGAAATTAATCGAGCAAGAAATTGGATTTATTACCCGGATTAAGAAAGGTGCATCTTATCAAGTCAAGCGGGTATTAACCAATACTTATGATGTCAAAGACCAGATAATTCAGATAGGTGCAGGGACAAAAAAAACACCAGCTTTGACTATAAGATTAGTACAAATTCGCTCGAAAAATGCCTGGCGTTCTTATCTGACAAGTGTCCAAAAACCCGAAATATTGCCACCCTATGTAGTAGCAGATTTATATCAAAGACGCTGGCGAATTGAAGAGGCATTTTGTACAGTAAAGAGACTTCTAAATTTAAGTTATTTATGGACAGGTTCGTCCAACGGAATCCAGCTCCAAATTTGGGCTACTTGGCTATTTTATGCGGTTTTAGTAGATTTAGGGGATGCCGTTGCGGATGAATTAGGAGTGCCAATTGAACGTGTTTCATTAGAAATGATTTATCGGGGGATGTATCATTTTTCTGTTGCCTATCAAAAAGGATTAGCTTCTGACCTAGTTAAGTATTTTGCCGACGAGAAAAATCAAGATTTAGGGATTGTTAAGCGACAGCGAAAACCTCATATCAGGCTAATTATTTCTCCTTTCCCTGGAACTCAAAGAAGTCCCGAACAATTTTTTTTCAATAATAAAGGAACAAATGGAGTCATATTTTAATTGGTATCTCGGTAAAAAATGAGTAAAATTACTCATTGACAACAGTGTTTTTAGCTTAACTTGTGAGTAATGAGTTCGCGCAGGAACTCTTGTTGTTTTTCATAGGATATGTGCCCATAATTACCTA
>ENA-OFDP01000886-OFDP01000886.1-metagenomes-genome-assembly--contig:-NODE-886-length-12606-cov-2.491594_pt1 | contig 12606 bp, 15 predicted proteins | sample MGYA00153389_OFDP01 | MGnify analysis MGYA00153389 | reverse complement strand
GCCCAAGCGCGGGTTCAAGTCGGCACAGCTCAAGTACAACGGCGAGGTCACCCTGACGGACTTGGAACGCCTTGATTCGGCCGAAGTCGATCTGCTGACGCTGAAAGCCGCAGGCTTGGTGCGCCAACTGGTCAAGCACGTCAAGGTCATCAAGGCCGGTGAGCTGACCCGCAAGCTGGTGCTCAAAGGCATTGGCGCGACGGCAGGTGCAAAGGCAGCCATCGAAGCTGCTGGCGGCTCCGTGTCCGCGTAAGGGAAAAGCAAGTTCGTGGCAACTTCTGCAAACCAGCTGGCCAAGAGTGGGAAGTTCGGTGACCTGCGTCGCCGAATCATTTTCCTGATTCTTGCGCTTGTGGTTTACCGCGTTGGTGGGCACATTCCCGTGCCTGGTATCGATCCCAATCAGCTGGAGCAACTATTCAAGGGCCAGAGCGGCGGCATATTGAGCATGTTCAACATGTTCAGTGGCGGCGCGTTGCAGCGGTTCACTGTTTTTGCGCTGGGCATCATGCCGTACATCAGTGCGTCGATCATCATGCAATTGATGACCTACGTGGTGCCCTCGCTTGAGGCCATCAAGAAAGAAGGTGAGTCCGGGCGCCGCAAGATTACGCAGTACACGCGTTACGGAACGGTTGCGTTGGCGCTCTTCCAGAGCATAGGCATTTCGATCGCGCTGGAATCGCAGCAAGGCTTGGTAATTGATCCGGGGATGGGGTTTCGATTTGTCACCGTGATCACCTTGGTCTCCGGCACGATGTTTTTGATGTGGCTGGGTGAGCAAATTACCGAGCGCGGTATTGGCAATGGCATATCGCTGATTATTTTTGCCGGCATCGTTGCTGGACTGCCTTCAGCGATTGGCGGCACCCTTGAGCTTGCGCGTACCGGAGCCATGTCGATTCCTGGCGTACTGTTTATCGTTGCAGTCGTAATTGCCGTCACTATGTTTGTGGTTTTTGTAGAGCGAGGCCAACGGAAGATTCTGGTCAATTACGCCAAGCGCCAGGTTGGAAATAAGCTGTATGGCGGTCAGTCTTCGCACCTGCCGTTGAAGTTGAATATGGCGGGTGTGATCCCACCTATTTTCGCTTCATCCATCATTTTGTTTCCGGCGACGGCAGCGGGTTGGTTTAGCCAGAACGAGAGCATGGTGTGGCTCAAGGATATAAGCGCGGCGCTTGCACCGGGTCAGCCGCTTTATACAATTCTTTATGCTACAGCTATTATTTTCTTCTGCTTTTTTTACACTGCGCTGGTTTTCAATTCCAAAGAAACAGCGGAAAACCTCAAAAAGAGCGGCGCGTTTGTTCCCGGAATCCGTCCTGGCGATCAGACAGCACGGTACATCGACAAAATATTGATGCGCTTGACGTTGGTAGGTGCCGCGTACATTACGCTGGTGTGCTTGTTGCCGGAATTCTTGCAGATGCAATACAACGTTCCATTTTATTTTGGCGGCACCTCTTTGCTAATTATTGTTGTGACGACAATGGACTTTATGGCGCAGTTGCAGGCCTACATGATGTCGCACCAGTACGAAAGCCTGCTGAAAAAAGCCAATTTCAAGGGATCCGGGTTTCCGGTTCGCTAAGTACAGCTAACGAGGGTGAATGGCGAAAGAAGAAATGATTCAAATGCAGGGGGAAATTGTCGAAACGCTTCCCAATGCAATGTTCCGGGTGAAATTGGAAAACGGCCACATCGTTTTGGGCCACATCTCTGGAAAGATGCGAATGCACTATATCCGCATACTTCCCGGTGACAAAGTGACGGTGGAGTTGACGCCCTACGATTTAACGAAAGCAAGAATTACTTTCCGCGCCAAGTAAGCGGAAAAATTAGGAGTAACGATAATGCGAGTTCAGGCATCGGTAAAAAAAATCTGTCGTCACTGCAAGCTGGTGCGACGCAAGGGCGTGTTGCGCGTGATTTGTATCGAACCGCGCCATAAGCAGCGCCAAGGTTAACGGTTAAGAGGCACAAATAAAATGGCACGTATTGCTGGCGTAAATATCCCCAATCATCAACATACCGAAATCGCTTTGACAGCGATCTATGGTATTGGTCGTACCAGCGCGCAGAAGATCTGCACGGCCGCTGGCGTAAGCAGATCCGCGAAGATCAAGGACCTGACCGACGGCGACATGGACAAGCTCCGCGAACAGATTGCGAAGTTCACCGTTGAAGGTGACCTCCGCCGCGAGGTTTCCATGAGCATCAAGCGACTGATGGATCTTGGCTGCTATCGCGGTACACGCCATCGTAAAGGGCTGCCGGTGCGGGGGCAACGTACACGCACTAATGCACGTACTCGCAAGGGTCCGCGCAAAGCCATCCGTTTGGCGAAATAGAAGTCTAGATCAAAGGAATCAGCATGGTAAAACCAACCGCTGCAACGCGTGTACGCAAGAAAGTTAAAAAGAATGTGTCGGAAGGTATCGCACACATTCACGCGTCGTTCAATAACACGATCATCACCATTACTGACCGTTCGGGCAATGCTCTTTCATGGGCAACGTCGGGAGGTGCCGGTTTTAAAGGTTCACGTAAGTCCACACCGTTCGCCGCACAGGTCGCCGCGGAGTCTGCAGGCAAGGCCGCGCAGGAATGTGGCATCAAGAACCTTGAGGTGCGCATCAAAGGCCCAGGCCCAGGACGCGAATCCGCTGTTCGTGCTTTGAACGCGCTGGGAATCAAAATTTTGTCGATCGCTGACGTGACGCCGGTACCACACAATGGTTGCCGCCCACCCAAGCGTCGTCGCATGTAATTGCAGGGAGAATAGAACGTGGCTCGTTATCTTGGTCCAAAATGTAAGCTCTCTCGTCGCGAGGGTACCGATCTTTTTCTGAAAAGCGCGCGTCGTCCGCTCGATTCAAAGTGTAAACTTGAATCGCGCCCGGGACAACACGGTGCAAAGCAGAATCGCGTGTCAGAGTACGGCACACAGCTGCGCGAAAAGCAGAAAATTCGTCGTATGTACGGTGTGCTTGAGCGTCAGTTCCGCACGTACTTCGCCGAGGCTGCCCGTCGTAAAGGCGCAACCGGCGAAAATCTGTTGCAACTGCTCGAGTCACGTCTTGACAACGCCGTCTATCGCATGGGTTTCGGTTCTACCCGTGCGGAAGCGCGCCAACTCGTGTCCCATTGCGCAGTGCAAGTCAACGGCAAAGCGGTCAATATACCGTCGTATTTGTTGAAGCCCAATGACGTGGTGGCTCTCAAGGAAAAAGCGCAAAAGCAACTCCGCGTGCAGGACTCCTTGAAGCTAGCCGAATCGAGTGGATTCCCGAGCTGGGTGGAAGTGGACGCGAAGAAGTTTACCGCCGTGTTCAAAGCTCTCCCGGACCGCGCTGAATTCGCTGCCGACATCAACGAGCAACTCGTCGTCGAACTGTATTCCAAGTAATTCGTTTTTCAGGCGCGCCATGCCTGTCATGGTGCGTCTCCACTTTTTATAGAGGCACTCGTCAATGCAAAGCAATGCCACGACTTTTCTGAAGCCGCGCATCATCGACGTCCAAAACATTTCGCCAGCCCACGCCAAAGTGGTGATGGAGCCGTTCGAGCGCGGCTATGGCCACACGCTCGGCAATGCGCTGCGACGCATTTTGCTCTCTTCGATGCCCGGCTTTGCGCCGACCGAAGTAAAAATTGCCGGTGTGCTCCACGAATACTCCACGCTGGAAGGCGTGCAGGAAGACGTGGTCGATATCTTGTTGAATCTCAAAGGCCTGGTAATGAAGTTGCATAATCGCAACGACGTTACGCTAAAGCTGAAGAAGGCCACTGCGGGTGCCGTCACGGGTGCCGATATCGAACAAACCCACGATGTCGAAATCCTGAACCCGGAACACGTGATCGCGCATTTGACCGCCGGCGGCAAGATCGACATGCAGATCAAAGTAGAGAAAGGCCGTGGCTATGTAGCTGCGACGGCGCGCCGTACGGAGCAAGACACGCGTTCCGCCGGCTCCATCCTGCTCGATGCTTCCTATTCGCCAGTGCGTCGCGTGAGCTACGCAGTTGAAAGCGCTCGCGTTGAGCAGCGTACCGATCTTGATCGCCTGGTGATGGACATCGAAACCAACGGTGCCATCGAGCCGGAAGAAGCTGTCCGATACGCCGCACGTGTTCTGGTTGATCAGCTCTCCGTATTTGCCGATCTGCAAGGTACGCCGATGCAGACTGAAGAAGCCAAAATGCCGCAGATCGACCCGATCCTGTTGCAGCCGGTCGACGACCTTGAGCTCACGGTGCGTTCCGCCAATTGCCTGAAGGCGGAAAATATTTACTATATTGGTGACCTGATCCAGCGTACTGAAAACGAATTGTTGAAGACGCCGAACCTGGGGCGCAAATCTTTGAACGAAATCAAAGAAGTGCTCGCCAGCAAAGGTCTAACCCTCGGTATGAAGCTGGAAAACTGGCCCGTCGCAGGTATTACAAAATAAGTAGTAGTTGGACTCCGGTCAGGTTACGTAACCAGGCCGGGACGACCCGGATCTCACCGGGTCGTTTTTCAAACCCATAATGATAACAAGGCTGGCTTAATTTCTTAAGCAAAACAGCCAAGAGACTACCAAGGAAATCATCATGAAGCATCGTCACGGATTAAAAAAACTCAACAAGACCTCGTCGCATCGCCTGGCGATGTTCCGCAACATGACCAATTCGCTCCTGTTGCACGAAGTCATCAAAACCACGCTGCCAAAAGCGAAGGCGTTGCGCAAAGTGTTCGAACCCATCATCACATTGGGTAAAGAGCCGACGTTGGCCAATCGCCGCTTGGCATTCAACCGTTTGCGTGATCGCGACATGGTCACGAAATTGTTTGATGTGCTTGGCCCGCGTTACAAGTCGCGCGCAGGTGGCTACATGCGTATCCTGAAGTACGGCTTCCGGGTTGGCGATAACGCACCAATGGCGCTAATCGAATTAGTTGATCGCCCGGAAATTTCTTCGGCACCCACGGCAGAAACAACGGGCGAATAATACCCGCAAAAAATGGCGCAATAAAAAGTCGGGCTTGCCCGGCTTTTTATTGCGCGAAATCCTGCTGACGGGAAAAGCATGAAGGGAAGATCATGCTTTCCCCTCATTCCCCAGACGTATTTCTGCAGAGCGCCCATCGACGCGCCTCCTGGCATGATATTGGCTGGAACTGCCCGTCAATGCTGGTGTTTTGCCATTTTCAATTCCACAGCTAATTATTCGGAATCGTGTTGCGCAATTTAATATGCAAATCACGCAACTGCTTCTCTGGCACGGCGGTCGGCGCATCGACCATCAAATCTTGCCCGCGCTGTGTTTTCGGAAATGCGATCACATCTCGAATTGAATCCCACTTTTCGCACATGAGTGTCACCGAGCGGTCGAGGCCAAAGGCGATGCCACCCATCGGCGGCGCGCCATATTCGAGCGCATCCAGCAGGAAGCCAAATTTGGCGCGTTGATCTTCAGTCGAAATGCCGAGCGTCTTGAATTGCTTTTGCTGCAATGCCGGCTGATGAATACGCACCGAGCCGCCGCCAAGCTCCCAGCCATTCATCGCCACATCGTAGGCTTTAGCCACCACTTTGGAAGGGTCCGTGTCCATCAACGCAATATGCTCGTCTTTCGGGGCGGTGAATGGATGATGCGCAGAGACGTAGCGATTATTCTCTTCGTCGAAATCGTACGCAGGGAAATCAACTACCCACACCGGTTTGTAGCCGGCTTCGGCAAATCCTTTCGAATGGCCGATCTTCACGCGCAGCGCACCCAGTGTGTCGTAAACGACTTTAGATTTATCGGCGCAGAAGAAAATCAGGTCGCCCGTTTTTGCGTTACAAGTGGCGAGGATTTTTGCCAGCACATCATCGGACATGAACTTCACGATGGGCGATTGCAGGCCTTCGGCATTAGGTTTGCTGGCGTCGTTGACCTTGATATAGGCGAGACCCTTTGCGCCATAGATCGCAGCAAACGCAGTCAAATCATCAATCTCCTTGCGCGCAAACATGGCATTGCCGCCCGGCACATTGAGTGCGGCGACGCGACCGTTCTTGGCGTTAGCCATGTCGACAAACACTTTGAAACCGGAGTCGCGAACGATGTCTGTCAGTTCGGTAAGTTCAAGGTTAATGCGCAAGTCGGGCTTGTCCGAGCCGTATTTCGCCATCGCGTCGGCATAAGTAATGCGCGGAAAGTCCGGCAAATCTACGTCGACGCCCGCTTTCCACATTGCCTTCACGAGACCTTCCATGATGTCCTGGATTTCGCGCTCATCGAGAAAGGAGGTCTCAATATCAATCTGCGTAAACTCAGGTTGGCGATCAGCGCGCAGATCTTCGTCACGGAAACATTTGACGATCTGGTAATAACGATCAAACCCTGACACCATCAACAGCTGCTTAAAGAGCTGAGGACTTTGCGGCAAGGCATAGAACTGGCCGTCGTGCATGCGTGAAGGCACTAAAAATTCGCGCGCGCCCTCAGGCGTTGATTTGTAGAGTACCGGCGTTTCTATATCGATAAACCCTTGCTGGTCCAGATATTGCCGAACAGCCATCGCAATGCGATAGCGCATGCGTAGATTCTTTTGCATGGACTCGCGACGCAGGTCGATGTAGCGATATTTGAGGCGCACCTCTTCGTTGACGTTGTCGTCGTCAATCATGAATGGCGGCGTCAGCGCTGAGTTGAGGATTTCAACTTGCGAGGCGAGCACTTCAATTTCGCCGCTCTTGAGGTTTGTATTAATAGTGCCCTCAGGGCGCATCCGCACCGTACCAATCACCTTGAGTACAAATTCGCTGCGTGTTTTGTCGGCGGTTTGAAAGGCTTCGGGCGTATCCGGATCGATCACAACCTGCACCAGACCTTCACGGTCGCGCATATCGATGAAAATGACACCGCCGTGGTCGCGACGACGATGCGCCCACCCAAATAGCGTGACGCTCTGACCGAGGTATTGCTTGTCGATGAAGCCGCAGTAGTTAGTTCTCACAATAGATTCCCGAAATTTCTTCTTGCGATGATGTTTGAGTGGTCAGGTCGTCCCAAGCCGGAAATATGCCGCACATATTGCCGGCTGCCAACGACAAGCGGATTTCTCACCCGATGGAGCCGAGTTCCCGATGACAGGGGAATTTAGAAAGCGGCGCCGTAGCCGGCAGCGTAGTGCGGGCTACGGCTTCCGATTGGGGTCGGTGCCGGATGTTTTCATCTCAGCACCGTTTCTGTGGATGGGTCGCGGCGGTTCTGCGACGCCCATGGAGATGATGTATCTCAACGCTTCGTCCACCGACATATTAAGTGGCCGCACTTCGGACTTTTGCACGAGCAGGAAAAAACCGGCGGTGATGTTGGGCGTCGTGGGAACAAACACCGCGTAATATTCGAAACCGAGATGATCGGTGACCTCGTGCTGCGGGTCGCCCGTCAGTAGTGCGACCGTCCAGGTGTCGTGCTGGGGATAACGCACTAACACGGCCTTGCGAAATGCCTTGCCTTCAGGTGAAAACAAGGTGTCTGAAATTTGCTTGACGCCACCATAAATCGATCGCACGATAGGGATGCGCTGCAAGACAAGATGCCACCAATGCAGCAGTTTCTTGCCAAAAAAATTAGCTGCAATCACACCCGTCAGCAGCACGATACTCACCGTGAGAATCACGCCCATTCCCGGAATATGCACGCCGAACAGCGCCTCGGTGCGGAATCGCTGCGGCAGCAGCAGCAACGATTGATCCATCGTATCGATGAGCAGCTTCAGCACCCAGCCGGTGATGACGAGTGGTATCCAGACCAAAAGCCCAGCGATCAGGTATTTACGCATGCAACTATTTTTTCTTGCTCATTTAGCAGGGTTCGTCGTCGCTGCTGCGGGCGCAGTCGCGGCAGGCGTCGGCGAAACTGCGGGCGGGGCAGATGTCGGCGCAGGAGATGCAGTTTCAGTCTTCGTGTCGCTTTTCGTTTCTGATTTGGTGTCCGCCGTACTGTTTGCGGCGGCATCGGGCTTGGCCGCGTCTGCCTTCGCATCTGCCGCCGGCTTTTTCCCATCGCGAAAATCAGTCACGTACCAGCCGCTGCCTTTCAACTGAAATCCGGGCGCCGTTAATTGCTTTGCGAACGTGGCCAGACCACAAGCGGGGCATATCGTCAGCGGCTCAGCGCTGATCTTTTGCAGTACATCCTTGGTATTGCCGCAGGATGAACATTTGTAAGCGTAAATGGGCATGGCAGACTTAGTAAAAACACATGAAAATCGGGTGCGCTGACTTGACGCACCTGCTTTATAAATCGAGAAAGTTAGTAACTTCTGATTTTAACACAAGCACTTAGCGTGCTTGTGCAGTGCCGCAAAGCGCGCTACGAAATCACCATTTTGTCGAGCCCGGGGGGCGCATCCGGATAGCGCATTTTCAGGTCGCGCAAGGTGCTGACCAGGACCGAACAAATATACAAGTCCCTCACCCAGTTGCGATCCGCTGGCACGACGTACCAAGGTGCATGCGGGCTCGATGTCGCGTTAATTGCCTCTTCGTACACGCGCTGATAGTCACTCCATTTCTCGCGCGCCACCAAGTCGCCTGGATTGAATTTCCAGTTCTTTGATGCATCATCGAGCCGCTCCTGCAACCGCTGTTTTTGCTCATCCTTGGAAATGTGCAAGAAAAATTTAAGAACAATGGTTCCCTCTTCAACCAGCATTGCTTCAAAGTCGTTGATCTGTCGAAACCGGCGTTTGGCGGTACGGTCGTCGATCCAGCCTTCAACGCGCGTGATCAGCACGTCTTCATAGTGGCTCCGATTGAACACCACCAGCTCGCCCTTGGCCGGAACGCGCTCATGCACGCGCCACAGATAGTCATGGTCCCGCTCCTCTGCCGTAGGCGCTTTAAAACTCGCGACGTGAATGCCGAGTGGATTAACACCGGAAAACACTTTGCGAATGACGCCATCCTTGCCACCGGTATCCATCGCCTGCAGCACCACTAAAACTTTGTGCTTGTGCTCGGCGTAAAGTAATTGCTGCAATTCGACAAGCTGCGCGTTCAATTGTGCAAATATCGGCACCGTCGCGGCCTTGTCTCCGCCGAAGCTGCAGGTGGATCTTGTATCGATGTCCACGAGTTTTGTCTTGCCATTGGCGATGATTGGGCGAACTGTTTTGAGATTTTCGGATTTTTTTACCATGATGGGTGTCCTGTAGTTTCTGAAGCGACTCACTGCATAATCGCATATCCATTACCGCACAACAAATGACGACGTGTTCATGATTCGATTCGGAATCGATCTCGGTGGCACCAAGATAGAAATACTCGCGCTCGATGAATCCGGTCTCGAGCGCTATCGCACGCGCGTCCCGACACCGCGTGGCAGCTATGCGGAGACACTGGCCGCAATCATTACGCTGGTGAATGTTGCAGAGGCTGCACTGGGCGAAACGGGGACAGTTGGCATTGCGACGCCCGGCGCCATCGGTCGCGCCCCGGCGCCAAACGCCGGCAAAATAAAAAACGCGAACTCCACATGTCTGAACGGTCAACCTCTGGTAGACGATCTTCAGTCAGCGCTGCAGCGCGAAGTTCGGATCGAAAATGATGCCAATTGTTTTACTTTGTCAGAAGCCATCGATGGCGCAGCGGCGGGAAAACATACCGTTTTCGGCGTCATCATTGGCACCGGCACCGGCGGTGGAATATGCATCGATGGCCGCATTTTGCGAGGCGCCAACGCCATCGCCGGCGAGTGGGGCCACAATCCATTGCCTTGGGCACAAGCCCACGAGTTACCGGGCCACGCGTGCTATTGCGGGAGGCACGGCTGCATTGAAACCTGGATCTCGGGGACGGGACTGGCCAAACATTATGCAGAAGACACTGGGCAATCCTTCAGTGCACCAGAAATCGTCGCCCGCGCACCAAACGATGCAGCCTGCGAAGCCGCACTGCTGGCGTATGAGGACCGGCTGGCGCGGAGTCTCGCCACGATCATTAACGTGATCGACCCCGATATCATTGTTTTGGGTGGCGGACTATCCAACGTGCCGCGCTGGTATTCCAACGTGCCGAAAATCTGGACAAAATACATACTTAGCGATTACGTTGCGACACGTCTCGTGCCGCCAAAATTTGGCGATTCGAGTGGCGTGCGTGGCGCAGCGTGGTTGTGGAATACCAATTAAATTAACCCTGACCGGACAACGCCATGACGACCCCATCTTCCATAATTCCCGACAAAATGCGATACGTAAGCACGACGACAGCGGGTGCACCGGAGGTCATGCACTTGGCCACCGGCCCGCTTCCGACCATTGACGACATGGATGTGTTGATCAAGGTCGAGTTCGCCGGCGTGAATCGTCCCGACGTTGCCCAACGTTCCGGCAATTACGCACCACCACCCGGCGCATCCCCCATCATGGGCTTGGAGGTGTCCGGAACCATCGCCGCTGTGGGCGCGGCAGTCACGCAATGGCGGGTCGGCGATGCCGTTTGCGCGCTGACACCCGGTGGCGGCTACGCCGAATTTTGTTCGGCACCGGCAACGCACTGTCTTCCCGTTCCGCGTGGATTATCGATGCTCGAGGCCGCGGGCGTGCCCGAGAATTTTTTCACCGTGTGGGTCAATGTGTTCGACACCTGCAAATTAAAGGCCGGCGAGTCGTTGCTGGTACATGGCGGTTCATCCGGCATCGGTCTCACTGCAATCCAACTAGCCAAAGCGTTTGGTGCCACGGTTTTCACAACGGTCGGCAATGATGAAAAGACGGCGTTCTGCAGGAATATCGGCGCAGACCATGTTTTCAATTACAAAACCCAGGAATGGGCCAACGAGATTTTCGCCATCACCCAAAAGAAGGGTGTAAACGTAATTCTGGATATGGTCGGCGGCAGCTACATTGAAAAAAATCTGCGTTCGCTTGCGCTGGAGGGCCGCTACTGTTTCATCGCCTTTCTTGAAGGCGGTAAAGCTGAAATTGATTTCAGGCCACTGATGATGAAGCGCCAGACGATAACGGGTTCAACGTTGCGCGCGCGTCCGGATGCGCAGAAAACGGCCATTGCCGCTTCGCTGAAGGAGAACGTCTGGCCGTTGCTCGAGCAGAAAAAAGTAAAGCCGGTGATTTTCAAAACGTTTGCGCTTGACGAGATTGTTGAGGCGCATAGATTGATGGAATCAAGCGCACATATCGGAAAAATCATGTTAAAGGTTGCGTGAACTACGCATCGAAAACACTAGTGCTGATGCGGCACACGGACGCAAATGCCGCCACAGACCGCATCAATACTGGACTATTCAAATTCGTCAGGCGGGCATAGCACCATTTTTCTACGCGGGTTTAAATTTTGCCGTTCGCGTTGACGCTCTTGAAAACATTAAAAAAGCCCTGCAAACGGTGTCACATGCAAAACGATACTAATTGCGCGTGAGTGAGTGAACTCGCGGTGTTTCATCTAGCAACACAGTTGATCGGCCACAGAGAAACCTATGACCGTTTTCACTTTACACGGTGGGGGCGCGGTTCTTACGCATTACTCGCTGGGCGAATTCACGCTATCGACCCACAAGAGTCATTCGGGCGGCTCCGAACCCGTCATACAAATTTGGGTAAGCAGCCGCACAGAAAAAGGGTATCACGGCAGAATTTCTGCGCTCGCGGCAACGCCGCACACACCTCTAAACGTGTTGCGCAAAAGCGCAGGTTACGTGAAGGCACGGGTGCACTTTACCCAGACCACCGCACCGCAGAGCGCGGTGAACATTTGGCGTGCGTAAACGTCCCGACCCACAGGGCCGGACCGGATTTCTACGCATCGACAGCGTTCATCAAGGTGGTCACGAGGGGATGAAGAGGATCAACTACATCAATGTCGTCGACTGTTTGACCCAGTTCCAGGCTGTCTTGCCGTCGTGGCGATCGGCGAGGCATTTCTGTTGCCAGTGTTGGGCCACATGATCGGAGCGCTCCCCGCAAGCGGCGTCCACTCAGATAGTTGCCAGTCTTCGCCTCGACGCTTAATTAGCACCTAATGCATTGAGTTATTGGCAGAACGTGGTCGGCGTACCGAAAACTTGTCTTGTTATCGGCTTACTTTGCGTGATGCCGTACAGCGTATATCCAAAGGTGCCACTATTGCCATTGATAAATGCCAACGAAAGTGCACCCACCTCAGTACGCACTATATTTCCCGAAAGAAACGGCACAGCGTTGAATGCAGGGCCGATTGTGCGATATAGCTTTCCCGTATAGGCACGAGGTCCCGTTCTTGCCGCTGTCGCGGACAACCAGAGCGGCGCACCATCCGAATCATATGTAAACCAGGTGGCAAATATTGTGTCGCCTTGGTGTGTGAAGTTCACGCCCCAGCCTGACTCGACGCCACCCGGTGCCGCCCACCAAAGGTCTTGGTAATTACTGCTATTTGGCAACGCATTGAATGTACAGTTAGGCAACGGTCCGAATACCTGCCGTGTAATCTGTTTAGTCTGACTAGTGCCGGCAAGGATGTAATTGAACTCGCCATTGTTTGCATCGGTAAATGTCAGGATGCCGGACCCGACTGGGGTCGTCGTAACCGCAGCGGGACTGAATGGAACGGCGTTGAACGC
>ENA-OFDP01000884-OFDP01000884.1-metagenomes-genome-assembly--contig:-NODE-884-length-12616-cov-2.313829_pt1 | contig 12616 bp, 12 predicted proteins | sample MGYA00153389_OFDP01 | MGnify analysis MGYA00153389 | reverse complement strand
GCTTGACGGGCATTTTCGGCGAATATATCAGAATGCGGCCTGACAGCATTCGGAGTCTGCATCCCGTGTTTTCCATTGCGTCTGTGGGGGCATGTTCGCGTGAAATATGCACAAATATTTCCCCTGTAGCCTTTGGCGCAGACTCTGTATTTGATCGCATGGTACGCATGAATGCTAAAGCTGTTTGCCTGGGGTTTGACTATTATTCGGGGCATATTACATCCCTAATGCACCTTGTTGAAACCGCTTTTGCCGTCCCATATTATTACAATAAGTTGATTTGTTCACCGGTATTCTCAGGCGGCGTATTGATTGAGCGGCCGTATGTAATTAACGTGAAGTACCTTGATCTTGAGTGTAGTTTCGACTTCAAGCTCTACATAGACACACTTGCCGGGGCTGGCGCTCTGCGTAGCGCAAATATCGGCCGCGGAAAAGTCCATGCGGTAGATGCCGCTGTAATGTTTGACATGGGCATTGAATTGTTAAAAAGAGATATCTATGCTTTTTTGGCGCATCCACCCCGATTTCGCAAAGGCGAGATTCCAATGGATGGTCCTAGCGGCTTAGAAGATGCTCTCAATGTCAGAAATCTGGCGGGATCCCAGTTGCTTTGATCATGAATGAATATTCATTTGCTGAACTGCCAATTGGCAAACAGGAGATATTGACGGTAGCGATAACCGCCAAGGACATCGACAGCTTCGCTCTTTTCTCCGGAGACTCCTCCACCATTCATATGGATGACAGCTATGCGATGGGCCGTGGATTCAAGGCGCGGATTTCTCATGGCCTGTTGGTAGGCGCGTACATATCATCGCTGATTGGCATGAAGTTACCCGGGAGGCATGGCCTTCTGCAGAGCATCAACTGCCAATTCAGAGCGCCCTGTTACGCGCCTAACATTCTGACCATAGTAGGAACCGTTACGAAACGCTCAGAAGCAATCAGGGTAGTAGGGATCGGGATTACAGTGTCCGATCAAGACGGAACAGAAATTCTTCGAGCCGATGCGAATTCAGTTTTAAAATTTTAAATTAATACGTGAGAAATAATATGTCATTGTCAATTTACCGCCAGATGTTGAGCACGATGCGTGGCCGCTATCCCAGCTATGCCGTTATCTGGGAGAGTTCCCATGAGGAATTTGGGGCGGATTGGGAGGATGAATTTAATAGCTCCATTGCTGCATTGTTCGGGCCAAATCCCGAGGCTTGGAGCGAGGCAATAGATGGATACGCTGAATTTTGTACCGATGCGCTCCGCTCGCAGATATATTTTGAAAAAAAAGGAAAATACAAAGCATCCTCCTACGCGGAGGTAGCCGCAGCGTATTATCACAATTCAGACTTCATGCTTAGATGCTATCTCCCCGGGATGTTTTTGTCCCACATGATCTGGCCGCATCATCATCGGATGTTGCGTTACTTCAGGGGTTTAGTGCCACGGTTGAGTTCCGTGCAAACCTTCTCAGAGGTAGGAACTGGGTGCGGCATGTATTCAAAGGAGCCCTTGGCGTTGTTGCCTGGTTCAAAAGGCGTGGGCTACGATATTAGCGAGCATTCGCTTTCGTTTACAGAGCGCGTCGTTAGTGCATTTGGAATGGCTGACCGATATCGAACCGAAGTGCGCGATATCGTAGCGAACACTCCGCCCCCTGCGGACCTGGTTGTTTGCCAAGAGGTGTTGGAGCACCTGGAAGATCCTGCCGAATTTATTCGCAATTTGTTCGAAATGACCAAGCCGGGCGGTTATGCGTATATATCTGCAGCCATAAATGCAAGCCATGTAGATCATATCTATCTATACCGAAATCCTGGTGAAGTTTTGCAGCAGCTTGCTGACGCAGGCTTTCAAATAATTGATTCACATGCCGAGTATGGCTACTCTGGAAAACCTATTGAAATAACGCCATGCCTTGGTGCATTTCTGTGCCTTCGTCCCTGATGAGCGAGGAGGCTGTTAGTGGTATCACTATTGCGAAGCAGTTCGCAGTGGTCAAAAAAATGCTCATGGAGCGCGATTTCGCTTCAGCACAAAAAATACTCCACACCATAGCTCGTACTGAGAAACTCGGACCGGCCCAATATGGCGTGATGGCGGGTCTTGTGGCTGAATTAGTTAAGTACGTTGCACCTTCCGATGTCTTCCGTGTTGCCATCCTGGGCAGTCATACCACCCAACCTATCGCGACTGCAGTGCGTTGTGCATTTCTGTCCGAAGGGATCGTTGCAGACGTGTATGAGGCACCGTTCGCCGCCTATATTCAGGAAATCCTCTCCCCGGAAAGCGGCCTTTATGCATATCGTCCTGATATGGTCGTCATTGCGGTTGGCGCAAGTGAAGCGCAAAGCCACTTCGAGGGTGCGGTAACGGACGATGCGATTCAGCAAGCTTTGGAAAAGCACACTGTCCATTGGCAGAAGTTATGGGAAACGCTGAATTTACGCTTGGGTAAGCCAGTGCTTCAGCATGTTTCGGAGATACCTGAGGAGGAGTTTCTTGGCATTGCAGAACGGCGCGCTAAATGGTCGCCTTCCCGTATAGCTGAAGTTATAAACTCCAGACTCATCAACTCATCTCCGGGTCTTGTCAGATGGGTAGATGTAGATCGACTGGCAGCGCGTGTTGGTAGAGAAAATTGGCACGACCAGCGGCTCTTACATCATGGGAAATACGGATTCTCGCCACGTTTCCTGCGTGACTACACGGTCCTGCTTACCGCCGCTGTTCGTGGTGCGCTTGGTAAAACGCCCAAAGCTTTGATCTTGGATCTTGACAACACCTTGTGGGGTGGAGTTATTGGCGATGATGGCCTAGAGGGCATCCGTTTGGGCGTAGACACCCCTGAAGGCGAGGCCTATTTGGCATTTTGTCGTTATGTAAAAGGACTTGGACAACGTGGCGTCATATTGGGAATATGCAGTAAAAACGAATTCTCTACGGCGACCGAAGTTTTTAAAAGCCACCCCCAGATGCCCTTGCGGCTGGAGGATTTTGCAGTCATCTCATGCAATTGGAATGACAAGGCATCGAATCTTCAAAAGATCGCCGAAGAACTGAATATAGATATTTCCGCCATGGTTTTTTTGGATGACAACCCCGCTGAATGCGAGCTGATGCGGCAGACTTTGCCTGCGGTCATGACCATAGATATGGACGGAGATCCTGCCTTATTCGCGCGGAAGCTGGATCAACTGCATTTATTTGATCTTCAGGAGTTTTCTGATGTCGATATGAAGAGAACTGCTTCATATCAGGCTCGCGCGCTGTCAAGCCGTTTGAAAATGACCGCTACTGACTTCGATAGCTATCTCGTTTCTCTTGAGATGTTTGGTGAGGTGTGGGTAGCGGCGCAAGAAGATGTTGCACGACTTGCGCAAATGGAGGCAAAAACGAATCAGTTCAATCTGACAACTCGCCGCTGGAATGCGGAGCAAATACAGGCATTTATGGCTTCACCCGATCATGATGTGCTCTGCTTTAAGCTAAAAGATCGCTTTGCAGATCATGGTCTTGTCGGCTTCGTCATCGTGTCCTATCAAATGGAAGAGGCGCGAATTCTGAGTTGGCTTCTGAGCTGCCGTGTTTTTTCGCGAACCTGCGAAGAGTTCATTCTTGGAGAACTTTTAAGACGTGCAGAGGATAGGGGAGTACCCGTTATCATTGGTGAGTATGCTGCTACAGATAAGAATGCCGTCGTTGGTAGTCTTTATCTGCGCCTTGGCTTTGTTGAACAAAACAAAAATGAATTTGTGTTGTATCTTCCTGGCAGTATGCATTTGAAGACTTTAATTTCATCGGGCATTGCTTCTTGAGCCACCTTTCTATAAGTCGCCTGAATACCTTATTTAAACAAGCCTTGCTTCGGGTGTTCTGAATTTAATATTATGAAATTCAAGTGTGGTCAGACTGCTTCTATATCTAAATAATGTTGCTTGTAACGACAGCGCTTGAAAAAACATGGGGTCAAACCCAACAAATTCTGTTTCTCGGCGGGTGGTGCAAGCTATATGCACGTAAACCTATCTGGCAGGCACGTTCTCACGAGACTCTTGACTACAACTGGGACGATAAAGAACTCTTCAGATCTGACAGCGCTTGGTTAGACAAAGTTTATGAGCAACTACTAGCTGAACTGGCCGACGCACTAAATAAAGTACATGGCACGTCTCACACCGATAAGTATTGGAGGGTATTGGTTGGGCCTTGGCTTGGTTTTTTTATACAAATAGCGTTTCAGCGCTGGTCGAGTATTGACAACGCCACCCGTACCTTTCCGGTTTCAGAAACGATACTTGTCACGAATAAAGTGTTCTATCTGGTGCCAAATGACATATTGGAATTCGTTGGACTTTTTTCAGGCGATGAGTGGAATCACTATATATGTGGACGCATTATCCAATTCCAGAATAAGCTGACGTGTCACTTTTTAAGCCCGGACTTTCTTGACAAAGACATCGTTTCTACGCCAAAAATATATTCATCAGGTCATAAATTAAAGCAGTTCTTGCTTGCTGCTTGGAATAAGTGCTTTCTTCCGTTCACGAGCGACAAAGACTTGTTCTTTGTCGCTACCGGTCTGCCGAAGATTAAAGAGTTGTTGCTTAAGATCCGGATGGGGCAGATGCCTCAATACAGCATGTCCGTGGATGTACCAAAAATTACCATCAATGCGGACCTCAGAAGATGGCGCCTCGAGGGGAGTGGCCCGACCGACTTTGAATCTTTCATACGAGAGATTATTCCTTCACAAATCCCCAAGGCTTATGTGGAGGGGTATGAGCAACTCGCCAAGTTGGTAAAAACGTTACGCTGGCCAAAATCGCCGAAGATTATTTTTACCGCAGTCGGCCATGTTTACGATGACGTTGCCAAGCTATACATGGCTGACAAAATGGAGAAAGGTAGCGGGTTGGTTATTGGGCAGCATGGCGGCGGTTCGTTTCATGCAATAAATTTTCAAACCGAACATGAGCTGACCATATGTGATTTATATCTGTCGCCTGGAAATGGAAACACGTGGCATCCTAAAGTCAGAGATACAGGACAAACCTTTGCGCGAAGCTGGTCCAGTGACCCCAATGGGTATGGATTGTTAATGCAACTTGATACGCCGCGTTTTAGCTACAGCATAAGTACGACCACCCAAAGCGATGACTTCAATCAATATTTGAGGGATCAATTCCGTTTCGTAGATGCGTTGCCATCAAAGATTAGAGATTGTTTTACGGTGCGTTTGCACGCGGTAGATAGTGGTCGTGGACAAAAGATTCAATGGAAAGAGCGGTTTCCTACTTTGACGATTGATGATGGCCATCGGAACGTGCACGCGTTGTTTGCAAAAGCAAAACTTATAGTTTGCACCTATGCGGGAACAACTTATAACCAAACATTAGCTGCCAATGCGCCAACTGTGATTTTTTGGGACACAAAGTATGAGCAGCTTCATGAAGCTGCTCAGCCGCTTTTTAATGAGTTAATAAGGGTGGGTATTTTTCATAAAACTCCTGAATCTGCGGCGGCTCACATTTCAAGAGTTTGGTCTGATCTGCAGGGATGGTGGGGAAGTGCTGAGCTACAAGAGGTGCGAGAAAAATACTGTACAAGTTTTGCCTCTATCCCGTCGAACTCTCTTGATCTAGTTGCGTCTGCAATTAATGAGAAGTTACAAAAAACAAAGTGCGAAGTGGATAATTGAAAAATATGCAAGCCGTCATCAAAACCACCGTTAAAAAGCTGATCAATCTTGCTACTGTGATGGTTGGCACAAGCCGGGCTGGCCGCTATGTGTACCGCCAGATTGTGGCGAATGTGATGGGAAGAGTTCAACACGTACACCATGCAGGCGTTGATTTGGTTTTTTCGACGCCGAATCAACTCAATCAGTATCGGGCCGATACGTTTTCAAGCAAAGAACCAGAGACCCTGGAGTGGATTGATGCGATGCCCCAAGAGTCAGTTGTTTGGGATGTAGGCGCCAATGTGGGGTTATACGCGTGCTATGCCGCAAAACGTCGGGACTGCCGGGTATTTGCCTTCGAGCCATCGGTTTTCAATTTGGAGTTGCTGGCACGGAATATCTTCAGCAATGGCCTGGTTCAGAAAATCACAATTATTCCTTTGCCGCTTTCTGACGCACTTGCGCTTAACACGCTGAATATGACATCTATGGAATGGGGTGGGGCGCTGTCCAGCTTTGGGCAGGGCTACGGCGATGACGGTAAATCATTGCAACGTGTTTTTGAGGTTCCAACCCTTGGGCTTAGCATGGTTGATGCGGTTGAGCTTTTAAAAATACCTCAACCTGACTACATCAAAATGGACGTTGACGGTATCGAGCACCTCATACTCAAGGGTGGCCTGCCGGTTTTGGCTGGCGTAAAGGGTGTGCTAATTGAAATAAATGATGAATTTACCGAGCAATACAATGGGGCGGCTGACTGTCTGAGGCAGGCTGGCCTGGTTATGCTGGACAAAAGACAGTCGCTGGAGGTTCAGAAAAACCACGCGTTTAGTGGCTCCTTCAATCAAATTTGGGGCCGAGCCAATGCTTTAGGTCAAGCTTTGGTGCATCAGTAAACAACTATCGGTCAACTGCAAAATGCTCAAAGAAAAGCTTCGTAACAAACAACTGACGCTCGGCTCCTGGATCACGCTTGGGCACCCGGCCATTGGGGAGATCATGGCCAAAGCAGGCTTTGACTGGCTCGTGGTTGACCTGGAGCACAGCGTTATCAGCATTGAGGCGGCCGGTGATCTGATACGAACCATTGATTTGTGCGGCGTTGCGCCGCTGGTCAGACTGACATCCAATAACCCTGACCAGATCAAGCGTGTGATGGATGCAGGAGCGCACGGTATTGTTGTACCCATGGTCAATAGTGCAGCAGAAGCCGCCAAAGCGGTTGCTGCAACCCGCTACGCACCACGCGGCACCCGTGGCGTGGGTTTGGGCCGTGCGCAGGGCTATGGTGTTAACTTTAAGGACTACCTCCAGTGGCAGGCTGAAGGGCCTGTGGTGTTTGTGCAGATAGAGCACATAGATGCCATCAAACGGCTGGACGAAATCTTGACGGAGCCGGGTGTTGATGGTTTCATCATTGGCCCGTATGACCTGTCTTGCTCAATGGGCATGCCGGGTCAGTTTGAGCGCGCTGAGTTCATTGAGGCGATGACGCTGATCCGCGAAACGGCCAAAAGACTGGGCTGTCCGGCTGGGCTGCATATTGTGGAGCCCGATTTGCAGCTGCTGGAGCAGACGATTACGCAGGGCTATAGCGTTATTGCATACAGTGTTGACATCCGTTTACTGGATGTTGGTGTGCGGCAAGGGCTTGCGAAAATGAGAGAACTACAAGTATGAAGGCCATTGGAATTATTCCCGCCCGCATGGCGGCCAGTCGTTACCCGAACAAGCCCATGGCATTGATTCATGGCATGCCGATGGTGGGGCATTGTTTTCACCGTACCCGCCTGGCGCAGGGGTTGTCGGCTGTCCACGTGGCAACTTGTGACGACGTGATTGCAGACTATGTCCGCAGTATTGGTGGTTCTGCAGTCATGACCTCAATCAACCATACGCGGGCTACTACCCGCACTGCTGAGGCGATGGAGTTGCTTGAGGCTTCAACTGGGGAGGCTGTTGATGTGGTGGTGATGGTTCAAGGTGACGAGCCACTCATACTGCCTGAAACAATTGCCGAAACACTCAATCACTTTAAAGACCCGGCGGTAGAAATCGTCAACATCATGTCCCGCATACGGACTTACGATCAATTTATTGACAAGAACAACGTGAAAGTGGTCGTGAACCACCATGGCGATGCGCTTTACTTTTCACGCGAGCCGATCCCATCACCCTGGCGCGGGCTTGAAGGCGTGCCTATGTACATGCAGACTGGCATCATGGCGTTTCGCCACGACGTGTTGTTGAGATTCAACAAGATGGCCGAAACCCGGCTGGAGCAAATTGAGTCAGTAGACATGAACCGGGTACTGGAAACAGGTGGGCGAATTCGCATGGTGCTGACGGAAGCTGTGACCATCGGCGTTGATACGGCGGCAGAACTCAACGACGCTGAGCGCATGATGCTGACTGACCCCACGATGGGGAAATACATCAGCTGATGAAAGAGCATGATATTCGGCCAGAGGCCCTGTTAAAGCAGTATCTTCAGTTGAGTGCTGAAGATGCAGTGACGTGTTTTTCTGACACCGGGCGAGTCGAAATTGATTGCGTCGCCTGTGGTGAGCTGGGTGCCGTTTGGCAATTTGAGAAGAACGGATTTGCTTATTGCCAATGCAGGCAATGCAAGACCCTGTTTCAAAACCCGAGACCACCCATCGTCGCTTTTGAAGCGTTTTATAAGGAGTCGAAATCTTCCCGTTACTGGGCGGATGTTTTTTTTCCGGCTGTAGCTGAGATCCGTCGTGAGAAGATTTTTCGGCCACGCGTGGAGCGTTTGTCTGCCATGTGCGCAGCAGCAGGTCTTGACGTGCAGAAGCTGACGGATGTAGGTGCTGGCTACGGTATCTTTCTTGATGAATGGCGTAGTCGATTCCGTGACGTAAGTGCGTTAGCCATTGAGCCATCAGCTTCTCTGGCGGCACAATGCCGCTCCAAAGGCTTTGCTGTCGTGGAGGATATTGTTGAAAATGTCGTTGGCTTTGACGGAACGGCTGACCTGGTGACATGCTTTGAGGTGCTGGAGCATGTTTATGAACCTTTGAGCTTTATACGGTCACTTATCAAGCTTGTTCGACCGGGTGGTTATGTATTTGTCAGCACGCTGGGCATAGATGGTTTTGATTTGCAGCTTTTGTGGGACAAGTCCAGCCAAATATCGCCGCCGCATCATATTAATTTTCTTTCAGTCAAAGGCTTTGAACAGCTTTTTATGCGGGCTGGTCTGGAAGACGTCAGCGTATCTACGCCGGGCCAGCTCGATGTGGACATTGTTCGTAATGCGCTGAAGAATGAGCCTGGCTTGCTGGATGGGCAGCGATTTCTGACCTCCCTGTTAGCCGACGAGTCGCATTCAAAGGCACTTCAAGCGTTTTTGGTGGCGCAGCGGATGAGTTCACATGTATGGGTAATGGGGCGCAGGCCTCTGGACGAAGAAGCAGGCAAATGACGCTGTTAAAAGTTGGTATTGCGGGGTACGGTGTTGTGGGTAAACGCCGAAAAGAATGCGTTGCACTGAACCCATGCCTTCACGTCGTTGCAGTGTGTGATCGGTCCTTTGACAGCGAAGGTGTCATGTCTGACGGCATTCGCTACTACCAGGACTACCATCGGCTTTTAACCGAAAAGCTCGATATTTTGATCGTTTGTATGACGAACGATATAGCGGCCGAGGTCACCATGGCAGGGCTCGATTCAGGCATGCATGTGTTTTGTGAAAAACCCCCTGGCCGAGACGTGGCAGACATACTCCGGGTGATTGATTGCCAGCGTAAGCACCCGTCGCTCAAGCTGATGTACGGCTTTAACCATCGGTACCATGAGTCAGTGCAGGAAGCCCTTGGCATCTTGCGTTCAGGCGAACTGGGGCGCATGATCAATATGCGTGGGGTGTATGGCAAGGCCAAGCTGGTCACATTCAATCAGCCGGATTGGCGCACCAAGCGCGCGATTTCAGGCGGTGGCGTGCTGCTTGACCAAGGCATTCATATGGTTGATCTGATGCGTTTGTTTGGTGGTGATTTCACGGAAGTCCACAGTTTCATTTCTAATGCGCATTGGGGCTATGACGTTGAAGATAATGCCTACGCCTTGATGCGGACGCCGGATGGTGTAGTCGGTATGCTGAACTCTTCGGCAACCCAGTGGCGACACCGGTTCCATCTGGACATGAACCTTGAGCGAGGCAGCCTTATATTGGGCGGCATTTTGTCGGGCACAAAAAGCTATGGTGCCGAAACACTCACAGTGGTTCGTGCTGATCCTGAAAACGACAAGGGTGACCCGAAGGAGCAAATCACACGGTATAACCGCGACCCGTCATGGGATGCCGAGATCACTACCTTTGCGGACTGCGTTTTAAACAATAAAGTGATACCCAGTGGCACAGCTGATGATGCTTTGCAAACAATGAAACTGGTTTTTAAAATTTACTACGCCGATACCGAGTGGCGCACGACTTATAACATTCCGAATCCTGACACACCATGAACAATATCGACCGTATTTTTACTCCTGACCCTGTTGCCTTTGCATCGGCTTATATTGAGTATTTGCAATCCGTCCTCCAGAAACTTAACACCGCAGAAATTGGGCGCTTTGTAGAAACATTACTTGATGCACGTCGGCGCGGAGCCACCATATTTTTCATTGGTAATGGTGGTAGCGCCGCTACAGCGAGTCATTTTGCAAACGATATTTCCATCGGTACGAATAGCTATGACCAACCTTTCAGGGCCATAAGCCTGACAGATAACGTACCCATCATCACTGCAATAGGCAATGACTTTGGCTATGAGGAGATCTTTGTCAGGCAGCTGCGTGTGCTGGGGCAAAAAGGCGATGTTTTGGTGGCTATATCCGCCTCGGGTAATTCACCTAACCTTCTTGCTGCTATGGCCTATGCCAAGCAAGCCGGTATCAAGACAGTCGCAATTACTGCTTTTGATGGTGGCAAGATGAAGTCTGCGGCAGATGAGGGTATTCATGTACCGACAGAACCACGTGAGTATGGGCCCGCCGAAGATGTACATATGGTGATAGATCACCTGGTGGGTGCGTATCTGATGCGCTATGTTTTAGTGGCATAGAAAGAGAGACATGCGATTTACGGGCAAAAAAGTATTTGTTACCGGAGCCTCGCGAGGCATAGGTAAAGCTATAGCCTTGGCTTTTAAGTCTGAAGGTGCTTTGGTGACGGGTACAAGAACATCAGCACATACTACGCAAGATAACACTTGCCATGAATGGGTAGTCGCTGACTTCACTCAGCTTGCACAAATTAAATCTTGTGCGGAATATTTAAAGCAGTCAGAGGTGGATGTGCTCGTGAACTGTGCTGGTATCAATAAAATCTCGCCTTTCGTTGACATCAAAACAGACGACTTCCAGTCTGTCCAGCAAGTTAACCTACTGGCTCCTTTTTTGCTGTGTCAGGCTGTCGTCCCCAGCATGGTTCGCAAACGGTGGGGACGAATCGTCAACATATCCTCTATTTGGGGAAAGATCAGCAAGAAGCATCGAGCTTCTTACTCCGCCAGTAAATTCGCATTGGATGGTATGACTCTTTCCCTGGCCGCTGAGCATTCGGCCGATGGCATTTTGGCAAACTGTCTAGCCCCTGGTTTTATTGATACTGAATTGACTCGGCGGGTGCTTGGTCAATCGGGGATTGATGAGCTCGTTTCTCAGGTGCCGATACAGCGATTGGGACAGCCAGAAGAAGTTGCGCGACTCGTCTTGTGGTTAGCCAGCGAAGAAAATTCGTACGTCTCTGGTCAAAATCTTGCGCTGGACGGAGGCTTTACCCGTGTTTGAGCAACTGACAATACAGTCCCACAAAGGTCCATACACCGTCGAATTTAACGACCAGTTCTTGTTCGAGTCGGATGATTTGCCGGGTGCCAGCAATCATTTTTTGATAGATGCCAATGTGGCTCGCTTATATGCATCGCAACTCGCCGCAGTGCTTTCGCATCCCAATACGATTGTTATTGAAGCGAACGAGGAAAACAAATCAATTGAAAAAATAGTGCCAATCATTGAGAGGCTTGTGCAAAACAAAATACGCCGTGACCAAACCCTGGTTGCTGTAGGCGGCGGAGTCATTCAGGACATTACGTGTTTCATTGCAAGTACATTGTTACGCGGATTGAAATGGAAGTTTTTTCCAACTACGCTTCTCGCCCAAGCAGATTCATGCATAGGCTCCAAGAGTTCTGTCAATCTTGGGGCGACTAAAAACATTTTGGGAACCTTCTATCCACCCAAGAAGATATTAATCAACACAGCCTTCCTCGAAACATTAACCCGTCAAGAGATTCAGTCTGGATTGGGTGAAATCATTAAGGTGCATGCGATTGATGGTGTTGCTGCATTTGATCGACTCGCCTCAGACTTTAAGCGCCTGGATACCGATAGGTTGGTGCTTATGAATTACGTGCGCGCCGCGTTGTTGGTCAAACAGCGCTTCATCGAAGAAGATGAGTTTGATCTTGGAGTACGTAATATTTTTAACTACGGACATAGCTTTGGACACGCTATCGAATCCGCGACGCAATACAAAGTGCCACACGGCATTGCTGTGACCCTGGGCATGGAAATAGCAAATAGCGTTGCAGTTCAAAGAGGGCTATTGCCAGTTGCGCACTATCACCGAATGCACGAAGTACTACAGCAAAACTATGCAGCTTACGCAAAGACAACAGTACCCACAGTGGCAATGTTGTCGGCATTGATGAAGGATTATTCTCGGCCGATTTTCGCGCCAGCGAAAAACTCGCGCAATTATTGATTCAAGTTACCGGTCGTGCCGGTCGTGCCGAATGGCCGGGCGAAGTGCTCTTGCAAACGCATCATCCAGAACACCCGATGCTCAATACTTTATTGGCCGGTGGTTATCCGGCGGTGGCCGCACTGGAATTGGCACAA
>ENA-OFDP01000883-OFDP01000883.1-metagenomes-genome-assembly--contig:-NODE-883-length-12621-cov-2.433790_pt1 | contig 12621 bp, 13 predicted proteins | sample MGYA00153389_OFDP01 | MGnify analysis MGYA00153389 | reverse complement strand
ACCACCGAGATCGCGGTGATCGCGCTCAACGGTATCGTCTACGCGCAGTCGGTGCGGATCGGCGGCGACCGTTTCGACGAGGCGATCATCAACTATGTGCGCCGCGCCCACGGCACCCTGATTGGCGAAGCCACCGCCGAGCGCATCAAACTGACGATCGGCTGCGCCTATCCGCAGGCCACTGTGCTGGAGATGGAAGTCTCCGGCCGCAATCTGGCTGAAGGCGTGCCGCGCATGATCAAGCTCAATTCCAACGAAGTGCTGGATGCGTTGCGCGAACCGTTGGGCGGCATTGTCAGCGCGGTCAAACTGGCGTTGGAGCAAACCCCGCCGGAACTGTGCGCCGACGTCGCCGAACGCGGCATTGTGCTGACCGGCGGCGGAGCGCTGATGCGCGACATCGACAAGCTCATCAGCGAAGAAACTGGTCTGTACGTGCAGATCGCGGACGACCCGTTGACTTGCGTCGCCCGCGGAGGCGGTCGTGCGCTGGAGCTGGTCGATATGCACGGCAACGAGTTCTTCTCGGCTGAATAATCGGCTTGTCGAACACGGATCGATGTGTTGGGCAAGGTGTATTCGGACATGGCCGCAACGTGCAGGTCCGGAAGTCAAAGGCAAAACACTTAGAGTTTTGCCGCGTTCCGCAAGCGGTCATCGACCGCATGAGCCGGTTCTTTGGTGAACTGGATCCTCGCTCATCCTGATGTCTTTCGCGAACTCCAGACCGATTTCCTGACGTGCCTTCCTACGCCGGCCCTCCCGCACATCGCTCCGACGAGATCGCGGGCACGCTGCGGCTGTTGGTTGCGCTGGCGCTGGCGATCGCGTTGATGGTGCTGGACCATCGCGGCGGCTGGCTGACCGCGATCCGCAGCCAGATTGAAGTGGTGGTGCAGACGCGCGGCGTCGCGCACATCGAGCAAGTCCTGCAGGCGCTGCGCGGCCGGGGCTACCGGGCCGAGCGCATCGGCTGAAGCGCGGCCCCGGTGGGGCGCGCGTTCAGGAGGTTGCGCTCGGGACGAGCCGCGCGGATCGGCGGCGCACCGACGAGAACAATGCCGCGCATTTAGCGCGCGTTGCGCCGCCGCGCGGGTTGATCCCGAGACGGCGGCACTCGTTGATGGACGTCAAACCTGGCGACATGGCGCAGTCGCAGCATGACAGTCCCGCGACGGCCGCACGGCCACAGGAGACGACTGCATGGCTGCCACCGACTACATCCGCTGGTTCCGCGACCTGTCCCTCGGCGACCTGCCGCTCGTGGGCGGCAAGAACGCATCGCTGGGCGAGATGTTCCAGCAGCTCGCGCCATTGGGCGTGCGCATCCCGCAGGGTTTCGCGATCACCGCGACGGCTTACCACGACGCGCTCGACCAGGCCGACGCGTGGGTCGAGTTGCACCGCTTGCTCGACACGTTGGACAAGCGCGACACCGATGCGCTCACACGCGTGGCGGCGCGGGCCCGCGAGATCGTCTATGCGGCGCCGATGCCCCAGGCCGTCGAGGCGGGCATCCGGCAGGCCTGGCGCACGCTCAAGGCCGAACTGGGCGAGGACCTGAGCGTGGCCGTGCGCAGTTCAGCCACCGCTGAAGACCTGCCCACCGCCAGCTTCGCCGGGCAGCACGACACGTATCTCAACATCCGCGGTGAAGAGATGCTGCTGGACGCGGTGAAGCGCTGCCAGGCGTCGTTGTTCACCGACCGCGCGATCTCGTACCGCACCGACAACGGCTTCGACCACTTCAAGGTCTATCTGTCCGTGGCGGTGATGCAGATGGTGCGCAGCGACCTCGCCTCCAGCGGCGTGATCTTCACGATCGACACCGAGTCGGGCCACCCCGACGTGGTGTTCATCACCTCGAGCTACGGCCTCGGCGAGACCGTCGTGCAAGGCGCCGTCAACCCCGACGAGTTCTACGTGCACAAGCCGACCCTGAAGGCCGGCAAGCCGGCGGTGATCCGGCGCAGTCTGGGCTCCAAGCTCGTCAAGATGGAGTTCGCCACACCGGCCGAGAAGGCCGCGAGCGGCCGGCTGGTGAAGACCGTCGACACCGCGACCGAGCAGCGCAATCGTTACTCGCTCAGTGATGCCGACGTGGCCGAATTGGCCGGTTACGCCGTCACGATCGAGCAGCATTACGGCCGCCCGATGGACATCGAATGGGGCAAGGACGGCGTCGACGGCCGTTTGTACATCCTGCAGGCGCGGCCCGAGACCGTGAAGAGCCAGCAGCAGGGCAAGTCGGAGCAGCGCTACCGGCTCAAGGGCGACGCGTCGAAACACGGCGTGGTGCTGGCCGAAGGCCGGGCCATCGGTCAGAAGATCGGCACCGGCCCGGTGCGCATCGTGCACAGCCTGGCCGACATGGAGCAGGTGCAGCCCGGCGACGTGCTGGTGACCGACATGACCGACCCGAACTGGGAGCCGGTGATGAAGCGCGCCGCCGCGATTGTCACCAACCGCGGCGGGCGCACCTGCCATGCCGCCATCATCGCGCGCGAGCTCGGTGTGCCAGCGGTGGTCGGTTGCGGCGACGCGACCGAACGGCTGATCGAGGGCGCGCTGGTTACCGTGGCCTGCTCCGAGGGCGACACCGGCTACGTCTACGACGGCCTGCTCGAGACCGAGGTCAGCGAAACACAGCGCGGCGACATGCCGGCCTGCCCGGTCAAGGTGATGATGAACGTCGGCAACCCGCAGCTCGCGTTCGATTTCGCGCAGATGCCCAACAGCGGTGTCGGTCTGGCGCGGCTCGAATTCATCATCAACAACAACATCGGCGTGCACCCGCGGGCGATCCTCGACTACCCGAACATCGACCTCGATCTGAAGAAGGCAGTCGAGTCGGTGGCCCGCGGGCACGCCTCGCCGCGCGCGTTCTATGTCGACAAGCTGGTGGAGGGTATCGCCACGATCGCCGCCGCGTTCTGGCCCAAGCCGGTGATCGTGCGGCTGTCCGACTTCAAGAGCAACGAGTACCGCAAGCTGATCGGCGGCTCACGCTACGAGCCCGAGGAAGAGAACCCGATGCTGGGCTTCAGAGGTGCCTCGCGGTACGTCAGCGAAGCGTTCGGCGAGGCCTTCGCGATGGAGTGCGAGGCGCTCAAGCGAGTGCGTGGCGAGATGGGCCTCGTCAACGTCGAGATCATGGTGCCGTTCGTGCGCACCCTGGCGCAGGCGGCGCAGGTGGTCGGCATGCTGGCCGACCGCGGCCTGAAACGCGCCGCGGCCGGTGGCAGCGACGGGCTGAGAGTCATCATGATGTGCGAGTTGCCCACCAACGCATTGCTGGCCGAGCGCTTTCTCGCGCATTTCGACGGCATGTCGATCGGCTCGAACGACCTGACGCAGCTCACTCTCGGCCTCGATCGCGATTCCGGCATGGAACTGCTGGCGCGCGACTTCGACGAGCGCGATCCGGCTGTCAAGGCATTGATATCGCAGGCCATCGCCGCCTGCCGTGCCGCCGGCAAGTACGTGGGCATCTGCGGTCAGGGGCCGAGCGACCACCCCGACTTTGCCGACTGGCTGGCCGACCAGGGCATCGAGTCGATCTCGCTGAACCCGGACACCGTGGTCGACACCTGGCGCCGGCTGGCTGCGCGCTGACGGCGGACAGCTCGCGACTGGCGAGTCGCGTTTTGATGTGGACGTCCGCCGTGGCGGTCAAATCAGGCCGTCGAACGGCAACACGTCGACCGGCTCGCCCGCCGCGACATCGCCCTGGCCGTGTGAGAGAACGACCAGGCCGTTGGCCTCGCTCATGCTGCGCAAGATGCCCGACCCCTGTGAGCCGGTGACTTCCACCTGCCAGTCGCCTCGGGCGTTCTGGCTCACCCAGCCGCGCTGGTATTCGGTGCGGCCGGGCTTCTTGCGCAGCGGCGCGACGCTGGCTGCCCGCAGCAGCGGCAGCGGCTGCGGTGTGGCGCCGCTCATCGCCAGCAGCGCATCGCGCACGAAGGCATAAAACGTCACCATCACCGCCACCGGATTGCCCGGCAGGCCGAACAGGATGGCGCCGGGGGCGCCACCCGCGCCCGCGCCGATGCGCCCGATCGCCATCGGCCGGCCGGGGCGCATCGCGATCCGCCAGAACAGCACGTCGCCGAGCCGGGCCATCACGTGCTTGGTGTGGTCGGCCTCGCCAACGCTGACCCCGCCCGAAGTGATCACCGCATCGGCGGCCAGCGCCGCATGGCGAAAGGCTGCCTCCAGCGCGACCGGTTCGTCGCGCACCACGCCGAGGTCGAGCACCTCGACGCCCAGCCGCTGCAGCATGCCCCACAGCGTGTAGCGATTGCTGTCGTAGATGCAACCCGGCGCCAGCGCTTCGCCGACCGAGCGCAACTCGTCGCCGGTGGAGAAGAAGGCAACCCGCAGGCGGCGAAACACGGCCACCTCGGCGCGTCCGAGCGAGGCCATCAGGCCCAGGTCGGCCGGGCGCACGAGGCGGCCGGCCTTCAGTGCAGCGGCCCCGCGCGCCAGGTCTTCGCCTGCCAAGCGGCGGTTGTCGCCCAGGCGCACCGCTCGCGCCGGAATGACGATGCGATCGTCCAGCAGGCGGGCGTATTCCTGCGGCACCACGGTGTCGAGGCCGGTCGGCATCACGGCGCCCGTCATGATGCGCACGCATTGCCCCGGGCCGGGTGGCGGCCCTTCGAAGGCGGCTCCCGCGTAGCCCGTACCGACAATTTGCAATTCGGTCGGCGCGTGCTCCGCCAATTCGGTGCCGCGCAAAGCGTAGCCGTCCATCGCCGAGTTGTCGGCCGACGGCACGTCGAAGTCCGAGACGATGTCGCGTGCCAGCACGCGCCCCAGCGCCGCACGCAGCGGCAGCATCTCGATGGCTTGAACGCGCGGCACGAGCCGGGCGATGAAAGCCTGGGCCTGCTCGACCGGCAGCGCGTTCGGGTCGTATCCGCTGAGGCACGACGCGATCTCCTGCAGCGATGGCGTCGGGTGGGTCACAGCGCCAGCACCATATGACACTTGTCGAAGGTCGTGCCGTCCTGCAGCCGGATGGCTCGCTGCAGCGTGCCGCACATCGTGAAGCCGGCCGACTCGTAAAGCGCCAGCGCCGCGCGGTTGCAGGCCGTGACCGACAAGGTCACCATCTCGACACCTTCGACGCCGGCCGCGCGCTCGCGGCAGCGTGCCAGCAGGGCCCGGCCGACACCCATCCGCCGGCCGTCTGCCACCACCATCAGGCCGACCACGCGCACGATGTGGCGCACTTTCGGGCGCTCGTCGCGCTCGCAGCCGATCGCGCCGAACAGGCGGCCGCTGCGCCAGGCGCCCAACAGGAAACGGCCTCTGTCGACGCCGTCCAGGCCCAGCCGTTCGGCATAGCTTTCGGCCGACCGCGCGCGCTCGGTGGCAGCGTCGGAAGTGAAGGATTCGGGATGCGCCGCGAGCATCGCATCGCGCAACGATTTGTAGGCCGCCAGGTCGCGCAGGCCCATGGCGCGCACGGTCAGGCTGGCGGCGCTGAGGGTGAGCTCAGCCATGTCCTTGAAGCTGCTGCAATTCGGCCGGCGTGTTGGCATTGAAAAAGGCCTGCGCATCGTCGAACTCGACCAACGCGCAGCGGTGCAATGCGGTCCAGCGGTCGATCTTGCGCTGGCCGCCTTGGGTGAAGCGCACCAGGCTTTCCAGCAGTTCGGCGCGCATCAGGCAAAACACCGGCTGGACCTGCCGGACGCCACCCTGCAGCGTGCAGGCCATGGCGATCTCTGCGTCTTGCGCTTGGAGCGACTGCGCCAGCCGCGCCACCAGGTCGGTCGGAAAGTCAGGCGTGTCGCACGGTACTGTCACGAGGTAGTCGGTGCCGCAATGTTCCAGGCCGGTCAGGAAGCCTGCCAGCGGTCCGGCGTGGTCGGGCAGGGTGTCGGGCCAAACCGGCGCGCCGAGCGATTCGTAGGCCGCCAGATTGCGGTTGGCGTTGACCATCATCGCGCCCACCTGCGGCGACAGCCGCATCAACGCATGCAGCGCCAGCGGCATGCCGCGGTGATTCTGCAGACCCTTGTCGGCACCGCCCATGCGGCTGCCCCGGCCGCCGGCCAGGACCAGGCCGGTGATTTGCTCAATGCCGATCATGGTCGGCCAGCGCACCGGGAAAAACGTCTGCCTGCTGGGCCGGGCCCTTCATCGACGCGACGATCAGGCAGCCCGGCACCACGGTAAACAGCATCGTCCGCGCGAACGCTGCTACGCCGATGACGAGGAAATCGATCATCTGCAGGCTGCGCACGGGGTCGTCGTCGAGTCCGGCTTGGTGCATCGATGTGAAAAAACTCGCTGACCAGCCATGACAACAACATGCTGGCCGCCGCCGCCGCCAGCTTGGTGCTTGACCCCGACCGGCACGAGCCTCCAGACGCGACCCATCTCAGCCGCCGATGTAGTGCATTTCGACGCGGCGCGGTGCGCTCTGGCCCTCGGCCAGAGGCAATCCCGGGGCGTGGGATTGCGAACTGCGAAGCTGTGAATAACGGTCACCGCGCTGCTGCCAGATCAGGCCGATCGCGCCGGCGATCTGCGCGTCGTCGTGGCCGCCGCGCAGCAGTGCGCGCAAATCGTGACCTTGATGCGCGAACAGGCACAGGAACAGCTTGCCCTCGGTCGACAACCGTGCGCGGTTGCAACTGCTGCAGAAGGCCTGCGTGACGCTGGAGATCACGCCGATCTCGCCGCCACCATCGCGGTAGCGCCAACGCTCGGCTGTTTCACCGGTGACGTTCGGGGCGATCGCTTCGAGCGGGAACCGCGCGTGGATGCGCTCGATCACCTGGGCCGAGGGCAGCACCTCGTCCATGCGCCAGCCGTTGGTGGCGCCCACGTCCATGTACTCGATGAAGCGCAACACCACGCCGCTGCCACGAAAGTGTTGCGCCATGGGAAGGATCTGCGCATCGTTCGTGCCGCGTTTGACAACCATGTTGACCTTGAGCGGGTCCAAGCCGACGCGCTGAGCGACCGCGATGCCCTCGAGCACCTCGGCGACCGGGAAGTCGACGTCGTTCATGCGCCGGAAGATGGCATCGTCCAGTGCATCGAGACTGACCGTGACCCGTTGCAGCCCGGCGTCCTTCAGCGACTGCGCCTTGCGCGCCAGCACCGAACCGTTGGTCGTCAGCGTCAGATCGAGCGGCTTGGCGTCGGGCGTGCGAAGTTTGCTGAGCATGCCGATCAGCACTTCCAGGTGCTTGCGCAGCAGCGGTTCGCCGCCGGTCAGGCGGATTTTCTCGACACCGTGGGCAGCGAACAGGCGGGCCGTGCGAGCGATCTCCTCGAAGCTCAGCAACGATGATTGCGGCAGGAACGCGTACTTCCCGTCGAACACGTTCTTGGGCATGCAGTAGCCACAGCGGAAATTGCACCGGTCGGTGACCGAAATGCGCAGGTCGCGCAGCGGGCGAGCCAGCGCGTCCCCCAAAAATCCCGTGGGCGCAACGGCCTGCGCCGGCACCTGCGGCAGCGCCGCGACATAGCGCAGATCGGCCAGCGGAATCACTTTGTCGCCCATGCCGCGATTGTGCCTGCCCGGTCCAAACCACAAGCTGCCGCGGCCGGCTCGGCGAGCGGCCTGGCCGCCAGAAACGCCGGATGTGGGTCAGCGTGTGTCGTCCGGCCCGCGCAGATTGGCAGCGGATGCGGCCTGCGCGGCCGTTGGCGCGCTTGCAGGAGATGCGCGCCGGGCGCCGGTGTAGCGCTGTTGCCAGTAGGCATAGCGCATGTCCTCCACCCGGACCTCGCCACCACTGCGTGGCGAGTGGATGAACCTGCCTTCGCCGATGTAGATGCCGACATGGGAGAAGGTGCGCCTCAGGGTGTTGAAGAACACCAGGTCGCCGGGTTTGAGTTCGTCACGTTGCACCGCGACCAGCCCGGCCGCGGTGGCTTGGTCGTCGGCGCGGCGCGGCAACACCAAACCCAGGCTCAACTCGAAGATGTGACGGGTGAAGCCGGAGCAATCGAAGCCCACGTCAGCCGACGCACCACCATGGCGGTATGGCACGCCGAGGAAGTTCATGGCCGTCAGCACCATGTCGGACGCCCGATCGCGCAGGGCGCGCACGAAGCGGCTGTCGGTGTCTGCCGCCGCGGGCGATTCGATCAGACCCTTGTCCAGCAACAGCCGACTGATCGGGTCGTTCACCGGCTCGGTGGCCGGCTCGGTGGTCGGCTCGGCAGAGGCCAGGGTGGCCAGCACGCAAAGCATCCAGGCGGCAGATCGGCCGAGCCGGATGGTGCGCGCCGCAGACGTTGCCGTGTCACGCAGCATCAATGCACTGACTGCCGGTTTGCGGCGTATGGCCTGCCGCGTGTGCAATGACAGTCACCGCGCGCACAGGTCGCCATAGACCTGGCTGGCGACTTCGAGCGCCTGGGCCGCGATGGTGTCGGCGTATGCCGCGGCCAGGTCGGCGCCGGCGTACGATTTGTCACGCGACACGTGGTTCGACAGCGTCTGTCCGTTCGCCGCCGCCACGCTGATCGCGCTCGATACCGACACTTCATTGGGTCCGAGCATGCGGTTCGCGTTTGCCTGAAAACTGACGCTGCCGCGCAGCACGAAATCGAAGGCGTCTTTGCCGGCGATCCGCAGGCCGGCTTGGCGCAGCCGCGCACCCAGCGCTGCGGCGACACTGTCGGAGACGCCGAGTCCCGGCTGACGTTGCTCCTGGATGTCGATGCGCAACCGCGCGTTTCTGCGTTCCGGCGCGCACGCGATTGCCAGCTTGTTCTTGAAGGCCTGCTGTCGGCCCTCGGGTGTGGCGCGGTCCATCTTCTCTTCTTCTTCGGAAAACGAGAAGCCACCGGTGCAACGCGATTGCGGCGTCGCTGTCGCGGGCTTGACGGACGCCACGGTGGCCGCGACCGTGGCCGGTGCGCCAGCCGGTTGCGCAGCATGGCTGCGCGCCTCGTCGGCATATCGACCGTTCGGGTACTTTTCCAGATAAGCGCGGTAGGCCGGCGGGCTGTTCGAGTTGCCGACCAGGGACCACAGTTCGGCTTCCAAGGTCGCCGCGCCGACCGAAGTGGCCGATCCTGCGGCCGGGGCGGAAAAGTAGAAATCTCCCTCCAGCGAGGTGCTTTCCCAGGGAATCTGCTTGCACGCCGAGTCTTGCTTGACGGCCACTCGGGTGCGCTTGAAGACGTCCTCGACCTTCAGCCCCGGCGTGGCCATGTAGTTCAGCAGATGCGTCGTGTACAGGCCGTTCTTGCCGCTGCCGTCTGCCGCTTCAGCGCCCGGCGCAGTGGCGAAGGCGACGATCGATCCGGTGGGTGCGACGATCTGGGCCAATCCGGTGGTGGCGGAGCGTCCGCTGCGCGCGAACGGGTTGTTGCGGCAGGCATCCCGGATCACGATGTTGAGCGGGTTCTTGACGGCTTCCATCTTTTTGAGCACCAGGCCGACGTCGAAAGCCCTGAAGGCGACTTCGTCTTCGCGCTCGATGGCCGCGTCGACCGGCACCAGGTGGTTGCGTCCCTTCACCTGCACGCCGTGCCCAGCGTAGTAGATCAAGCCAACGCCCGACTTGAGCGCGTCGCCGAACTGGCGCACCGCCTCGTACATTTGCGTCTTTCTCGCGTTTTCAACGCGGATCACCCTGAAGCCCAGCTTGTCCAGCGCTGCGGACACTGCGCGCGCATCGTTGAGCGGGTTGCTGAGCGGCATGGTTTTGTAGTCGGCATTGCCGATCGCCAGCGCCACGCGTGGTCCGCTGTCGAGTGCCGGTGGCGAAGCGGCGGCGGCCTGTCCACACCAAGCCGCCAGCCAGACCGCGCAGCACGTGCCGACCATCTGACCGAACCGCGCAGAAGGGAGCGATGCGTGCCGAAGATCGCCGGCGGATGGGTCATCGCGCGCCTCTTCAGTCACTTGTATTTCGCGTCGATCTCGGCCACGTTCTTCTGGACGAGTCGCTGCACCAGCGAGTCCAGGGTGAGTTGCCCGCTGGCGCCCGTGGAGACACCGAGACGGAACTGGTTTCATTGCCCATTTCCATCTTTTCCTCGGCTTAGCCGGTCGCCACCTGATCGGTCGTTTTCGCGTCGATCACCTTGTAGCGCATGCCGATGATCCAGGTGCCTGCCGACTCGCTCGTCTTGAGCGAGCTGGCCACCACCGAGCCAACGCCTCGTTCACGCAACAGTGCCATGCTGGCCAATAACCTGGCCTCTTTGCTGGTGAGCAACCGTGCAGACCCCGCCAGCCTTGCCCGCGCCGCTGAAGATGCCGATCAGCGAGGCCACTGTGCCACCGTCCAGGACACCGGCGGCGGCCGCGACTTCCTCGGCCTTGAACACGTCGAATTTGACAATCCATTGGGTCGTCTGCAGCTTGCCCTTCTGGAAAACGCGCTTGGCCTGGGCCGGGTCGCCCAAGTTGTAAGCCAGTTGGACCTCGTTCAGCAACGGTCCGAGATTGCTGCGCTCGACCACGGTGAAGTTGGCCTTGCCGAGTTCGAGTTCTCCGAAGTCGGCGATGTTGTTGCTGGTGACGCGTTGCGTGAACGAGGCGTTGTTGCTCTTGACCTCACCCGGCAACACGATGATGCGGGGGGCCTTTTCGTCGGCGTTGGCGTAGCTGACCGGCTGGTAGAGGCCGGCATCGGCACGCAGACTGGCCTCGCGCGACGATCTGCTGGCGGGCACCGGCGACGGGCTGACCGCGCTGTCGGCGCGAAACGCCGCCGCCGTAGCTGCCGCCGCCGCATGCCGAAACCGTGGCCGCCAGCACGACGACCAGTCAGTGCAAGCGAATGCCACGCCTGGGACCAGCTTGTTGGTATGTGTTCATGGCACCTCCGCCTTAATTCTGCAGGATGGATCGCTGCTGCTGGGTCGACAGCAACTGCTACGCCATCGCCGATTAATCATAGTCGCCCGAAAGACCCAGCGCAGCGGGCTTGCGGCGGGCGCGCTGGGCATACACTGATGCTCGAGAAATCCGTGGCCCATCTCATGTTCAACCGACTACGCGAAGACATCGCTTGCATCCTTGAACGCGATCCCGCCGCACGCAGCGCCTGGGAGGCGCTGACCTGCTACCCCGGACTGCACGCCTTGGTGCTGCACCGCCGTGCCCGCTGGTGCTGGACGCGCGATTGGTACTGGTTGGGTCGATTCATCTCGCACTTGGCGCGGTTCCTGACCGGCATCGAGATTCATCCTGGCGCGACCATCGGTCGACGGGTCTTCATCGACCACGGCATGGGCGTCGTGATCGGCGAAACCGCCGTGATCGGGGATGGGTGCACCATCTATCAAGGGGTGACGCTGGGTGGCACCTCGTTGACCAAGGGCGCGAAGCGGCATCCGACACTGGGGCGCGGCGTGATCATCAGTGCCCATGCGCAGGTGGTGGGCAGCTTCACGGTGGGCGACGGGGCACGCGTCGGTGCCAACGCCGTGGTGCTCAAGGAAGTCCCGGCGGGCGCCACGGCGGTCGGCAACCCCGCGCGGGTGATCCTTGCGGACGTCGACGCGGCGCGCGAAGCCGCTGCGGCCCGCATGGGCTTTTCGGCTTACGGTCTGACGCAGGGGGCCGACCCGGTAGCCCAGGCGATGAAGGGATTGATCGACAACGCCTCTGGTCACGAGCACCAGATCGCACTGCTCTGGCAGGCGATCGAGACCTTGTCGTCGCGCTCGCGCGAATTGCCGGTCAGCAATTGCGTGCCGCAGGACGCGCAAAAGACCGAGCAGTTCGATGCGGATCGATTGAACCGGCTGGTGAAGTAGCGCCGCCGCAGCGACCGGCGTTCAGCCCCGCGCGGGTCGCAGCGCCGAGGCGGGCCGAAACGCCTTGCAGACCGCCTCATCGGTTTCCAGATACGGGCCGCCGATCAGGTCGATGCAGTAGGGCACCGCGGCGAAGATGCCGGGCACCGGTGGCACCGCCGACGGCAAGCCTTCCAGCGTCTGTGCGATGGCCTTGGGCTGCCCCGGCAGGTTGATGATGAGCGACGCGCCCCGAATCACGGCGACCTGTCGCGACAGGATTGCCGTGGCGACGAAGTTCAGGCTGATGGCACGCATCTGCTCGCCGAAGCCGGGCATGAGCTTCGACGCGACTGCCAGTGTCGCTTCGGGCGTGACGTCGCGCGGTGCCGGCCCGGTGCCGCCGGTGGTCAGTACCAGGTGGCAGTGCATCTCGTCGGTTAGCTCGCAGAGTGCGGCACTGATGCCGGCCTGCTCGTCGGGGATCAGCCGCTCATGCCATTCGATGGTGTTGCGCAGCGCGCGGCCAAGCCAATCTTTAAGCGCCGGGATGCCCTTGTCTTCATAGACGCCGCTGGAGGCGCGGTCGCTCACCGAGACGACCCCGATGCGCACCAGGTCCAAGCCGTCTTTGTTGCTGTCGCTCATCCCACCGCTGTCGCTCATCCCACCACCCACGGTTTGATGAACTGAAACAGGTCACGGTGGCTGCGCGGCTGGCGGCCATCGGTCGCCGCGCTGACGGCGTCGCGGCGCGCGGCGCGCACGAGGCTGCGCATTTGCTGGCTGTCGGTGTCGGCGTGCGCCAACATCCAGCGGGTGAGCGCATCGTCATCGGTGGCACGACGCTGACAGTGGAGCGCGCGGAGGCGGTGCCGGCGT
>ENA-OFDP01000881-OFDP01000881.1-metagenomes-genome-assembly--contig:-NODE-881-length-12632-cov-2.586547_pt1 | contig 12632 bp, 10 predicted proteins | sample MGYA00153389_OFDP01 | MGnify analysis MGYA00153389 | reverse complement strand
GCTGGCGCGCATAGCTCATCGCCGCTGATGCCGACTCCTTCATCACGTCACCGAGCGTGCCGGTAAGCTGCAATCGACCGCGGCCTTCGACGACGCTGACCTCGATCTCCAGCGTCTCGCCTCCGACCGTGGTGTACGCGAGTCCTGCGGCCACGCCGACCTTGTCCTCGAGCGACGCGTCGTCGGAATCGAACTGCATCGCGCCAAGCAGTGTCGTGAGCTCTTTCGTGCGCACGATGAGCGGTGCAGGGCCCCGCTTCGTGACCGGCGCTTCCGCACGCTGCCGCGCGAGCTTGCGCGCCACGCGCGCCAGCCGCCGCTCGAAGTCACGCACACCCGCCTCGCGCGTCCAGCCGCGGCAGATGGTGCGCAACGCGTCGGGTTCCCACGTCACCTCCGCCGGCTCGATGCCCACGTTCCTGAGCGTGCGCGGCACGAGGTACTGCGTCGCGATGGCCAGCTTCTCCTGATCCAGGTAACCGGTGAGCCGGATGATCTCCATGCGGTCGCGCAACGGCTCCGGAATGCCGGACAGCGAGTTCGCCGTCGTCACGAACAGCACCTGACTGAGATCGTAGTCGATCTCCAGATAATGATCGTTGAACGTCGAGTTCTGCTCGGGATCCAGCACCTCCAGCAGCGCCGCCGACGGATCGCCACGCCAGTCGTTGCCCAGCTTGTCGATTTCGTCCAGCAACAGCACGGGATTCACGCTTTCTGCGCGCCGCATCGCCTGGATGATGCGGCCCGGCATCGCGCCGATGTACGTGCGACGATGTCCGCGAATTTCCGCTTCGTCGCGCACACCACCAAGCGACATGCGCACGAACTTGCGACCGAGTGCACCCGCGATGGACCGCGCGAGCGATGTCTTGCCGACACCCGGCGGTCCCACGAGACAGAGGATCGGGCCATCCAGCTTCCCGACCTGCTTCAGCACCGCGATGTAATCCAGGATGCGGTCCTTCACATCCTCGAGACCGTAATGATCGATGTCGAGGACTTCCTTCGCCCGCGCGACATCGAGTGAGTCGTCCGTGCGCGCATGAAATGGCAGGGCCAGCACCCAGTCCAGAAAGGTGCGGCTGACGGTCGCCTCGGGACTCAGTGGCGCCATCCTGCGCAGCTTCCGCACCTCACGACGCGCACGCGTCAACACCACCTCGGGCAGCTTCGCCGCCACGAGCTGCGCTTCCAGCTCCATCACGTCGTCGCCATCGTCGTTGCCCAGTTCGCGATGGATCGCGCGCAGCTGCTCCTGCAGGTAGAACTCGCGCTGGTTCTGGAACAGGGCACCACGCACGTCGTCCTCGATCTTCCGCTCGAGTCGCAGCAGTTCCAGCTCCGCCGCGAGCGTCATCGTGAGCTGCTCGAAGAGCATGTCCAGCGTCGGCGCATCGAGCAGCCGTTGGCGCACGTCGAGCTTCACGTTCAGGTGCGCCGCCATCAGGCAGGCCTGCTGCTCATGCGTCTCGGCGCTGCTGATCAGGCGCACGATCTCGTCGGGCAACCGGCGATGCAGGGCGACATACTCTTCGAATATCGAAATCGCACGACGCGCCTGACGCTCCGTGTCGTCGCTCAGTGCGGCCGAATTCATCGGATACGGCTGCACGTTCGCCTTCAGGTGCGAGCCCGCCATTGCATAGCGCGTGACCTTGGCGCGGGCGAGCGACTCCACCAGCACGCGCGTGGTGCCGTTCTGCAGCCGCGAGATCTGCAGGATGCGCGCGAGCACGCCCACGCGATACAGGTCGGTGCTGCCTGGCTCCTCGGTGTCGGCACGCTTCTGCGCGACGAGGAACACCAGTGAATCATCCGCGGCGGCTGTGTCGAGCGCGGCGAGGCTGGCCGCACGGCCGACCAGCAGGGGCATGACGACATGGGGAAAGATCACGACGTCGCGCAGCGGCACGACAGGCAACCGCTCCGGCGTCTCGATCATGTCCCCATCGCGCCGGAAGACCGGGCTCAGAGCTACGCTTCCTTCTTGCGACGTGCGGGAGAGATCTCGAGCAGGGGCTGCGCACGGCTGGTGACGCAGCTCTCGATGACGCGCACTTCCGTGACGTCCTCGCGGCTCGGCAGGTCGAACATGACATCCATCAGGATCTCCTCGAGGATTGCGCGCAGGCCGCGCGCTCCTGTGCCGCGCTTGAGCGCCTTGGCGGCGACCGCGCGCAGGGCACTTTCCTCGAAATCCAGCTTCACTTCCTCCAGCGCGAACAGCTTCTGGTACTGCTTCACGAGCGCGTTCTTCGGCTCGCGCAGAATCTGCACCAGCGTCTCCTCATCCAGCGACTCGAGCGGCACCGCGACCGGCAAGCGTCCCACGAGTTCGGGGATGATGCCGAAGCGCAGCAGGTCGTCCGGCTCCACGTCGGCAAACGGTTCCTTGGCGGTACGCTCCAGCAGCGCCTTGTCGGCACCGCCGAACCCGATCCGCTGCTTGCCCACGCGTGCCTCGATGATCTTCTCGAGACCATCGAACGCGCCACCGCAGATGAACAGGATGTCCTTCGTGTTGATCTGGATGTATTCCTGCTGCGGATGCTTGCGGCCACCCTGCGGCGGAACACTCGCGACCGTACCCTCGAGGATCTTGAGCAACGCCTGCTGCACGCCTTCGCCGCTGACGTCGCGCGTGATGCTCGGATTCTCGCTCTTGCGGGCGATCTTGTCGATCTCGTCGATGTAGACGATGCCGCGCTCGCACTCCTGCACGTTGAAATCGCCGGCCTGCAGCAATCGCACCAGAATGTTCTCGACATCCTCGCCGACGTAGCCCGCTTCGGTCAATGTCGTGGCGTCGGCAATCGTGAACGGCACGTCCAGGATCTTGGCCAGCGTCTGCGCGAGCAGCGTCTTGCCCACACCGGTAGGGCCAATCATCAGGATGTTGGACTTTTCCAGCTCCACATCCTCGTCGCGCGATGCGCCCAGGTTGATGCGCTTGTAGTGGTTGTACACCGCCACCGACAGCGCCTTCTTGGCACGCTCCTGCCCGATCACGTACTGATCGAGGACGTCCTTGATTTCCTGCGGGGTGGGAACCTGCGTGACCGCTTCCGCGACCTCGCGTTCCTCATCCTCGGCCAGGATCTCGTTGCAGAGCGCGATGCACTCATTGCAGATGTACACGGATGGTCCGGAAATGAACTTCCGCACGGCATCCTTGGACTTTCCGCAGAACGAGCAGCGCAGATGCTTGTCGTGCGACATTCGAGACCCGGCAAAAGCACACGGCGAATCCCCCGCGTGGGGACCCATCCACTACGTCGAAGTTACAGCCCGGGCACTGGATCGCAATAAAGAGTCTCCGTGCCTGGAGATGGCAAGAGGCTGCACCACGGAAGGATGCAGCCTCTTTGGGATATCGGCACCACACCCGTTTCCGGATGCAGCGCCGTTCAATTTGGTCAGCCTGCCGAAACGACAGCGGGCTTCGTCTCGTTCGTAAGCTCGTTGCGGCTCGTCACGATGTTGTCGATGATGCCGTAATCCAGCGCTTCCTGTGCGCTCATGAAGCGGTCGCGGTCGGTGTCGCGCTCGATGATCTCGACCGGCTTGCCCGTGTGCTTGGCCATCAGCTCGTTCATCTTGCCCTTGAGGTACAGGATCTCACGAGCCTGGATCTCGATGTCCGATGCCGTGCCGCCGCCACCGTTCTGGGACGGCTGATGAATCATGATGCGGCTGTGCGGCAATGCCGAACGCTTGCCCTTGCGACCGGCGCTGAGCATGAATGCGCCCATGCTGGCCGCCATGCCCATGCAGATCGTGTTCACCGGCGCCGACATGAAGTTCATCGTGTCGTAAATCGCCAGACCCGCCGAAATGCTGCCACCCGGCGAGTTGATGTACAGGCTGATGTCACGATCCGCATTGTCCGCCTGCAGGAACAGCAGCTGCGCGATGATCACGTTGGCGACGTCGTCATTGATCGGCGTGCCAAGAAAGATGATCCGGTCCATCAGCAGCCGCGAGAAGACGTCATACGACCGCTCGCCGCGGCTGGACCGTTCAATCACATACGGGGCATAAATGCTGGCCATGGTTCGTGCTTCCTGCTGAGGTTATGGCACCGGGCTGCCCCGGTGAGAACGCCTGCTGCTCTACGCTACCTGATTGACCGTGTTCCGTGCAATCAACCAGTTGAACACCTTCTCGTCGGTCACGGTTCGCTCGAGCTCCTTCAGCCGACCGCCCTTCTCGAGCTGCACGTAGAGCTGACCAGTCTCGACACCTTGTTCCGTCGCCATCTGCGCCACCTTGTCGTCCACGTCAGCGGTGCTGGCAACGAGACCTTCCTTTTCAGCGATCGTGTCGATCACCACGTCGCGGCGCACCTGACGCTCGGCCATCGGGCGGAACTCGCCGGCAAAGCGATCCTGCATGCCATCGGGCACCTTGTACATCTGCATGTACGCACCCATGACCTGCTGCACCCACGCATTCGGAACCTGGAACGGGTTGGCCGCGATCACCTGATCCAGCAACTGCTCCTTCACGGCCGATTCGGCTTCGCGCTTGACATGCTCGCCCATGTCCGTCCGGACGGCCTCGGTCAGCTTCTCGACCGTGTCGAAGTCGCCGAGCTCGCGGGCGAAGGCGTCGTCGAGGGCAGGCAACATCTTCCGCTTCACCTCCAGCAGCGTCACGCGCGTGAGCTTCGCCTTGCCACGCTGTGCCTCGTCCGGGAAGTCGTCGGGCCAGCGTACGGGGCGCTCCACGGTCTCGCCCGGCCTGGCCTCCATGATCAGCTCCTCGATGCCGGCAATCGCCTGACCCTTACCGAGCTCGAGCGGATACTCGCGCTGATCCGGCATCTCGGCTCCTTCTTCCTGCGACGCGATCTGCACCTTGACCTGATCACCGGGCTGCGGCTTGTCCTCGACCGGGCTGAGGGCCGCGCGCTGCTCGCGCAGCGTCTCGAGCTGCTCCTGCACCATCTCGTCCGTCACCAGTTCCGACGGACGCGACACCGTGAAGCCCGATGTGGTCTCGATCACGATCTCGGGGCGCACCTCGAGATGAATGTCGAACGTCACCGGCTCGCCGTCCATGAACTTCAGGTCGTGAACGTGCGGCTGAGCGATGGGCTCGAGCTTCTCCTGATCGAGCGCCTGCTTCCAGGCATCCTGAACGAGACTTTCCATGGCCTCTTCGCGGATCTGGGAGGCATAGGCCTTCTTGATCAGATGAATCGGCGCCTTCCCTGGCCGGAAGCCGGGCATCCGGGCGGCGGAGGCATAACGCTTCACAGCCTTGTCTTCAGCGGCCTTGACGGTCTCGACTGAGACGGTCACACCGAGCAGGCGCTCGACGCCCTCGGCCTTCTTGACGGCAATTTCAAACGACATCGTCGGGTCGGAATCGGGAGATACGAAGAGCCGCCGGGACACGGCGGCACATCTGGTCAAGGTAACGGGACATGAGGCCGAGCGCGCGACCCGCCATTGCGGTCCGTGCGATACGCCCGCCGCGGGCGCGATCATCCGGATCCGGTACATTGCACGATGAGGTATCCCCCGGAACTGCAGGATCCCGACCGACAGCCGCCACCGCGCACGCCAGTGACACCACCGGCGATGCCAGCGGCCGGCGCCACCACCGAGTCGGCGCTCGCCTTTCCAAGCTTTCGCCAGCTCTTCACACTGATGGGCCGCGCGCTCAGGCTCCGCTGCCCGCACTGTGGCCTCGGTTCTGTTTTGCGCGGCTACGCGACGGTCAACGACCGGTGCACCCACTGCGGTTTCCGTTTCACTCGCAGCAGCGACTCGTATTTCTCCGGCGCCATGCTCACCAACCTCGCGGTCGCCGAGGGACTGTTCGCGGTGATCTTCGCCACGGTGCTGATCGTGTCCTGGCCGAATGTCCCCTGGGACACACTGACCTGGCTCATGCCCCTTGGCGTCGCGCTGGCCCCGATCATCCTGCTGCCGTTCGCGAAGGTGGCGTGGCTCACGTTCGACGTTGCGTTCCGGCCCGTGACGTCTGACGAGATCGAGGCACCGACGCGCACCTGATGGGCGCGATGATGATCAACTATCCCAGTGTCAGCGAACAGAAGCAGCTCCTGGCTACGCACGCGGCCAACGCGATGGCCGTTGCGTCGTTGATCTCCGCTGCCGGCATCTTCATTGGCATCCTCTCCGGCACGAGGATGGTGGATGCCATGGCGGAAACAGTCGTGCAGCACGTCCCCGACGCGCTTGGGCCGTATCTCTCGATCGTGACGGGGCTCCTCAGCATCCCGTTCACCTTCTTCATCTCGAACGATGCTTTCTACATCGGGATCCTGCCGATTTTCGCGAAGGCGGGCCAGGCGTACGGCATCACGGCTGCCGAGATGGGGCGCGCGTCGCTGATCGGCCAGCCGGTGCACCTGCTCAGTCCACTGGTGCCGTCCACATACCTGCTGGTCGGCCTCGCGGGCGTCGATTTCGATGCGCACCAGCGCTTCACTATTCGGTGGGCTCTTCTCACGGCACTGGTGCTGCTTGGTGCCGGACTGCTCACGACGGTGATCCCGCTGATCGCACCTGTCGCGCGCTAGAATCGCAGCGACAGGCAGCTCAGGCCACCGTCCATCTTCCGATACTCGCCCATCTCCAGCACCTCCAGCGCATAGCCGCACGCGCGAAGCTGCGTCTCGAGCTGCGGCTGGCCCGCCGAGACGAACACTGCATCGTTGACGCGCACGCAGTTGGCGCCGTACTCCTCGCCCGGCGGAACGCGCACGACGTCGAAGCCTGCAAAGGCCGGATGGTCCACGAACGCATCGATCAACACGAGTCGCTGCGGTTCCAGGGCCGCAATACCGCTCTTGAGGTGCAGGATGCCTGGCACACCGCGGATATCGACCGTGGACGACGTAATGCCGAACGGCGCCAGCCACGCGGCAAGCTGCGCAGCGCCACTGCTGTTGGTGCGTTGCGAGATGCCGATGAACACATGATTGCCCGCTTCGCACACGTCGCCCGCGTCGAGCGTTCCAGGTTCGGTCACGCGTGCGAGATCGCTGAAGTGCACGCGCAGCGCATCGGCCACCGCGTCCACTTCGCCGGCACGGCTTGCAGCGCCCGGGCGCGTAATGATCGCACCGAGGTCGGGCAGGATCAGCGCCGTGTCCTCGACGAACGTGGCGTCGGGGTATCGCGCATCGGCATCGAGCGTGACGAGTTGCACGCCATGCCGCACCAATGCATCGCAATACGCGCGATGCTGCGACAGGGCGCCATCCACGTCGGGCGTACCGAGGTCCGCAGTCGTCAGGCCGTCGGCGAAGTTGCGTGCAGGCGGGCGCACGATGGCGCGGGTGAAGCGGGAGAACATGGCGTGATCGGCGTCGGACGTGGACGTGCGCTGCACGCGAAGCGCGCGGCGGTTGCTGCACGGGATTCAATCGGCGACGCCGCCCCAAGGCAATGGCCGGGCGCCCGCGTGGGCCTCGCGATACGTTGCAGCGCGACCCCGCAGTCCACGCTGCCTTCAGTGCACTCCATGGCCGACTCCCTCGCGCGAACGCTGGGCACCCGCGACCTGACTCTGCTCGTCATCGGCAACGTGATCGGATCCGGCATCTTCCTCGTGCCGTCGGCAGTGCTGGCGCAGAGCGGCGGCTCGGTGCAAATCGCGATGACGGTGTGGGTGGTGGGTGGTCTGCTCTCGCTGCTCGGTGCCCTGAGCTACGCGGAGCTTGGCGCCATGGAGCAGGGCGGCAACGGCGGCGGGCTGTATGCCTACATTCGCGACGGATTCGGACCGTTTCCTGCATTTCTCTACGGCTGGACACTGTTCTTCGTGATCGGTGCCGGCACCATTGCCACGCTCTCGGTCGCAGCAGCGAACTACATGACGCAATTCATGCCGATGAGCGCCATGCAGAAGAACGTGTTCGCCGTGGCTTTGATCGTGATCATGATGGTGATCAACGTGCGCGGCACGCGCGGCAGCGCGATCGTGCAGAACGTCGCGACGGCAATCAAGGTCCTCGCAATCCTTGGCATGAGCGCCGTGCTGTTCGTGCTCGGCGACGGTAATGCCAGCACGGCCACTGCACGCGTGACGCCCGTCACCGCATCCGGCGTCGGGCTTTCGATCATCTCCGTGCTCTGGGCCTACGAAGGTTGGCAGTACGTCACCTTCGTATCCGGCGAGGCAAAGGATGCGCAGCGTTCCTTACCACGTGCCATCACGCTCGGCACCATCCTGCTCATAGTCATCTACCTCATTGCGAATCTCGCCTAGATGTACAGTGCCGCACATGCAACGGTCATCACGGTGCCGCGCGTGTATTACGCGATGGCCCACGACGGATTGTTCTTCCGCAGGCTGACCGAGGTGCATCGCACGTATGGCACGCCAGCCGTCGCGATCATCTCCAGCTGCGCGTGGGCGATCGTGCTGGCGCTGAGCGGCACCTTCGAGCAGTTGCTGACATACGTGGTGTTCATCGGCTGGATCTTCTATGCGCTCGGTGCAGCCGCCGTGATCGCGCTGCGCATCAAGCGCCCTCTGGCCGCCCGTCCCTTCAGGGTGCCGTTGTATCCGTTCACGCCGCTGCTGTTCGTCGTCGCAGGGTCGGCCATCGTGATCAACACGGTAGTGGCGCAGCCGCGGGACGCAGCGATCGGCATCGCCGTCGTGCTGGCCGGCGCACCGGCGTACCTGATCTGGCGCCGACGGCTTCGTGCGGCCTCGAACAGGTGAATCACGATGAGAAACCTGATGCGATACGCACTGGTGATCATGGGACCGGCAGGCGCAGGCAAGTCGTTGATCGGCGCGGCGCTCGCCGACGCGTTGCACCTGTCGTTCGTGGAGGGCGACGCATTCCACCCGCCGGGGAATGTGGCGCTGATGGCAGCTGGCACGCCGCTGGATGACGAGCACCGACATGGCTGGCTGCTGGCCCTTGCGGACCAGCTTCGCGTGGCGCGCGCTCACGGCCGTGGCGTGGTGATGAGCTGCTCCGCGCTCAAGCGTCGCTATCGTGACCTGCTGCGATCCGCCGACGACACGGCTTGCTTCATCTTCCTCGAGGCGAACGCCGACCTGCTCCTCGAGCGGCTGCAGGTGCGGACCGGGCATTACATGCCCGCCACGCTGCTCGGCAGCCAGCTTGCCGCACTCGAGCCGCCGCAGCACGACGAGTGCGCGCTGACCATCGACGCGGGTCAGGAGCCGGCTGCGATACTCGCAATCATCCTTGAACGACTGCCTGCACTGCAGCGTGGGACGGCATGACACCGTCGGTCGTTGCCCCGCCCGATACGCTGCTGCTGCTGTTCTACGCGTTGCTCGCCGTCGTGGCGCTGGTCGTGCTGATCGCGAAGTACAAGCTGCATCCGTTCATCGTGCTGGTCACCGTTTCGCTCGCGATGGGCGTGGCCGCAGGGATGCCGTTGCCGACCGTGGTGAAGGCATTTCAGGATGGCGTCGGCAGTTCGCTCGGTTTCATCGCGATCGTCGTCGGACTCGGCACCATGCTTGGCAAGATGATGGCGGAGTCGGGCGGCGCGGCGCGCATCGCACGGACCTTGATCGGCGTCTTCGGCGAAGCGCGCGTGCACTGGGCGATCATGTTCGTCGCCTTCATCGTGGGCATACCAGTGTTCTTCCAGGTCGGGTTCGTGCTGCTGATTCCGCTGGTATTCACGATTGCGCGGCAGACCGGCACATCGCTGATCAAGATCGGCATTCCGCTCGTTGCCGGGCTGTCGGTGGTGCATGGCATGGTGCCACCGCATCCTGCTGCGATGCTCGCCGTGACGGCATTCAAGGCAGACGTTGGTCTCACCATCGTGTACGCCTTGCTTGTGGGGCTGCCGACGGCGGCGCTGGCCGGCCCGGTGTTCGCCAGCTGGGTCGCACCGCGGATTCACCTGCCCGCACACAACCCGCTCGCCAATCAGTTCGTGAGTGATGACACGCGCGTGATGCCCGGCTTCGCGATCACCGTCTTCACGGTACTGCTGCCAGTGCTGCTCATGCTCTGCGCAAGCACGGCCGAGATTGCGCTCGACGCGGCCAATCCGATGCGGCATGCACTGGCGTTCATCGGTAACCCGATCGTCTCGCTGCTGGTAGCGTTGCTGTTTTCGTTCTGGTCGCTCGGACGCGATCAGCAGTTCAACAGGGAGCAGCTGCTCAAGTTCATGAACGACTGCCTCTCGCCCACGGCGACGATCCTGCTCGTGATCGGTGCGGGCGGCGGATTCAACCGGGTGCTGATCGAGAGCGGCGTCGGACGTGCCATCGCCGATGTGGCGCTGCATGCGAATGCCTCGCCGTTGCTGATGGCATGGCTCATCGCGGCACTGATCCGCGTGGCCACCGGCTCAGCTACCGTCGCCATGACGACAGCTGCGGGCATCGTCGCGCCGATCGCGCTGCTGCGCCCCGGCACACCGCCGGAATTGCTCGTGCTGGCCACCGGCGCCGGCTCGCTCGTGCTGTCGCACGTCAACGATGCAGGGTTCTGGCTGATCAAGGAATTCTTCAACATGACGGTGCCGCAGACGCTTCGGACATGGACAGTCGCGGAGACCATCGTCGGCGTCGCGGGACTGGCATTCACGCTGCTGCTTGCCGCGTTGCTGTAGGCTGTGTATCGGACCCTGCTCGTTGCCGCTGCCTTTTCCCGAGAACTCCATGCGTCACCACGCCACGCTGTTTCGCGCGCTGCTCGTTGCCGGACTCTGGGGGTGCACCACGCAGAGCACTCCGCCGGTGACCCCGTCCAGCGGCGCGTCGCGTCTGCCCGTCGACAATTGGCTGGACGTCACCGCCACACTTGCCGAAGGGCGCACACCTGTCTACGACGGTGATGCACCGATGGTGTTCACATTCCTCAAGGACATGCGGAAGGGCGACGCGCTCACGCTCTCCACGTACGCCCTTGGCGCGCACAGCGGCACGCACATCGATGCGCCGATGCATTTCGTGAAGGATGGCGCCTCGATCGACAAGGTGGACGTCGCGGCCTTCATCGGTTCCGCACGCGTCATCGAGATCGCCGACAGCGTGCAACAGATCAACGCCGCCGAGTTGAACCGGCATGACTGGAAGGGCGCCGAGCGCATCCTCTTCAGCACGCGTAGCACCGTACGCGGATGGATGGACTCCTCCACCTTCCATCGTGACTTTGCGTACATCACCGAGGACGCGGCGCAGCTCCTCGCCACGGCCGGCGTGAAGCTCGTCGGCGTGGATTACATCTCGGCGGAGCAGTTCGCCGCGCCGGCACCGCGCGCGCACCAGATCCTGCTCGGTAAGGGTATCCCGATTGTCGAGGGGCTGGATCTGCACCGGACGTCTGCCGGTGACTACGACCTGATCGTGCTTCCCCTGAAGGTCGCGGGCCACGAGGGTGCGCCGGCGCGCGCAATCATGCGCCCGGTCAACACGGGTATCTCCGTCACATTCTGACGAAGTGTTCCGTGCACGTGTTGCCATGCCGCATGTCTCACGCAACGAAACCGCCCATTGCGCGAGGAATAACGCGGTGCGGCGGTCTCGTACATCATGCGGCGTGGTCAGGTGACTAGACGGCGAGTAATTCCTCGACCGCCTCGCGCGCCGACTTCGACTTCTGTCCGCGCAGGCGGGCCCCCGGCGCGAGCCCGATCATGTCGGCGACAATCTTGCCCGAGCCCATGACACCCGGCAGCCCCGCGCCGGGATGCGTGCCGGCTCCCGCGAAATAAAGGTTGGGGATGTCTTCGCTCATGTTGTGCGGACGCAAGTATGCCGACTGAAACAGCGTCGGCTCCACGCCGAAGGCGCTGCCAAGGTGACTGTTCAGCGTGTCACGGAAGTAGCGCGGATCCACATGATGCTCGGACACGATGCGCGACTTCAGGCCAGGCAGGTACCGCTCGTCGAGGTAATCCATGATGCGATCGGTGTACTTCTGGTGCGCCGCCGCCCAGTCTGTGTCACCGCCGAGATGCGGCACCGGCGACAGCACGTACCAGGCGTCGTCTCCCTCTGGTGCCAGCGATGGATCCGTGACCGTGGGACGGTGCAGGTACAGCGAAAAGTCATCCGACAGGTGCTTGCGGTCGAAAATATTGCCCAGCAGACCCTGGTAGCGCGGGCCCATCAGGATCTCGTGATGGGCGATGTCCGGCCACATGTCGCGCGTGCCACGCGTGCCGAAGTAGCTCACGAACAGGCCCATGGAGTAATCGAGCTTCTTCAGTCGCGTATCGGTGTTCTTCGGGCGGAACTCCGGCTTCACCAGCTTCATGTAGCTGTTCGCGACATCGCCGTTGCAGACGACGGCATCGGCTGTGATACGATCGCCGTTCACCAGCACCACGCCCGTTGCGCGGCGCGTCGTGGGATCGACGGCCACTTCGGCAACCTCGGCGTTCAGCCGCACGGTCCCGCCAATGTTCGTGAATGCACTCAAGAGTCCCCGCACCAGTGCACCCGTGCCGCCCATCACGAAGTGCACGCCCCACTTCTGCTCCAGCGTGTGCACCAGCGTGTACAGGCAGCTGGCCTGGAACGGGTTGCCGCCGATCAGCAGCGGATGAAAACTGAACACCTGCTGCAGCCGCGGATCCTTGATGTACTTGAAGACGAATGCAGTGACGGATCGCTGCGCCTGCAGCATC
>ENA-OFDP01000880-OFDP01000880.1-metagenomes-genome-assembly--contig:-NODE-880-length-12638-cov-2.869109_pt1 | contig 12638 bp, 8 predicted proteins | sample MGYA00153389_OFDP01 | MGnify analysis MGYA00153389 | reverse complement strand
CCACATCCAAGAACACCACGGGCACGGCAACCAGTCCGAGCTGGTTCCACGTGATCATCTCGAACGTCTCGTCGAGTGTGCCGAACCCGCCGGGGAGCACGATCACGCCGTCGGACAACTCGGCCATGCGCGCCTTGCGCGCGTGCATGCTGGAGGTGACCTCCAGTTCGGTCAAGCCGAGGTGGGCGACCTCGGCCGCCACCAACTGCTCGGTCATCACGCCGGTCACCCGCCCGCCATTGGCCAGCGCCGCGTCGGCGACCACACCCATCAGTCCGACATGGCCGCCGCCGTACACGAGCCGGTGACCGTCGGCAGCGATCGCCACGCCCAGCCCACGGGCCGCTTCGACGAACCGGGGGGCGTTGCCCGAACTCGATCCGCAGAACACACAGATGGTCGCCACCGCCCCATCATGGCCCGAACCGTCACACCGTGCCGGGCCAGATGTGACACTTCGCGCCCGCCACGGCTGAGTCGACGCTGGAATGGCTGCTCCGATTACCGACCAGTAACGTCTCAGCCATGACTGAGATCGCCGCCCCCGACATGCCTGCCGCTGCTGACGCCATCGATCTCGCCGACCGCATCGTCGGCAAGGCTGTGCGCCAGCTCGCCGCATCGGGTGGCCCCGACGTGCATCAGGTGCTCGCCTACGACGTCGCCCACGCCGCCTCAGCTGTCGCCACCGCACGCTCGCTGCTCGACTACGGCGCCAAGGGCGATGTCGAAGCCAAGATCACCTGCGCATTCGCTGCCGACATGCTTCATGATCTCGCCGGCAAGATCCTCGGCCGTGAGACCGAATGGGGCGTCGAACGCGACGCACTGGCCAACGTCCACGCGTTCATGGTGCAGTTCCGGGCTCCGGAGTTCCTGGCATCGCTCGCCGACACCGCTGGACCGAGTCATCTCGACGACGACATGGAGATGGTGGCCGACACGTTCCGTGCGTTCGCCGCCAACGTCATCGCCCCACACGCCGAGCACGTCCATCGCACCAACGGCGACGTGCCCGAAGAGATCATCACGGGCCTGGCCGAGCTCGGAGCGTTCGGCCTCAGCGTGCCGGTCGAGTACGGCGGCTTCAGCGAGGGCGGCGACGCCGAGTACATCGCGATGGTGGTCGCCACCGAGGAACTGTCCCGCGCCAGCCTGGGCATCGGCGGTTCGCTGATCACACGGCCCGAGATCCTCACCCGAGCGCTCGTGAAGGGTGGCACCGAGGAGCAGAAGCAGGAGTGGCTGCCGAAGCTCGCGACCGCCGAGGTGATGCCCGCCGTTGCGGTCACCGAGCCCGACTACGGCAGCGACGTCGCGGGCATCAAGGTCACCGCCACCCCGGCGCCCGGGCCCGACGGCGAAGACGGCTGGGTGATCAACGGCGTGAAGACGTGGTGCACGTTCGGTGCGCGCGCCGACGCGCTCACGCTGCTCGCCCGCACCGACCCCGACCGCTCCAAGACCCATCGGGGCCTCAGCCTGTTCATCGTGCCCAAGCCGCGCGGCGACAGCCACGGCTTCGAACTCGCGCAGGACCCCGTCGACGTCGACGGCTCGTCGCGTATCGGCAAGATGGAAGGCCGCCCCATCGACACGATCGGCTACCGCGGCATGCACTCCTACGAGATCGCGCTGGAGAACTGGTGGGTGCCCGCCGCCAACCAGGTCGGCATGGAAGAGGGCCTCGGCAAGGGCTTCTACTACCAGATGGCCGGCTTCGAGAACGGCCGTCTCCAGACCGCCGCTCGTGCCGTCGGCGTGATGCAGGCCGCCTACGACGCCGCGCTGAACTACGCCGAGAACCGCACGGTGTTCGGCGAGTCGATCATCGACTACCAGCTCACCCGCGCCAAGCTCGGTCGCATGGCCGTGCTCACCCAGGCCGGCCGCCAGTTCTCCTACGCCGTGGCCACGCTGATGGCCAAGGGCGAAGGCGCGATGGAAGCCTCGATGGTGAAGGCGTACGTGTGCAAGGCCGCCGAATGGGTGAGCCGAGAAGCGATGCAGATCCACGGCGGCATGGGCTACGCCGAAGAGTTCCCGGTGAGCCGCCTGTTCGTCGACGCCCGCGTACTGTCGATCTTCGAAGGCGCCGACGAAACCCTCTGCCTCAAGGTGATCGCGCGTCAGCTCATCTCCGCCAGCACCTGAGGTTCGACGCGCGTTCGTGTTGCATTCCCGGTGGGACGAGTCACCCGAAAACGCGGACAAATCGGGGACGGACGAGCGCCACCTGTGGTCACAACATTGCGTCACCCAGTGGGCGGTCGTACGGTTGGAGGGTTCCACTCGACAACCCAGGAGATCCTCATGTTCATCAAATTCTTTCGGAGTGTCGGTCTCACGACCGATGTCATGTACCTGCTCGGATTCCTATCGATCGCCGCCAGCATCGCCACCTGGGCCAGGGCCAAGTCGACGGGCGACGCCGCTCACGCCGAGCGCTTCGGCATTTTCGTCGGCCTCTGGGCACCCACCTTCATGGCGCTCGGCAACGCGATCGCCAGCTCCAAGATCGACGACAAGGTCTGAAACAGCCACTGAGCTGACGGCCACGACGGCAGCCGATTTCGGCGTCAGCTGAAACCGGCTGCTGCGAGGTCGGTGACGTTGCGGACGCGCACGAAGTCGGCGTCCTCGTGGTCGTCGTAAGGGTCGAGCAGGATCGGAAGCAGTCCCGCTGCTGTTGCTGCACCGATGTCCATGGTGACCGAGTCCCCCACGTAGGCGATGCGGGAACGCTCGAACTCGGCGAAGTGCGCGAGTGCGAAGTCGAAGATCCGCGGATCCGGCTTAGCGACTCCGACCACCTGACTGTCGATGATGCAGCGCATCTCGACCTGGGCGCCAGGGCCGACCTGGCAGATCTCGCGATTCAGCATCGCCTCGATCTGGCCGCTCGCGTTCGATACCACGCCCATCGGAACGCCGGCCTCGGCGAGTTCTTCGAGGGCCGAACGAGTCTCGGGGATCATCCAGCGCCACAACCACGGAGTACGGGTGTGTCCGAGCACGAACGCTGCTTCGTCGATGTCATCGGCGCGGACCCCCACGGCAGCAACGTAGGCGTCGTCGTACGTGCGCCACGAAACCTCGGGCTCGGAGCGATCCGACTTCGCCTTCATGCCGGCGTAGTGAGCACGTCGATGCACGTCGACCGACGTCGATCCGCCATAGCGCACGAGCAGCGGGGCGATCACGGTCGGGTCGGGCAGCACCAACACCCCGCCCGCGTCGAACAAGATGGCATCGAATCGCTTCGTCACGGAGCGCCCGTTCAGACGAGCTTGTCGTGGAGGAACGCAGTGACCTTCGGCCAGATCTCGTCGTACTTGGCCTGATCCTGGGTGCCGAGTGCGTTGTGCGGCGCCATGAACGCGTGACCGGTGCCGAGGTGCACGGTGATGTCGACATCCTTGCCGAGCGCCACCAACTCCTCCTGCAGATGCATTGCAGCCGACGGCCCGAAGAAGTCGTCGTGCTCGGCCATGTGACCTTGGATCGAGGCCTCGATCTTGGAGTAGTCGGGCTGGTCATCACCCTGCGGGAAGCCGTAGAACGGCACCGCTGCCTTCACCTTGTCGGGACGGAGCGCGGCGAGGACGAACGTGAGCATCCCACCCATGCAGAACCCGACCACGCCGATGCCGTTGTCGTTGGTGGCATCGTGGTCGGCGAGGAAATCGACGGCGCCGCTCATGTCGCGAGCGGCCCGATCGGCCGGCATCGAACTCATCAGTTCACCGGCCCTGTCCATCTCGGTGTGGCCGGCGAGTTCGCCATGGAAGAGATCGGGAGCGAGCGCCACGAAGCCGGCGACGGCGAGGCGATCGGCCATCTCCTTGATGCCCGAATCGAGGCCCCACCATTCCTGGATCACGATCACACCGGGGCCGGTGCCCCCCTCGGGGAGCGCCAGGTACCCGGAAGCGCTGTTGCCGTTGCTCGGAAATTCGACGATGTCTGCCATGTGCCGAACCCTAGATGACCGCTTCAGCCGTCGTCACGAGGGCCAACTGGTTACCGTTGCGCCATGCGAGGCAGCGGACCCCTTCCCTTCACGGGGCGGACCCGCGAAGCTGCCCTCCTTCGGGCCAGGGCAGCCAGTATCGAAGCGGGTCGTCACACCGTGCAGCTCGTCAGGGGGCCGGCCGGCATCGGCAAGACTCGACTCCTCCGCGAAGCTCTCGACCCCGGCGAGGCCACGACGGTCTGGGTGCGGTGTTGGGACGACAGCTCACCGTTGTGGCCGTGGCGTCAGGTGCTCCACCAGCTCGGCTGCGACATCGACGACCGCCTTGTGCCCGATACGGCGCCGGACCGGCTCGCAACGTTCAGCGCCCTGCTCGACGAGCTCCACCGCCATGGACCGATCGTGATCGTGATCGACGACATCCATCTCAGCGACCACTCCACGCTGCTCTTCACGAGGTTCCTCGCCCGCGCTGAACCTCGCCCGAACGCTCTGGTGGTCGTCACTGCCCGGCTCGGTGACGAACTCGACGAGGCCCGCCGAACGCAACTCGACGAGCTCGCTCGCGACGCCGACGAGTTCACGCTCGGTCACCTCGGCCACGACGACGTCGTGACGCTCCTGCAAGCGGGTGGAGTCGATCACCGCGACCGCTCGCTCGTCGACGCGCTGGTTCGTCTCACACGTGGCCTCCCACTGGCGATCGAACGAACCGTTCTCGCACTCGATGACTCCGGGGACCACCTACCTGACCTCCGAGCAAGCGTCGAGCACGCGGCTCGGCCGTTGTCGAGCGGCCATCGGGAGCTGCTGGCGGCAGCCGCCACATACGGCCCGACCACCGCCATCAACGAGCTCCGATCGGTGGCCGACTGCACCGAACACGAGGCAGGCGAGGCGATCAGCGCTGCGCAACACGTCGGTCTCGTCGCATCCGGAACCGACATCACGTTCTCCCACGAGTTGATTCGCGACATCGTTGCCGGATGGCTTGCACCGGCCGACCGGATTCGCGTGCATCGAAATGCCGTCACCTCGCTCCGCAGCGGTCCGCCACACCAACTGCCGAACGCTGCAGCCCATGCAAGCGCGCTGGCGGGCGTCGATCCGGCGTTCACATCCGATGCCATCGAGCTCACTGTCGATGCAGCCCGGTTCTTCGAGAGTGTCGGCTCGCTCGAGGCAGCCGTGGATGCCTACGACGAGGCGGAGCGGCTCAACGAGCTGTCAGGTGGTGTCCTCCCGATCGATCTGCAGCTCGCTCACGCCGATGCTGCACTCGGAGCGGGACGCCTGACTCGGGCCCGAGCGCTGTACCGGCGTGTCGCGACGTCTGCAGAACTGGCGGGCGACGCAGTCGTGCTCGCTGATGCCGCTGCTGGCCTCGGTGGCATCTGGCTCGGCGAACACCGATTGGACGACGTCGCCGCGAGCGTTCGGGCGCTCCAGGAACGAGCGCTTGCGACGGTGGCACCCATCGACGCCAACAGGGCCCTTCGCCTCAAGGTTCGCATCGCTGGTGAGGCCTCCTACCGCACTCGCGACGTTGACGAACTCGAACAGCTCCTCGACGAAGTGCGTGAGTCGGGCACGGCCCGGATGCGCGCCGAGGCACTGTCGATCATGATCCATGCCAAGCTCGGGCCACAGTTCGCCCGACATCGCTTGGAGTTGGTCGACGAGATGGCCACCGCTGCTGCCGAGGCGGGCGATGCCGTGCTGGCGCTCCTCGCGCAATGCTGGAAAGCCGCCTCGCTCGCCATGATCGCTGACGACCGGGCCCATCGCGCCCGGCGCACGCTGGAGCTGCGCTGTCTCACCATCCAGTGCGCCAGCATTCAGTTCATCGTCGAGGCAATGGCGGTCGGTCGGCTCATCAACGCGGGCCTCTTCGACGAGGCAGAGGAGGCCGCCGCCCGGTGCTTCGAGTTCGGCCAGTCGGTCGGAGACGCCGACGCGTGGACCTACTATGCCGGACACCTTGCGCACATACGATTCGCCCAGGGCCGCCACGCCGAACTCGCCGAGTTCGCCACCGATGCCGCGCAGTCTCCCGTCACGCTCCCGAGCGAGCGAGCGTTGGCGGCGACTGCAGCGATGTTCGCGCTCCATGCCGGCGAGCGTGGGCCGGCAGACCGACTCATCGCGCTCCACCGGTCGTCACCGGACATGAGCTCCTACCAGCCGTCGACCTGGCTGCTCACCATGCACGTGTTGGCACAGATGGCATTCCAGCTGGACGACCCGGGGCTTGGTCGTGACATTGCGTCGCAACTGGAGCCATTCCGCGGGCTTCCGCTCTCGGTGTCGATGGCCATCTCCGATCTCGGCTTCTCCGACTGGTCATACGGCATGGCCTTGGCGGCCACCGGCGATCTGGTCGAGGGCGAGGCTGCACTGGAGACGGCGATTGCGCTGGCCCGCGCACGAGGCGACCGGCCGAACGCGGCGATCGTCACCGCCGATCGCGCGGTGCTGATGCACCGGCTCGGGAACACCGTCGAAGCACAGGCGACGCTGAGTGGCGCAATCGCCGACGCTGAAGAATTCGCCATGACCGGATGGGTCGCCACATGGTCGGCCTGGCGTGACGAGTGGGGCACCAGTTCGACCCCCTCGCCGACGCAAGTCGTCTTCCAGCGAATCGACCCGGTTCATTGGCAGTGCACCTTCGATGGGAACACCTCGGTGTACGACGACACGGTCGGCCTGCGCTACCTCGCCACGCTGTGCGCCGCGCCGGGAATCGACATCTCCGCCTCGCGCCTCGCCTACCAGATCGAGCAGCGGGAAGCCGGCCAGGACGTGCTCGACCGGGTCGCCATCGATTCGCTGCGTACCCGGATTGCAGACTTACGACGCGACCTCGACGACGCGATTGGTGATCGCGAGAACGCCGAGAATGAACTCGAGGCGGTCACCGCACAGTTACTCCACGCGCTGGGGCTCAGCGACAGCCGACGGTTCACCGACGCCAGCGAGCGCGCCCGCACATCGGTGCGCAAAGCGATCGCACGATCGATCGCGAAGATCTCCATCGTCGACGCCACCCTGGCTGCGCACCTCGGACAACACGTCCACACCGGCTACGTCTGTCGGTACGACGACCGATGACATCCGTCTCGGTTCGCGATGTGTTGCAGCGCAGCGCCCTGCTCGAGGGAGCTCGCAACGACACGCTGCAGCTCTCCCAGTCGGAGCTCGGCCAGTTGTTGGGTGGCGCGCGACAGAGCATCAACCAGCTGTGGTCGACGATGGAGCGTGACGGGCTGATCACGGTGAACGGCCGCACGATCGAAGTCGTCGACCCGGCGGGGCTTCGACGTCGAGCGGATTCATGATGACCAGCGCGCCCGAACGCAACGGGGTCCACCTCGGGGCGTATGTCGACGGATTGACGGCGACGCTCGCTTCGTCGTTGCGAAACAATCGCAGCATCGATGCCGCATTGCTGTTCGTCGATGTCTCGGGATACACCGCCCTCACCGAACGGCTGTCCACGTTGGGCCGTGTTGGCTCCGAGACGCTCACCGACATCGTGAACAGATGTTTCGAGCGTCTGATCGATGACGTGATCGCCGGTGACGGACACGTGCTGCGCTTCGGCGGCGACGCACTGTTCGTTGCATTCACCGGTCCCGGCCGTCTGGAGCGTGCGGCGGACACAGCGCTGGCGATGCAGCACACCATCGGTGACATGCCGGCGATCCAAGCGCCTGGCCGCCGGGTCCGACTGTCGCAGTCGATCGGCCTCCACCGGGGCGACCTCCTGCTGCATCGTTGGTCTGGTTCGTGGACCGAGGTCGTACCCTTCGGCCCTGCGGTGACCGAAGTGTTGCGCTGCGAGACAGCAGCTCAGAGCGGTCAGATCGCCATCAGTGACGCCGTCGTCGCCGAACTCGCGGCAACACGTGTACGCCGTCGGGCCGAGGGGGTTGCACTGCTACGCGGCTCGACTCGTGCGACTCCCGAGCAGGCGCGGCACGCCGCACCCGACGATGCTGCCTGGTTGTTGCGGTGCTCGGCCGGACCGCTCGTGTTGCCGCCAGCGATCCGCCAGGCCGTGCAGGCCGGCGTGGAACCCGCCCATCGGCCGGCGGCAATCGGTTTCGTTGCAGTCTCCGGCCTCGACCGCTCGACGGAAGAGTCTGCTGACATCGCTCGGGCGATCGACGCGTTGTTCGAAGCCGTCGATGCAGCATCACCAGCACTCGACGTGACCTTGATCAGTACCGATGTGGCTCCCGACGGAATCAAGCTGATCATCGCAGCCGGCGTGCCCGCCACGGTCGGCGACGACGGCGAGCGACTCGTGGTCGCCCTCGAACGGATCGTCGCCGCATCCACCACCACCACCACCACCGCCACCGCCGGTCGACTCGAGGTTCGCGCCGGCGCCAACATCGGCGTGATCTTCGCCGCCGACGTCGGGCATCCGCAGCGGCGGACCTACACGGTGATGGGCGACGCGGTGAACCTGGCAGCCCGACTCGCCTACCGGGCGGACCCGGGCGAAGTACTCGCGAGCGCTGCGCTCGCGGAGACATTGTCGAGCCGTTTCCGCGTTGGCTGGGTACCGGCGTTCACCGTCAAGGGCAAGCGAGCAGCGCAGATGGCAGCCGTCGTGGCGTCGACGGGCACCGACCCGATCGACACGGTCGAGCAGGTCCGACCCGAGGCCACGCTGCTGGCGTTCCGAGGTCGGCGGGCCGAGCTGCGTTGGATCCGCACATCGATCGACACCGCACCTGTGGTGGAGGTATTCGGGCCTGCTGGTTTCGGGTCGTCGCGGATCGTCAACGAAATTCTTCGCGGGTCCGGCGGATCCCGACGAGTCACCTCCCTGACTGCCAGCGTCATCGACCGTTCCAGTCCTCTGCTCGCCGCCCGACGACTCGTCGAGGCACTTGGTGGCGTTGGCGCGTGGGCGACCATCTCGGCGGGAGCATTCGGGCGGCACACGGAGCACACCGCAGCGGCGACCGCGATCGTCCGTGCCGGCGCCGGCGCCGGAGTCGAGGCAACGGCCAGCATCGCCAACGACATCGCCCAGTTGTGGCCACGCGACGTCACGGTGGTGATCGACGGCCACCATCACCTCGATGAAGCGTCATGGAGTGTGATCAGGGCACTGGCGACAACCCTGCAGTCCACGCCACTGGGTCGTCGACTCGTGATGACAGGCCGCGCGCCGAGCGTCGGCACCAATGCACTGCAGCTGCAGTTGGGCCCGCTTGCGTCGAACGATGTGAGACAGGTGGTCATCGACGCGTCGGATCGTCCGCTCTCCGACGCTGATCTCGATGCGATCGTCGACGCAGCGGCCGGATCACCTTTGTTCGCCCAGGGTTTGGCACGGCTCGGACCGCGATCCGATCTTCCGCCCACGTTGGAGGCGTTGGTTGCCAGCCGAATCGACCAGCTGCCCATTGCTGTGGCACGGGTGATACGGACGGTGGCAGTGATCGGACCCTCGTGCGCAGTGGTCGAAGCAGCAGCCATCGCCGACGCCACACAGCAGCAGATCCGCTCGGCCGCCCATGAGTCCGATGGACTGTTGGTGCTCGATGGCACCACTCTGCGTTTCTCCGACGAAGCCACGCGAATCGTCGCAGCAGCCGGACTCGCCGTCGCCCGCCGCCGCGCCGTGCACGAGCGGGCGGCTCGACGGCTGGAGCAGACCGATGCGCCCTCCCCTGCGGTCGTGGCCGACCATTGGTATTCGGCGGGTGACGATGCCGGCACGTTGCGATGGGCACAGCTGGCCGGCGACCTGGCGATCGGTGCCGGCGCCAGCGCCGAAGCGTCGCGCCAGTTCGAGCGGGCGCTCTTGGCGGCCAAACGGCTGCAGCGTCCCGACGCCGAGATCGTCGACGTCGCCGAACGTCTTGCGGCCATCGCCCACGCAGCCCGGCTGGCCGATCTCGAGGCCTGGGCCCTGAAGCTGGCCGTTGTGGCGGCCGCATCACCGGGCGCCGCAGCGAGGTTGATGGTGCGTCAAGCGACATGTGCGCGCACATCGGGCCGACTCCGAGCCGCGTCGACCCACCTCGGACGGGCGAGGCGCGCAGCACCGCCCGACGATCTGATCGTCCAGTGCGAACTCCTCATCGAGCAGGCGTGGATTGCGATCTGGTCCGACCGCTGGGATCGAGCACTCGAGCTGGCGACGATCGCCAGTCGGGTCGCGACCGCAGCCGAAGAGCCGGCCCTGCAATTCCATGCCTGGTCGCTCATCCAACAGTCGCGTGGCGCCAAAGGCCTTCCCGATGCCGACACCGCAGGTCAGGAGGCATTGCGGGCAGCACACGCAAGCGGCGACGAACGTCTGGTCGGGCTTGCCGAAGGGAACCTTGCGCTCGTCGCCGACAACCGCGGGCACTGGAAGCAGGCGGTGAGCGGCTACTCCCGAGCAGGACGAGCCTTTCGCCGGTGCGGCGACGTCGTCAACGTGGCAATCAGCGAGCTGAACCAGGCGACGATTCTGGTCGAACTCGGTGACGTGGACACCGCCTACGTGCTGGCGGTCGACGCAGCTCGGGTGTTTGCCGCAGCGGGTGACACCGAGAGAGCCGCCATTGCCACCGGCTTGAGTCTCCGAGCGATGGTGCGTGCAGGCCTCGGCGACGGCACCCAGATAGCCGGCATCGAGACCTGCGTTGCGGTGCTTGCTGGGGGCAATGACGAGGTCACCGCCTTTCTAGAGGTCGGCTTGATCGAGTCGCTGCTCCTCACCGGCAACATCGCCGCTGCAACCCAACGTGCGTTGGGTCTGATCGACGTGGTCGATGGATTCGACGACGACCACCTGCTACCCACCACGGTCCGGCGGCTACTGGCCATCGGGGCCGAAGCTGCCGGTGACCGCTCTGCCCATGAACGATGGCTGAACGACGCCCGGGCTCGGGCCGACCTGCATCGGAACAGGCAGCTATCGCAGCGATGGATGCCCGGCGTGCCGCTGACAATCGGGCACCGGACAGACAACGTCGTGCCGACGCGTCAGCACGACTCGATGAACTACTCGGCGTGCTGTCTCGACCGTGGGTTCAGTACGGTCGAGACAAGGTCGAGCCGAGATCAGCGAAATGAACGTCCGCCAGGGCCGACGCCGACGACCCGAACATCACAGCCGATGGTGGACGCATAGCAGAACACAGCAGGCCGTGTGGTTTGCGAGGCCCGGTCGGTCACGGTGTCGAAGGTGAAACCGCTGCCGGACGTCGGATCAACCCAGACGGTCGTGGAACTCTTGACGATCCCGGTGGCGAACTGGCATCGGGCTTCGACGTCCGCGATCACGCTGGTCGAGCTGTAGCCCCATGCGACCTGCTCAGTGCCCGCCGTCTGCTCCGCAAGATCGCCGTACACGCTGAGGTGCTGCGGATCGGCGATCCGACGGGTCGCCTGGTACGAACGCTCGAACGTGACGCCGGTCACTGCATTCGAATCGGTGCGGATCACCCTGTCGACCGGGAGCGCTTCGTACGGGGCGCCGGTCGGGGTGAAGGCCCCACCGTTGTTGAAGCCCCACAGCACCGTGGGTGCAAGTGGGACACCGCCATTGGAGCATGCGCTGACGACGCCGTTGGTCGAGAACTGGAGCGACGACTGCGCGAGAAGCCCATCAGCGCTCACACCCGGGTTCACCGGCAGCGCAGAGATCGTCGGAAGGAGGCTGCCGACGATCTGTGGCGTCGCCGAGCGTACGCCGACGCCGGTCGGGCACGCTGGCGTCGACCGACTACTCGTGGCCGATGCCTGCGCATCGCTCACACCGAGGTTGCTCGCCGGTGTCACGGCCCAGGTGGCGGTCGATCGTCTGGGAACTGTGATCGCGAACGCGCGCTCGACCCGGCCGGGCTGGAACTGGGTGGTCTGGCCCCGATTGGCGCCCACGACACCGTCGACGGCGACGGTATTGCTCGGCCCGACGAGTGCGCCTCTGCGATCGGCCGAGGCGTTGCTGTAGCCGAACCACACGGTCGTACCGGTCCGCTTGGCCACCTTGCACGACGCGAAAACGGTGACGCTCGACGGCGGGGCAATGACGGAGCCGGCAGCCACAACCGAGCCACCGCCGCCGAGTACGTCGCTGCCGGCCTGCGCTGAGACGGTGGAGGTGAACAGCATGAGCCCCGCAGCCGCAACCAGAGGGACTCGAAGAATTGAACGCATGGGAAACTCCTTGTTGGTGGGATTACCGGTCACCGTAAAGACATCAGAAAGGCGGCGCTGTCAGCTGACGGACACAGTGGGGGCGTGACATCGATGTGCCTTGCGGTGTCACACGAGTGGCTCGAGGTCGAACCCCGTTGGCTGACCGGTGTCGGACTTCATCGTCACGGGCTGGGTGGTGGGGTAAGACCGATCTTGTAGATCGTCATGTTGGCGAAGTAGTACTCAAGGCCGGTTGCGCTCGCGAAGCAGCGGAACTCGATCAGAGGGGTATTGGCTTGGGTCTCCTTGAGGAATGTGCCCGAGATGGCAAGATTTCCGTATGTCACGGCCCCCGGAACCGGAGCCGGGATCGTTTGAATTGAAGGTGTCGGCTGGACCTGACCTTCGACATACATTGCACACGTGACGGTGGTCAGTGCGCCCGGTGTGATGCTGCGCACTGTCAGATCGCCAGTGACGAGGTAGCGGCCCGGATTTATGG
>ENA-OFDP01000878-OFDP01000878.1-metagenomes-genome-assembly--contig:-NODE-878-length-12646-cov-12.993487_pt1 | contig 12646 bp, 11 predicted proteins | sample MGYA00153389_OFDP01 | MGnify analysis MGYA00153389 | reverse complement strand
TCGGTGAAATCAAGCTAACAATCGTTGGATCGATTTGAACGATTGCTCCGTAGCTTAGGCACCGAGAAACATCAGTGCGGCAGCATCGATGATCCCGACTACTACAAGCAATACAATTGGTGTCTGGATTACATCCAACAACTCAGCTTGTTGAGTATATTTGTCGTATGCTCTGTATAACGCCCACATGAAACCAGTAAAAAACAGTATTCGGAAAACAATAATCATATTGTCGATAATCGCAGTAGCACCAGTAGCTGCCGTACCAGTACTGGTCGCAGCCGTACCAGCAGCCGTACTCACCGCAGTCCCCGTGACCATTGCTTTGAGTGATGCAACTCCTGATTGAGTCAATATCATCGCGCTAGACGGGCTAGTCGCATAATTAAAGACAGTAATTCCAACTAATAAGCTAACAAACAGCATCCATCCGCCACTTTTGCCATGTTTGCGTAAGAAATCACTAGCAGTTCTACTAATTCTCGGATTGGTAGAGCAAAGAGTAAAACCACCTAAGCTGACACTAGCCAACATTAAAAATGCGGTAGTACTACTCGAAGGATGCAAGCACCAGTCAAAAATAATAATTGCACTAGCTGTAATCAGCCAGAATTCAGCCGAAAAAGAATGATAAAAGCGATCGAACGCGTTACGCGGTCTTTGCCGATCGGAGCGAGTACCCTGAAATGTTCTAGTCATGGTCATAATTTCAGTATTTTCAATTACGGTAGATAAGTGTAGAATCGCGTGGAATGCCGATCGATCTATCTCAACTATTTACTAATAGTAAATGCACTTAAATTAATTACTTAAATCAAATGGATATTGAGTAATTAATGTACGCTGTGTCCAGCGTGTACGCAATGTACTTGATGTACAAGAGTTAAAATATTTGAGTGATTTAATTGGAGATTGAGAATCGATTAAGTCCGACCTTTTGATTGACTTGATTGAAATTATAGTTGATTAAAAACGTAAGTCAACCCATGTCACATGGTTTTACAAAGTTAATAGTTCTCAATATTCGTGACGGTCTAAGCTAAATAGCTGAGAATATAATTAAACTGGGGTGAAATAAGTATTTAGGACTTACGCATTGACGGAATGATAAAATAGTGTATTGAGGAAAGATTATAGTTCAAGTATACGGGTGCAGGGCAATTAGAGAACTTAGTAAACCATCCACAGCTAAATGCGATCTGGAAAAATACATCCTGTTTTTATTGTCAGAACCCAAGCATGGAGGGTGTTGTAGACTAGCAGAGATATTAGAAGGAGTATCTCATGATAGTGTAAATCGGTTTTTGCTTAGAGAGAGGTACGAACCGAAAGATTTGTTCGATATCGCCAGGAGCAACATCAATGTCAAAGGAGGAATTCTGAGTGTTGATGACACCGTATTAGAAAAGCTATACAGCGTTCCAAAACATGCAGAGTTAATTGGGTATTTTTGGTCAGGAAAATATCATAAAACGATTAAAGGGATAAATTTAATCACACTATATTATAGCGATGCTGATGGAAATGCGGTTCCAGTCAACTACAGGCTTTACGATCGACAAGCAAAAAAGACCAAGAATGATTACTTCAGAGAAATGGTATTGGAGGTAATTAGCTGGGGGTTAGAACCTAGGCTAGTGACTGGAGATAGTTGGTACTCAGGAATAGAAAATTTAAAATTTCTAAGAAACCAGAAATTAGGTTTTTTGTTTGGGATTGAGAAAAATAGAACTGTCTCAACAGAGCCAAAGAAGTATCACCAGGTAAGCAGTCTGGATATTCCGGCTGAAGGGTTAATAACTCATCTCAGAGAATTTGGTCTAATAAAATTGTATAGGAAAGACTTCAAGAAAGAAGACTCTAGACATTATATTATCTATTTTCCCGATGAGAATGTTCTCAAGCAAGTTGAGCGCAGTGAATTTATCATCATTCATGATGCCCACTGGGGAATTGAATGTTTTCACAGAGCAATTAAACAAGTTTGTGGGATTTGCCGATTTATGGTCAGAGATACTCAGGCAATTAAGACGCATATATTTTGTTCACTTCAAGCATTTGTTCGATTAGAAAAAATGAGAGTGGAGAAAACTATTGCTAACTGGTATGAGATTCAACGAAATTTGTTTACTTCAGTTATTAAAGAATATATCATGAATCATCCTTCTACCGCCTGTGGTACCTAAAGCCCACAAAGCGATCGCTTTGTCAATGCGTAAGTCCTAGTATTGAATGCGTTCTATTACGCGAATATGCTGAATATGAGTAAAAATTGGATAATAAAAAGCAGTCGCTTTAGATAGATCTAAAGCGACTGCTTGTGAATATTCTCGTTAGCAAAGCCTCTCCTGTGGAGAATCGAATCTTGACTAATTCTCTGCTTCTAACGGCTTGCTGTTTGTTTGTAAACTTTTTGGAGGTATTATAAATGCTACAATATTTGGCTCTTTCGGATCGTTCTTACGTCTCCTTGTTTCTCTGGTCAGTGCAATCGTTTCACCCTCAGCGACACGATCTAGTACTTCTGCCAAGTTGTCTCTAAAATAGCGCATTCCAAAATGTTGCATGGTGTTCTTATCTACAATGTATACCGTGTATTTACAGGCACTCAAGAACAATGTCCGAAGCATGGGTTTTGTGTCAATCCTAGAAAATTAGCTGTATTTTTAGGAGTCATCGTTGGCGTAGGCTCTCTAAAAAAGAATCAAACTAATTGGCAAACTCGACCTCACTCGTTTTTTCCAAATTTAACGTGAATTTGCAATTTTGTAAAGGATATAAGCAGTTCAAAAAACCTAGTTATGGAATTGCTACAAAGCACAGCTTGTCACGATCGATCCCATTGATCGGCACTGGTGTATTCAGTTTGCGCGTTGAGGCTTTGCACTGCGCTGTTAGCCCACCTCTATTAATCACGACAATTTGCCTAGCCAGTTGTCCATCGGGACTGTTCAACCAGTTTGCAACTGCCACCCGCTCGTCCACTTTTTTCCAAGTCAATCCCGCTGCGATGACTGAGGTTAATGCCATCGTTGCGCCGATCGCATAAAAGAACCAGGGAATCTGTTGAATATGCGTCTGAATTGGCGGAGATTTAATCGTGTCAACCTTATTCGTAATTTCCATCAACGTTTGTTCGTTCTGAACAACCTGCTTAAACAAAGCATTGGTACCCTGAGATATGCTAATTTTAGCAACAATGTCATCTGTGTATCGGTCGAGTGTATTAGGATTGAATTGCTTGGCTAAAATCTCAAGTGCCCGGTCTAAGCTTTCCCCCGATTCTTTGAGTCCATCTCGAACCTCTAAGAACTTTGCATCATTCTGTTTGACATTCGTGCGAACTGTTTGTGCGATCCGTTCTACCAAGCTATCTCCATGCGAATCCAGGATTTCTCTGGTGTGATTTTCAAATCTACTTACAAGATTTGTTAACATCGTTGTAACTTGTAAGACTTCAGCTACCGGATCGGTGTCGGGTATCTGATGTCGATCGACCGTTCTCTGTGCCAGCTCCTGAATCCCCTTGGCTTCTTGTCTGAGTAAGTAGCCTAGAGAATCGCGATCTGGTGCCTGTTCTATCTGTGGTACTGCTTTAGATGCCTTAGATACTACAGACTCATGTTCGTAATCATCTAGATTATCTAATCGATTCGATCGGATGGAGTAGCGATCGTCAATTTCTGTTCCGCTCATTAATTTCAAGTCCTCAATAAAAAATAACTGGATTTATATGAATCCCCGTCAAATGATAACGAGGATGGAGTGATATGCTTGAATATTAGCAAGATTTAATAGTTTAAGTTCTTATAATAAGAATTAACAAGTAAAAATGAAAATAATTCCATTGCCTCTACCTTAGAAATGAATTCTCAAAACACACCGATATTGTCTCGTGCCGAGTTACTTGAATTCCCAATAGCTGGGAGTATATCAACGGATAAACCGATAATTAATTATCGAATTTATCTAAAATTGTCATCAATGATAATTACTAATCTAGACAAGAGTACGTCTTGCTTGGAATGTCTCGACCGAGATTTACTCTCAGCTTGCAATCCAGAACAAGATCGCTATCTAATTAATCGGGCAACATTGAATGACTTGCGAATGATGCAAGATGATGTAATCGCGGTTACTGACAGTAAAGCGATCTTCAGCTATGCGTTGCTGACTTTATTAACTCCTAGTATACTTGCGAATCTCGATCTATCGACTGCTAAAAAAAGAATCAATGAAGCTATTACTAGAGTCACTAGGTTAACTGATGCGATCGAGCTATTATTAATTAGCTTTGGAGATAATGGACTCAAATTAACGATCGAAGTCAAAACAGAATTTGGGGTAATTGACTTGTTTGTCAAAATGGCGGACAAGCGAAATTTTGCTTTAATGCTCAGAAGTAATGGTGCTAACTATATCATGTGGGAGGAAAATCGGAAACAGTTTTACATTCGGCATACAGGGAGAAGAGGATTGAAGCACTGGGGCACTACTACCCAGATCCTCGAAACTTTTAATAAACAGACAATTTGGTTGCAAAAAGCTAAATCACCGATTATCGGATCTACGGCTGCCGAACGTAAAAATCCCATTATTAGAGCGATCGTCTTAACTGGCGAAACCGAATTGGATAAATTACATCACGATCCGGAAGCCAGAGTGAATTTTGGACAGACTAAGGTAGTAAAGATCGATACTGGCTATACAATTTACTTGCTACAGTCCGCCGATCTAATTAAATTCTTACTACCCAAGATTACTTAATTAGAGTAATATTGACAAATACACATCAAAAAAGCCCCACGTTCTTACGCACCAGGGCTTGGCTGATAATATTTAAATCGGAATTGCTGGAGTCAAAGTCTAGATCTTTATTTCCACCTTCACCACTCCAACACATAGTTTTGACAGCTATGTTTTTATCATAACCAATTTTGGTTATGATGTCTACTCCTTGCACAGTGTGGCTTACATCCCACTCAAACGAGGATTCCAGGATAGAAGGTGAAGATGAAAATAAAGATTTAAATGAAGCTCGGTGATTCCACTAGGAAAACCCGAATGAACCCTCAGATCGACCTCTACAGTCAACTTGCTCGACTATTCCATCTTGGCTACCGTTTCATCAAAGCCAAGAATACCGATAAGCCTCAGTGGGAGACAATCGGTAAATACCAGCTCAAAAGTGGCGGATTTATAAAAGACTACGCCAGCACCTTATTCCTGCTCGGAGTGGGATTCGGAGCCAGCACCTTCTACACTATGCTGGATATCGATATCGGTAGCCCTTACCATCCAGCGAATAACTCCAAAGCTTTCCAAAAACTCCTGCATACTTTAGAGAAAAAAGGGCTAACCCATCCAGTCCTCATTCAAAGCTCCCATAGCGGCGGCATTCACATTTACTACTTCTTTCCGAAAAAACTTCATACATTCCGCGTTGCTAGTTTTATCCACGTCACTCTGATTAATGCGGGATTCAAGTTTAAACCAGGACACCTAGAGAGTTTCCCCAACCCCAAGCCATACACCACCAACGGCAAATTCAGCAATTACAAGCCCCATCGACTGCCCCTGCAACCAAACAGCGGTTCCTATGTAATCGATCGCTGGGGAAATATCGTCATGAATGCAGAAAGTCTGACTCACATCGGACAAGTTTCGATGTTTCTGAGGTTAGCTGAAGCATCCGCCGCCGCACACGGCGAAGATATCGCCAAAATTGAAACAGCTCTAGACTGGGCATATCAGCTCTACACCCACAAAATTGCCAAATATCAACATTTAGACCGTGACTACAGCGAAGCAGCCAGGGAATGGCTAGAAGACCTGTTGTTAACAATGGCAATTGGCTGGACGGGGAAAGGACAAACCAATCAAATGCTTCAGCTCCTCGTTACTTATGGCGTAGTGTTCAAAGATCTGGAAGTTAAACAAGAGCTATTCTACTGGGTGCATGAAACAGTTCTCAGCACTAGGGGTTATGTAGAACATTGCAATCACCACCGCGACATTGAATCCCGAATCTGGGACTGGGTAAACGCAACGATCGATAACGAATACTATGTAGGCTATTGCGGATTCCCCGCACGACGTGGCATTGGGATCGATAAATTAGTCAAGCATATCAAGAAAAAGGAGCGAAAAGCTAACGCACACAATCAAAAAACCGCAGAACAGACACAGCAACGATTAACAACGATCCTAGCGATGCTAGGACAGCTACCCCGACTTATCACCGACCGAATCAAAGCGATTCAAACAAAGTGGCAAGATCTGTATGATGAAAAAGTGTCAAGTGTGACATTGTATCACAAAAAATACAAGTCACTATGGAATGGAAGTCTAGCGAGTGTAGAAATAGCAGATTTAAGCGAAGATTTTACCCTAGAGCTAAAATCCCTAGAAACAAGTCGGGCTGCGCCATCAACTCAAAAAGTAAGTCAAGACGATCGACAAGAGCAATCGACTGATAATGCTGACCCTGCAACAGTATTTTACACTAAAACCTTATATGAAGTGTTTGACAGAAATGGAGGCTTGGGCACCGCAGGGGCACAGCCTATCACCCCCGAAGATTCTACTCCTGAAGGTTCTGCTACTCCTGAAGATTCTACTCCTGAAGATTCTACAAAGCAGTATATCGAACATCCTCAAACTCAAAGTCTAGAACGATCGATCCCACTTCAAGAGCAAAACACTCTTTCTACAGTTATTGAACTAGTTGGCAAAATTAGAGAATCAAACCTACAACTAGAAGACAATTTGTTACTTGAGATGTTACATCATCCTCAGTTCGATCGAATCGAATCATTACTGGAAATAGGATCGCAGTTACTCCGTGCCAATTCTTGGAATGAAGTTGAAAGCATCACCAAAGAATTATGTTCGATCGATAAGCAAGCTCTATGGCAATCTCTCACTTTTGCAGAGCGGTCTAAAATTAACGCGCTTAAAATGTTTCAAAAGTTACCTCCTGAACCAGAGATAATTCTTGAGCCGATTCCAAGTATTTGCGATCCTAGTGCGGTTGCTGTATCGACACCTACCCCAAATGTCGAAATTGGTACGCGGCTGCGGCGCAATCGAATTAAGGTTGCTGCAAATCGTTATGTTGAGGTAATTTTAAACTGTGAAGTTATCGGACGCAATGGCTTAAATTGGACGGTGCAATCGCCACAAGGAGATCGCTATAACGTTTCTTCAGCAGCACTTGAAGGAGGTCAATGGGAGATCGAAATCGGTTCGTGTGAAGCTGGGGAAAGTTTACCGTCGGGCAAGTCTACTCCGTTTGGTATTGAAACTATCGTTCGAGCGATCGACGGATTTGTAGGTAAGATCGCTCGGATTTATAAGTACAGTAAGGAACCTTATGCAGTCGAAGGAGAGTTGGGAGAGGTGCGTCGATTTGGTTTCGATGACCTATTTCCAATCTGACGGGGGCAAACCGAGATAGGATTTATGCAAATAACCCCAGAGAGCCACTTTACTGTATTTCAGGTATTTCATCTCCCCCAAAAATAATCGCTCTCGTTGAACTATAGTCATTTACGCGATCTGTCATTTTTTTAAATTTAGTAAGCGATTGAAAGTTAAGGAATTGTAACTAATAGCCCGTCAAGCGAATAAAAATCAACAGTAATATCTAGCCGCTCGTCTAACTGCCGCCATACCCTACATTCAGTATCCCCCAACAGTAGACCCAACCATATATCTACCAAAGATAAATCTGCCCGTTCCCGCAGCTTTGAGAGCGATATTTCCCCATCATATTCAGCTATCGTATCCCGAATCCGTCGCGACCATCGATCGATATCTTCGCTATGAGCCACATCAGTAGCCGCTTGTAGCTCGGCTAGCTCCACCGCAGTACTTTTACTCACAGCAGCAACAGTTGAAACCGATTGCCGCTCTGGTGGATAGTAATTATCGCTTGTCTCCACCAAATCCCCTAGATCCCACTCCATCCGTCCCAACACTAGGTCGTCGAACATTGAGACATCAAAAGGCGGCTCGATTAACTCCGCTGTTGTCAAGGGAGATTTAAGCTGCCATTCATCGAGCAGTTGAATTGCGCGATCGCGAAAAGAGACTCCCCAAGTAACTAATGCATCCCCAGCCGACTCTAAATCGAGCGAACCGATCCAGTTACTCAAATCGATGATATTTGCCTCCAGAGGATCTGCACTCACCCGATCGAGTAACGTCCAGATGGTAAGTTGTTCGCTCTCAGGCTGAGACCGATCCGCTCGCTTAATAGACATGACAATCTGTTAACGGACAAAGACTGGCATCAAATTCTTTAACCGCCCGAAACTTAGGTAGTGGCACATTACCATGCTGGACCGACATCGCCAATAGAATACTGCGCCCCACTTGCTTGAGTTGAGCATTGGTCAATCCCAAGCAGTGAATTACTTGAGTTCGATCCGTCATCACACCACCGCAATAGAGCCTCGCCCCGATCGCGTGAATAGTCTGATTCGATCGATTAATCCACAGGCAAAGCTCCGCAGCATAAGTATCCGGTACGGCTAAATCGAACGGCTGACCATCTGCGCCAGAAAGCGTGCCAATCGCTGAATTTTGCCGCTGTGCCTTCCGACGGATTGCCGTAGTTGACTTCTTCCGGTGGTAAGAACGTCGATCTGGACAACGCTTGTCTTCCCAGCAGTTCTTTTGTCTTGCCTGGGGTGCAGACAGCTTAGAGCAGGCTTCGCAGTTATGTGGTAGTTTGGTTGGCATCTTTCTCCCCTCGCCATTCAAACTCAATCCGCTCCTCAGCTTGGACGAATTTGATATCGAACAGGTCAAATACAACCTCTCTTCCTAACAGTAATGGCGTATCGCCAACTTCACTCAAGATCCACGCTACCGGAGCCTTAAAAGTATGCCCAGCGATCGACATCTCGACCATGCGATTTACATACTCAATTTCTCCCCCCACCCCTTGTCCGATCTCGATCTTCTCTCCGTAGGCGACAGAGAAACCTAATTCTTCACCAAGAGTTTTACTAATCAGACCGATCTCTGCACCAGAATCGACTACCATCAGCACTTCTCGCTGCTTTAACCGATACTGGGCTGGAGCGGCTTCGCCAACAGTAAATGAGACTGGATACAGAGGTTCCCATGCTTCTTTCTTCAAGCCATAGAATTTAACCCAGTAAAAGCTGACTTGGGCAGTAGTAGCAGGTATCCAATCGATGATGAAAGGTTTACCAGTCGCCATCGCCGCAGCTTCAACCAGATCGTAACTCTCACCAGCCGCCAAGACTTCAGCAGTCCCACAAGCGACATATTGCCGCTGATAATCTCTGCGGAGCGGGCGACGATTCTGGTTGCGCCAGTGAATGATAGCGAGCGTCTGTTCTGGAGTGCGACTTTGCATAATTATCGGCGGTGAGCTTCGTGCTGTAATTATATCATTTACCAAACTGAAACATCAATTTTATCCGACTTTTATCCGATGTATGGAAATGACTCTTTTCATACGTTCAGTTGTGGTATCATCGTCCTGTAAGCTGGATAAATCGCTAATTTACCCTACGATCTCCCCTTAAACAGGTGTTTTTTGCATAATCCCCTATTTGGGGGGATTAAGAGGGCTTGCTACAGCATACGTGCAAAAACCTGCAAGATCGCCATCAAAACCTTGCTAGCTCCCATCGCCAGGATACGTGTAAAAAAGTGCCACTGTGCCGGAAACGCCGATGGGTTAAGCCTTTGAGTCTTAGCGGACGATTTACCCGTCTTGGCACGGTGAGTTATTCAAACACGATCGCTCCTTCAACCTCGCTTCGACCCCTAATGTTCAACCCCACTCTGCTCAACCACATCGATGCACTTAAAGCGAGATTAGATCGCCTCCGACCCCTGCCGCCGGAATTGGTCGATAATCTGCGGGAAGTCTATGATATCCGCCTTACCTATCACTCTAATGCGATCGAAGGTAATACCCTCACCCAATCCGAAACCCAAATTGTCGTCGAAAAGGGGATAACTATCGGCGGTAAACCTCTCAAAGACCACTTAGAAGCAATCAACCACGTCGAGGCGATCGATTTTATCCGCGATTTGGCGATCGAGGAACGAGCGATTACCGAATGGGATATCCGCCAGATTCACGGATTGGTGTGTAAAGGAGAGCGCGGGGCGGGTGCGTACCGTACCGTCAATGTGATGGCTGCGGGGAGCAATTACCGTTACCCCGATGCAATCTTGGTACCAGAACTGATGCAGGGATTTGGCGAGCGGCTACAATCTTCACCTGCTTTACATCCAGTCGAACTAGCCGCAGAGATCCACTATCGGTTAGTGACGATTCACCCGTTCTCGGATGGTAACGGACGTACCGCCAGACTGTTAATGAATCTCAGTTTACTCAGGACTGGGTATCCGATTGCAGTCATCAAAACCGAAGATCGTGCTACTTATATCGATGCGATTGTTGCTTGGCAATCTAGTGGTGATGACACCCAGCTCAAGGAGACGATTGCAAAGTGCGTTGAGTCTTCACTGGTGGACATCTTGAGTTTGGCGGGTGAGGCGTAAGTTATGGTAGAAATCGTCATTCAGAAGATCGTCCCTGTCTCCGCTCCTGTCGTTGCTGCGGATAATCTCTGGGCAGAGTTTGGGCAATTGAAGATTGCTGATAGTACTAGGAAACAGTACGTTAAGGCGATCGAGAATTTCTGTCAGTTTGCTTATAACGGCTCTGCGACTCCAGAGAGGATTGCAGAATTTCTAGATCTCGATCGATATGCTGCAATTGAGATGGTGTTAAGGTATCGTCGTCACTCGATCGATAAAAAACTGGCACCCAGCACGATTAATGTCCGGCTGGCGGCGATTAAGAGTTTGGTGGACATGGCGCGGAAGCTGGGTAAAACCACGATCGATCTGGGCGATATCGAGAGCATCCCCAGTGAAAGCTATCGCGATACTAGGGGAATTTCGGTCGAACTGTTTAAATCTATGTTAGACGCGATCGATCCGAGTACGCCCATCGGGGTGAGGGATTATGCAATTATGCTGTTATTCTGGGGCAATGCGCTCCGGCGGGGGGAAGTTGCCAGTGCGAATATCGAGGATTTTTTACCTCAGCAGCAGAAGTTGATGATTTTGGGGAAGGGGAAACGAGCAAAGGTGGCGATCGATCTGACCGATAGTGTGAGTTATGCTTTGGAGGAGTGGCTGAATTTTCATCCGTGCAATGTGCCAGGACAGCCGCTGATTACTTCCTTGAGCCATAACTGTTTTGGGGCGAGGATTGCTGGGGATAGTATCTATCGGATCGTTCAGGGCTATGCGGAGGCTGCGGGGATCGAGCGGCGGGTGTCTCCTCATCGTTTGCGGCATAGTTCGATTACGGCGTTTTTAGATGCGAGTAGTGGTAATCTGCGGGCAGCGCAAGCGTTGAGTCGGCATCGCAATCAGAATACGTTGAATTTGTATGATGATAATCGACGGCAGGAACAGAAGGGTGCTTCGGGGATGCTGGAGGATTTGTTGGCGGGGAATGGGGGGAAAACGAGCGACTAATAATTTATTTGCTGGATTTATGAGCAGAACCGCCGAGTTTTTAAGTAGCTACGAGCGACTACAAACTATTCTGACAAATCGATTTAGACTGGGATGAAACTATACTTTCATTTTCATCTCGACCTTTCTCAACGATTACACCCGCATGAGCCGCTTTAACCTTTTGAACGGTGGTAGTGGAAACACCAACTGAAACAGATCCAGCAATGTTTGCTCTTTAACCCTCGGTCGCGCCTAACATCTTGAGTGTGGCTTTCTGAGCATCGGTTAGCCCAGTTACACGATCGATATTCATACCTTCATAGGGGCGTGGTGCGCGCCAAGTGGCAATACACTCGCCCCGTTCTAGGTTCCACAACTTTACCGTTTCATCCTGACTGCCACTGATTAGCGTGTAACCATCTGGATGGAGTGCAATCTGCCAAATCCAATCCGTGTGACCTTCAAGCGTGTTTAAGCAGTCTCCTGTCTGCAAGTCCCAAAGCTTGATCGTATTGTCTTGACTACAACTAGCGATTTGCTTGCCTTCATGAATATAGATCGCATCACTAACAGGCTTTGTATGTCCTTCTAGGCTTCTGATACACACTCCGGTTGCGATATCCCAAAGTTTAACCGTATGGTCAAAGCTACCACTCACTAAAGTGCAGGTATCTGCGCTAAACGCAACTGAAAATACCCAACCTGCATGTCCTTTGAGAACCTGTAGACACTGCCAGGTAGTTGTGTCCCAAATTTTGATTTGGGCATCACTACTACCACTGGCTAGCAATTGTCCATCCGAGCTAAACGCAACTGAAAATACCCAACCTGCATGTCCTTTGAGAACTTGAATGCAAGCTCCAGTGTGAATATCCCAAAGTCGGACTGTACCATCGACACTCCCACTTGCCAAGATGTCTTGACACGGATGAAAAGCAACCGAAAACACCCAACCGCTATGAGCGTCAAAGGTAAATAGGCATTTTCCTGAATGGATATCCCAAATTTTTACGGTTCCATCCACACTACCACTCGCAAGCAGGTTGCCATCCCTGTGTAAGGCAGGGCAAACGCATACGTTTCGTAACAAAGGATAGCTAAGAAAAAGGAATATGTT
>ENA-OFDP01000876-OFDP01000876.1-metagenomes-genome-assembly--contig:-NODE-876-length-12669-cov-5.761138_pt1 | contig 12669 bp, 12 predicted proteins | sample MGYA00153389_OFDP01 | MGnify analysis MGYA00153389 | reverse complement strand
GATAGCTTCAACACGTTGAACGCATGGCCTAGCGGTAGCCGTGAAGAGCTCATGCCGCCCATCATCTGCCCCATGCCCCCACCCATGCCCGCCATGCCGCCCCCTTCAGATGCACCCCCAGCAGAACCCTCGTTCTCCATGGCATCAAAAGCAAGGCTCTTGAGAAAGATTGCCTCGCCGGGTTGCGCCTGGCCTGCATCAATCAGCACATCCAGACGCTCCCCCGGTGCAAAAAACGCCTCAGTGACCGTTTCAGGCCGCTCAATCAAACCGCCATCGGTACCAATCACGGTGAAATTAAGCGGCGTATTTTCCTTGACGAATGCCAGCCGGTAGATACGAGCGTTTGAGCCGTTGAGCAGCCGCAGGCGATACGTACGCGGCGTCACGGTTTGTACCGCATTGGACGTCAGGTTGGCCAGCACGATGTCGCCTAACCAGCCCATCATGGCTTCATGCATGCCCGGCTTGTAAAGCAGCTTGCCCTGCGCATCAAACTGCTTGTCCTGCACCACCAGCGGCAGGTCGGTAACGCCCAGTTGCAGATCAAGCGCCTTGTTGATGCTGCGCTGATCCTCGTCATCCACAAGGAAGAAACTCGCCAGCCCGTTGTAGGCCTGCTTGGCAGTCAGGTTATGCGCATGCGTGTGATACCAGTATGTGCCGCCCCGGTTGCGCACAGTAAAGTCGTAGTCGTAACGCGCTCCCGGCTCGATGGTGCTGGACGGATGACCATCCATGGCGGCGGGCGTGTGCAGGCCATGCCAGTGGATGATGGTGGGCTCTTTGAGTTCATTGTGAAGACTGGCCGTAAAACGCGCGCCACTCTCCATACGCAGAATCGGGTTCTGGTAAGCCTTGCCAGCCTGTTCCGTCTGGTACAGCAGAAAGGGTGACTCGCCTGCTGGCATGAAGGCAAAGCTGGCCGCAGTAGCGCGGATCTTTAAAGGCCCGGCAACATCAAGTACCCCAAACGGCCCGTTACCCACAGGAATAAAGAGTTTTTGTTTAAAGTTATCAAGAGCTACCGGGTCAAACGGGTAGTAGCGAAACGACCCGCCTGCCACCGCGGTGGAGCGCGGCGAGCCGTAATACATCCACGCAGCACCCCCGGCAGCTGCCACGGCGGCCACACCCGCAAACTGAAACAGCTGTCTTCTTTGCAACATGGCGTAGCCCTTACCGCATTGGCGCGGCAGCCATACGGTCCATCATCATTTTCATCATGGTCTGCATCATCATCATGCGTTTTTCCATCATGGCATGGTGCGCGCTCATTTCGGCTGACATGCCCCCCATGCCCCCCATGCCCTTCATGCCAGCCATACCAGGCTTAGCCATGCCCTCCATCATCTTCATACCGTCCTGCATGGATTTCATGTGCTCGGCCATCAGCGAGTTGCGCTCTTCTGGAGTTTTGGCGGCCATCATTTTTTCGTGCATGGCTTGCATCGATTTAATCTGAGTGTCCATATGCGCCACATGATCAGGCGGAGCGGCAGCGGGCTTGGCAGCCATGGCCACCGGCATCGGCGGGGCTGTGTTGCAGGCTATTAACGTGCTTGCAACGCTGATCACAAGTGCCAGAGGGATAAATCGGAAAGTGGTCATGAAAAGCTCCTGAAAAGTGAACAAATTAAAAGGATAAAGGATGGCGTATATCGCTCTATAGTGTCAAGCAGTCCCACCCGAACAAGTGAAAGGCCAAACCAGAGATACATTTATGTGGAGAAATTTGCGCAGGGTTCTAGGTCATGCGCACAAGCTGTTGTCAGCTCGCTAAAGGGCAAGTCTGGAGTAAAGAACCCTGAGTGGCAGCAGGGATGCAGCATGCTGGGTGCCGCTTGGCTGTTTGTATTGAAGACGGATGGGTTCAGCCAAAGACCACAACACAGCAACAATGATCGGTTGCCCAGGGTCAGCCTGACCCGCTGTGTACTTTTTGGGCAGAGAACGTGAACTGTCGTCGCAGACCTTCAGGCACGGCTGCCTGGAAGTGTGCGCATCCTCTGCTCGGTCTGAGTCAGCTTCAATTGCCGCGTGGCTGCTTAAGCTGACCTGCGCTACACCATGCTGATTGATTTGTTCAATTGCTCCTGCCTGGGCAGTTATGCCTGGAGATTCCAGCAGGCAAGCATTGGCAACACCCGAAACCAACGAAAATACCCAAACCAGCAACATGGCAAATGCGCTTATGCGATTAATGCGGGTATTGAAAAAATTTGTCATGCTGGTGTAAAAACAAGATCTCATTTTATTGAAACCCGGCTAGAACGCATTGATGCAAATCAAACAATAACCAACTGGCAAAGCGCAAGTTCCAGACTTATCGCACTGCTTCGGGCACTTCACGCGCGTGTGACGCATGCGCAAAACTTCAGGGCTTGCCCTATTTTTTCATCTGCATGCCTGGCTCGCCCATCTTCATGCCAGCGTCGCCGCGCTTGGCCAAAAATTTGTCAAACATGGCTATTTCTTTTTTCTGATCACGAATGATATTTTTTGCCATGGTGCGCATTTGGGGATCCTTGCCGTTTTGCAGCTGCGCCTCTCCCATGGTGACCGCCGACTGGTGATGGATTCGCATCATCATGGCAAAGTCAGTGTCGACGTTGCCAGTGGACTTCATACCCATCATTTTGTTATGCATGTCAGTCATCATGGATTTCATGTCCATACCCTGTTTCATCTCCGTACCCTGTTTCATCTCCATACCCTGTTTCATGTCCATACCCTGTTTCATGTCCATGCCGCCTTTTGGCATGGGCTTGACGATGTCAGCAGGCATGGGCATGGTCGGCTGGGCATTGACTGCCCCAATGCACAAGCCCAACATAGTTGTGATGAGCGCCGTACGCGTTGCATTGAAAATCTGGTTTGATTTCATGATGAGCTGTCCTGTCAATTAGGTGAGTGGTGAGCGATGAATACCCCCAGATGATGACAATTTTTTTGAATCAGTGTTGTCAGGCATCAGGCCAATGTTGGGCAGGACAGATTGAACTTATTGATTTTTCTCGTATCATTTATTGATGCTCCGCTTGTCGCGCTTTCTGTTGATTGCCTTGATGCTTGTCCTGCTGCCCTTGCGCGGCTGGGTGGGTGATGTCATGGCGGTAAATATGGCAGCTACCGCGGTGGTGCAAGCCAAGATGGACAGCTTGACGAGTCAGGCAGCGATGCCGGCAGATTGCGACATGCATGCGCAGCCGCCAACTGACAATGCTACCGTTTACTGTAGCAACTGCGACACTTGCGAGATGTGCCTGGCCTTGGCTAACCTGATGTTTGCGACCTGGACTGACATACAGCAGGTACCGCCTTCAGCATCTCTGGATTTTGACGCGCGCTTTAGCAACGCAGTCAGAGCCTTGAACCTCAAACCCCCGATTTCCTGACCTTCAAGCCCAAGCTACGTCTGCTGGTAGTCAGCAAACGCTATTTGCAGGGGTGATTGCTGCATCACCCATTTTTGAAGGAATGAAATGAAACGATTCTTTGTGCTCATCGCACTGATAGCCAGTGTTGGCGCCCACGCAGGCCCCATGGGCTTTAAAGGCAGCACGATGGCAATGGGTGACTTTTCACCCAACTGGCAAGAGGCCTGGGTCAACCATGCCGTAACGCCGCGCGATGCTTTTGGGGCAGGTGCTGTGCTGATGCGCTCTGACGATAAGCGCTTGAGCAGAAATTTTGCCGAGCTGACCTACACGCGATTACTGCACCGAATTAACGGTGAACATTCGCAGGCCAACTTCTGGCTGCTTGGGGGCGTTGGGCGCGTTACTGGCAACAACTTTGCGGACAGTAAAACCATGCTGGCGCCAGGCATATCGGCTGACTATGAAACCACCCGGCTTTATGTCTCAGCCACAGCACGGCTGTACAGGGCTCCCGGTGTCAACCATGACTTTGCATCGGTGCGCACCGGGTTTTCTTTCTATGAAGTGGACTACGACGAAACCCAGCCCTGGTTGATCGTTGAGGCACGGCGCATGCGCGGCTTGTCCGAAAAGCTCGAGATCACGCCCATGCTTCGGCTGATTCATAACCGCTACTTTGTCGAGTTCGGTGTGAACAACATGAAGCAGGGGCGCTTTAACTTTATGTATATTTTTTAACTCTGGAGACTTTTATGAAAACCTTTATTTCGTCCAATAGCACCTCACTCATGACTATGAAATCAATAGCTGCTTGCGCCGGTATTTTCTGGTCTATGGCAACATTTAATAACGCTTCAGCGGCTGAAAGTGTCAAGGCAACAGTTAACGGCATGGTGTGTTCATTCTGCGCGCAGGGGATTGAAAAAACCTTGCTGAAGATGCCGCAAACGAAAGCAGTATTTGTTGACCTGAAGAAAAAAGTGGTTGCGGTGGAGGCCAAGGACGGCCAGACGCTGGACAGCAAAATGATTGCAGCTGAGATCAAGGAAGCAGGATACGACGTGGTCAAGCTGGAAACCGTGGCGCTGTCGGTTGAAGACATTAAAGCTGCGACAAAGGCAAAGAAGTAATGGGCGAGTCAATGACTGAAATGCCGGGCAGGTGGCTGGCTTTTTTAAGCCTGTTCACCAGTACGGGCACGCTGATTTGCTGTGCGCTGCCAGCCTTGCTTGTTGCGCTCGGCGCGGGGGCAGCGCTGTCAACACTGATATCAGAAGTACCAGGTCTGGTATGGATCAGCGAGTACAAGGAAGCGGTATTTGTGTTTGCAGGGATCATGCTGACAGTCAGCGGCTGGCTGCAGTGGCGCAGTCGTTTTGCGCCCTGCCCGGTTGATGCAGCCCAGCGCAATGCATGCCTGCGTACCCGCAGGTCGTCGGCCTTGGTTTACGGAGCCAGCGTAGTCGTCTTCATGGTTGGAGGCTTTTTCGCATTTATTCTACCGCTATTATTTTAATAGCTGCTTACGCACGTATTTATTGGGTTCAAGGCACTTTGTATACTTGAAAAGTGCCTTTTTTTAACGTTTTGACACGGTAAACATGCTATGGTGCAGCCCATGTCCAAGACCATACGCTACACACTGCTTTCAATTCGCGACCTGGTCGTCTCGTTTGGCCCCTTCATATTGTTGGCACTTACGCTGTTGGCCCTGGCTTACTGGTGGCTTGATCCCAATCCGCCCAAACGGGTAACGCTGGCAACTGGCCCGGCACAAAGTGCGTATGAAGAGTTTGGCAAACGCTATGTCAAAGCCCTCCAGGCCAACGGCATCACGGTTGAGCTGATCGTGACCCAAGGCTCTGCTGCCAACCTGGAGCTGCTGCGCGCTGGCAAGGTTGACCTCGGTTTTGTGCAGGGCGGTACCAGCGACTACAGTGATGACGATAAGGAGAATCTGTCGTCATTAGGCAGTTTGTTTCTGGAGCCTGTGTGGCTGTTTTATCAGGAAGAAGCAGCGCGCAGAATTACCACGACAGCAACCCTCACGTCACTCACCCAATTGCAGGGCATGCGCATCAACATGGGCACAGCGGGCAGCGGTGTCCCGAGCCTGATGAACAAGCTGCTTGACAGTAACCGCATAGACGTTAAAACTTTGAAAGTCTCCAGTCTGGAGCAAACCCCGGCCACCATGGCATTTTTGGCCAGCGAGATTGATGCCATTGTGTTTGCGTCAGCACCTGAATCGCTGATGGTGCAAATGCTGCTGCAAACCCCTGGCGTCAAGTTGATGAACTTCCCGCAAAGCGACGCCTATTCACGGCGTTTTGACTTTTTAAGCGCTACCCGTCTCCCGCGCGGCGTGGTTGACTTGGCCGCCAACATTCCGCCTGATGATGTGCGGCTGGTCGGGCCAACAACAGCCTTGATCAGCCGCAGCACGACACACCCCGCCCTGCTGCATTTGTTTGCGCAGGCGGGCAATGCCATGCACGGCGGCGCGGGCTGGTTCAAGCGTGCAAGAGCCTACCCAAACATTGAAAACAACGAACTGCCGATTGCCAAAGAGGCCGAACGTGCGATTAAAAACGGGCCACCGCTGCTCCAGCGTTACCTGAGTTTCTGGATGGCCAATCTGGTTGAACGCATGTGGCTGGTGCTGAGCGTGATCCTGGTAGTGATGCTGCCACTGTCACGCATCTTGCCGCCGCTGTACACCTTTCGGGTGCGGTCACGTATTTTCAGATGGTATGGCCAGTTGCGTGACATTGAGGTGCGCAGTGAGCATGAGGACAACCACGCCCTTCTACGAGAACTGCATGATCTTGAAAGCCGAGCCGAAAAAATAACGGTGCCGCTGTCTTATAGCGACGAACTGTACGCGCTGCGCAGCAACATTCACCTGGTGCGCAAGAAGCTGCTGCGCATTTGATGGTGTTTCACATCGACATCCAGCTTGCAACACCGTCCAGCGGCGGCCTGTAGCGCGCAATTGACATCGCCTCACCGATACCATCAGAGTGCATTTGAAACAGATGTAGCCATTGGTTGTCCACCAGGTTTTTAACCACCGCATGTTTGGCAATGATGCCCTCAATGGCGGCTTGCGGTGCCTCAATAAATACACTAAGGCGCAGCGGGGTGTGTTGCCACTGGCTACCATCGTGCAGTGACTGCATCGGCAATCCAATGCGCAAGTCGCCGCCATTGCCTTCAAACACGCCAAGCCGCCCGCCCACCACGTTGTGCAGCACCTTGTTGCCGCTGCCATATTTGACGTTGTCCACCACGCTGGCGTAATACTGCATGTTGATCCAGTTGGTCACCACCATCGGTGCGGTCATGATGAGCTCCAGCACGCCAAGCGTTGTGTCCTCAACGTGGTCATAGTCATGCAGGAATGCGCGGCCCGCAAGGTTCAAGTGCTGGCTGCGCACACGCGGCGCCACGATAAACGCTGCATTGTTGGCCAGGCCCCATTCAGGCCGTACCTGCGCCCAATCGTTGGCTCTGGCCTTGATATTGAGCGCAAGCTGCGCATCATTTTTGGCCAAATGCGCCAAACCGAGGGTGGGCGCTCGTTCTGCCCGGGCGCGCTGGCCAGCCTGAGCCAGCGTGGCACTTAACTGCTCAAGGTCGGGCGCATGGCTGGCGGGCATCAGATCAGTGTCATACAGCGTCAGCTCGTCAGTTGTTGTGTTGTGCATGCCGCCCAAAAACCAGGCGGTGTCAGGTATCAGAATATTTTTCGTGATCAAAGCAATGCGTACAGCCGCGTCGTTCAAAAGTGCTGCCAAAGCCCGCGCATTGACCTCGCCCGTTTGCCCGCCGCACGCCCCGCAGTCCAGCCCCGCTGCGTGCGGGTTATTGGCGGTCTGGCTGCCGTGGCCTGCCAGCAGCACGATGCGGGCAAAGTCTTTGGTCACACCCATGCCACCCAAAATAAAGGCGGCCATGTCACAGCGGGATTGCAGCTCGGCTTCAGGCGATGTACCCGGCAGGTTTTGCAGGCGTGGCCGAGTCGACTTTACGTCGTCGCCTGACAAGCCAGTTTGCTCTACCGTGTGGGGTGTGGCGTAACTGGGCAACGTCTTTTTAAGCAGCGTGCCAGCGTACAACATACCGCAGGTCTCGACAAAACTGAAGCCGCTACTGGCGGTAGTGCGAAAGTTTTGCAGAGTCCTGCGCCACTGCAAACCCTGCTTGCGCCGATTTGCAATAGCCTGGCCAAGGGACATCGAATCACACTCATCCGTGACGCAGCGGCTGGACGGCAGCAGGCCAGGCAGTTGTGGACGCGTCATGGCTGTGCCTACCGGTGAGTACGAAATAAACAAGCCGAAAAAGCCTGCAAAACCCCGGGTTTGCACCGCCCGACTGCTGGCCTCCAGCGCGCGGCGGAAAACCTCAGAGCGCACATCAATGCAAAAAATGGCTTGTACTGCGGGCGTCGCAGGAATTGTTGGCGCATTCATCAAGCCTTGGCACAACGGTTGCTGATACGCCAGTTCCAACGCATCCTGAAGCAGCCAGTCATGCTTGTTTTTGGTATCAAATGAGGCTGTAGCCCATTCTTTACGGGCGCAAGCAGCTATCCATTGAGGAGCAATTTCGGGGCTTCTCGCGTCTTGCAACAGCATCCACTCCCAACCCAGCCGAATCGCCAACAGTTCAATGATGTCATCGTCATCCGTCTTTCCCGGTACGCTGCCCAGCCGCGCCTGCCAGCGCTCGTAGGCGCACCAGGAGGCCCAACCGTTGATGCTCATCAGCAGCGCGGTGTAGTAGTCGGTATATTGCTCGGGCTTCAGGCTTAATGCGCGGGTAGCAACGGCAATCAATACGCGAGGATCTTGCGGCAAGCTGGCAGCTTTCTGACTGAACCCGGTGTAGCCCATCAGCAGCGCGGTGCTGTGGTCGTTGGCCAGCTGCCTGGCCCAACTGGCATACAGGCCTACGCGCTCCGGGTTCCAGGCCGCCTGGCTCACATCAAAGTACGCTGCGCAGTGCTGGCTGATCTGGTGAGTGACAAAGTCAGTCCAGGCCATGGCGTGACTCAGGTCGCGCTGGCTGTCCACCAGCTTGGTCAACAGCGCTTGGGGCTGCGGGCCTTTGCTTTCATCGCCCAAGCTGCCGATCAGCTCATCAATCTTGCAATCACTTTCCGCAGCATTTATCGCTGCCTGCAAATGCGCTTGCGTCAAGCGGCCAGCCTGCCATTCAGCTTGATAAAAAGCACGCGGCATAACCAGTGGCGTGCCGGAGAGTTGAGCCAAATGCTTCGCAGCCTGCGCTATGGGCTTTTCGACAAAGCCCCAGTAGGGGTTGACAGCAATAAATTGGTCTAGTGGCCAGGTAGGAGCGATGCGCTGGCAGGCTTGGTTCACGCTGGGTTCCAGTTGCGTAAACGTCAGTTGTTGCTCAACTGTTTTTTCAATGACTGCATTCATTTCAGAGCTCCTGTGTGATCATGATCGGATGTGCGGGACAACCTGGCGGGCCAGATGCGAAACGTGATGCGTGTGAACCATTCGTCCAGGTAGAGCCCGGCGTAAAACAACGGGTACAGGCGGCTGGCGACCGCCCCGTGAGGGCGCGCAAGTATCAGGCACTGCATGACGAACAACAATGCAAAACACAGCAATACCCATACAAGATCAAAGCGGTTGACGGAACTGACTTGGGCTGCGTCTACAAACCAGCCAAACACATGGTGCAAGCCAAAATAAGTCAATGCCACACCGAATGCGCCCAGCATCATGCCCAGCGGCCATAGACCTTTTAAGCGCAGAGCCTGCGCTGTCAATAGCGGTGCAATAGCAAGCGCCACGATGGCCGCCAGCACCCACACTGCTGTGAGCGAGCCAAAGGACACTCCCCACAACAAGCCAGCCGCCGCCACCATGACCAGGCCACTGGCAGCACCCATTGCCAACATGCTTAAAGTGGGTTGTTCCTGCGGCGCTGTCATGGCTTTAAGCCGGGCTTGTTCCACCGCTCCGCCGGCTGCCAAAAAGGCATGCGCCTTGTACAAAGAATGTGCCACCAAATGAAGAAGAGCCAGGTCATAGGCACCTAGACCGCACTGCAACAACATGAAACCCATTTGTGCGCAGGTTGACCAGGCCAGCATCACCTTCACGCTGATGCGCGTCATCATGACCAGCGCTGCAACAGCAGCTGTCACGCTGCCCACCACAACCAGCAGCGTTTGCGCGCCGCCCACATCAGACACCAGCGGGCTTAAGCGAATCAGCAAAAATCCGCCCAAATTAACGATGCCAGCATGTAGCAAGGCAGATACGGGCGTGGGCGCTTCCATCACTTGAATCAACCACCCATGCACAGGCAATTGCGCGCACTTGAGCAGCGCGCTGATAACGATTAAAAACACCGCTGCTTTGAGCGCTAACGGATAGGCGGACAAGGCCTGTGCCTTGCTGATAACCTGATCAATCTCCAGACTGCCCAGGGTAATACCAATCAAAGCCACGCCTGCGAACAGGCACACATCACCCAGCCTGCTGGCCAAAAACTTTTTGTGCGCGGCAATCATGGCCGCTGGCCGATGACTGAAAAACGTCAACAACTGGTGCAACGCCAGGCTGGTGGCCAACCAGCTCAGAACCAGTACGGCCATGTTGTTGGTGACCACCACAACTGCGACGGCCGACAGCGTGGCCATGAGCCAACGAATGTAACGTGTCTGACCAGCATCACCGGCCATGTAACTTTGTGAATAACGGGTAATGACCCAGCCAATGAATGTCACCAGTAGCAGCACAATGCAGCCCAGCGCATCAGCGCGCACGCTCAAAGCCAATGTACCTGCAATGCCCAACGGCAAAAGGCTGTAGCCGGGATTGACCATCGTGCCGCCCACCAGCGTCAGTACCAGCGAAGCTACTGCCAGGCCTAACGCCAGCGCTGTTTGAAAACGGGCTCCTGACCAGGCAGGAAAGCAGGCTGCAAGCAGATACATCAGCGGAATCGCATACAGCAGCACACTGCGCAGCGGTTGCAAATTATCAAGAAATAAATCCAAAATTAGCTCCGGTTTGATCAATACAGCTAATGTGCCAAATGTTCTATATTCTGTAAAATACATATAAAACAACTTTACGTTCTATAAAAAAGAACTATTTTCTTATGTCCCGTCTAAATTACCACCACCTTCACTACTTTTGGGCGGTCGCCAAAGAGGGCAACCTGACCCGCGCTGCCGCGCAGCTGCATGTGTCGCAGTCGGCGCTGTCCACACAAATCAAACAGCTTGAAGACCAGCTCGGCCAGGCGCTGTTCACGCGTGAAGGCCGGGTGCTGCAACTGACTGAGGCTGGGCGTGTGGCGCTGACATATGCCGACACCATTTTTGAAACGGGCAATGAGTTAACCGCGCTGCTGCGTGATGGCCAGCGGCTGACGCGGCAGGTGTTGCGCATTGGTGGTGTGGCCACGCTGTCCAGAAATTTTCAGGAAAACTTTGTCAAGCCGCTTCTCAAACGTGCAGATGTTGAGCTGGTGCTGCAGTCAGGCGGGCTGGATGAGCTGCTGACGCGGCTTGCCGTACACAACCTCGATGTGGTGCTGAGCAACCGCAAAGTCCACGCCGATAGCCAGCACCCCTGGCGCTGCAGGCGCATTGCCCGCCAGCCCGTCAGCCTGGTCGGCAAACCGCGCGGCAAAGGCAAGACATTTCGTTTTCCGGAAGAATTGGCCGAGCAGCCTTTGCTGTTGCCGGGCCGTGACAGCGACATTCGCGCAGGATTTGACGTGCTCTGCGAGCAACTTGGCCTGCGCTACCAGGTGCTGGCCGAGGTAGACGACATGGCCATGCTGCGGCTGCTCGCACGTGACTCCGGCAACGTCGCCTTGTTACCCACCGTGGTAGTGCAGGACGAATTAAAAAGCGGAAAACTGCAGGAGTACTGCGTGGTGCCGCAACTCTATGAGAATTTTTATGCGATTACGGTGCAACGACACTTTGAGCCGCCATTGCTGAAAACGCTCTTGAGGCGGTCTGAGGCTGAGGTCTTGGGAGCAGCTTAAAGCCCCAAAGCCTTCCAGCCAGATAAGCCGAGCTTTTCAAGCGTGGCAATATTGGTTTCAAAAATCGCATCAGCCTGCGGAAAGGCCTCAATTGCCCGCTCCACACTTTCCTCACGCAGCAAGTGCAGTATGGCAAATGGCGCTCGATTCGTGTAGTTGCTGATGTCATCTAGCTCAGTGCCTTCAAACTGAAACTGCGGGTGAAAACTGGCGAGTTGAACCACGCCCTCCAGCCCATGTTCATCGACCACACCTTCGGCCACTTCCAGGAAATCATTGAAGTCCAGAAAATCTTCAAACAGCGTGGGGTGGATTAACAGCGTGGTGTCAATCTCGCTGGCAGGTGTGGCCACCAGCAAGTCAAGTTCACGGTCCAGTTCTTCCAGCAGGTCATCGGCATGCCGCGCTTTGCTGATGACCAGACGCACCTGGTTTTTAACATACACCGCCTTGGCAAAAGGACAAAGGTTGAGGCCAATCACGGCGGCCTCTAACCAGTGCTTTGTTTTTGCTAAAACTTCTTCGTCTGTCATTCAGCGTTAGATTACTTCAGAGCTTTGTAACGCATACGCTTGGGTTTGGCACCTTCTTCGCCAAGGCGCTTCTTCTTGTCCGCTTCGTATTCCTGATAGTTGCCATCAAAAAACGACCACTGGCTGTCGCCCTCAGCCGCCAGGATGTGCGTCGCAATACGGTCCAAAAACCACCGATCGTGGCTGATGACCATCACCGAGCCGGCAAACTCCAGCAACGCATCTTCAAGTGCGCGCAGGGTCTCCACGTCCAGGTCGTTGGATGGCTCGTCAAGCATCAGTACGTTGCCACCCGCAATCAGTGTTTTGGCCAAGTGCAAACGCCCGCGCTCGCCGCCTGACAGCGTGCCGACACGTTTTTGCTGATCGCCGCCGTTAAAGTTAAAGCGTCCCGCATAAGCGCGGCTTGGCATTTGAAATTTGCCGACGTTCAAAATATCAAGGCCGCCCGAGATGTCTTCCCACACTGTTTTCTCGTTCGCCAGGTCGTCACGGTTCTGGTCAACGAAGGCCATGCGCACGGTGGAGCCTTTGACAACCTCGCCGCTGTCCGGCAGTTCTTTGCCTGCTATCAATTTAAAGAGCGTTGACTTGCCGGCACCGTTCGGCCCGATGATGCCGACAATCGCACCAGCCGGCACAGTAAAGCTCAGGTTGTCAATTAGTACCCGGTCACCAAATGACTTGGTGACGTTTTTAAA
>ENA-OFDP01000875-OFDP01000875.1-metagenomes-genome-assembly--contig:-NODE-875-length-12670-cov-5.143480_pt1 | contig 12670 bp, 12 predicted proteins | sample MGYA00153389_OFDP01 | MGnify analysis MGYA00153389 | reverse complement strand
CCCGCCACAAAGACCATCGGCGTCACACCAATCAGGCCAATACCGGTCAAATCGGTCTCGCCGTTGTATTTGATGGCGGAGTTGTAAATGCGCGCAATCGACACCTCGCTGCCCGAACCCAGCAGCAACGTGTAGCCATCAGGTGCGGCAGTCACCACCTTTTGCGCACCAATGGTGCCGCCCGCGCCGCCCACGTTTTCAACAATCATTTGCGCGCCCAGGCGCTTGCCCAGCGGCTCTGAGATGATGCGCGCCACCAGGTCGACACTGCCACCCGCCGGGTAGCCCACAACGAGGGTGATGGCTTTGGCGGCGGGCCAGGGTTGAGCATGGACGGTGGACAGGCCTGCGGCCCATCCAAGTACAGCCAGGCAGGATATGAAAGTGCGCTTGCCAATTAAATTCTTTTTCATCATGTGTCTCCAGTTAAGTTGATGATGAAAAGTGTAGGAACGGCTACCGCAGCGCGTGATGCGCAAGACGCATGGTGTGATGCGGGTATTAAAGCGTGCGCCCTAAACCGAAGCAGCCCAGATTTTTTGCAGATGTAACTTGCGCACATCACGCGGTCGATACAGCCGTATCTCGTAACGAATCGGCTCGCTAAAAGCACCTGCCTGATGTGCCATAACCAGCCGTCCAGCCTTCAAATCCGCTGCCACCAGCGCAAGCGGAAGCCACGCCACGCCTGCGCCTTGCAGGGCTTGCTCGTGCAGCGACTCAGCAAAGTCAGACTCGGTCACCACATGTAAATGCAGTTCTTTTTTGGCACGGGTCAAACTGTCCTGCAGGATTTGCGCCAACGCCAGTTGCGGTGCAAAGCTCAAGGCTTTGACGGGTTTGCCAGCTGTACCGGGCAAAGCATGGCGAGGCTTGCCGTCAGGCCGCGGCTGGCTGACAGCCACCAATTCGTCATGCCCCAACGTCACGGCTTCAAATTGCTGCTCATCAAGACTAAGGGCCAAACGCGGGTGCGCAAAGCTGAGCAGAAAATCGGCACCGCCTTGCTCCAGCGCAATCGCACCATCATGAATCGAGCCGGTCATCAGGCGCAGCTGCACCTCATCGCCCAGTTGACCCAATTGCTTGCGCACCTTGGCCAGCCATTGCGGCACCACGGTACGCGACAAAGTGCGGCCGGTGAAAAGTGTTGTCCAGTTGCCGCCGCCGCCCAGGTTTGCAATGCGCTCGCGTGCATCCGCCAAAGCATGGACAGCAACCTTGCTGCCAGAGAGCAGCGTGTCGCCTGCTGGCGTGAGCGCAATGGGCACACTGGCCCGGTTGACCAGTTCGGCCCCGGCCCACAGTTCAAGCGCCCGAATGCGGCGCGAAAACTGCGGTTGTGTCACGTGGCGCAACACCGCAGCTTTGGAGAAGTTGCGCTCACGCGCAAGCACCAAAAAGTCTTCAAGCCATTTGTGGTCCATGATTTGACATCCTTGTGACAAGGCTAACATCAAGCCAATGACCGTACGCAAAACCGACCTCGACACCCTGGCCATTTCCCTGCTGCTGGGTTGTTGCCTGTTTTGGGGTCTGCAGCAGGTGCTGATCAAAGCCACGCTGGCTGAAATACCGCCAATGTTTCAGGCCTCGCTGCGTTTGTGGGGCGCAACTGCTTTGCTGTGGCTGTGGTGTGTTGCGCGCAAGGTACCACTGTTTACAGGCGATGCATCGCTTAAAGCGGGCCTGCTTGCAGGTGGCCTGTTTGCCGCTGAGTTTGCCTGCATTTATATCGGCCTGCAGCACACGACGGCATCACGACTGACGGTTTTTTTGTACACCTCGCCGTTTTGGGTAGCGGTGCTGGTGCCGCTGTGGGTCAAGTCCGAAAGATTGCAAGGCTTGCAGTGGCTGGGGCTGGTGTGTGCCTTTGCGGGTGTGGTGTTTGCCTTGCGCGAGGGCTTTGCGGGCAATGGCGTGGCTACCCTGCGCGGCGATATGCTGGGGTTGGCGGCGGGCATGTTGTGGGGCTTGACGACGCTGGTGATTCGCGCATCAGGCCTGTCAAAAATATCAGCAGAGAAATTATTGTTTTATCAACTGGCCGTCAGTGCTGCGTGCTTTCCGTTGTTGTCGCTTGCGCTTCGCGAGGCTTGGGTGTGGCGTTTCAGCCCGTTTGCCATCACGTCGCTGTTTTTGCAAACGGTGGTCGGTGCCTTTGCCAGCTACCTGGCCTGGATGTGGATGCTGGGCCGCTACCCGGCGACCAAGATTTCCGTCTTTGTATTTTTAACGCCGCTGTTTGCGTTGCTGTTTGGCGCGCTGTGGTTGAAGGAAAGCGTCACGCCCGGTTTAATGGCGGCGCTTGCTGCAGTAGCGGTGGGCATTGTGCTGGTCAATCGCCGGGCCGCGTAGCTGCCGTCTACTTTTCTAGCCACACCAGCAGTTGGCTCAAACGCGTTGCCGAATTGGTTTCGAATCCTTCAATGCCAACGGACTTCAGCACGTCGGCACCACCTGCCGCGTCGTTCAGGCCGACCAGCTCTTTTTGCAGGGCGGCAATCACTGGTTTGCTGACTTTTTTGTTGGCCACCAGCGGAAAGTAAGGCTGGGCCACTGACCTGTGAATGACTTGCAACTTGTTTTTTTCAAGCTGCCGGGCAATGCCTGAGTAGGAGGCAATACCGCCCACATCCACCAGCTTCATGTCGATGTATTGGGCAATGAGCGCCTGCTCACGTACATAAATCAGTTTTTCAACTTCCATCCTGATGCCCTTGTCGCGCATTTCGGCATAGCAAAATTTGCTCATGTAGGAAATTTTTTCAGGAAAGATCCAGCGTTTGCCCTTGGCTTGGGCGAGTGTGGTGATGTCAGAACCCAAAGGCGCGACGATCAGGCATTGGCCGTCTGGCTTGGCGCTGGCCACATACTGGTAGCCGTAGTTGCGTATGCCGCGCGCCGGGTAGTCACTGGGCCGGGCCATCACGAAATCGTAGCGACCTGACTTCATGCCTTCTTCAAGCTGGGCAAATTCGCGCGCAAACACCACCACCACCTTGCGTTTGGCGGCGCGGCTCATGGCATCGGCCAGCCCTTGGTATTTGACAATGACCTGGGCATGATCAAGTCCGCCCGAAGTACCCTCGCTGATGCCCAAGACCAGATCGTCTTGCTGGGCGCTCGCGGTTGCTGTTAGAACCGTAAGCAGACAGCCTGCCAAAAATGATGTGAAACTGAATTTCATGAAATGCTTTTGTTTGTGTAAGAAAGCATGAATTTATCAACAAAATATGACAGAACCAAGTGAATACCAGATCAATGGTTACCAGCTGTATTCAGCCGAACCATTATCAAGTCGCAGCAGCTCGAATTTGCAGTCGTCTTATTGCAAACGCCACGTACCAGTCCAGACAAGCCGGGTTCGCCATCGCATCACGGTTGACCACCTTGTCAATCGGCTGGCCGAGCAGCAGTTTTTTAATCGGCAGCTCCTGCTTTTTGCCTGACAGTGTGCGCGGTATCTCTGACACCAAAAAAATATCATTCGGTACAAAACGCGGCGACAGCGCGGTTTTAATGGCGTTGTTCAATTTGACTTTCATGGCCTCGTCTAGTGCCACGCCAGCGCGCAATACGATGAACAGCGGCATATAACTCTCGCGGCCCAGGTATTCGAGGTCAACAACCATGGAGTCGAGAACTTCGGGCAGTGCTTCAATAGCGCTGTACAACTCACTGGTGCCCATGCGCAAGCCGTGGCGGTTGATGGTGGCGTCGCTGCGGCCGTAGATGATGCAGCTGCCTGACTCGGTGATTTTTAGCCAGTCACCGTGTCGCCAGACATTGGGGTACATGTCGAAGTAACTGGAGATGTATCTGGCGTTTCCAGCGTCCCCCCAAAAGTAGAGCGGCATCGACGGTATCGGCTGGCTGCAAACCAGCTCGCCGACTTCGCCAATCACCGGTTCACCCGATTCGTTCCACGCTTCAACGGCGCAGCCCAACAGCCGGCATTGCATTTCACCGGGGACTTGTGGCAGTTCGCGGTTGCCGCCTATAAATGCGCCCGCAAAATCAGTCCCGCCCGAGATGTTGCAAAACCACATGTCGGGTTGACCCAGCGCAGCGAACTGGTCAGTTCCCCATTGCTGCGCTTCAATGGACAACGGTGAGCCGGTTGACCCCAACGCACGTACCTTTGACAAGTCGCCACAGGTCGATAAATCCACGCTCGCCTTCAAGCAATTGGCATAAAACGCGGCGCCCGCACCGAAAAATGTCACGCCGGTGTTGGCGGCAAAGCGCCACAGCGTTGTCCAGTCTGGCTTTGTCCGGCTACCAGCGGGGCCCTCCAATGTCGTGCCGCCCGGGTTGCCATCAAAAATCACACACGTCGTGCCATTCAGCAAGCCGCTGACCTGCGCGTTCCACATCACCCAGCCGGTCGAGCTGTACCAGTGGTAGCGCTCGCCAAAGCTGTTGGGGTGATAACTGCAACCAATGTCGTTGTGCAGCACTTTCAACGCCAGCGCGACGATAACCGTGCCGCCATGGCCATGCACGATGGGTTTGGGCAGGCCGGTGGTGCCGCTGGAATACACAATCCACAGCGGATGGTCAAAGGGTAGCCACAAAGGCTGAAAATCAGCTGTTTTTGCCTCATTTTGAGTGTCATTTAAGGCTTTTAACCAATGAATTTGGGCGCAAGCAGCTCCTGAATTTATAGCGTCTGAATTGCCATGAATGATCACATGCTGCACGCTGGGCAGCCCTGCACAGAGTTCGTCAATCACCGCGCTGCGGTCAATCTGTTTGCCGCCATAAACTACGTTGCTGGTGACAATCAACACCTTGGGTTCAATCTGTTTGAAGCGATCCAGCACAGCAGCAGTGCCCATGTCGGGTGCGCAAATGCTCCACACGCCGCCAATGCTGACGGTAGCCAAAAAGGCAATGATGGCCTCGGGAATGTTGGGCAGATACGCCGCCACGCGGTCGCCGGGCGTGACGCCTTGGGCTTGCAGGTGCAAGGCGAGCGCCGCAACCTGATTTCTTAATTCCAACCAGCTGATTTCGCACGCTGCCTCGCCATGGGCCAAACTGTTTTCGTTGTGGCTGATGATGGCTGGCAAGCCAGCGGCATGCGCCGCCTCAGCATGTCTGAACACCTGCGCCGCATAGTTGACCTGCGCACCTGCAAACCATTTGGCATCCGGCATGACGCCCTTAACCACAAACTGATGCGGTGTTGGGGACTGCAAGTCAAAGTAGTCCCAGATGCTTTGCCAGAAAGCGGGCAAATCCGTTACCGACCACTGGTGCAGCGCGGCGTAGCTGTCAAACTGCAGGCCGCGTTTGGACTGTAGCCACTGCTGGTACAGGCGAATTTGGGGAATGTGTGGAGCGCTCATGGACATCAGCTTAACCTGCGGCGGCTGCAAATTTTGCTTGTCAGGCCCGTGGTATGTCCTTAGGATTGCGCCACTTAACAACAAGGAGAGCGAAAAATGGGCATGTTTGACTGGACAGAAAAAAGCAGCGCGGTACTGAGCCAGGGCGGCGTGATTGGCCCTGACGAGCGCCTGCCGTGGCCGCAGACGGCAGTAATGGGTGTGCAGCACGTGATTGCCATGTTTGGCGCGACGGTGCTGGCACCGATATTGATGGGCTTTGATCCCAACATCGCTATTTTGATGAGCGGTATTGGCACGCTGATTTTCTTCGTCATCACCGGCGGCAAGGTGCCGAGCTATCTGGGTTCAAGCTTTGCGTTTATTGGCGTGGTGATTGCCGCCACCGCCTATGCGGGCAAGGGGCCCAATGCCAACCTGGGCGTGGCGCTGGGCGGCATTGTGGCCTGCGGTGTGCTGTACACGCTGATTGGATTCATTGTGCAGGCAGTCGGTACGGGCTGGATAGAACGCTTTATGCCGCCCGTGGTGACGGGCTCGGTGGTCGCGGTGATCGGCCTGAACCTGGCCGGTATCCCGATTAAAAACATGGCAGCCAGCAACTTTGATTCATGGATGCAGGTGGTGACGTTTGTCAGTGTGGCACTGGTGGCGGTGATGACGCGCGGCATGCTTCAGCGGCTGCTGATTCTGGTGGGTCTGGTGGTGGCAAGTGTGATTTACGCGGTGCTGACCAATGGCCTTGGCTTGGACAAGCCGATAGACCTGTCCGGCATCATCAGTGCTGCGTGGGTTGGTTTGCCGGCCTTTACCGCGCCGGTTTTTAGCGTCAATGCGATGCTGCTGATTGCACCAGTCGCCATTATTCTGGTGGCTGAAAACCTGGGCCATATCAAGGCAGTAACGGCCATGACAGGCAAAAACCTGGATCAATACATGGGCCGCGCATTTATTGGCGACGGCATTGCCACCATGGTGTCAGGCAGTGCGGGCGGTACGGGGGTGACAACTTACGCCGAAAACATTGGCGTGATGGCCGCCACCAAAATTTACTCGACCGCTGTGTTTGTGGTGGCGGCACTGCTGGCAGTACTGCTGGGTTTTAGCCCCAAGTTCGGCGCGCTGATTCAGGCCATCCCGCTGCCCGTAATGGGCGGCGTGAGCATTGTGGTGTTTGGCCTGATTGCCGTGGCTGGTGCCAAGATCTGGGTGGACAACAAGGTTGACTTTTCAGACAACAAAAACCTGCTGGTCGCGGCCATCACGCTGGTGCTGGGCACCGGTGACTTCACGCTCAAGTTTGGCCAGTTTGCGCTGGGCGGTATTGGCACCGCGACGTTTGGCGCGATCTTGCTGTATGCCCTGCTCAACCGCAAAAATTAAGGCTTGGCTTTTTCACGCTCCAGCGCGGCTTTGGTGGCTAGCAAATCGCGCTCCAGGACAATGCGCTCGTCAATTTCGTGCTCCAACAGCTTGTTGACGGTTGCAAGGTCTTCAGCAGAAGTCTGGATTTTGTCTTCAATGGCTTCGGTTTTCTCAAGTGCCTGGGCGACATCACCAGTTTGGGCGTGATCAGGAATGCCATTTTTGAGCACCGCATTGATCACCAGCAACTCATCGCCTGACTGCTTGACGGTTTCTTTGACCGAGTCGTTTTGTTGCAGCGCCTTGGCCAGCGGTTTGGATGAGGCGATGGTGTCTGGTTTTTTAAGAGTCATTGACTGTCAATTTTTAGTGGTCAAGCCGAAATGGCCGAATCAACAATGACTGTACTGCCGCCGATTTAATTGCAAGGGTAAAAAAGTCGCGTCCGGTTGTCAGGACATCGCCGATGTTCAGGCCAGGGCGTCTTTGGCCACTTCCAGCGCAGCCTTGGTGGCGGCCAGCTCACGCTCCAGGTCCATGCGTTCGTCAATTTCTTGCGCCAGCACTTCGTTGACCTGCGCCAGATCACTCACAGCATCGTTGATTTTGGTTTCCAGCTCGTTTGTTTTTTGCAACGCCTGGGCGACATCGCCAGTTTGAACATGCTCCGGGATTTCCTGCTTTAAAACCGCATGGATAACCACCAGCTCGACCGCCGATTGCTCAACCATGTTTTGCGCTGTTTCGTTTTGCTCCAGCGCGCGCTCCAGCGGGGTGGATTGGTGGGTAGAACCACAGGTGAGGGGTGTTTCAGACATTTCCCTATTTTAATAGAATGCCAACGGAGCGCAACGGCCTAGGGCTTGGCCGGGCGCGCGGCGCCCACGGGACGGGGTGGCGAAGTGCCAAAAAACTTGCCCAGGGCTGCACCCACGCGGGCGCCTACAGCAGTGCCCACACCAGGCAGCACTGCCGTACCCACCACGGCCCCTACTACTGCACCCGCGGGCACGCTTACCACCAGCTTGTCGGTTGGCCCTGAAACGACCAGCGGCACGCCGACAATGCCGTCCACCAGATCAACAGCAAACTCGGCATCAATCCGGCGATTGGCCAAAGTCGCATCGCCGGATGCACTGAGCGCGCCCGAGCGCGCCTTGATGCCCTTGAAATTTACGACAATGCCCTGCGGCGTGTTCTGCGTATTCATCGCGCCTGTGACGCTGTCCAGCACGGTTTGCCCGGTGTGGTCTTTGCCCACGCTGCGCACGGCCTTTGCCATGTCAAAGCGCAGCAAGGTGGCAGGCGCCATGGCAAAAGTGGTTTTGGTTTGCAGTGACTGCACCAGGTCTACAAAGTTTGAACCGCTTGCGCTCAGCGCCGTGTCACCTGTTGCCTTGCCGGCCACGACGGGGCGACGGTTAAACGTTGCCAGCGCACTGGCCACCTCCACCGACTGTGGCTTGAGCTTGCCGTCGAGACGCAGCTGGCCATTGGGCGCCGTCTTCAATTGCAAATCGCCATTAACCGTGCCGCCGCCCAGGTTGATATTGATGCGCCATTGGTCTTGCTGCCCGACGCGCGCCAGGCTCGCGTCCGCCAGCGGTTTGTAGTCGGGGCGGCGCAGCTGCGCGCTGCGTGGCCGCCAGCTTTCGTCAAAATCCACCTCGCCGTCGTACACCACGGGAATGCCGCGCCGCGTGATCCAGGTGACATTGCGAAACACAAAACGCTCTAGCGGAACAGCGGCCAACGCCAGACTACCGGGCAAGCTCTCACCACTTGGGCCGCGGCCTAGCTGGCGTAACGACAACTGCGGCACGACAGCACCCTCAAGATCTGCCAAATCGAATGACAGGCTGCGCTTGTATATTGCCGACAGGTTTGGGTACAGGGTGAGTTTTTTAACTGTGACGGGCGGTGTCTGGTCAGTGGCCATATCACTCAACATGATGGCCGGCAAGGGCAGTAATTGCCAGCGAACCGCCGCTACGCTGACCTTGACGCCGAGCGCGGACTCCAGTTCCAGCTCTACATCCTTGGCCAACTGCTGCTCGTCTGGCATCCATAGGCGCAAAGCTATGCCTGCAACAACCACGCTCAGCAGCAGCAACGCAACAAGAACGCCCACGACGGACAGCCAGCGAGGTAAGCGCGTCACAGAAAATTTACTTTGCAAGTCATCACGATAAGCCTCGATGAGCGTCAGAGCCCGCGGAATCGGGCAAACGATTCTTTAACTGTAGGCGGCGAGCTTGATGCGTTGATGGCATCAAAACAGCACCAAAACTATCAAATTGACCTGCTTTTAAGGGCTTTTTAGGACTCTAGCCCAATAAATACGGGCGCAAGTAGCTATTAAAATTATAGTGTTGTTAAATTAATTCCCAGCGGCTTTGGCCATGCGCTCACTCTTCCAGTACACGTCATCGCCACCCTTTCCATCCGGTCTATTCCGGTTCAGCACGCGGGACAGCACAAACAGCAAATCGCTCAGGCGGTTCAAATACTGGCGAGGCGCGTCTTTCAGCTCTTCTGCAACTCCCAATGCCACCACAGCGCGCTCAGCCCGGCGCGCAACCGTCCGGCACACATGCGCAAGCGATGCGGCGCGTGAGCCCGCAGGCAAGATGAATTCAGCCAGGCGCGGCAAAGTTGCGTTGTGCTCTTCAAGCGCAGCATCAAGCAGCGCCACCGCCTCGGGTTTGAGCAGCTCGTAGCCGGGGATGCTCAATTCGCCACCCAGATTAAACAACTGGTGCTGCACTTCTACCAGCAGCGAACGCACGCCGTCAGGCATGGCCTCGCACAGCAGCACACCGATGTTGGAGTTCAGCTCATCCACATCGCCCATAGCGTGTACGCGCAGGCTGTCTTTGCTGACGCGGGTGTTGTCACCCAGGCCAGTGGTGCCGTTGTCGCCAGTGCGGGTGGCGATTTGTGTGAGTCGATTGGCCATGTGTTGACGTGATGAAGTTGTAAAAGCCGGAACGTAACATCGAGCTAAAAAATGTGACGCTCTGGCGCATGATGTAGCTGAGGAAACGCATTGCAAAATGACTGGTAGCCTCGCGTTTTTTGCGTTGCAATGGCGGCTTCTTAACTTTGAAAGCCTTCAGACATGCCAACCATTAACAAACGCAAAAAGCATTTTATTCCCAACTTTGAAGCGCGCAGCGTGGTGCTGGTAGCAGCGATGGCTTTTGGCGGTATTGCCGGAGCGCAAGGCCAAACCAGCGCACCCAACCCGGCCACAGGCGCATCGGCAGGTAGCATTCGGTCAAACACTGTGACGGCCAAAGATGTCGATGCTGCGTTTGACCGCGCTGACGCGAACAAGGATGGCAAACTCAGCCGCACTGAAGCAGAAAATCTGCCCTCTGTGGCTCAGCGCTTTGAACAGATCGATACCGACCGCGACACCTTTATTTCACGTGAAGAACTCATGAAATTTTCAGGCTTCTGATCCGCCAGGCTGGCGGATAAATTTCGCTTGCCCCTATGGGAGTTACAGGCGGGTAAGGCTGGATTCAGGCATCTGTCGCAGACGGCTTAAAACGGGTAGCATGGCACAGGTTCACAATCGACCTGCTAACCTGACCAAGCTGTATCTGGAGACACCTGATGAATGCACCGCTACCCACACATTTGCTGCCCGAAATTGCCCAGCGTGAAACACCCGCTGCTTTTATTGATGCATTAAAAGCCCGCTTTGCGGAGCGCTGCTCCACTGCGCTGGTGGTGCGCGAGCAGCATGGGCGGGATGAGTCGTCTTTCGCTGCACCGCCGCCATCAGCCGTGGTGTTTGCTGAAAGTACCCAGGACGTTTCTGATGCCGTCAAAATGGCCGCGCTGCACAATGTTCCCGTGATCCCGTTTGGTGTCGGCACCTCGCTTGAAGGGCACTTGCTGGCGGTACAAGGTGGTATCAGCATTGACGTGAGCCGCATGAACAAGGTGCTGCACATCAATGCTGAAGACCTGACGGTGACGGTGCAACCCGGCGTGACGCGCAAGCAATTGAATGAAGAAGTCAAAAGCACCGGGCTGTTTTTTCCCATCGACCCAGGTGCCGACGCCACACTGGGCGGCATGAGCGCCACCCGAGCCAGCGGCACGAACGCCGTGCGCTACGGCACGATGCGTGAAAACGTACTGGCGCTTGAGGTGGTCACAGCCAGTGGTGAGGTGATTCGCACCGGCACGCGTGCCAAAAAATCATCGGCTGGCTACGACTTGACGCGCCTGATGGTCGGCAGCGAAGGCACGCTGGGCGTGATCACCGAAGTCACCGTCAAGCTCTACCCGCTGCCCGAAGCCATCAGTGCGGCGGTGTGCTCGTTCCCGAGCATTGAAGCAGCCGTGCGCACCACGATTGAAGTGATTCAAATGGGCATACCGATTGCGCGGGTTGAGCTGATTGACCACAACACGATTCGCATGGTAAACGCGCATTCAAAGCTCACGCTACGCGAATCCCCCATGCTGTTGATGGAGTTCCACGGCTCGCCGACTGGCGTGAAAGAACAGGCCGAACTGGTACAAGAAATTGCCAGCGGCCACGGCAGCGATGCTTTTGAATGGGCCAGCACCCCTGAAGAGCGCACGCGGCTATGGACAGCACGGCACAACGCCTACTTTGCCGCCATCCAGTCCAGGCCGGGCTGCAAAGCGATTTCAACCGACACCTGCGTGCCGATTTCACGCCTGGCTGATTGCTTGCTCGATTCAATTGCAGAAGTCGATGCGACCGACATCCCGTACTTTCTGGTCGGCCACGTCGGCGACGGCAACTTTCACTTTGGCTATCTGATTGACCCAAACATTCCTGAGGAGCGTCGCATAGCAGAGGAGTTGAACCACAAGCTGGTCAGCCGGGCGCTGGCACTTGAAGGCACCTGCACCGGTGAGCACGGCGTGGGTTTGCACAAAATGGATTTTCTGGTGACAGAAACAGGCGACGGTGCGGTCAACATGATGCGCACCATCAAACGCGCGCTCGACCCACAAAACATCATGAACCCGGGAAAGATTTTTACGCTGTGAGGTTGCGCGCGATCGATGTGCAAAACATGGATGCACTCAGGCAGCGTTTTACAAGCGCGGGCACCATGGATGAACTTCACGCGGTGTGTCGGGACTACAGCGAAGCGCTAGGCTTTCAGCATTTTGTGTATGCACTGCGGGTACCGACCCACTTCGCGGATGCGCGTCTCATCATGGTCGACGGGTATCCACCGGACTGGGTCAAGCACTACTTTGAGCAGCATCATTTTGACGCTGACCCAGTGATGGCGTATTGCGCGCAACATGTGGTGCCGATGTGCTGGAGCGATCTCAGCTTGGAGCCCGGTAGCCAGGCCGAACGCATGATGCTGGAGGCTGCAGGCTTCGGCTTGCGCGACGGGGTGACAATGCCGCTACACAGCCCTCAAGGCGAGCTGGGTATTCTCAGTTTCGCAGTAGATGCGGCTCCCAAAGAGGCTCGCGTCACCTGCCAAAACGCACTGGTACAAATACAGATGGTGGTCGGGTATCTGCATGAGGCGGTGCGCCGTGTTAGTGGCCTGGTTGACAACATCGGGCCCGTCCTGACATCCCGCGAGATCGAATGTTTGCGCTGGGCGGCAGATGGTAAAACATCTGGGGAAATTGCACAGTTGCTGGGCTTGTCCGAGAGCACCGCCAACTTTCACCTGAACAATGCCATGCGCAAGCTTGACGTGGTTAACCGCCAGCATGCCGTAGCCAAGGCGACGCTTCAGGGACATATCCAGCCACGACCCTTTTAAAGGGGTCCAACCCTTCTGGCTGGCCCACCCTGTCAGATCTGACAGTAGACACAGCTGGTCATCTGCGCTTCAATCTCGCCACTGCTCTGGTTTGATTCGTCCATCGGCGTTTCTTGCGGATTGCAGCTTCTCATTCGTCGCCGCCAATCGATATTG
>ENA-OFDP01000873-OFDP01000873.1-metagenomes-genome-assembly--contig:-NODE-873-length-12682-cov-4.481270_pt1 | contig 12682 bp, 13 predicted proteins | sample MGYA00153389_OFDP01 | MGnify analysis MGYA00153389 | reverse complement strand
TTCGCGATGAACATAAAAAAGGGCGCGTCGGTTTGCGACGCGCCCTGAAACCAACAATCTATGGCAACTGCTATGTTGGAGTTTCATTGTAGGCAAAAAGCAGCTCCCCGATAGCCCCAAAATCTTGAAATTCTTGTCGTTGCGGTCAAGCAACGGTAAAGCTATGCACAGCTTATCCACAATTTTATGCAGGAAACCTATGGACAACTTGTGCGCTGTCTGTGGAACAGTTGTGAATAGCCAAAATACGACACCTCATGAGCTTAGGAAACAAAACGATATGCCAAAAAGTAGTTCAAGAAGACCTTAATTCTAACCAAACGTTTGCAAAGCATCAGACTTGTTAGCTTGCACTAACAAGTATTTAGCCCAAGTTTGCGGAAAATAAATATTTTTAGTGACCTAAAGACACGTTTTTTATAGCCTAAAGCCCCCAAATCCGATCGGGGAATCGAGATTTTCAGGCGCCAGGGAAGGATTAAAAGCTGAGCGGGGACAACTTCGGCTCGGCCGCAAGCAGACTAACGGACAGGCCGAATCAGTGCAAATTGCGCCAGCTCACCGCGGCGAAACTGCATGTTGATGACTTTGCTTTTGTCGGCCTTGGCAATCGCGGCTTCGAAGTCTTTCAGACTCAGAATCTCAACGTTTCCGATAGCCACAATCACGTCACCTTCACGCAGGCCAGCGCGGGCGGCTGTGCCCTCAACCGCATCTACCTTCACGCCGCCCTTGAGTTTGAGTTCCTTTTTCTGTGGCTCTGGCAGCTCGCTGACCATCAGACCCATTGACTGCGCAGGGCCAGCGATGGGCGGCTTGACTTCGGCAGCAGAGGCTTTGCGTACCGGCTTTTCGGGCTCAACTTCGGCTACCAATACCGACAGTTCTTTGCTTGAGCCGCGCCGGAAAACCGTCACAACCGACCTGGTTCCCGGTTTGATGTTGCCCACCAAACGCGGCAAGTCGCTGGACTTTTCAATGGTCTTGCCATCAAATTTGGTGATGATGTCGCCCGGCTCCACGCCGGCTTTCTCAGCGGGCGCGCCCGCTTCTACGCCCCGGACCAGCGCGCCTTGCGGCTTGCCCAAGCCAATAGCTTCAGCAACTTCTTTGCTTACCGAGTCAATTTGCACGCCGATGCGCCCACGCGTTACTTTGCCGTTGGCGCGCAATTGGTCAGAGACTCTGGTCGCCTCATCGATAGGTATCGCGAACGAAATACCCTGGAACCCGCCTGATCGCGAATAGATTTGGCTGTTGATGCCCACCACCTCACCACGCATGTTGATCAGCGGCCCGCCGGAGTTGCCGGGGTTGATGGCCACGTCGGTTTGAATGAACGGCAAGTAGTCGCCGGTTTCGCGCTGTTTGGCACTAACGATTCCAGCGGTTACGGTATTTTCCAAACCAAACGGCGAGCCAATCGCCATGACCCACTCACCAACCTTCAAGCGGCTGGTGTCACCAATTTTTACGGCGACCAGACCAGTGGCTTCAATCTTTACCACTGCCACATCGGTACGCTTGTCAGAGCCAATGATTTTTGCTTTGTATTCGCGGTTGTCTGTGAGCGTGACAATGACTTCATCGGCGCCCTCCACAACGTGCGCATTGGTCATGATAAGGCCGTCAGTGGTCAGCACAAAACCTGAACCGACGCCGCGCGGCTGTGCGTCTTCGGGTGGTCCGCCGCCACGATCGGGGCGTGGCGAGCGCGGCGCGTTGGGCGGCACGGGGATGCCAAAGCGTTTGAAAAACTCCAACATCTGCTCATCAATGCCGCCGCCGGCCGCAGCAGTTTTGGTTTTTTCAGATGTGCGAATGTTCACTACCGACGGCCCTACCTGCTCTACCAAATCGGTAAAGTCTGGCAGCGCGCGGCTTTGTGCCCAAGCTGACGACGCCGGAATGAACGCAGCCGCAGAAACGACGGTGGCCAGTGCGACAAGCGCACTGGCGAAGTAAGAACGCAACGGTTTTTTGATTTCTGAAAACATGACTCGCCTCGGATTTAATTTAATTCAATTTACGTAACTTCAACCTGCTGCCCGTGCAGTCGGACACCAACTCGCAAAACAGGTTCATTTTTTTCGCTCAAGCGCATTTGCAAACAGGCGCAGCGTGACCACCGGCACTTCGCCCATCGCCGTTAGCCAATAGGGACCCAGCTGCTTGCTCATGCTTTGCGTGGCACCCATCGACATGCTGGTTTCCTTTTCATGGCGCTGGCGATCGAACGGCTCAACGAAAAGTGACACAGAGGCCAGTCCGTCTGAAAAAATCCATTGCATGGGTTCATCACCGCTGGCGCTGTCCACGCTCATCCGTTTGTAGCAGCTCATGGATTTAAAGCCTGCAACAGGGGCTTTCAGCGACCAGCCTTGCGCATTTGCAGTGGTTTTTACCAGCGCTGGCTGCTCAGCGCGATAGCCGTCGACCTTGGCCATCATTTGCATGAGCTTGTCCATTTTGACGGGCGCATCAAGCTGCAGCTCTGAAAACGCAGCCTGCTCTAATACTTGTCCACCAGCGTCCAGGGTTTGCAGTTTGACGACAAGCCCTCTTTTTTGCTCAGTCCAGACGCGGTAGCCGAAGCGCAAATTGTCTTTGGGCAGCAGCAGTACAACGTCTGACTCCAAGCCCGCGATGCGTTCAACGCCATCGGCTTTGAGCGTGTAAAAATCTGCAATACGGCCATCGGCCGACTGGATCAAATCAGGAAAGGTAGCTACTGATTCGCGTTTTTCCGTGCGCACTACTTTTTGCTCGGGCAGAAACGTCACGACTTTGTCGTTGTGCCGAAAAATGGTGCGGGGCGCGCCAGTTAACGTCTCGACGCGCTCGATTTGCTGGCTGCCCTCGCACAGGTGCCATATTTTGGCCGCCGACATCGATCCACCCGACGAGACCACATAGGTGCCGATGTAAGCCCGCTTTTTGGACGACTCATGCATCCGCAACAACCAGTCGTTCATGCTCTTTGCATCAGTTGCAACCAGCGCTGTCGGATTAGTCGCTGGTGCTACCGAGTTGGAAGCTGGTTGTGCTACTACTAAATTAGTAGCTGCTTGCGCCCATACTAAAAGGGCTAGAAGGCTGAAATGCTTAAATCTCATAACAGTGGAGGTCCTGATCGTGCTTGGTACATCGTGGGCGTTGCGCAATGGGCGTCAATTGGCGTTTTTAGCGGGGCGCGCCAGTCTGGTTTTCAAAATTGGCATTGCGCAAAAAACCGCTTGGCACGGGCAGTGAAGTGCCGCCCATCTGTTTGTGGGCTGCAAGCAATTCTTCAAGCCGGACGTCTCGAACCATGGGGCCTTGCGGCGATGCAACCACAACCTGGCTAGGCGGAGCCCCCGGCAGCGTTTGGGCCATTTGGCGGCCGGAGTCGGCACCCAAGCCAGACACGCTCCAGGCCAGCGCTGCAACCATTCCCATGCAAGCCACGCCAGCCAACATTTTCCAGCGCCCATTGCCGTCGTTAGCGGCTTGTTTTACAGCGAAATCAGTGTGCGCAACTGGCTCGGCACGCATCGCGGCCGAGGTTTTGTCTGCCGGCGCAATGCTTTCTACTGCCAAGCGCTCACTCAACCGTTGATTGAAACGGGTCACGAACAGTGAATCATCGCCCCGCCCCGTAGCAGGCAGCTGAAAACTGTTTGCACGAAGCACATCGCCAATTAGATGGTAGGTGTGCCACTGTTGGTCCAATTCTGCGGGGCCGCGCTGAAGATGCAGCGCCTGCGAGCAATCGGCCGCATCAAGTTCGCCGTCAACAAGGGCGGACAACAGCTCTTCAGCCGGAATGGGTGCGTGATGGGTTTTCATGATGTGCCTGACCTGCTATTTGCCTTGTACTACTACCAACGCTTACCCGACTGGTTTTCGAGCAGCGGTTTAACTTTCTGTGAAATCGCCTCGCGTGCCCGGAAGATGCGCGAGCGCACGGTACCAATCGGACAGTTCATCGCTTCCGCAATTTCTTCGTAACTCATTCCTTCAATTTCCCGCAGCGTCACCGCCTGACGAAGCTCCTCCGGCAGTGCCTCCAGGGCGGCGTTGATGATCAGCGCTATTTCCTTGCTGGCCAACACCGCATCTGGCGTCTCTGAGCTCGTTAGTTCGTTTTCGGCGAATGAAGTTTCATCATCGTCGTCAGTTTTAAAGAAATTTTCAGAAACTGTTGGATTCCGTTTTAAATCCATCAGCGCCTTTTTAGCGGTGTTCACCGCAATTCGGTAGAGCCAGGTGTAGAACTGCGCCTCACCTCTGAATTGCGCCAGCGCCCGATACGCCCTGATGAAAGTCTCTTGAGCGATGTCTTCAACCAGATCAACATCGCGAACCATGCGCCCAATCAAGCGCTGCACACGTCGCTGGTACTTGATAACAAGCAACCCAAACGCTTTTTGATCGCCTGCGACAGCTTGCGCAACGAGCAGCGCATCAGCATCTGGCGCGCGTTCAATCGGGGCTGGAACTGTGTCGGTCATAGCGGCGATGCGAGTGGGCCAGCAGCCCTACCCGAAGAAGAAACCACAGCCCGACGCAGGTCCATCCAGCGGTGCGGCAATGCAGATTTTTCGGCGAGTAACCACAAACTCGCTCCGTCAGAATTGTCAAGCCGTAACCACAAAACGCGCTGTAAATCAAGTGCGACTGCCAACTGTAGAACCGACTCGCCGGTGGAATACGCTGCGCTTTGCCAGCGCCAGGACAGACCGTCCCAAGCCAAGTGGCCAGCCGGCGAAGCGCGCCAGCCCCAAAGCGATACAGCGCCAGCCGCTGCCAGCGCCGCACCGGCAAGCACTAAGCGCCACTCGTTTAAGAGCGCAGAGTAGGCCCAGTAACCGAGCGCGCCCGCGCCCGCCGTCCAAACCACAAAAAGCGACGCGCCCAAAAAAACGGACCGCCGCACAGGGTAGCTAACCTGAGGAGCGCTGTGCGTGGTCAAGACGAATGGACTCCTGTGGCTATGTGAAATCGGCTATTCAACACCCGGTTGGCCGCAGCGCTAAGCGCTCAAGCGCTTGAACACCAGCGTGCCGTTGGTGCCGCCGAAGCCGAAATTATTTTTCACAGCCACGTCGATCTTTGCATCACGGGCGGTGTTGGCGCAAAAGTCGAGGTCGCACTCCGGGTCCTGGTTAAAAATATTGATCGTTGGCGGTATTTTTTGGTGGCGCAGCGCAAGCACAGTAAACACAGACTCAATGCCGCCAGCACCACCGAGCAAGTGGCCAGTCATAGACTTGGTTGAGCTGATAACCATATTTTTAGCGTGGTTGCCGAACGCCGCTTTGATGGCGTTGGTCTCGTTGATGTCACCGAGAGGTGTAGACGTACCGTGGGCGTTGAGGTAGTGCACTTGGTCTGCATTGACGCCTGCATTGCGAAGCGCAGCCTGCATGGCGCGTTTGGGGCCATCCATATTGGGCGCTGTGATGTGACCCGCGTCTGCACTCATACCAAAGCCGGCCAGCTCGGCATAGATTTTGGCACCGCGCGCTTTGGCGTGCTCGTATTCTTCCAGCACCAACATGCCCGCGCCCTCGCCGAGTACAAAACCGTCGCGGTCTTTGTCCCACGGACGGCTGGCGGTTTTTGGGTCGTCGTTGCGCGTTGACAGCGCCCGCATGGCCGCAAAGCCGCCAATGCCAAGTGGCGATACGGTGGCTTCAGAGCCGCCAGCGACCACCACATCGGCGTCGCCGTATTCAATCATGCGGCCAGCATCGCCTATGCAGTGCAGGCCGGTGGTGCAAGCGGTGACTATGGCAATGTTTGGGCCTTTAAAACCAAACTTCATCGATACATGTCCCGCAATCATGTTGATGATCGAGCCCGGCACAAAAAACGGGGTGATTCGCCGTGGGCCGCGCTTTTGCAATTCTTCGTGGGTCTCTTCAATCAGTGGCAGCCCGCCAATGCCAGAGCCAATCACGCAGCCAATGCGCACCGCTTCTTCTTCGCTCAAAGCGTCGCCGGTTTTCAGGCCGCTGTCGGCAACCGCCTGGCAAGCCGCAGCCAGGCCGTAATGGATGAAGGTGTCCATGTGGCGACCTTCTTTTTCAGGAATGTAGTCGTTCATGGAGAAGCCTTTGACTTCGCCCGCAATTTTGCAAGACGAAGCGGAGGCATCAAACCTGGTGATCAAGTCGATGCCCGACTGACCCGCCATCAAACTTGTCCAACTCTCAAGCACGGTATTTCCCACGGGGCTGATACAGCCCAAACCCGTAACAACAACCCGGCGACGGCTCATGCGCTATTTCCCTGTTGAGATTGCAAAAAAGCCCCGAGGGGCTCTTTTAAGTAAAGTACGAAAAGACCGCCTGCTTACGCTTTTTGGTGGGTATTGGCGTAGTCGATTGCGTTTTGAACTGTGGTGATTTTCTCAGCATCTTCGTCCGGGATTTCAATACCGAACTCGTCTTCCAGCGCCATGACCAGTTCTACGGTGTCCAGCGAGTCAGCGCCCAGGTCAGCCACAAAGGCTTTCTCGCTGGTGACCTGACCTTCTTCAACGCCAAGTTGCTCGGCAATGATTTTTTTAACACGTGCTTCAATATCGCTCATAGTTCCGCCCAAGGGGTAGTAAATTAATCCGTGATTTTAGCGCTTTACAGGCAGATCTCTATGCACTGGGCTGGACGAATAAAAACCAGCATCAGTTTATAGGGTTTTACCACTACCAGGTTACATATACATGCCGCCATTGACATGAATTTCCTGCCCGGTAATGTAAGCCGCTTGCGGACTAGCCACAAAGACTACGGCGTGCGCAACATCTTGCGGTTTGCCCAGATGACCTAACGGAATTTGCCCAAGCAGCGCTTTTTGCTGCTCACCAGAGAGTCCCGCGGTCATGTCGGTTTCAATAAAGCCTGGTGCAATGCAATTGACGGTGATGTTGCGCGATCCTAGTTCTCGGGCCAACGCTCTCGTCATGCCGGCCACACCAGCCTTGGCCGCTGCATAGTTTGATTGCCCGGCGTTGCCAGAGCTGCCAACAACAGAAGTAATGTTGATGATGCGGCCATAACGCTGTTTCATCATGGCTCGCATCACAGCGCGGCTCATGCGAAAAACAGCTTTTAAATTGGTGTCGATCACTGCATCCCAGTCGTCGTCTTTCAGGCGCATGGCCAGCATGTCGCGGGTAATGCCGGCGTTGTTGACCAGCACATGCAGTCCGCCGTGTTCTTTGACAATGCTGTCAATGATGGCCTCGGCAGCTACTCCATCTGTCACATTCAGGTTTTTACCAACGCAGCCTGGAAAAGCCGCAAGCGTTTGGCTGATTTTGGCGGCGCCTTCATCGCTGGTTGCTGTGCCAATGACCTTCAAACCTTTTTTTGCCAATTCCATGGCAATGGCCGCGCCTATGCCGCGCGTGGCACCTGTGACCAACGCCACCTGGCCTTCAAACTTAATATCACTCATAGTAGATCTGCTTTCAACAACTCTTTCACTTGGGTCATGGAGGCAGGGTCAAATAGCGCGGCGCCCGTCAAATCAGCATCAATCCGCTTGACCAGGCCAGCAAGTACTTTGCCCGGCCCACACTCAACGATGTGGCTGACACCGCCCGCTTTGATTGCCTGTACACACTCCACCCAACGGACAGCGCCGAAAGCCTGGCGAACCAAGGCATCGCGGATGCGAGTGATATCCGTTTCAATCGCCACATCAATATTGTTGATGAGCGGGATATGTATCGGAGCGAAGGACGTTTCAGCGAGTTTGACTTTCAGTTTTTCAGCGGCGGGCCTCATCAGACTGGAATGAAACGGCGCTGAAACCTGCAGTAGCAACGTGCGCTTGGCGCCTTCGGCTTTGAGCACCTCACAAGCCTTGTCAACCGCTGCTTTGCTGCCAGCAATCACGGTTTGCATCGGGTCGTTGAAATTTACTGCCTCAACCACGTCGTTTTCTCGCAAATCAAATTGGGCTGGAGCGCCCGTTATTTGTGCGCAAGCAGCTACTATTTTATGAGCGTCCAAGCCAAGTACGGCGGCCATCGCTCCAGTGCCTACAGGCACGGCATCTTGCATGGCTTGGGCCCGAAAGCGCACCAAAGGCGCGGCTTGGCTCAAGCTTAACGCGCCGCTGGCGACCAGCGCCGCGTACTCACCCAGCGAGTGGCCTGCAACAAAAGCCGGGGCCACACCGACCTCAGTCATCCATGCGCGGAAAGCCGCCACGCCTGCCACCAGCATGACGGGCTGGGTGTTGGTGGTGAGTGCCAGTTCTTCTTTGGAGCCTTCCTTGATCAATCGACCCATATCCTGACCCAAGGCATCAGACGCTTCCTGAATGGCTTGCGCCACCACAGCGTGATCGCCCCAGGCGTCCAGCATGCCCGCTGATTGCGAACCCTGGCCTGGAAATACAAAAGCAAATGGTTTCAATGAGGACTCCTATTAAAGAAACGCCTGAAAGCTGACTGCCAGCATTTTATAAAAACAAACCCCAAGGCATACGCAGATAACCAAGGGTCCAGCAAATAGTCCCACAGATTGCCTGACTCCATCAATCCAAAACTCCAGGCCAGCAAGGCCAGAGCAATCAATGCTGGCATTACGCGCAAACCCAACCATGCACTGACCCCAAGCACACCCAGCAAAGCCACCAAAAGCCACCACGAGCCCCAGCCCAGACGGTACGCGTCCCAGTTGCCCAAGCCAAGAGCAGTGGGGTACAAAATCACAGCTGCTATAGAAATTGTCACCATTAAGGCTTTAAATTCACGCTTGTTGATAGCTGCCACATCAAAGAGGCGATGGCGCAAGCTCCAAACGCTTAACGCCAGCAAAGTGATACTCAAGTCACCGCCGATACCGCGAAAAAAGGCGGCTAAAGGCAGTCCAGCGCCAAACAAGGGAACAAGCAGCGCGATAAAAAATGCCAGTAGCAAACTGTTGGACCAAAAACTATCAGAAAGCCAAAAGCGCTGCAAACACGAAGCAGCCGCGCACAAAGCCAGCGCCCAGCCAAACAGCGCAAACGCGTCAGTTAGGGCGATCATGAGCTACGGCTTGGTTGATGGACGTTGCAGAAAGATCAAACCGGATGTGCTTGATTCGGGTGCGATGCCAGGTATAGACCAGATGCAAAGTCCCATCACGGGATTGCAACAGGAAGGGGTATGAAAACTCCTGTGCGCAGTTTGCGCCTGTGCAAAGCTGCCTTTGGGCGCTGGCTAAATAAGCGGCTATGTGCGCCTCTGTCAGTCCTTTTGACTTGAGTTCTGCGCCCAAAACGGCGGCGTAATCTTGAATGCCCAATGGGCTTGCCATATTTCCATTTTGGTTTGGCGGTTCGACAGCTATCTCTTTTATCGCGGGATCGCCAAGCTTGACCAATGCCAGTTTTTCACGCCCAACGGTAGTGGGGTTTAAAGCCAGCCAGCGTGAGCCGTCTTGCAGCACAGCCCCAGCCAGCGCCGAATTGGGATTGGGCAAGGCCAGTGGCGCTGCAACTTCCCAAGTTTGCCCGGCATCTTGCGTTGTGCTGCTCATCACCTGACCGCCTTGCGTTGCACGCATGAAAGCCTGGGCCATTTGCGCGCTGCTTGCCAGCACTACAGGCTGCAAACTGGTGTGGCTGCCCGGAATACGCACCTTGTCCAGCACATCCCCATTCAAGTCAATGCGCAGCACCTCAGCAAACTTGGTGATGAACTCATGGTAGACGGGCAGGCTAGTTTGACCATGGGTCATGCCCACAGGCGCAGCTTTGACCAATGTGCTGATATTCAAAAAAGGTGAAGTGACAAGCCGTTTGGGCGCGCTCCAGGTGCTGCCATCATCTTCTGACCGCGACCAGGTGATGGCGCTACCGGCCCATCCACCGAGCGAGACATTGACCATCCACAAATGCAGTGAGCCATCAGGCGCGCGCGCTATCACCGGATTGCCAATTTTTTTGACGTAGCGCCACAGGTCGCGCTGTAACTGAGCCCTGTCAAACAGGCTGCTTTCTAGTCCCCATTGCTGACTGCCATTGTTAAAAACAGCGGTTTGAATGGTCACATCCCCTGCCCCTTCACGCGACCCAGAAAACCACACCGCGCGCAAACTGCCGTCACGCAACTCAACAATAGAAGGCGCGTGGACGGCTTTGCCTGGCACACTGGAGACGAACTGCGCCTGAAAGTTTGGCGCCACTTTGGATGTGGGCTGTTGCCCGTTGGGCAAAGCCGGTGCGGCGGATACCGCATAAACAGCTTGCAGCGGGCGGTTGGAAATCTTGTAAGCCGCCGCAGCAAAAGCGATTGCTACCAGACCTGCCAGTATGAAGTTGCGGCTGACGTTACTCATGCGAGAAGACCCCACATTAATAGTTGAGAAGCACCGCACCCCACGTAAACCCACCGCCTACACCTTCCAGCATCAGCGTGTCGCCTTTTTTGATCTTGCCGCTGCGCACCGACACATCGAGCGCAAGCGGAATCGACGCCGCCGAGGTGTTGCCATGCAGGTCCACCGTGACGATAAGCTTTTCAAACGGCAGTTTGAGCTTTTTGGCGGTGCTTTGCATGATGCGGATGTTGGCCTGGTGCGGAATCAGCCAGTCAATATCTGCCTCGGTCAAATTTGCTTTGGCCAAGGCATTGCGGGCGGCACTTTCAAGTACGCCTACTGCCAGTTTAAAGACGGCTTGACCGTCCATTTTTAGCAGCGCATCCCCCATGACTTTGCCGCCTGACACATTGCCCGGCACACACAAAATACCTACGTGTTTGCCGTCGGCGTGTAAATCACTGGCCAAAATACCGGGTGTATCTGATGCTTCAAGCACCACAGCACCTGCACCGTCGCCAAACAGCACACAGGTGGCGCGGTCTGAAAAGTCCAGAATGCGTGAGAAAACTTCAGCACCAATTACCAAAGCTTTGCTGGCAGCGCCGGTTTTAATCATGGCATCAGCCACGCTCAGCGCATATACAAAACCGCTGCAAACCGCTTGAATATCAAACGCCGGGCAACCCGCCATGCCGAGTTTGTTTTGCAAAATGCAGGCGCTGGACGGAAACACCATATCTGGGGTGGACGTAGCAACAATGATGAGGTCAATGTCGCCAGGCTTGAGACCTGCTGCCTGCAATGCGTTTTTTGCAGCTTCGAGCGCCAGGTCACTGCACGACACATCGGGTGCGGCGAAATGCCGGACGTGAATGCCGGTACGCTCAACAATCCATTCGTCCGACGTCTCTACACCTTGAGCAGCAAGCCGTTTGGCCAAGTCGGCATTGGTCAGTCGGTCTGCGGGCAAATAACTGCCAGTACCTGTGATGCGTGAATAACTTGGGAAAGGTGCCATTAAAAAATGAGGGCTTAAAAAGAAATCACTTAATGTACCGCGACGGCTTCTTTCAAACTTTGCAGATCTGGCTCCAAAGACGGCGCAACCAGTATCGGTGCAGCATGGGCAATGCGATCCCGCACACGCTCCAGCAGGTTATTGCGCGCAGCATCGTAAGCCCTGTTTAAAGCGCGTTCAAAGGCAAAAGCATCTGCCGAGCCATGGCTTTTAAACACCAACCCTTTTAAACCAAGCAGAGCAGCACCGTTATAGCGCCTGTGATCCATCCTCTTTTTAAATGCTGTTAACACCGGATGCGCAACGATAGACGCAAATTTGGTGAAGATGTTGCGAGAAAACTCAACTTTCATAAAATCACCAATCATGCTGGCTAGTCCTTCACTGGTTTTAAGCGCCACATTGCCCACAAATCCGTCGCACACCACAATATCAGTTGTCCCTTTGAAAATATCGTTGCCCTCAACATTGCCGAAAAAATTTAAATTTCCGGAGTTAGCAGCAGATCGCAGCAGATCACCTGCTTTTTTAATCACTTCGCTGCCTTTTATCGCTTCTTCGCCAATATTAAGCAATCCCACGCTGGGCGATGGGTTGTCAGAAATTGCGGTCACCAACGCAGAACCCATAACAGCAAATTGCAGCAAGTGATCTTCGGTGCAATCCACGTTTGCACCCAAATCAAGTACGGTGGTTGCACCGCCCTTGGCATTGGGCAGTTGCGTTGCAATGGCGGGCCGATCTATGCCATCCATCGTTTTAAGTACATAGCGGGCAATCGCCATCAAGGCGCCGGTATTGCCAGCAGAAACCACTGCTTGGGCCGTTCCGTCTTTGACCTGGTTGATGGCCACCCGCATGGACGAGTTTTTCTTTCGCCTTAGAGCAACCTCAATTGGGTCATCCATGGTGACAACCTCAGTGGCGGCAATAATTTGACATCGCGCATTGGCCTGGAGTTGTGCGAACTGCGGGTACTTTTGAAACGCCTCAAGCTGACCAACAAGCGCCAGGGAAGCATCGGCATGACCATCCAGAAAAGCCAGGCTGGCCGGTACGGTGACCGCAGGGCCAAAATCCCCACCCATAGCATCAACAGCTATCCTGATCATGAGAAGATCAGGACAGTCTGAAATTTGGGGCTAACCAGAAAAAAAGCCCGCAAGAGAAGCGGGCCTTCATACATCCGGTCTGGTTCCTGCGGCGTTAAATTACGCTTCGGATTTGGTTTTCAACACCTTGCGGCCACGATAAAAACCGGTTGGGCTGATGTGATGACGCAAATGGATCTCGCCAGTGGTGGACTCCACAGCAATGCCCGGAACATTCAGGGCATTGTGTGAGCGGTGCATAC
>ENA-OFDP01000872-OFDP01000872.1-metagenomes-genome-assembly--contig:-NODE-872-length-12685-cov-5.614410_pt1 | contig 12685 bp, 13 predicted proteins | sample MGYA00153389_OFDP01 | MGnify analysis MGYA00153389 | reverse complement strand
ATCTATCCAGATTGGTAATGGGAAATCGTTCAAGAGAGGCCAACTCTGCTGCAGTAAGTTTGCCGGCAGCCTTCACAAATTCCAATACCTTCAGCGAAGTATTTTTACCACGATAACGGGCTGTAGCAATGCCATCCCAACCCACAACACCTCTGCCATCATTCTCACCTGTGTGAATCGCTTCGATCCAATGCCTCGCCTGCTGAGCGTCCCGGCACACAAAAACATCGACTGGCTCAACCTTGCTAATCTCAAAATCGGCAGCGAGATTTCGAAGTTTCTGGGCAGTCAAATCTCCGATTGCCGCCATCCCATCCAAAACAGCCGGATTTGCCAAGACTCTAAGCGCAGCTAGCCGACGATTTCCGTCCATAACTATGTGACTGGGCTTTCCACGGTCGATAAGACAAGTCTTTAAGCGAATTTCATGCTGCAATGGACTCATGCCTTCGGTGACGATGTCCTCCGCGAGATTAACGAGCTTGCTTCCCTGCGACAAAACGATCTTTTCTAAAGCCTCACGCTGACTAGCCAAACCGTCAAATCGCGGATTATTCAGATCGAATAACAGTTCATCCAAGTTCGATTCAATATTACCCATTTTGTATCCAGTTATTACATTACCGCATAGTGTGCACGAACTCAGATGAGTCAGAGATAGGCACTTATGCGCTTAACAAAGAGCTGCAGGTGCCATCTAATTTACGGCGAACCATCGAGGGCTGACGCCGATGTAATCCGTCGACCACGCTGAAGCGCCCCAGGGAAAACAAAACTGCTCTTGAGCGCTTCATTTCCGTCCTGTCAGGGCATTCTTGCTATCTATTAGATAGCTCCTCGCACCCGTTCTAGCTGACCTAAACCCCTAAAACCCATAAAAAAACCGGCTATATGCAGAGCGCAAAGCCGGTTGTGTCTGGTTTTAGCGAAGCGGTTTACGGGCCGACTTGCTTAACAGTTCTGCTCACGCCGTTGGTCTTGACCGAGGCGATGCCATTGTCCCGCCCACTCGCCGCGGCATACATCTGGCTGGTGCCGATGATTTGTGAGTTGGCTGCTTTCAGGTTGAAATACGGGCGCCCGTCTGATGCTTCTAGTTTTTCGTATCGCTCATCCAGAGCGCAGTTGGCTTGCACCGACGCCACACCATTTTCAGCCGATGCCATGCTGGCGTACTGCTGGCTGCGCAAAATCACTTCTGCGTTGCCCGCCTTCAACACGAAGCTGATTTTGTCATTCGCGCTTGTAGAAATTTCATACCAACCAGCCATAGCAATCTCCGGAGTTGTTTGAGGGACTCAAATAATACCGAAATTGCCCTTGCTGGATAAGCTATTTTTACTAATTTTTAGAAATCGCCGCACTGGCAGGCCACTAGTCGCGACGTTTTTAACGGTCACGTTGCCTTACAACTTCACATATTCATACTCTGGCGCGTTGGCGTTGATGCCTCGGTCAGGCGGCGCAATCCAGCCGGCCATCTTGCCCGGCTCGGTGACGCGTTGCATCAGGCTGTGGATGAAGGTTTTGTCTGAATCGGTCGGCAACCACTCGTCTTTTTTAGCTTCAAATTGCGCAGCAGTAATTGGCGTGCCCTGTGGGTCAGTGTGCATCCCGGCCCAAGCGCCTACGCTGCGGCGAAAGCGGGTGGACGGCAACGTCAACTCGAAGTTGATGCCCGCGCGTTTTAACCCCATGTTCCAGCGGGTCACGCCGACATTGCAGTCTTTCACGTACTCCAGCCGGGTGACTTCGTTCATGCCAACGCGGGTCGCTATCGTTTCTTGCTTCATGCCACCTTTGCCATCCGGCACGCAAATCTGCATTTCGGTGTCTAGCTCAACGTGGTCTGCAAACTTGGCTTCATCCGGCCGGCCCTTGATGCCGTTGGCAAACGCGTTGGCGGCGTTGCTCGATGACTCTGAGCCAAACAAATCAAGCGATGACGTGAACCAGAAATTCATGAATTTTTGAATAGTCGGCAAATCAATCACGCCGGCGTTGCGCAGCGTGGCTGCGTCGCTGGTGTCCAATTCCTTCATGACTTCAACCGTGCGCTTGATGACGCGGCCAATACCGGTTTCACCCACAAACATGTGGTGCGCCTCTTCGGTCAGCATAAAACGCGTGGTGCGGGCCAGTGGGTCAAACGCGCTTTCAGCAAACGACTTGAGCTGAAACTTGCCGTCGCGGTCGGTGAAGTAGGTGAACATGAAAAAGCTCAGCCAATTGTCCATTGGCTCGTTAAACGTGCCCAAAATACGCGGCTTGTCTGCGTCGCCGCTGTGGCGCATGAGCAGCTCTTCGGCTTCCTCGCGGCCGTCACGGCCAAAGTGCGCGTGCAGCAGGTAAACCATGGCCCACAGGTGGCGGCCTTCCTCGACGTTGACCTGGAACAAATTGCGCAAGTCGTAAAGCGAAGGCGCGGTGTGGCCCAGCAGGCGCTGCTGCTCGACCGATGCTGGCTCGGTGTCGCCCTGCGTGACGATCAGGCGGCGAAAGGTGGAGCGGTATTCGCCCGGCACTTCTTGCCAAACGTCCTGGCCTTTGTGGTCGCCAAAACCGATCTTGCGGCCTTCTTCTTTGTCGGCCAAAAAGATGCCCCAGCGGTAGTCTGGCATCGGCGTGTAGCCGTAGCTGGCCCAGCCTGATGCATCAACGCCGATTGCGGTGCGCAAATAAACTTCTTTGGCTTTGAAATCGCTTGGTCCCATCTCGTCCCACCAGTTTAAAAACGCCGGTTGCCAATGCTCAAGCGCGCGCTGGAGCTGTCGGTTTTCACCAAGGTGAACGTTGTTGGGAATCAATGCTTGCAGGTCGATGTTGCTCATGTCATTTCCTTATCAAAAATTAACTTGCGAAATAGCAGTTAGTTTCAATTTAAATGCCGGCGTGGAACCAGCTTTGCCGGGCCACAGCGGGCGCCCCCTGGGGGGAGGCGCCGCAGGCGTTTCGGGGGGTTACACCCTTTTCCAGTCGAATTTGGCTTTCTTTCCTGTTCCAAACAGTTTTAAAGCGCCGTCTTCGCCCACCGCATTGGGGCGAATAAAAATCCAGTTCTGCCAGGCAGACAAGCGGCCAAAAATTCGCGTTTCCATGGTCTCTTTGCCGGGGAAACGCAGCGACGCTTCCAGGCCGGTCATTGCGTCGGGCGACAGGCTGGCGCGCTCTTCCAGCATGATGCGGATTTCGTCTTCCCAGTCGATGTCGTCGGGGGTGAGTGTGACCAAGCCGAGCGCCAGTGCCTGGTCGGCTCGCAAGGTGCTGTCACCCAGGTTTTGCAATTGCTTGATCGTTGCGTCATCTTCATAAAAACGGGTTTGCAAACGCGTCAAACCGTTGACTGCAGGAAACCAGCCAAAGTTGGCTGGGCTCAATTGCAGCACAGGTACCGCGTCGGGCGAAGGTGTGGAAGAAGCACTCTGCGCTCCCGGCAAGTCCAGCATGTAAATGCGGTCGCAAGCCAGGGCCAATTCATAAAACGTACCGGCAAAGCAAGATCCAGAATCGACGAGCGCAATCAAGGATCGGCTGGTCACGTCCAGCCGGGCCAGCGTACGGCGCAGTGCGCCTGTGGTTTCTTTGACCAGCCAGTGGTCTTGCAGGCTGGCCAATACTTGGTCCATTTTCATGACCTGCGCTGCGTCGCCAGTGGTTTTGATGACCCAGGTGCCAACCTCAAGCTCGTTGGTGCGCAGGTTCAGAATCGCGTCGTCTAGTTCACGTTGTAATTTGAGCGGGTACCAATTGCCGCCCGCCGCTTCAATGGTCTGCGGCGTTGATTCAATCGCTGAGGCTGGTGCTTTCACGGTAATCGTCGCAATTCGGCTGTTGCGGTCAACCTGCGCGTCGACCAGGCTGTAGTGGTAGCCTGCGTCATCAATCAACGGCTTCAACGCCGTTAATTCGATGCCTTTTAAGCCTGCAGCCCTTTTGGAACGGGCGCAAGCAGCTTCTATTTCGGTAGCAAGCAATGCACCAAACGCCTGCGGCTTGGCATGCGCGTCAATCAGCTTCCAGTCTTTGGCACGGTCAGCGCGCACGCCTTCTGACGTGGTGCAGAAAATATCGGCCAGGTCGCGGCGCACTTTGCGTTTGTCTGTCACGCGGGTCAGGCCGCCCGTGCCCGGCAATACGCCAAGCAGCGGCACTTCAGGCAGGCTAACGGTCGACGAGCGGTCATCGACCATGATGATGCGGTCGCAAGCCAGAGCCAGCTCGTAGCCGCCGCCAGCGCACGCACCCGTGACGGATGCTATCGACAGCAAGCCGTCATGCTTCGATGAGTCCTCCAAACCATTGCGGGTCTCGTTCGTGAACTTGCAGAAATTCACCTTCCAGCCATGGGTCGACACGCCGAGCATGTAAATGTTGGCGCCGGAGCACCAGATTTTCTCTTTGCCTGATTCAAAAACGATGACTTTGACGGACGGATGCTCAAACCGCACGCGGTTAATCGCATCGTGCAGCTCAATGTCAACGCCCAGGTCGTAGCTGTTTAACTTCAATTTGTAGCCGGGTTTGATGCCGCCGTCTTCATTGATGTCGAGCTTGAGCCGCGCCACATCGCCATCGACAGCCAGAGTCCAGTGTTGGTATTTCGCTGGGTGCGTGGCAAAGCTGACCATGTCGCGCTCCACACCGCTTATCGTTTGTTTGAACAAAAGGGGTTCGGTCATCGCGTTCATATTGTCTCTTTCTCAATGGTTTGTGGCACCGCTCTTTTCAAGTCCGTCATGCTTTGTTTTAAGGTTCTTGCGGCGGTATCGACGACCGCGTCGGCGCGTGCGTACAGCGCTTCACGGCTGGCCAAAATGCGGCGAATATCGTCAAGCGCTTCATGGCTGGCAACATTTGAATCAAACGGCCGCATGTCGCCCTGCGCTATCACTCGGGCCATGTGTTCGTCCGGGCTGGTTTTAAGCCACACGCAGTAAAAACGGCTTTGTAGCAGGTCAAACGTTTCGCGCTCACTGACGATGCTGCCGCCCGTGGTCATCACCACGCCGTCTGGGTGTTCTTCTGCAATTCTTAACAGTGCACGCCGCTCATAACGTCGGTAGCCGGGCTGCCCGTGCAGCAGCAAAATCTCGTTCATGCTGGTGCCAGCCTCGCGCTCAATTTCGCGGTCAAGCTCAATGAAAGGTACGCCGTGCTCGGCGGCGAGTTGCGCGCCAAGTGTTGATTTGCCCGCGCCGCGCAGGCCAATCAAAGCCACGCGCTGTTCACGGCCCTCCGTGTCGCCCAGATCAAACGCGTTGCCAAGCAGTGCGTAGGCCTGGTCAAGCTGGGTGTCGTCCAGACGCGCCAACAAGCTGCTGGCTCGGGCCAGCGCTGGCCGCGGTGCGTCTTGCAGCAAGTCAATCACCGTGATGTTCAGCGCACTTGCTGCGGCCTCGAGCGAGTTGATTGACACGTTGCCCTTGCCGGATTCAACATCGGCCAGAAAACGCTCGCTCAGGCCAGAATCCGCCGCAAGCACTTTGCGCGTCATTCCGCGGCGGGTACGCCATGCACGTACGCGCCCACCCAGTTCGCCAAGTGTGGCGTTTGCGTCGTATTCAAGCGTCTCAGAAGCTAAACCCATAAGTTGCAGTATACTTCATTGTTATCGACCGTCAAGCAGTTTATTGCAGTCTAAAGTGATCTGAAAAATGAAACTCAAAATTTTGGTAGGTACCATGACCAGCACGGCTGACTACGTTGCACAAGCCATACAAATGGACTGCGCTGATTTGATCAGCGATATTGAGATTGAGCTGATGGACAAACTCGACATCAGTGTCTTCAGCGAAGACAACGCGAAAGATGCGTTATATCTCATCTGCTCATCCACCTATGGTCAGGGTGACGTGCCCGACAACGCAAGGGCGCTGTACGAGTCGATGGGTGCGACGCCTGCGTTTTTAGGCCATGTCAAATACGGCGTTCTTGCGTTGGGCGACCGAACTTACTTGCAGACGTTCTGCTTCGGCGGCAAGAAGTTCGATGAGCGCCTGGCCGATTTGGGCGCACAGCGCATCGGCGAGTTGTACTGCCACGATGCCAGTACCGGCACGATGCCTGAAGAAGAGGGCACCGCTTGGTGCAGGCAGTGGTTAACAGAAGCTCTGCAAGGCGCAACTGCGGCAAATTAAGCGATTTTTTAAGCCAGAAGTGCTGCTAGCGTCGTAAATTTCGGCGTAAGCAGCTATTAAATTAATAGTAGCACTATTGGGCGGTTAGACTAGCGCCCGATGCAAAACACTGTCGGCAAACTGAGCGGCAGCGAGGTTTTGTCTTGCCGCCACTTGGCCACCAGAGCGCTTTTGTTCACGCCTGCATCCAGAGTTAAACCGCAGCTCAACGCCAGGCGTGTATTGGCTTGCAGTGTGTGAACCAGTGCCTGTAAAAGCGCAGCGTTGCGGTACGGCGTTTCAATAAAAATTTGCGTTTGCCCGCTGCGCAGGCTGAGTGATTCAAGCTCTTTGATGCGCTGGCCTCTCTCGCCGGCGTCTTGCGGAAGGTAGCCCACAAAGGCAAAATTCTGGCCGTTCAAGCCGCTGCTGGCCAGCGCCAGCATCAGCGACATGGGGCCGGTCAGGGCGACCACTTCAATGCCTAAATCGTGCGCCGCACGCACCACCGACGAGCCGGGGTCAGCGATCGCTGGCATGCCCGCCTCACTCACCAGGCCCACATCGTTGCCATCCAGCGCGGGCTTGAGCAGTGGCTTCGCATCAAAGTTGCCGCTGTGGTCGCCCTTTTTATGCACTTCACGCGGCAGCTCCTGAATCTGTAGCGCCTGTACCGGCTGGGCCAGTGCCTGGACTTCGCCAACGCGTTTTAAATAGGCACGCGTGCTTTTCGCGTTTTCACACACCCAGTGGCTGACTTTGGCCGCAATTGCAATGGTTTGCAGCGGCATGACATCTTGCAGCGGCGCTTGCGTATCACAGCCAAAATCAAGCGGGGCAGGGACCAAATACAGTTTGCCTTTGGCCCCGCTCATGCCGCTACCCGGTGGTGCAACACATCCAGCCCGGCAGCGCGCAACAGCGTACAGGTGCGTATCAATGGCAGGCCAATCAGCGCGGTTGGGTCATCGCTTTCAATCGCGGCCAGCAGCGCAATGCCCAGGCCTTCGCTTTTGGCGCTACCTGCACAGTCGTACGGCTGTTCGGTGCGCAAATAATGTTCAATTTCACCATCTGTCAGCTCGTGAAAGCGCACGCGCACTGCGGCCAAATCGCCTTGCGCGAAGCCGGTCTGACCGCACACCACGGCAACCGCAGTTTGAAAAACAACGGTTTGCCCGCGCATCATGCGCAGCTGCGCAACCGCTCGCTCATGCGTGCCGGGTTTGCCGAGCGGTAGGCCGTTCAAGTCAGCGACCTGGTCGGCCCCAATCACGATGGCTGAGGGAAATTGCGCGGCGACAGCGTGCGCTTTGGCCAGCGCCAGTCGCATCGCCATCATGTGCGGAGCCTCATTCGGTAGAGGCGTTTCGTCCACACCTGGCGCGGCCACTGCAAATGGAACCTGCAAGCGCGCTAGCAGCTCGCTTCGATAGCGGGAGGTGGAGCCGAGTACGAGTTGGCGCGGCGGTGGGGCATCATTCTGCATGGGTTGTCGGTTCATGCGTTGATTCTCTTACACTCACCCGATGATCCAACACCTTGATGCGAAGCGGCTCAATGTTCAAGCCATGGCAGAGGCCGGGCAGACTTTGAGCGGGTCAACCTTGCTACAAAATATGGAGCGCCTTGCGCCCGAATCTAATGCGCTAGATGCCGAAACGTCTGTAAATTGGGAGTTGGCGGCCCAATTGCGTCCCGGCGCGGGCGGGCAGCCTGACGTGTGGCTGCACATTAGCGCCGATGTCAATTTGGCACTGACATGCCAGCGCTGTATGGCGCCCGTACAAACACCGATAGCGGTTGACCAGTGGTACCGATTTGTTGCCAGCGAAGAAGTGGCGATGGCCGAAGACGATGCTTCTGATGAAGATTTACTCGTCATGACGCCACAGTTTGATGCGTTCGAGGTACTGGAAGACGAGCTGCTGATGGCGCTGCCGTTGGTGCCCATGCACGGGGCTTGCCCGAGCATGCCTGCTTTCAGCGCAGGCGAGGCCGAGCTGGTTGCGCTTGCCCCTGAAAAGCCTAATCCGTTTGCGGCGCTGGCGCAGCTCAAAAAGCCAAAATTGGATGGCACTACCGTTTAAAGTTGATGCGAATTAACGCAATCGTATTAAATTTGCAGCCGGGCATTGGGCCTACCGTGACCAGTGCAGCGCGCAGCTGCTGGCGGGCAGGTTATAATTGAAAGCTTGGCGGATCAACTTGGTCCGCCTCTTTAAACTAACCCCAATGCCGGTGTGATTTCCTCACCAGCGTGACCAACAGGAGCGGATCATGGCCGTCCAGCAAAACAAAAAATCTCCTTCCAAGCGCGGAATGCACCGCTCGCACAACGCACTTGACGTACCGGGTATTGCAGTAGAGCCGACCACCGGCGAAGTGCATCTGCGTCACCACATCAGCCCAACCGGCTTTTACCGTGGCCGCAAGGTTCTGAAAACCAAATCTGAAGCGTAAGCTTTTGCGCGAAAAGAATGCCCGCACCACCCTGCGGGCTTTTTTGTTTCTGCAGGCTTTTACTTTGGCTATCGATTTTTCATCCCGCCGGATGTACTCAGTGAGCTGCGCTTGACCAGCATTGCTGTTGACGCCATGGGCGGTGATTTCGGGCCATCCGTGACGCTTCCCGCTTGCCTGAATTTCTTGAACCACCACGCCGAGGCATCGGTGGTGGTGGTCGGCCTCAGCGCGGAGCTGGCCAAGCACAAAGCCCACGCCGTGTTGATGGCGCACCCGCGCTGCCGCTTTGTTGAAGCGACCGAAGTCGTCACCATGGACGACCCGCTGGAAATCGCGCTGCGGCGCAAAAAAGATTCGTCGATGCGTGTGGCCATCAACCAGGTCAAAAATGGCGTCGCGCAAGCTGCGCTGTCGGCGGGAAACACCGGCGCACTGATGGCAATTTCGCGCTACGTGCTCAAAACGCTTGACGGCATTGACCGCCCAGCCATTGCGGGCCAAATCCCCAACGCTAATGGCCGGGCCACCACGGTGCTCGACATGGGCGCGAACGTCGATTGCACCGCAGAACACTTGCTGCAGTTTGCCGTCATGGGGTCGGCGCTGGTGGCGGTGCTCAGCAACAACAACCAGCCCACCGTTGGCTTGCTCAACATCGGTGAAGAGGCGATCAAAGGCAATGAGATTATTAAAAAGGCGGGTGAGCTTTTGCGCGCCGCCGGCGCTGCGGGTGATTTGAATTTTGTCGGCAACGTTGAAGGCAACGACATATTTAAAGGCACTGCCGACATCGTGGTGTGCGATGGCTTTGTTGGTAACGTCGCGCTGAAGGCCAGCGAGGGTTTGGCGTCAATGATTGTTGACCTTTTGCGCAAAGAATTCACCCGCAACCTGCTGACCAAAATGGCAGCAGTGGTGGCGTACCCAGTCATTGCCGCGCTGAAAAAAAGGGTGGATTCGCGGCGCTACAACGGCGGCGCACTGCTGGGATTGCGTGGTCTGGTTTTTAAAAGCCACGGTTCTGCTGATGCGTTTGCCTTCGAAAGCGCCTTGAACCGCGCTTATGACGCCGCGCGAAACAACCTGCTGGCGCAGGTGCGCGAGCGTATCGCCCATGCAGCGCCTTTGTTGGTGGCAAATGCTTCTATTGCCCCCGCGGTCGCCGATGTGCTGCCGGCAGTGCTGCAGGTTGCGCCATCGGCGGCTTCACTCTCAGTACACTGATTCATGGCCCAACCGTCCAATTTGTATTCCCGTATCACTGGCACTGGCAGCTACTTGCCGCCGCGCAGATTAAGCAACGACGACCTGGCGGCGGAACTGGCAGCCAAGGGCGTTGAAACCTCCAGCCAGTGGATCGTTGAACGCACCGGCATTTATGCGCGTCACTTTGCAGCGCCTGACGTAAATTGCAGCGACCTGGCGCTGGAAGCATCAAAAAATGCCCTCAGCGCGGCTGGCTTGCAGCCAGGCGATATTGACCTCATCATCGTGGCCACGTCCACGCCTGACATGGTGTTTCCGTCAAGCGCCTGCATTTTGCAAAACAAGCTCGGCATGGCAGGTTGCCCGGCGTTTGATCTACAAGCCGTGTGCAGCGGATTTGTCTACGCGCTGACGGTGGCCGACGCGATGATTAAAACTGGCGCCGCTACCAAGGCGCTGGTGGTGGGTGCTGAAGTGTTCTCGCGTATTCTTGACTTTAGCGACCGAACCACCTGCGTGTTGTTTGGCGATGGCGCCGGCGCGGTGGTGCTCGAGGCGTCCGATACGCCCGGCATTTTGGCGAGCGACTTGCACGCCGATGGCAAGCACGTCGGCATTTTGTGTGTGCCAGGCAATGTCTCTGGCGGCAAAGTCATTGGTGATGCACTGCTCAAAATGGACGGGCAGGCAGTTTTTAAACTTGCCGTTGGCGTGCTGGAAAGTGCAGCGCGCGCTACGCTGGCCAAGGCCAATTTGACGGACGCAGACATCGATTGGCTGATTCCCCACCAAGCGAATATTCGTATCATGCAAAGCACCGCCAAAAAGCTGAAATTACCGCTTGAAAAATTAATCGTCACGGTTGACCAGCATGGCAACACGTCGGCAGCGTCGATTCCGCTGGCGCTCGACGTGTCAGTGCGCACCGGCAAAATCAAAAAGGGCGACACGCTGATGCTTGAAGGCGTGGGCGGCGGCTTTACCTGGGGCGCTGTGCTGCTGAATTTGTAATGCTGGATGGAACGTCGGCAATGACCTTGGTTGTGATCCTGGAGTAGATGTTGAAACCTTTTGCGTGCGTATTTCCCGGTCAAGGGGCCCAGTCTGTGGGCATGCTCGATGCGTGGGGAGACCACCCAGTACTGCTTGACACTTTGCAAGAAGCGTCCAGCGCGCTCGATGAGGATATTGGTCTGCTCATCAAGCAGGGCACCAAGGAAGAACTTGCCCTGACGACCAACACGCAGCCGGTGATGCTGGTGGCCGGGGTTGCCGCCTTTCGCATCTGGATGGCCAAAACAGGAGCAGCGCCGGCCTTTGTAGCGGGCCACTCGCTGGGTGAATATGCGGCGTTGGTCGCCAGCGGCGTGCTTACATTAACGCAAGCAGCGCCGCTGGTGCGCTTTCGTGCCCAGGCCATGCAAGACGCTGTGCCGGTAGGCGCCGGTGCGATGGCTGCTATTCTTGGGCTAAATGCTACTGAAATAATAGCTGTTTGCGCCCGTATTTCGGGCGATACAGGCCAAAACAGCTTGAAAAATGGCGAAACAGTCCAAGCGGTGAACTTTAACGACCCAATGCAAACTGTGATTGCCGGAAGCAAGGCAGCTGTCGATATTGCGTGCGAAGAACTCAAAGCCGCTGGTGCCAAGCGCGCGCTGCTGCTGCAAGTCTCTGCGCCGTTTCATTGCAGCCTGATGCAGCCGGCTGGCGAAAAACTCAAAGCCAAATTGGCAGACACCACGTTTGCCGCGCCGCAAATCCCACTCATCAACAACATTGACGTAGCCATTGAGTTTGAGCCTGACCGAATGCGTGATGCGCTGTATCGGCAATCATTCGGCCCGGTGCGTTGGGTAGAGTGCATACAGGCTATCAAGGCGCACGGAGTCACCCATATTGTTGAGTGCGGCCCTGGCAAAGTACTCGCTGGCCTGGTAAAGCGCATTGATGCTGACCTGACAGGCGCGCCTCTGTTCGACCCAACTTCCTTGGCACAGGTGAAAGAGCTCTTGACGTGAACGACTACAAATTTGAAGGCCAGGTCGCCTTGGTAACCGGCGCATCGCGCGGCATCGGGGCAGCGATTGCGCTGGAGCTGGCGCGCAAGGGCGTCAAGGTCATTGGCACCGCGACCACCGACGGTGGCGCAACGAAGATCACGCAAGCGTTGTCAGCGTTTGCCGGTTGTGAAGGCAAAAATCTGAACGTCAACGACGTGCCTGCCGCTGAGGCGTTGATTGACGGCCTGGTGAAAACCCACGGCGGCCTGCAAATTCTCGTCAACAACGCAGGCATCACCCGCGACATGCTGGCCATGCGCTTGAAAGACGACGATTGGGACGCGGTGCTTGATACCAATTTGAAAGCCGTTTTTACGATGAGCCGCGCCGTGATGCGAGGCATGATGAAGCAGCGCTACGGCCGCATCGTCAACATTACCTCAGTCGTGGGCGCTTCGGGCAATGCCGGGCAAGCCAACTACGCCGCAGCCAAGGCCGGTGTGGCGGGCATGACCCGCGCCTTGGCGCGCGAGCTGGGCTCACGTAACATCACGGTCAATTGCATTGCGCCGGGATTTATTGAAACCGATATGACGGCCAGCCTGAGCGAAGACCAGCAAAAAGCGCTGCTTGGGCAAATCCCGCTGGGGCATTTGGGCAAGCCGCAAGACGTTGCGCATGCCGTGGCATTTGTAGCAAGCCCGCAGGCGGCGTACATTACTGGCCAGGAAATTCATGTCAATGGCGGTATGTATATGTAATTTGGTAGTGGTAAAACATTGCAGTTCCAAGCCGGTTTGTATCCGTCCGGCAGGGTGCCTAGGGTGAAGTCTCTAACGCGCTAAAATCACGGATTAATTTACTACCCTCAAAGGGATTTATGAGCGACATCGA
>ENA-OFDP01000871-OFDP01000871.1-metagenomes-genome-assembly--contig:-NODE-871-length-12730-cov-2.164181_pt1 | contig 12730 bp, 7 predicted proteins | sample MGYA00153389_OFDP01 | MGnify analysis MGYA00153389 | reverse complement strand
CAGCGGCCGGTTTCCAGTTAAAGGGCTCGGGTTGGTACGTCACGGATTTCCGTGGCGACAACGGCGCCAAGCCTGCCAAGCCAGCTGATGGCGACTCCTCTTCCCCCGCAGCGCCTGGCGTCGATGCCAAGCCCGCCGAAAGCGGCACCAGCGCCGCGCCCGCTGCGGCTCCCGTACCGGCACCCAACCCGGGCGTCGCCTCCTTCGCCAAGCTCGGCGGCGTTTGCCTCAATGTCGGCTGTATTCCCTCCAAAGCATTACTCCACGTCGCCGCAGTGGCCGACGAAACCAGTGCCCTTGCGGCGCACGGCATCACCTTTGGCAAACCTGAAATCGATCTCGACAAGCTGCGCGGCTGGAAGGATAAAGTCGTCGGCAAATTGACCACTGGTCTCGGTGGCATGGCCAAAATGCGCAAGGTCGATGTGGTGCGAGGGGTTGGCCAGTTCCTCGATGCCAATCATCTGGTTGTCGAAATCACAACTGGTACCGGACAGGAAAAAACCGGCGAGAAAAAAGTCATTCGCTTTGAAAAAGCCATCATCGCTGCCGGTTCACGGGTCATGCGGCTTCCGTTTGTTCCCGACGATCCACGCATTGTGGATTCGACAGGCGCGCTGGAACTGAAAGAAATTCCTAAAAAGATGTTGGTCATCGGCGGCGGCATTATCGGTCTCGAAATGGGCACCGTCTACTCAACGCTCGGTACGCGCCTTGACGTGGTTGAAATGCTCGACGGCTTGATGCAGGGTGCGGATCGCGATCTGGTCAAAGTCTGGCAGAAAATGAACGAGCGGCGCTTTGACAACATCATGCTCAAAACCAAAACGGTCGGTGTGGAGGCAAGGAAAGACGGCATCTACGTGACCTTCGAGGGTGAAAATGCGCCTAAGGAACCACTGCGCTACGACATGGCGCTGATGAGCGTCGGGCGAGCACCGAACGGCAACAAAATCAGCGCCGACAAAGCGGGTGTCGCAGTAACGGATCGCGGTTTCATTAATGTGGATTCGCAGATGCGCACTAACGTATCGAATATTTTTGCCATCGGCGATATCGTCGGCCAGCCAATGCTCGCGCACAAGGCCGTACATGAAGGTCACGTCGCGGCGGAAGCCGCTGCCGGACAAAAATCGCATTTCGATGCGCGCGTGATTCCGAGTGTGGCATATACCGATCCCGAAGTGGCGTGGGTGGGCGAAACCGAAGATACTGCCGAAGCAAAAGGCATCAAATTCGGCAAAAGCGTGTTTCCGTGGGCCGCTTCAGGGCGTGCGATTGCAAACGGGCGCGACGAAGGATTCACCAAACTCATCGTCGATTCAGAAACGCATCGCGTGATCGGCGGCGGCATCGTCGGCACGCATGCGGGCGACTTGATCGGTGAAATCGCGCTCGCCATCGAGATGGGATGCGATCCCACCGATATTGGCAAGACTATTCACCCGCATCCGACGCTTGGCGAGTCCATTGGTATGGCAGCCGAAGTGTTTGAAGGTGTGTGTACTGATTTACCGCCGCAGAAAAAATAGCACGTACCGGCTCGGAACCAAGCGAATCATTGTGCGCGCTACGCCAAGATTGAGAAGGCGACTGGGGTCAGAAGATAAGCACGGAGATCGAAGCACGCCCCGGCTGGAGGCTGACGTGGAATAGGCGATAGCTGCAGGGGAAGCATTGGGACAAACAAGTGCGTTCATTGCAGGGGCCGCTGCTGAAACGGCTTGACGCGGCGGTTGCTGCGGTGTCGAGTAATCAAGTGTGAGTCGATGATAATTGGCCGTACGATAGACGCTCTTAGTCCATTTAAAAAGTACCGTCGTACATGTTGAGCTTCACATTGTTCAGCACCAACCTGCCTATCGCTATTCTGTCCCGTGCTTATGCTTAAGTAATCGTCATTCAACCCTGCCCCGTTAATTCATCAGCCGCCATCCGGTACGACTTGCGTTCAAGTGGCGGTGCGCTTGGCGATACGACCCAATGCAATTGCCAATGCGGCACCACCGAGCATTTTGACCGCCTCCGGATGTTTGCCATAAAAACTGCCAATCCGATCAAGAATACTGGGATCGGCTTTTTCGGCCTGTTCTGCAATCTCTCGCACTTGGTCTGGCGTGATGTTTTCGGCATCGCTTGCGCTAACGGACGGTAAACCGCCAGAGACGGGGGCTGTAACAGAACCGTTGTCAGGATTCAGTTTGTTGCCAAAAATACCGCCTGCCACTTTCCCCAGCAGCGTCGGTCCAAGCACACTCACTAACTGGTTTAGCAGTCCCGCACGAAGCGAGGAATTCGAACCGCCAAAAAGTTGCTGCACCATGTTTCCGAATGGCGGGGTCTCTTCTGCACGAAAGGCATGCGCGATGCCGTCGCCAAGCACATCCGATGAGACTTGGGGTGCGACCTCATCGAAGTCGGTTTCAGTACTGGTCGGTCGGACAGCATATTGTTGCAGTATGTCCATAAGGTTCATTGCGATCTCCAATTGGATAGAGCTAAAAAGTGTTTAAACGGCTCCATTCTATGGGCTGCCAAATCACTCCTGCGTCGGACGAATGAGTAAATCGACGTAGGTAAATGCGCGCTTTCATTCACCCTAGATTCACCACTTGACCGCATGTCGCCCGCAATAAGTAGTTGGCAACGATGACACTTTTCACTATCCACACGATCACCTTCTGGGTGAGAAAGTTACGGGTGTGATTGCATAGCATGATTGGCCGCCAGTCACAGTCGACACGTAATGCCGGCGCGGCGTTCAAGCGGTTTTTCGCTGTAAGCCCGCACCAAATGTCCATCGCCGCAAGTCAATGCACCGTGTGTGACGGGGAATACCTTTCGCACATACAATATCTGGATGTCCCCTTCCCTCTTCTTCCGCCTCGCCAGTGTCGCCGTGCTTGTTGGCATCTGGATGCTGTCTTTTCTCCCAGGTAATTTGCTGCCGACCGTGCCAGGCACCGACAAATGGCATCACGCCCTTGCCTACTTCGTTGCCATGTACTGTTGGGGGCAGTGGGCCCCGCGCCCGGTCGCACGATTGAAACTCGCCATGGTATTCGTCTTGATGGGCGCGCTCATTGAGTGCTTGCAGGGACTCACCACGTATCGAAGCTTTGAATGGCTCGATATTGTCGCCGACGCGTTGGGTGTGGCCATCGCGTGGGTGGTCGTCACCGTTCAATTCGCTGTTCACCGCCGGTTTAGACCGTCCACCGCACCGATACCCCTCCGACCCGAATAATTTGAGCACGACACTCGCTCATCTCGTGCTTGGCACATCCGACCTCGCCAAGGGATCTGCGTGGTTGGAGCGCTATTTTGGCGCGGCGCTTTCTCCGGTCGGTAAGCACGTGAGCATGGGCACCCACAACCGGCTTCTCTCGCTGGGACCGTCCTGCTATCTGGAATTGATCGCAATCGATCCTGCGGGCGAGCCGCCATTTATGAAACGCTGGTTCGGACTGGACACCCAGGACGTACGCGAACGGATTGCAATGCGGCCGCGCCTGCTGGGCTGGGTGGCGCGCACCGATGACATTGACGGTCTCTCGGCCAAGACCGGCGGGTTGTTGGGTGGTGTTCATCAGATGTCACGAAATGACTTCACATGGCGAATCACGATTCCTGACGATGGCTACCCCGTCGAAGCGGGGCTGATTCCAACCCTGATCCAGTGGGACAGCCCCAGCCATCCTTGCGAGCGTCTACCTGACGCAGGCTGCCGCTTCGAGTGGATGGAAGCCGCGCATCCCAACCCCGGCAAAGTGGCCTATCTGCTGGAGGAGTTAGAGATAGAGAACGCGATGAAGGTGACGCCGACCCCGCCCTACTCGGGTATGACGATGTGTGCCTATATCCGCACGCTGGACGGGGTGAAGACACTGATGTCTTGACGTTTTCACCACCCCCAACAACGTCGATCAGCTACAATTCCGGGCGTGAAACTTCTAATCAAACGTATCGCAATTGCACTTTTAGCACTGTTCATGTTTGCAGGCAGCGTCGTCGGCATCGAATATTTCGGAGGACAGCCCATGGGACTATTCAGCGGTTCCCGCCCCAGCAATCTCGGCTTTAACGCAGGTAAATTTGCGCCCCCTAGCTGGAAGCCCAACTGCGTTTCTTCCACCGTTGACAAGAGCGATGAAACGCATTTCATTGCGCCGCTGGTTTACGTTGGCAATAGCACGGATGCGTGGAAGAAATTGACAGGCATCGTCAAAAACAGACCGCGTGCGACGGTCGTCAATGAAAACGCTAACTACCTTTATGCCGAATTCAAGAGTGCGGGAATGGGCTACGTCGATGACGTTGAGTTTGCACTCGACGAAAAGGCGGGCATGATTCATGCGCGGTCGGGTTCGCGTTTGGGCATTCGTGATTTGAATGTCAATCGCAAACGCATCGAGGCCATTCGCGCGCAATTCAGTCAATAGCCTTTACCTGCTCCAGGCGCTACTTGAAAGTGTAACGTAAGCATAGGCGCGCCTCTCAGGGCGAAAAACCCCTGTACAGTCCGCCAATACTTGTGTTTAGCTTTTCGGTTCCGCTGAATACGCCGATGCCACGCGCCCCAATGCGGCCGCCGCGACAATTGCCATGACCAGCGTAAGCGCGATCCCCACAAACACCAGTTTCGGTAGGTGATTGTCGAGCAGCAATCCAAAGGCGATCGGCGACAGGGCCAAGCCGACGTCAAGCCCGGAATAGACCACACCGTAGACACGTCCAAATGCCGCCTCGCCCAGGCGCGCCTTGGTGGCGGTGCGCACAAGCAAATCGCGCGAGGGTCCTGCGATGCCGATGCCAAAACCCATCGCCGCCATGACCGGTAATACCAACCACCCGGGTAAGGTACCAAAGGACAGCAGCAATGCCAGACCCGCGCCGCTCGCCAACGCCGCCGCGACATACCGCTCGTGCTGGTTGCCCGGCTTGGCCAAAAAGCCGCCCCACACCAAACCCATTGAGCTCCCAATGAGGTAAATGGTGAGTGCGGACGTCGCTGCCGTCAACGAGAGTCCATAAAGATCACGCAGCAATGAGGGCGCGAAATTCTGCAACGCACCGAAACCAAAGGTGGAAAAAAAGAAGAATGCGAAGGCGAACCACACCAGCGACGTGCGCAGGAAAAACCACGTGCCTTGCTTGATTTCGGCAGCGTGCGGAATGGCTGGCGTGGAGCCGTTCGTTGCCCTGGCTGCTGATTGCAACTCATACTTCAGTAGTGCGCGCTTCCAGATGAGCAGGGTGAGCGCGGCGGCACCAAATAATGCCGCACCCAAACCGGCGATGCGCCAACCGAATGCCGTTGCCAAGGCCAGCATCACGATGGTACTCAAGGCCCAGCCAACATTGCCTGCGAGGCCGTGCATCGAAAAAGCGTGACCTAATCGCTGCGCCGAGACCCGACGATTGATCAGCGCGAAATCGGCCGGATGAAATACGCTGTTCCCCATCCCTGCCACGGCAGCCGCACCCATCAGGCCGATAAAGTTGGGGGCGACAGAAACCAGCACGCCGGAGAGTGTCAGCAACCCAACACCAATACACAACACGCGATGCGCGCCAAACCGATCTACCCAAATGCCAGCCACCGTCTGACCGATACTCGATATAACGAAAAACATCGTCATCAGTAAGCCCACCTGCGCATAGCCCAAGCCAAATTCCGTCATAAACCACGGAAACAATGGCGGCAGCATCAGATGGAAAAAATGCGACGTGCCGTGGGCAAATCCCACCAGAGAAATAATGGTGACGTCAGATCGAAGCGAATCTGCGGCTGGCGCGATGGTGGACATGCCTACATTTTAGCCTTTCGCGCGTTTAGCGATCACCTTCGATCTGGAAAACACCATTTGTAGGGCTACGGATACCGACTGGCGGTCGCAGCATGTAGGCGCGAAATTTTTGCGTTTCTCACACCTATAATCATGCCGATATCAACGTTGCAGCAGTCTGTGCCATCCACCAAAAAATTCAATGCCAATTGCACTCCATCCCACGCTAACAAGAATTTTTTCCCTCATCTTCGCGTTCGCACTTTTCGCGAACCCCGCGACGGCGCAGCTAACCCGTGCTGGCGCATTTGAACGTTCGTCGGTCGATGATGCGATACCGGAACTCGTGCTTGCCGTTACCGACCCATCGACCACCACCGGCCGTGTGGCAGCGGCAACCGCCGTGCTGACGGCGGAAGTTCTGCGTAGTCGGCCGGTCGTGTTAGACGTTGCGGTTTTGCATCAATTGCGCGACGCGTTGACGGCCGGACAGTCTCAAACGCTTCGCATCGCGTTCTTCGATGATGCCGCCCTGCTGGTGCAAATCCACCGGACCGAGCGCGTTGGCCGCAGCGGTACGGCTTATATTGGTGCCGTGCCGGGCATTGCGATAAGCAGCGTTGTGATCGTCGAAGAAAATGGCGTGTTGTCTGGCAACGTAAACGTGCTCAACAAAAAATATCAGATCAGGAACGTGGGCGCAGCGGGACACGTCATGCGGCAAATAAATGCTGACGCGCTACCGCCCGATCACAGCGCCGTCGCGGTAAAGGCGGCCGTGAAATCCAGCCCCATGCGATCAAAGGAGAGGGTGCCAGCCGAAATTGGGATCAACACTGCCATCGACGATGGCACGTTGATCGATGTCATGGTCGTCTACACCCCGGCCGCGCGTATTTCGCAGGGCGGCACTGCGGCGATGAATTCACTGGTGAACCTAGCGGTGGTCGAAACCAATAACGCCTACGCCAATAGCCTCGTGACGCAGCGCGTGCGGCTGGTCTATGCAGGCGAAGTCAGCTATGTGGAAAGCAATTTCGCCACCGATCTGGCGCGCCTGCAAGGCGCCGACGACGGCTTCATGGATGCGGTTCACCAGCTTCGCAACCTGTACGGTGCCGATCTTGTCAGCCTGTGGGGGAATTACACCGGCGGCTGCGGGCTGGCGAATTTGATGCTCGACGAAACCGCCAGTTTTGCGAGTCAGGGTTTTAACGTTGTCGACCGCAATTGCGCCACCAACAATTTGAGTTTTGCGCATGAACTTGGCCACAATATGGGGCTGCAACACGACCTTTTCGACGGCAATGGTGGCACCACCGTCACTCCGGAAGGCAGCGCCATACCGACTGCGATCAATTACGCACACGGCTACGTGGATTTGATAAACCGCTTTCGCAGCGTGATGGCCATTAGCGCCCTATGCGATGCACAAGTCCCGCCGATCGATTGCGTTCGACTGCCGTACTTTTCCAACCCGAATGTGATCCTGACCAACGTACCCACGGGCAATATTAACGCCCAGGAATTCCGCGCGCTCAACGATACCCGCGAGACCACCGCCAATTTCCGTGGATCGGTAAACCTTGCGGGTCCCGGCACCGTCATCTTTGAGCCTGCCAATTACGTTGTCAGTGAAGCTGTAAATGCGATCTCGCTCTCCGTCACAAGGCACGCGGGGGCTTTCGGCGCGGTCTCGATCAGCTATGCAACGCTTGCTGGAACCGCCGTGGTGGACACCGACTTTACCGCGCAATCCGGGGTCCTGGTTTGGGCCAATGGCGAGACCGGGACCAAGACGATTAGCGTACCCATTTTGCAAGACAATGTACTCGATGGTCCGAAGTCTTTCACGGTGACACTGAGTGGCGCCACCGGCGGCGCATCTATCGGTGCGCCGGGCGGCTTGATCGCTGCCGCCACGGTAATGATCGTCGATGCGAACACCGATAGCTTCCCGAGCGGCTGCATGCCGCCGTTGACCGGTTGGACCATCCCTGCCCCGGGATGGGCGGTTGCCACTGATACTTTTTTCGGGCCCGCGTGCAGCCTTAAATCGAATCCGGTCGCTGACGGCAACAGTGCGCAGATCCGCTTCAGCGGGATTTTCACTGACGGCAATATCCGCTTCGCGCGCCGCGTATCGAGTCAGAAGGGGGCTGACTGTCTGCGCTTTTTTATCGATGGTGTCGAAAAAAACATTGGTGGCACCTGCGACAGCGCAGGTGGCCTCGGTGCGTCCGGTGAGGTCGCGTGGGACATGCTGGGCTTCCCGGTTACCGCCGGGACACACACGTTGGTCTGGATATACGAGAAGGACGGTGCAGGCGCAATGGGCGCGGATGCCGCGTGGATCGATAGTGTGGTGTTGCCGCTTGCAGGTGCTGCCGTGATTCAAAGCGCACCGCCGCCGGATGGCTTGCTCAACATCCCCTATTCGCACACGTTCTTTACCAGCGGTGGCGCGCCGATCACCTATGCCCTGCTCGCAGCCACGCTGCCCGATGGCTTGGTGCTTAACACGGTAACGGGTGTCATTTCGGGCGTGCCACGCCGCCTGGGAACGTTTACCGGCTTCGTCAGGGCATTCAATGATTTTCCGCCATTTGTGCAACAGCTGTTCTCGATCAATATTGTCGGCGCTGCACCCGGCGCGCCACTCATCAACAGCGCCGCATCAGGCAACGGCCAAGCCAGCATTGATTTCACACCGCCCGCTAGTCAGGGCAGCGCACCCATAACCAGCTTCACGTCCACCTGCAACCCAGGTACGTTCACCGGCACCAGTACCACGGAACCGGTCCTGGTCGCGGGCCTGGTCAATGGTGTTGAATACGCTTGTGTCGTTTCCGCAACCAATATTTACGGCACCGGCACCAATTCAACGCCGATCCTCGTGACGCCCGCCGCCGCCCAACCCGGCGCGCCCGTCGTCAGTGTCGCCACAGCCGGCGACGGACGCGCTTTTATCAGCTTTTCGCCGCCCCTGTCCGATGGTGGCTCGCCAATCACGAGCTACACCGCGATCTGCAATCCCGGCGCACTGACGGGCACGGCTATCCATTCGCCAGTCATCGTCAGCAACCTGCTTAACCGCACCCTGTACGGTTGTTCCGTCACGGCCAGCAATGCCATCGGCACCAGCATTGCGTCGGCGACAGCAGCAGTTATTCCAACGCCGACGGCGCCGCTGACACTCATTGGTGTGGTTTCGCGGAAAACCCACGGTTTCGCGGGCGATTTCGACCTGCCCATCGACAATGTTGTCCCCATCAACGGTGCTACCACCGTTGACCCCCGCATTATCAGCGCGAGCGCCGGGCACACTGTTGTCTTCAAGTTCAACACCACCGTCAGCGCAGGTGTCGCTGTCTCCGTTGTCGATACAACAAACGCCGCGGTGGCCGCGAGTGTTAACACGGCAGGCTCTGAAGTCATCGTGACAATCCCAACGCTGGCCGACGCAACCCGCGTGACAGTGCGGATCAACGGGGTCAATGGCTCTGCGCAAGTTTTTTCTGCGTCGCTCGCGTTTTTTGTCGGTGATGTCAACAACTCTTTTACCGTCAATGCCAGCGATATCAACAGTGTGAAGGCGCGATCCGGTCAGGCGACGAACGCGTCCACATTCAAATTTGACTTGAACACAACTGGCAGCATCAGCGCCGCCGACACAGCAATCGTGAAGGCACGCTCGGGGCTGACTATGCCATGAAATTATTTGCCAGCACATGTCGCGATGAAATCGCAACTTTAACCAACCAGACACCCCGTCCAGATTGCCGTTTCGGGCGAAATCGCCTTGTGAGGCGCGCCAGTGTTAGGGTTTTTATGTTTGTACTTTTGTAACATGGCTGGCAGCCGGTCATGAAGTGCGGAATTTGTTGTAACCACGCTTACCGTAAAGAGACGAAATGAACCTCATGAAATCCGCGCATTTGCTGACCGCACTTGCGATGGCAATGTTGGCACTGGCACTTCCGTCCCAGGCAACCGTCACCCTGAGTTGGTCTGCAGGGGCAAGCTGCGGCAATGCGCCCGCTGTCGGGTTTAGTCCTGGCGGGGCTACAGTTCAGGCGTCGCTTTGCGCGTCGACGACCGCGGCGACCGAGAGAGGTTGCGGGTTCTCGGTCGTGCTGTTGGCTGCCAATGCTGCCGAGAGCGGTATTTTTAGCGTGACGTCTCGCACCCTCGGCGCGAACTACCCCGACATCACGGCAGCCCCACCGTTGCCGTTCCAGATTACCAATCCCGCCGCGGCGCCCCCGAATGACTTCGGTGGCACCATCGTTACGGGTGGAATTTCCATCGCCCCTGCCGCGAATCAACTGCTGGCAACGTTTACTTTCCAGGCGCAGGCCGCAGCCACCAATTCGGCTTACGTCATTCGATTGGCATCCCCGGCATCTGAATTCAGCGTCGATGCGGTGTCAGCGTTGTGCGCGAGTTCCGCTTCGTCCAACGCCGCACTGCCGTCACTGACACTCAACCAGTCAAACTCGCCCATTATCACCAGCGCGGCAACGACCACCTTTACCGTCGGGACTTCAAGCGCGTTTAGCGTGACCGCGACCGGCGCGCCGCCGCTGACATTTACGACCGTAGGCGCGTTACCGGCTGGCGTGTCGTTATCCGCTGGCGGCGCACTTGCAGGCACCCCGCAAACCAATACCGCGGGAACTTATCCGCTCACTGTCACTGCATCCAACGGTAATCTGCCGAACGGCGCACAGAATTTCAGCTTGATCGTTGCCAAGCGAACACAGACCATCAGCTTCGGCGCAATTGCAGGGCAATTCTTAAGCGCGTCTCCAATTGCCATCAGTGGTGCGTCGACATCGTCATTGCTGCCTCTTACATTTACCTCCACGACGACAGCCATCTGTACCGTCTCCGGCGCGAGCATCGTCCTGGTCACGGCGGGTACGTGCACCATCACGGCTAGTCAAGGTGGCAATGCCGACTTCATCGCAGCGACATCGGCATCACAAACTTTCGCGGTCAGCGCCGGTGTGCTGGGTGCGCCGATCATCGGTCCCGTCACAGGGGGCAATCAGATCGCAATAATCGCCTTCTCAGCACCGGCCAGTAATGGCGGCAGCGTTATCCTTGATTACACCGCGACCTGCAGCAGCAGCGGTGCAGCCGTTTCCGTGACCGGAACTGCATCGCCGTTGATCGTGACCGGCCTCGCCAATGGCACGATTTACACGTGCTCTGTACGCGCCAGAAATGCTATTAACGTCGGCCCGGTTTCCGCAACGGCAACGGTGACGCCGATGAATTCGGCAATCACACTCTCCTCAAACACAGGTGTTGCGGCATATGGTGCGCCAGTCGCATTGATTGCCACGGTTTCGGGCAGCGGGCAGACGGGCACTGTTGCGTTCGTTGTCAGCGTTGGCAACGCGTCCGTCGCGTTGCCAGGTTGCAGTGTCGTCCCGCTGGTCAACGGGTCGGCAAGCTGCACCGTGCCGGGGAGCTATCAGAACCAAAGTTCACGCACCTTCGCCGCACTCTATTCGGGGGACGCCAACAATTTGGCGGCCAGTGCCAGCCTAGTACAATTCGTCGCGACGAATTCGGCGGTACTCACCATTACGGCGGCGCCGTTGCCGCCGATTGTTGGCGGCCGCACCGCCACCCTGACGGCCTTGATCAAGATGGCTACCCCTGCCGGGACGCTGACGTTCACAGACAACGGCGTACCAATCAACGGGTGCGTACAGACGCCGCTGATGCTGTTGCCTGACGTGACCGACTCGGCGGTCGTCAACTGTCTGGTAACGGTACCGGCTGGCGGCAATGGCATCAAACAATACGTAGCGACTTATTTCTACCCTGCAGGCCACATCTCGGGCAAGTCAATCGAGCAGTCAATCATTGATGTACGTGTGGTCGCGCAAGGCCCACTTGATTACACCGATATGTGGTGGGCGGGCGCGTCGGAAAACGGTTGGGGAATATCGGTTACCCAACACGGTCCGATTCAGTTCAATGTCATCTTTGCCTATGACGAACTGGGTAAATCACTTTGGTACGTCATGCCCGGCGGTAGCTTCAACGCGGCTGGCAATGTGTTCACCGGTTCGTTATACCTGCCAACGTCATCTTCGTTTAGTGCCTATGACAAAAACAGGTTTGTCATAGGCGCACCAGTGGGTATGGCGACAATCACTTACACCGGCCAGAGCGCGGCCACCCTCGCCTACACAATCAACGGCATCAGCGCGACCAAGTCGATACAGCGACAGGTTTTTTCTGCGGAAACATCTGGGCCGAACCTGCGCATTAATGATCTTTGGTGGGCAACGTTTGCGGAAGATGGCTGGGGCATGAATATCGCCCAGCAGGGACGGATTCTATTCCCTGTCTGGTACACCTATGACGCGGCGGGTAAGGCGACGTTCTTTACCGTACAAGCCGGCAGCTGGCGCGGAACGGTATGGTCCGGCACCGTTTACGCTCACGCATCATCGGCCTGGCTGGGCGTGCCTTATAACCCGGCGCCATTTACAGCAACTATCGTTGGTAACATGACTCTCGACTTCAGCGATGCAAGCAACGCGACGATGACATATATCGTCAATGGCATTACACAGGTCAAGACTATTCAACGACAACCGTATTAGCCCGGGTTGTCCCCAATGGCGATCCTTTCTTGATCGGGTAGGAGGCAGGGTCACCCTGCCGTCCTCCCACACCACCGGACGTGTGGCTCCGCATCCGGCGGTTCCTGACTATCGGACAACCTGCCCCAGCGAGCTTCGTCCCGTTCGAGATGTTGCCTGTCGGCCAATAGGCATCGACGACCACCTTCAGGACTTCCGGCCCCTCTCCAGTCTAGCCGCAAGCCCTCTCTCGCCGGGGGCTTCTGCCCTGTCCGCGTAGAGAGCAGGCGTGACTATCCACTCATGTCAGTACTACTCTAGCGGGCCGAG
>ENA-OFDP01000869-OFDP01000869.1-metagenomes-genome-assembly--contig:-NODE-869-length-12758-cov-2.754704_pt1 | contig 12758 bp, 10 predicted proteins | sample MGYA00153389_OFDP01 | MGnify analysis MGYA00153389 | reverse complement strand
AGAGGCGCGTCGCGGGCCCCCACTGTGTCGCCAGCACCTGCAGCAAGAGCGCAGCGCCCAGCGACAGCCACAACATGGGTTGCTGAAAGATTGCGCGTTGAACGCCGACCCGGTCTTCAACGGCGTCGCGATCCCGCTGATCTTCGGCATCCCGGTGTTTACCGTGCTGACGCTGGTGGTGATCCCGCGGCTGTACTTCATGGCCTACCGCAACCGCCTCGGGGTGCTCGGGGCGCCAGTCCTTCCCGGCGTTCCGACCGCGCCGCTTGGTGCGCGCCGTACAAGCAGATGGCGCCGCACTTCGTCACGGCAGCACAACAGATGCCCGAGGTGCGATTCGCCAAGGCCGACAGCGGCGTGATCGGCAGCTTCATTTGCGTTGACACATGTCAAGTGGCGAAACGGTTCTTAGTTCCACCATGCATCTTCAACCCGCTGAGAAAGTCGCCCGTGAAAATGAATGTCGGAACTCTGGACCGCCTCCTGCGCATCGGCGCGGGCGTGGCGTTGATCGGGCTGGCGGTGGCCGGGTAGATCGGCCCCTGGGGCTACGTCGGCATCATTCCTTTGTTGACGGGGCTGCTTCGCACCTGCCCCGTGTATACGTTGTTAGGCCTCAGCACGTGCCCGAATGCCACACGCTGAGGCGGCCGCTGCGGCCAACGAAATCAGGATCGAACGGGTCCGGCAGTCGGACTGCCGGTTCGGGGTCGACCCCGGCCCGTTGCGCGCGATGGCAACGTTGCCGCTTGCAAGCTGACTTTGATGGAGTTCGACGATGAACAACATGCGCTCGTCCCATTTCCTGCCGCTCTTGCTCGCTGGGCTTGTCAACGTCGCCCATGGCGGTCGTGATGACAACGCCACCGATCCACGCGACTTCAATGCGTACTACGCGCCGGCCTATCGACTGCCCGACCCGGCTTTGATGACTCCGGCGATGGCGAAGGGCAAAGAACTGATCCATTCGACCTACAAGTATCTTGGCGCTGAAAGCGGCAGACGCGCGGCCAACGGGCGCCCGTTCGTGGGCAACAAGCTTGCCTGCACCAATTGCCACGGAGCCGACGGTACCCAGCCCAATGCCTCGCCGTTTGTCGTGGTCGCGCAGAAGTACGCGCTGCCCGGAATCTTCAACTCGCGCTCGAACATCCTGCTCGATGTCCCTGCACGCGTAAACACCTGCATGGAACGCTCGCTCGCCGGCGAAGCGCTGCCGAGGACCAGCCAGGAGATGAAAGACATCGTGGCGTACATCGACTTTCTCGGTACCGGGCTGCAGCCGGGCTACACCTTCAGGCAGGTGAAGGGCCAGGAGTTTCCGGCAGTCGCTCTGCTAACTCGCGCAGCCAATCCGGTGCGCGGTCAGCAGCTCTACAAAGACAGCTGCAGGGGTTGCCACGACGACGATGGCCAAGGCCGTTGGAACGACCAGTTGAAGCGCTACGACGTTCCGGCGTTGTGGGGGATGGACAGCTTCGGTCTGATGTCGGGAATGGGCCGTCTGGCCACTGCGGTGACCATGGTCTGGGGCACCATGCCGCGCGACAAGGTCAATGCCGTCGATCCGGCCTGACGCGAGGGCAGCATACGTTTGACCCGTTCCAGCCCATTGAAGCCGCTCTCAAGGCAGCACGCAATGCTCGCGGATTTCCGTGAGTCCACGCCCATGAAGAAGTCAACTCTTGCCTAGGAGGATCGAAGTGAAAACAAACAATGGATTGATCATTGGACTGCTCATCGGTACCGGCCTGACTGCCGGCGCTGTTGCCCAAAGCCCAACCACCGGTGCTGCCTCGGCGGCCGCTGCTCCCACCGCAAGTCCGAAAGACTGGCAAGCGCCCGACATCACAAAACTGCCCGACGACAAGTACGGGCAGACGGTGCGCCAGGGCAAGGCCCTGATGGAGGAGACCTACAAGCACATCGGACCCGAGGCGAAGGATGTGAACAAGCGTTATGCCGGCAACAACCTGGCCTGCACCTCGTGTCATGTGGATGCGGGCGGCCGCAAGTTCGGCAACCCGTGGGTCGGCACGTTTGTAAGCTTCCCGCAGTACCGCGGGCGCGAAGACGCCATCTCCACGACCGAGGAGCGCATCAATGGGTGCATGGAGCGCAGCATGAACGGCCGCAAGCTGCCTTTGGACAGTGTCGAGATGAAGACGATGACGACGTATCTGCAATTTCTTTCGACGGGCATTCCCGTCGGCGCAAAACTCGATGGCGGAGGCACGCTGAAGCTCAAGCCTCTGGCGCGCGCTGCGGACCCCGTGGCGGGCGAGAAGGTCTATGCGGCCACCTGCGTGGCCTGCCATGGCGACAAAGGCCAGGGCCTGCGGCGCGGCAAGACGGGCGACGCCAATGGCTACCAGTTCCCCCCGGTCTGGGGGCCCGACAGCTACAACAACGGCGCCGGCATGGCACGCATCACCTTGGCCGCAGGGTTCATCAAGGGCAACATGCCCAGCGGCATCACCCACACCAATGCGGTGTTGACAGACGAGCAGGCATTCGACGTGGCGGCGTACATCAACAGTCAGCCCCGGCCGATCAAGGCCAATCTGCAAGCCGACTTTCCGGCCCGCAAGAACAAGCCGGTGGACGCCGCGTTCCCGCCCTACACGCCGGGCTTCTCGGCCGAGCAGCACAAGTACGGCCCGTGGCAACCGATTCAGGCCGCGCGAGAAAAAGGGGTGGTTCCGCCCAAGTGACGGCTGAGCCTGTCGGAGTCGGCCGTGTGTGAGCTGCTGGCTTTGTCCACCTTGCAGCCGACGCGGTTGACGTTGTCGCTGCATACCCCGGTCCGGCAGACCGATTAAACGCGCGCTTTCTGTGCGTTGCCGGTGCGCTTGAGCCTTCTTTGGGGCAATGCGAAGGTGGCCGCCCCGCCATCCCTGCAGGCACGCAGGGCGCTGCTGGTGGGGTCCGCAGCCGGCGCCTTGATCTTGGTGCGCATGCGCGGCCTTGTACGCGCCAGCGGGTCAGCTTTGCTCATGATGACGGCTCCTGTGCAAGCGCCTCATGAGTGTCGGCGTCGACTCCCGCGCTTGGAACTGCAGCCAGCCACGAACGGGCACATGACCGCTGTACTGGACATTCAACGAGCTGACGGCGACGGTGGGGTGGGGCTGGTGGGGGGCTGCGCGTTGCCGCGCAAGGCACGCAGCCCCAGCTTGCGGGCTTCCTCGAGCAGCAGGACCGACGAAGCGACGCCACCGGCAACTGCCCAGTCCGCCCAGGCCATGCCGGTGGTGCCAAAGAGGCGCGTCGCGGGCCCCCACTGTGTCGCCAGCACCTGCAGCAAGAGCGCAGCACCCAGTGACAGCCACAACATGCGGTTGCTGAAGAATTGTGCGTTGAATGCCGACCCGGTCTCGTTGCGCGCATTGAACACGTTGAACAGTTGGAACAGCACGAAGGTGGTGAAGGCCATGGTCAGTGCGCGGTCCTGCGGCCCGGTCTGCATCCCGTAATGCAGCACGGCCAGGGTGCCGATCGTCATCAACGTGCCATAGGCAAAGACACGCGCGACGCGCTGCAGCGGCAGCACCGGATCGGCACGCGGGCGCGGCGGCTCGTCCATGATCCCGGGGCGGGCGGCGTCGAGTGCGAGCGACACGGCCGGCGGCCCGTCCATGATGATCGCCACCCACAGGATCTGCAGCGCGGTGAACGGTTCGGGCAGCCCCAGCAGCGGCGCGGTGAAGACCGTCAGGACCGCGCCGACCGTCGTCGACAGCTGGAAGCGCACGAACTTCAGGATGTTGTCGTACAGCGCGCGACCGTGGCGCACTGCCGTGACGATGGTCGCAAAGTTGTCGTCCGTCAGCACCATGGTGGCGGCCTCCTTGGCCACTGCCGTGCCGGCCACGCCCATGGCCACTCCGATGTCGGCCTGCTTCAACGCGGGCGCATCGTTGACGCCGTCGCCGGTCATCGCCACAACGTGGCCCTTGGCCTGCAGCGCCCGCACGATGGCCACCTTGTTGCTTGGCGACACCCGCGCAAAAACGGCCACGTCATCGACGGCGTCGGCAAGCTGCTGCGCGTCCATGCGGTCGATCTCCGCGCCCGACACGGTGCGGCCCGCCAGCCCCAGTTCGCCGGCGATGGCCGTGGCGGTGGTCTGGTGATCGCCGGTGATCATCTTGACGGCGATGCCGGCGTGTTGGCACTCGGCAATGGCTTGCCGGGCTTCGGCACGCGGCGGGTCCATCAATCCGACCAGACCGACGAAACACAACTCGCCGATCCAGGGAGACAGATCGCCGGCCGCGTCGAAGCTGCCGGCCGGCAACGTGCGGGTGGCCACCAGCAGGCCACGCAGCCCGCGCTCGCCGAGTGCCTGGTAGTCCGCGTCGATCTGCTGTCGGCGCGGCGCGTCCAGCGGCTGTTGAGATCCGCTGGCATGCCAGGTCGAGCAGCGCGCCAACAGCACGTCGGGCGCGCCTTTGACGAACACCTGCACCCGGTCGCCTTCCTGGTGAAAGGTCGCCATGAACTTGTGGGCCGAGTCGAAGGGCAGTTCGGCCACGCGCGGCAGGTCGCGCTCGACCTCGTCGCGCACCACGCCGCCCTTGGCGGCCAGCACCAGCAGGGCGGCCTCCATTGGATCGCCGATGACCTTGCCGTCCTCGATGCGGCTGTCGTTGCAGGCCACCAGCGGATTCAGCAAGGGAAGCAGCAAGGCCAGTTCGGCAGCGACCGCGGGCGTGGCTGCTGCAGCCGCGGCCGCGGGTGCGTCCGATGCAGTGCCTGCAGCGGTGATCGCCCCTTGCGTGTCGTAGCCCCGGCCCGACACCTCGAACACGCGGCCGTCGAAGCTGAAGGTCGTGGCTGTCATCTGGTTCAGCGTCAGGGTGCCCGTCTTGTCAGAGCAAATGACGGTTGTGCAGCCCAGGGTCTCGACGCTGGCCAGGCGCTTGACGATCGCGTGTTGGCGGGCCATCTTGTGCATGCCGAGTGCGAGCGTGACCGTGACGACCACCGGCAAGCCCTCGGGCATCGCGGCCACGGCCAGGGCAATGGCATCCAGCAGGATGTGCGCGAAATCCTCGCCGCGCAGGTATTGCATCAGCGACAGCAAAGCCACCAGCGCCAGGGCGATGACACCCAGGCGCTTGGCGAGCTGATTGAGCTGCACCTGCAACGGGGTCGGCACCTCGACGGTGGCCGCCAGTTCGCGCGACAGTTTGCCCATCTCGGTGTGCGCACCGGTGGCGGTGACCAGCAACTCCGCGCGCCCGCGCGTCAGCAGCGTGTTCATGTAAGCCATGTTGCTGCGGTCGCCCAGCGGCGCGTCCACCTTGTCAAGCGGGTCGATTTGCTTGGTCGCAGGCTGAGATTCGCCCGTCAGTGCCGACTCATCGATTTCCAGGCCCGCGGCCACGAACAGTCGGCCGTCGGCGGACACGCTGTCTCCCGCTTCCAGCAGCAGGATGTCGCCGGGCACCACCGCCTCGGCGTCGATCTTCTGGCTGCTGCCATCGCGCCGCACCGTGGCGCTCACCGGCAGCATGGACTTCAGCGCGTCGAGACTGCGTTCTGCCCGGTACTCCTGATAGAAGCCGACCAGGGCATTGATGACGACGACGGCCAGGATCACCGACGCATCCTTGACGCTGCCCACCCAGGCCGCCAGCAGCGCTGCGCCCAGCAGGATGACGATCATGACGCTCTTGAACTGAGCCAGCAGCACCCGCCAGGGTGAGCGCGGCGGTGTGACCGGCAATTCGTTCGGGCCCCACCGGGCCAGGCGCTCAGCGCTCTGCGGGCTGTCCAGGCCGGCATCCGGGCGCACATCCAGTGCCTGGGCGACGGTTTCTGTGGTCTCGGTGTGCGGCGCTGTCGGCAGTTGGCCAGTGGTCACGGGGGGCGCTTTTCATGCAGAGTCGGAAAGATTCGGGATTCTGCATGCCCGGTGCTGCGGGACCTGAGGCGCGATGCCCCTGGTAGGGCCGCCGCTGGATACTTGTAAGGTGTGTCCGGCGTCAGCCAGGGTCTGTGTGCCAGCGAACCGAGTCACCGACACAGACCCGCTCGAGCGACCGACCCGAGCGCGCCCGGGCTCAGTGGGCGCTTGCCACCTTCACCCGCAACCGCGCCGCATGCAGCAGCGGCTCGGTGTAGCCGCTGGGCTGCTCCAGCCCCTTGAACACCAGATCACAAGCCGCCTGATACGCCATCGACGTATCGAAGTGCCCCGCCATCGGTTGGTACAGCGCATCGCCTGCGTTCTGGCCATCCACCACCGCCGCCATGCGCTCAAACGTCTCGCGTACCTGGGCCTCTGTCACCACGCCGTGCAGCAGCCAGTTGGCGATGTGCTGGCTGCTGATGCGCAGCGTGGCGCGGTCTTCCATCAGGCCGACGTTGTGGATGTCGGGCACCTTGCTGCAGCCCACCCCCTGGTCGACCCAGCGCACCACGTAGCCCAGGATGCCCTGCACGTTGTTGTCCAGTTCCTGCTGCACTTCGGGCGGCGTCCAGAACGGCACCAGTGCTACCGGCACCTGCAGGATGGCGTCGAGCAATCTATCTTCGAGCATCGGCGCATCGCTGCGCTGCGCGAAAGCCTCCATGCTTTCCTGCAGCGCGGCGACTTCGACCTGGTGGTAGTGCAGCGCGTGCAGCGTGGCCGCGGTGGGGCTGGGCACCCAGGCGGTGTTGGCGCCGGCCTGCGGGTGCGCGACCTTCTCCTTCATCATGTCGGCCATCAGATCGGGCATGGCCCACATGCCTTTGCCGATCTGTGCGCGGCCGCGCAGCCCGCAGGCCAGGCCGATCTGCACGTTGTTGAACTCGTAGGCGCGCAGCCAGTGGGCGTTCTTCATGCGCGACTTGCGCACCATCGGCCCGGCCCGCATGGCGGTGCGGATCTCGTCGCCGGTGCGGTCCAGAAAACCCGTGTTGATGAAGGCCACGCGGGCTGCGGCCTGGGCGATGCACGCCTTCAGGTTGACGCTGGTGCGCCGCTCCTCGTCCATGATGCCCAGCTTGACGGTGTTCTGCGGCAGGCCGAGCATCTGCTCGACGCGGCTGAACAGCTCACAAGCAAAGGCCACCTCGGCCGGGCCGTGCATTTTTGGTTTGACCACATACACGCTGCCGGTGCGCGAGTTGTGCAGGCCGGGCGTGCCCAGGCGCTTCAGGTCGTGCAGGGCGATCGTGCTCGTCACGACGGCGTCCAGGATGCCTTCGGGGATCTCGCGGGAAGTTCCGCTGCCATGGGCCCACAGGATGGCGGGGTTCGTCATCAGGTGGCCGACGTTGCGCACGAACAGCAGCGAGCGTCCGTGCAGCGTGACGGGCCGGCCGTCAGCGCCGGTGTAGCTGCGGTCGGGCTCGAGGCAGCGCGTGAACGTCCGGCCGCCCTTTTGCACAGCCTCCGTCAGCGTGCCGCGCATCATGCCCAGCCAGTTGCGGTAGGCCAGCACCTTGTCATCGGCGTCGACCACGGCCACCGAGTCCTCGAGGTCGAGGATGGTCGACAAGGCGGCTTCCACCACGAGGTCGGCGACGCCGGCGGGGTCGGTCTTGCCGATGGGGTGATTGCGATCGATGCGAATGTCCAGGTGCAGGCCGTGGTGGCGCAGCAGCACCGACGACGGCGCTGCGGCCTCGCCCTGGTGGCCGATGAAGCGGCTTGGGTCGGCCAGACTGGTGCCGGTGCCGTCCTTCAGTGACACGACCAGCCGGCCGCCTTCGACGAGATAGCCAGCGGCGTCGCGGTGCGAGCCCGTCGCCAGCGGGGCGGCCTGGTCGAGTACGTTGCGTGCGTAGTCGACCACCTTCTGGCCGCGCACCGGGTTGTAGCCGGCGCCCTTCTCGGCCCCGCCCGACTCGGCGATCACGTCGGTGCCGTAGAGCGCGTCGTACAGCGAGCCCCAGCGTGCGTTCGCGGCGTTGAGGGCGTAGCGCGCGTTCAGGATGGGCACGACAAGCTGCGGCCCGGCCAGCCTGGCGAGCTCGTCGTCGACATTCACCGTCGTGCACTGCACCGGGCCCGCAGGCTCGGCGAGGTAGCCGATGCGCCGCAGGAAAGCCCGGTAGGCGGGCATGTCGCCGATAGGCCCCGGGTGGGCCTCGTGCCACGTGTCCATCTCGGCCTGCAGGCGATCGCGTTCGGCCAGCAGCGCTGCGTTCTTCGGCGCCAGGTCGGCCACCAGCGCGTCGAAGCCGCGCCAGAAGTCAGCCGCTGTGACGCCGGTGCCGTGCAGGACCTCGTCTTCGATGAAGCGCGCCAGCGGGGTGGCCACTAGCAGGCGGTGGTGGGTGGTGCGCATGGGGGGTCTCGCGGATCAGGGGTTGGGGAAGAAATCGAGCACGTCGCGCAGGCTGCTGCCCGTGCGGGTGGGCTCGGTGCCGAGTTGTTCAAGCGGGGCATGGGCGCGGTTGACCCACAGCGTGGTGTAGCCGAACCAGGTGGCGCCGATGGCGTCCCAGCCGTTGCTCGATACGAAAAGGATCTCGCGCGCCGCCAGGCCCAGCGCCTGCGGGCCCAGGGCGTAGGCGGCGGCGTCGGTCTTGAAGCGCTGCACGCCGTGCACGCTGATCACGGGGTCCAGCAAGCCTTCAAAACCCGCGCTCTTGACGGCCACGGCCAGCATATCGGGGTCGCCATTGCTGAGGATGCCGGTACGCACGCGCCGCTTCTTCAGTTCGGCCAGCACACCTGCGTTTTCCGGGAAGGCGCTGAGATGGCGGTACTGATTCATCAGCCGGTCCTCGGCCATCGCGTCCAGCGTCAGCCCCAGGCGCAGCGCGGCATAGCGCAGGCCGTCGCGCGTCACGTCCCAGAACGGCCGATAGCGCCCGCTCAGGGTCAGCAGCCGCGTGTAGTCGATCTGCTTGTCGCGCCACAGCATGCTCAACTTGTCGCCCTGGCCGGGAAACAGCTGTTCGGCCAGCAGGCCGACGCTGTAGACGTCGAAAAGCGTGCCGTAGGCGTCGAACAGAACGGCTTTAGGTTTCATCGTCGCAATCTATTCCAATAGTTCATGGCCATTAAGTGCCCTGCCTGTCGGAGATTCATGCGGTTGTCATGCATAGTGAAGCCCTATGGATCGCCTGAAGCAGATCGAATCCTTCACTGCCGTGGCCGTCAAGGGCAGCCTGACGGCGGCCGCCCATGCCGAAGGCGTGGCGCCGGCGGTGATCGGCCGGCGCATCGACGCGCTGGAAGAGCGCCTGGGCGTGAAGCTGATGGTGCGCACCACGCGGCGCATCACGCTCACCCACGAGGGCAGCGCGTTCCTCGAGGACTGTCAGCGCCTGTTGGCCGACCTGGCCAGCGCCGAAGCCAGCGTCAGCGCCGGGGGCGTGAAGGCCAGCGGGCACCTGCGCATCACCGCGCCAGCCGGCTTCGGGCGCCGGCATGTGGCGCCGCTGGTGCCTGGCTTCTTGGCCCAGCACCCTGACACCAGCCTGTCGCTGAACCTGTCGGACCGCGTGGTGGATATCGTCAATGAAGGTTTCGACTGCGCTGTGCGCGTGGGCGACCTGCCCGATTCCAACTTGATCAGCGTGCGCCTGGCCGACAACCGCCGTTTGTGCGTGGCCACACCGGCCTACCTGGCCCGCGCCGGGGTGCCGGCCACGCCAGCCGACCTGGGCCGCCAGCAATGCCTGACCTTGAGTTCTGACGCCAGCCAAAGCCGCGGCTGGGCCTTTGTGGTGGCAGGCGAGCTGACCCATCTGCGCCCCAGCGGACGGCTTGATTGCAGTGACGGCCAGGTGCTGCACGATTGGTGCTTGCGCGGCCTGGGCCTGGCCTGGCGCAGCACCTGGGAGGTGGAACACGAGGTGGCCCGCGGCGAATTGCAGGTGGTGCTGGCCGACTTTGCAGCGCCGCCCAACGGCATTTATGCCGTTTTCCCGCATGCCAAACACCTGCCATTGCGGGTGCGGCTGTGGATCGATTTCCTGAAGCACAGCTATGGCGAAACGCGCTACTGGGCTCAGGAAGCACAGGCGCGCACGGCCTGAAACGCCGCGGGGCGCTCAAGCGCCCCGTTTGGTGCCGCGCTGAGCTGCGGCAGTTTGTTATTTCGCCGCGGCGGCATCAGCCTCGCACTTCTTCATGAAACTGGTCTTGGCCGCACCGGCCAGGGCTTTGCCGTTCTTGTCCACGGACTTGGCGGCGCAGGCAACACCGCTGGCAGCGTCGCCCTCGCATTTCTTCATGTAGCTGGTCTTCGCGGCACCGGCCAGCGCTTTGCCGTTGCGGTCGACGGCCTTGACCTCGCAGGCATTAACGATGTTGATGGTGTTGGCTGTGCTGGCGGCGGCGGCGGCGGCGGCCGCGGTGGCGGTGGCGGCAAAAGCCTGGCTTCCGATCAGGGCCAGCGACAGCAGGCCAGCGGTGAGCAATGTTTTGATCATGGGGAGGTTCCTGGTGCAAGGTGGTGGATGTGGCACGTGCCACGGGCGATTGCACCAGAGCCGACGCTCCGCAGCAACTGGTGAACGCGCCAGCGCCTGACCCGGCCGACCGCCTTGCTTGCAGGCGACTAGAGAATTTTTCGCGGGTGGGCCAGCGCTTCGTGCGCGGCGTGCAGGCGGCGCACCAGCACGCGGATGAAGGCCGCATCGAACAAGTGCCGCGTGGCCACCGACAGCTGGCGCAGCGAATCAGGCGTGAAGGCCACCGTGGTGGCGGGCTGCGAGACCAGGATGTCGGCGCTGTGTACGCGCAGCTCGGGGTTGGGCGCCAGGTAGGCCATTTCGCCCACCGACGTGCCCGCGCCCAATGACGCCACCTTGCTGCCGTCGCGATACACCTCGACCTGCCCTTGCGTCACGATGTGGAAGGTGTTGCCTTCTGCACCCTTGCGGTACAGCGCCTGGCCGAAGCTGTGGCGTTCCCATTGGGCGCGGTGCACCACTTCCCACAACGCCACGTCGCCAAAACCCTCGAAGAATTCCAGCGAACGAAGCAACGTGAAGCGCTCCGAGTCCAGCACGCCCTGCAGCGGGCCGCGAGGAACCAGGCGCTCGGCGACCAGCGTGGACAAGGCCTGCGAGAACGCGTCCCAGCTGGCCGGGCGGTCGTCGCGGTTCTTCGACAGGCCGCGTTCGATCAGCGCCTGCAACTGCGGCGCGATGCCCTCGCGATGCGCGGCCAGCGGCGGTGGTGCAGCGTGGTAGATCTGGTGCATCAACGCCGCTTGCTGCAGCGCGTCGAAGGGAGGCCGCCCGGCGATGAGGTGGTACAGCACGGCCGACAGTGAATAGATGTCGGCGCGGCAGTCCAGCATGTCGCCCTCGAGTTGTTCGGGCGACATGTAGGCCAGCGAGCCTACGCGGTAGACCTGGGTGTGCTCGGCCGCCAGGTTGAAGGCGCTGCCGAAGTCGGTGATCTTCACCGCATCGATCTGGTCGCCGTCCAGCGTCACCATCAGGTTGGCGGGCTTCACATCGCGGTGGATCAGCCCCAGTCGGAACACGTAGCCCAGGGCCATCGCGCACTTGAAGCCGATCTCGATGACCTGGGCCAGCGGCAGCAGCCTGTCGGCGCGGCAATAACGGCGCAGGGTCACGCCGGGCACGTACTCCATCACCAGATACGGCGCGTCGTCGTCGGCCACGGCGTCCAGGATCTCCACCACGTTGGGGTGGTGCAGGTGGCCCACCAGGGCGGCTTCGGCGGCGAAGAAGCGCTGTTGGTACTGGCGTTCGCGGGCGTCGCCGAGCAGATTCAGGCGCACCCGTTTGATGGCCACGTCGACACCGCGAAAGCTGTCGTAGGCGAGGAAGACCTCGCTGGTGGCGCCTTCACCCAACTTGGCCTTGATGCGGTACTTGCCGATCTGCGTGGGCAGGCCGGCCAGCTGGTCTGGCAGCGGCAGCGGCAGGGGCGGGGGGTCGGTTTCGGGACTGGCAGACATGGGCGCGGGCGGCTCGGGTGCAGGGCGTGCAAACCCCTTCGGATGGTCGGGCCGTGGTCGGCCGGCGATGCGCCGAACAGGCGGGCAAAGCACGCGCATTCAAGCCGCGTGGGAAGGTGAAAAGTAGAATCTGCTGATGATTCAAGCAAAGCGTGAGTTGCTCCAAGCCCTGGGCGTGGCGCTGTCCGAAGTGGTGGATGTGGCCGGCGCTGCCGGTGCTGCCGGTGGGGCCGATACGGCCGTGCCGTCGGCGGCGTTCGAGTCGCCCAAACAGGCCGTGCATGGCGACCTGGCCATCACCTCGGCCATGCAGTTGGCCCGCGCGCTGCGCGAGAGCCCGCGGGATGTCGCCGCCAGCCTGGTGCTGGCCCTGCAACGCCAGCCGGCCGTGCAGCGCTGGGTGCAGGCGCTCGATATCGCCGGGCCCGGCTTCATCAACCTGCGCCTCACCCCCGCGGCGCGCCAGGCGGTGGTGGCCGAGGTGCTGCATGCCGGCACCGCTTTCGGTCAGCAGCCGACCAGCGGCCGGCGGGTGATGGTCGAGTTCGTGTCTGCCAACCCCACCGGCCCGCTGCACGTGGGCCATGGCCGCAACGCGGCACTGGGTGACAGCATCTGCAGCTTGCTGCAAAGCCAAGGCGCCGAGGTACATCGCGAGTTCTATTACAACGACGCGGGTGTGCAGATCGCCAACCTGGGCTTGTCGGTACAGCGGCGTCTGCAAGGGTTCAAGCCCGGCGACACGCAGTGGCCCGAGCAGGCCTACAACGGCGAATACATCGCCGACATCGCCGCCGATTACGCGGCGTGCAGGACGGTGCAGGCGGACGACCGCGCGTTCACCGCCAGCGGAGACGCGCGCGACCT
>ENA-OFDP01000868-OFDP01000868.1-metagenomes-genome-assembly--contig:-NODE-868-length-12771-cov-2.738204_pt1 | contig 12771 bp, 13 predicted proteins | sample MGYA00153389_OFDP01 | MGnify analysis MGYA00153389 | reverse complement strand
GCGCGCTGTCGAGATTGAAGGTGCACTCAAGGATCGTCCTATTTTGCGACGTTACTTCGAGGTACCTATCCCGGCTGGTGTTGTTCGCAGTGGCGAGGTCATCGATTCTGCAGCTGCTTCCTCTGCAATTCGGCGCCTGTGGAGCGGCGGTAAGTTCAGCACCAAGAACGTCGTGCTAGGAGTGGGCAACCAACGGGTTCTTGCTCGCGACATTGAGCTCCCTCGCATGACCCCAGCGCAGTTGCGAGATTCGTTGCAGTACCACGTGCAAGACAAACTCCCGATGCCGATCAACGAAGCGGTACTTGACTTCTTTCCCATTTCTGAGGGGATGGGTGAGGCTGGACCCGTGATGAACGGCCTGCTCGTCGCTGCGTCTAAAGAGGCTGTTCTTGCAAACGTTAATGCAGTCCTCAACGCTGGCCTTAAGCCGGTCGAAGTTGATCTTCTTCCGTTCGCTATCACACGCACGCTCTTGCGAGGCGTGACCCCAAACGGGATCATTGCCTTGATCGACGTTGGTGCCGAGACGACCACCGTTGTGGTCACGGATACTGGTGTACCACAATTCGTGCGCATGATTCCCGCGGGAGGCAGCGACGTCACCCGCGCGATCATGTCACGGCTTAGTCTCGGCGAAGAGGCTGCTGACAGCACCAAGGTGCGACTGGGGCTTGTGGCTTTTGCGGCTGGTGCTGCCGATCAGCAGATGGCGATGGAGTCGATCACTTCAGTGACCGGCGAACTGCTCGAAAGCATCCGCAACACCATTTCCTATTACGACAACACTCACTCTGTGGCCCGAGTGGATCGAATCGTGCTCACGGGGGGCGGGGCACGTCTTGAAGGCTTTGCTGCGGCTCTGCGCGAGCTCACGCGCACGGACATTGTCTCAGTCGACGCAGTTGCAACGCTCAATATTTCGCGCGCACTTCGAACGATGCGCGCAGCGGAGCGTGAGTCGCTCACGGTCGCACTCGGCCTCGCCCTAGGGAGCAAGAAGTGAGCCAACTGCGGTTTGGCCGCTCCTCCGCACAGGTCGGTGTTCCCCGAGTTAATCTGCTCCCACCAGAGATCGAGGAGGCTAAGCGCTCATCGAGGGTACGGGCCGGCATTGGCGGGCTCGCGATCGCTGCACTGCTTGTAGCGATCGCTGCGACAGGGGTCACTGTCTTCTTAGCCGCGGCAGCGCAGGCGCGGTTGCTCGACGCCCAGGAAGAAACGATTCAGATTCTTCAGGATCAGAATCAGTACGTCGAGGCTCGGACGCTTGCTCAACGCGTCGAAACTGTCAAGGCTGCACAACTGGCAGCCACGCTGACGGAAATCGACATGCAGGCACTGATTCGAGCAGTGGATGCAACACTGCCTTCAGGCGTTCTTGTGTCGTCGTTCGCGATCGACTCAGGTTCTCCGATCGAGGAGTTCCCAGTTCCATCCAGCCCTCTTGAACGGCCAAGGGTCGCCACACTCGTTCTCACCGCTACGATTCCAAGCCTCGATGCGATACAACCTTGGGTTCTTGGCCTGAAGGCCCTGAACGGCTTCGCAGACGTCTTCGTATCGAATGTTGTTCTACAAGAGGACACTGGCAGCTACGAGGCCATCATTACCCTCAATCTCAATAGCGAACTTTATCGCGGTCGGTTTGCGCCAGTCGACGACACTGCGTCGGCAGACGACCAACCTGATGGGGTCGTTGAACCGACGCCAACTCCAATTCCTGAGGGGGAGGTCACCGGATGAACGCGGCCTCCAGCAATCGATATTGGACTATCGGCGGGACACTCGTTACCGTCATGGTGCTTGCCCTGGGGTTCTTCCTCGGTGTCCAGCCGCAGCTCCAAACTGCCGCAATCGCGCAAAGAGACCTCGTGGACGTGCAAGCGCAGAACCAACTGCAGCGAGCCGAGCTCGAAGCCCTCAAACAACAGTTCGAGCTTCTTCCCGAAATCACGGCAGAACTTGACGCCCTGCGCTTTTCCATTCCTGACGATGCCGCAATCGACGAGTTCACGACTCAGCTCTCGGCACAAGTTGCTAGCACCGGGGTGACTCTTGTGGCCTTCACCGCGGGATCCTCTGCGCCCTTCATAGCAACGCTACAATTCGAGGCATTCGTGCCGGCAGGTATCGACGCAAGTAACTTTGTGACCATTCCATTCCAACTCAGTGCTGTCGGTCCTCGCGACGGAATCATCGCGTTTATCGCTGGCCTTCAAGACGGTCGTCGCCTTGCGTTGGTCGATCAGTTCACACTGTTGAATTCTGGAGACGCGGGTGCAATCGCCGTAGACCTCTCTGGTCTGCTGTACGTCCTCCTTGACGAGCCGATCGTTGCAGAGTTGCCGGTCGACGGGACCGTCCCCGTGGAACCGGTCGAGCCAGCAGCACCGTAGTTGTGCAGGCGATAGACAGTTTTACAAGCCCCTATACCCCGGCGAGACCATTGGTAGAGTATGTTTACGAAGCTAACTTTTGAGCGACCAAGGAGTCAACGATGAGCGACGCCACCTCCGCAGCACCGTCTGGCAGACGAGCGCAAGCAAGCAATCCTGAAGTGATCGAAGACGCAGTGATCGTCGACGGGGCCACGGGTACCGAAGTCGAGATCGAGACGGTGCACGCCTCGGCAACCGAGCCAGTTGTGGCATCCGCCGACGCGGCATCGACCCGAACGTCGACGGCTGTTGCGCCAGCGGCCGTCACTGCCGATGCCTCAAGCTCTGGCCCTCAGGTGGTTTACGTGCAGGCGCCGGCCGCGCCCAAGAGACTCGGCAACAGAGGCTTTGGTGTGCTGGTTGCGCTCCTTTCGTCGGTGCTATTCGCACTGCTGCTCGGGCTGTCGACGGCGGCACTGGAAATCGTTGTCAACGGTCAGTCGCGATTCGGCTTCCTCGGCAGGGTCGAGTTCTATATTCCGGTGCTGTTCTTCCTGATCGCGTTCGTGGTTCTGGTGCTATTGGCCAATCGCGCAAACTGGTGGGCGTACATCCTCGGCAGCATCTTCGTGGCCGTGGTCGTCTACTTCGGCAGCATCGGGCTAATTCTCTTGAGCAGCGGCGTCATTCTGAACACGCCAGCCGAGGCAGCTGCGCGATCCTCGGCGCTGCTTGTAAACCCGGTCATCATTATTGCGACGATCCTGGCCCGTGAAGTTTCGTTGTGGCTCGGCTCAGCTGTGAGCCGCCGTGGGCGCAAGTTGAAGGTGCGCAACGCTGAAGCGCGTGCGGCGTACGAGCGCGAGCTCGCGGAGACGCGCTCCGCCAACGCAGCGGCCGCCGTATAGTTTTGTCTGTCGGTCGTCTCCCCAGTCCTTGATCTCCTGTCCCATGTTTGACCGACACAGCTTCGGTCGCTAGGCTCGGGGACGTGTGCGCGTTGTCGTGCGCTTGGCGTGTGCCTCGGCACCGGCGGGCAGCGGCACTCGAGCACCAGCGGGTTCGCTCATCGAGCGGCCCCCACGGCATACCTACGAATCTTCCCGCAAGGAAACCAGTGGGTCCAGATGAACTCGACTAGTGCACGTTCGTGAAGAACTGCGGCGGTCGAATGCTAACCATCAGAACGCTGTCACCGTGCAGCAACAACAAGGAGTAATTGAGTGCCCACCATTCAGCAGCTGGTGCGCAAGGGTCGTTCGCCGAAGGTCGTTAAGACCAAGGCTCCTGCCCTGCGTTCCAACCCACAACAGCGCGGCGTTTGTACCCGCGTCTACACGACCACCCCGAAGAAGCCCAACTCGGCTTTGCGCAAGGTGGCTCGCGTCAAGCTTTCCAATGGCACCGAGGTGACCGCGTATATCCCGGGTGAAGGCCACAACCTGCAGGAGCACTCGATGGTGCTGGTGCGCGGCGGTCGTGTCAAAGATCTCCCGGGTGTGCGCTACAAGATTGTTCGTGGCGCCCTCGACACTCAGGCGGTCAAGAACCGCAAGCAGGCTCGCAGCCGCTACGGAGCGAAGGCAGACAAGAAGTAATGCCGCGCAAAGGACCAGCACCGAAGCGTCCCGTTCTCGCGGACCCGGTCTACGGAGCTCCCATCGTTAGCCAACTCGTCAACAAGATCCTGCTCGACGGCAAAAAGGGCCTCGCTGAGCGCATCGTCTACGGTGCGCTTGAGGGCGTTTCTGCCAAGAATGGTCAGGATGCTGTCGTGACGCTCAAGAAGGCGCTCGACAACGTGCGACCAACTATTGAGGTCAAGTCACGCCGCGTCGGTGGCTCCACCTACCAAGTGCCCGTCGAGGTCAAGCCGCACCGCGCGAACACGCTCGCGCTTCGCTGGCTGACCAGCTATGCAAAGGGTCGCCGCGAGAAGACGATGACCGAGCGACTGACCAACGAGATTTTGGATGCCTCGAACGGGCTCGGTGCGGCAGTCAAGCGTCGCGAAGACACCCACAAGATGGCCGAGTCGAACAAGGCGTTCGCGCACTACCGCTGGTAACCACTCATCACTGATCGGGCGGGATCGGATCTCCGTTCCCGCCCGATCGATGAGTCCAGCGTTCACTACACAAACTTTCGGAGGAACCCGTGGCACAAGACGTGCTCACCGACCTGAGCAGGGTCCGCAACATCGGCATCATGGCCCACATCGATGCCGGCAAGACGACGACGACCGAGCGCATCCTGTTCTACACGGGCATCACCCACAAGATCGGTGAAGTTCATGACGGTGCGGCGACCATGGACTGGATGGCGCAAGAGCAAGAGCGTGGCATCACGATCACCTCTGCGGCGACGACCTGTTTCTGGGACAAGCACCAGATCAACATCATCGACACCCCCGGCCACGTTGACTTCACGGTCGAGGTCGAGCGTTCGCTGCGCGTTCTCGACGGGGCGGTTGCGGTCTTCGACGGCAAGGAAGGCGTAGAACCCCAGTCCGAGACTGTCTGGCGGCAGGCTGATAAGTATGACGTCCCGCGCATTTGCTTCGTCAACAAGATGGACAAGCTCGGCGCAGACTTCTACTTCACCGTCGACACAATCATCAAACGCCTCGGTGCCAAGCCGCTGGTCATTCAGTTGCCGATCGGCTTCGAGAACACCTTCGAAGGTGTTGTCGACCTTGTGGAGATGCGCGCGCTTACGTGGCGCGGCGACTCGAAGGGTGACGTCGAGATGGGGGCGAAGTACGCAATCGAAGAGATTCCTGCGGATCTCGTCGAGAAAGCCCAGGAGTACCGCGCGGCCCTCATCGAAACCGTTGCAGAGGCTGACGACGAGTTGCTCGAGCGATACCTTGATGGCGATACCGATTTCACCGTTGCCGAGATCAAAAAGGCCATCCGCAAGCTCACCGTCTCGAGCCAGATCTACCCGGTGCTCTGCGGCTCTGCATTCAAGAACCGTGGTGTTCAGCCGATGTTGGATGCGGTCGTTGACTACCTGCCGAGCCCGCTCGACGTTCCCGCTACCGAGGGACACGACGTGCGTGACGAGGAGAAAATCATCGAGCGGCACCCGGTTTCGACCGAACCGTTCGCCGCGCTCGCGTTCAAGGTCGCGGTGCACCCATTCTTCGGTCGCCTGACCTACATCCGCGTCTACTCCGGCCGGGCTGATTCCGGCGCACAGCTCGTGAACTCGACCAAGGGCAAGAAGGAGCGCATCGGCAAGATCTTCCAGATGCACGCCAACAAGGAGAACCCTGTCGACGCGGTGACCGCTGGCCACATTTATGCGGTCATTGGGTTGAAAGACACGACGACCGGCGACACGCTCTCCGACCCGAACAACCAAGTTGTTCTCGAGTCGATGACCTTCCCAGAGCCCGTCATCGAGGTGGCGATTGAGCCGAAGACGAAGGCCGACCAAGAGAAGCTGGGGATTGCCATCCAGAAGCTTGCGGAAGAGGACCCGACGTTCCGCACCGAGCAGAACCAGGACACCGGTCAGACCGTCATCAAGGGAATGGGCGAGCTTCACCTCGACATCCTTGTTGACCGCATGAAGCGCGAGTTCAACGTCGAGGCGAACGTGGGTAAGCCTCAAGTCGCCTACCGCGAAACGATTCGCCGCATCGTCGAAAAGCACGACTACACGCACAAGAAGCAGACCGGTGGTTCTGGTCAGTTTGCGAAGGTGCAGATCTCGCTCGAGCCGATGGAAGTGACGCCAGAAAAGATCTACGAGTTCGAGAACAAGGTCACTGGCGGTCGCATCCCGCGCGAGTACATCAGCTCGATCGATCAGGGCTTCCAGGCTTCGATGGCGGTCGGTGTTCTTGCCGGCTATCCGATGGTTGGCGTGCGCGGGATCATCCTCGATGGCGCCGCCCACGATGTTGACTCATCGGAAATGGCGTTCAAAATCGCCGGCTCAATGGCGTTCAAGGAAGCGGCCCGCAAGGCCAGCCCTGTTCTGCTCGAGCCGCTGATGGCCGTCGAGGTGCGCACGCCCGAGGAGTACATGGGCGATGTCATCGGCGACCTGAACTCGCGTCGCGGGCAGATCCAGTCGATGGAGGATGCGACCGGAGTCAAGGTCGTCACCGCCAAAGTGCCACTGTCGGAAATGTTCGGTTATGTGGGTGATCTGAGGTCCAAGACCTCGGGCCGCGCTGTGTACTCGATGACCTTCGACAGCTACTCGGAAGTTCCCCGCGCGGTAGCTGACGAGATCATCCAGAAGAACAAGGGCGAATAACGCCCGTAAGGCAGTTCAACTAACATACAAACAACCCAAATCGCCCGAGCAGCCGGAAACCATCCGGATGCGAGAGCACCGAGTCCTGAGGAGGACCCACAGTGGCTAAGGCCAAGTTCGAGCGGACAAAGCCGCACGTAAACATCGGAACCATCGGTCACGTCGACCACGGAAAGACCACCCTCACCGCCGCCATCTCGAAAGTGCTTGCTGATAAGTACCCCTCGAAGACGAACGTGCAGCGCGACTTTGCGTCGATCGACTCCGCCCCTGAAGAGCGCCTGCGTGGTATCACGATCAACATTTCACACGTCGAGTACGAGACGCCAAAGCGTCACTATGCGCACGTCGACGCCCCTGGCCACGCCGACTACATCAAAAATATGATCACCGGTGCCGCCCAGATGGACGGCGCAATCCTCGTGGTTGCAGCAACCGACGGTCCGATGGCGCAGACGCGCGAGCACGTGCTGCTCGCCAAGCAGGTCGGCGTTCCGTACCTGCTGGTTGCGCTGAACAAGAGCGACATGGTCGACGACGAAGAGATCCTTGAACTCGTTGAGCTCGAGGTTCGCGAGTTGCTCTCAAGCCAGGACTTCGACGGCGACAACGCTCCCGTAGTGCGCGTCTCCGGCCTGAAGGCTCTTGAGGGTGACGAGAAGTGGACGCAGAGTGTTCTTGACCTCATGGAGGCTGTCGACAACAGCGTTCCCGACCCGATCCGCGATAAAGACAAGCCGTTCCTTATGCCCATCGAGGACGTGTTCACGATCACCGGTCGTGGAACCGTTGTCACGGGTCGCGCCGAGCGCGGAACCCTCGCAATCAACTCAGACGTGGAGATCGTCGGCATCCGCCCGACGCAAAAGACCACCGTCACGGGCATTGAGATGTTCCACAAGCAGCTCGACGAGGCATGGGCTGGAGAGAACTGCGGTCTGCTGCTGCGCGGCACGAAGCGTGAAGATGTTGAGCGCGGCCAGGTCGTCGTCAAGCCAGGCTCGGTCACCCCGCACACGAACTTCGAAGGCACCGCGTACATCCTGTCCAAGGATGAGGGTGGGCGTCACAACCCGTTCTACGCGAACTACCGCCCGCAGTTCTACTTCCGCACCACCGACGTCACCGGCGTCATCACGCTGCCAGAGGGCACCGAGATGGTCATGCCGGGTGACACCACCGAGATCATGGTCGAGCTCATTCAGCCGATCGCGATGGAGGAGGGCCTCGGCTTCGCCATCCGCGAAGGTGGACGTACCGTTGGTGCAGGTAAGGTCACGAAGATCCTCAAGTAGCTCTGTGCTCGTCGAGCGAAGTTGAGATCCGCGAAGGGGTCTAGCCGAAAGGCTCGGCCCCCTCGTCGTTCCCGGATGCCAGCCGCCGGCCTCTTTTCTTGTCAAGCCCTCCGTCGAGGCGCACGCGCGAGCGTAGCCTTGGCCGATGCCCCGTCTGCGTCGAAGTGATTCCTCCGGCCGCGGGATCCGTCGGCTGCGCTCTGGGCGTGGATTCACCTACCGTGACACCGCCGGGCAGCTCGTGAAAGACGCGGACCTGCGCGCGCGCATCGAGAACCTGGCCATCCCGCCCGCTTGGACGCAGGTATGGATCGCCCCGGACGCAAACGGGCACATCCAAGCAACCGGGGCGGATGCGGCGGGCCGCATCCAATATATCTACCATCCGACGTGGCGCGAGCAGAAAGACCGGCTGAAGTTTAATCGCGCGCTGGCCCTTGCCAAGACCCTCCCAACGGCGCGACGCCGGGTAACGCTCGATCTGCGCGACGATGGGCCGACCAAGACCCGCGCGCTCGCTGCGGCGTTCCGACTGCTCGACACCGGTGCGCTACGCGTCGGGTCCGAGCGATACGCCCAAGAGCACGGCAGCCTTGGCCTGTCCACCCTGCTGGGCTCGCACGTGTCCATCTTCGGTGACACGATCTCGCTCGACTTTCCCGGCAAGAGCGGGCAGGACTGGGACTCGGTGCTGATGGATGCCGAACTCGCGTCGGTCCTGCGTAGCCTGAAGCGTCGCGGCCCGAACGTTCGACTGCTTGCCTACAAGGACGGCAGGACGTGGCATCCGGTCGGGGCAGACGACATCAACGCTTACGTGCGCGCGCAGACGAAGGGTGAGTTCACGGCGAAGGATTTCCGTACCCTCCACGGCTCGGTGACGGCGGCGATCGCGCTCGCGCGGTTTGGGCCGCAGAAGACGCCCAGCGCGCGCAAGCGGGTCGTCGCGCAAGTCATGCGCGAGGTGGCTGAAGTGCTGGGGAACACCCCGGCAGTGGCGCGGACAAGCTATGTGGACCCGCGAGTCGTGGACCGCTTCGACCGCGGCTGCACGATCGACGCCTCAAAGGCCCGCTCCGCGGAGACGCAGTTGCGAGAGTTGCTATACGAATGAGGCGTCGCGCAAAGTGGAGCGAATATCGGCCAACGTTGTAGCCAAAACATCGGCTAAAGCTGGTAGACGGAGATCATGTCTGTCAGCGAAGCGAAGGATAAGCTTTCTATGCTCGTCGAGAGGGTCGAATCGAACCACGACGCAGAACTTGCGGAAGCGGAAGCGGACGTCGTGGCGGGACGCATGTTCTCCCTTGACGACGTTCGTGCCCAACCCGCGAAGCGTTGCAGGTCTCTTAGCCTTTCCGAGTTCCATCGCGCTGTCGAATCAAGTACGGCGCTATACGACGCACACGCCGACGGCCCTTCGCGTGTCGGGCGCCGTCTCCACCACGGCTCGGGCGCTCGAGCGGCTTCCGCCAAAGCTGGCGGAAGCCGTAATCAGATTTCTCGCGGGCCCGCTCACAGAGAATCCGATGAGAGCGACAAAGCCTCTTGGTGCCGAGCTTCACGGTTTGCGAGCCGGGACCGTAGGAATTGCATTTCGAGTACTAGTGCGGATCGACGAGGATGCTCGAGTTGTGCAGGTCATGCGGCTTGCGCATCGTGCGGACGTTTACCGGGGGCAGTGAGGTCACGGAGGCGCGGCTGCTTTGCAGCTGGCGCGGGTGGAAAAACTCTCAGGGGAAGCGCGCTGGCGCGCGGCTTCTGGCCGACAACCGAGGCCCGGGACGGGCCTCGGGGCGATGTCGCCGGCGAGGCCAGAAATGGCCTCGCCCTTTAGGCGACACGCCCGGGTTGCAGCAAATGGCGGAGGGTGGCAAACTCTTCTAGTTCAACACTTCGCCACCTCGTGTGTGCGAATCACTCCCAGGCAGTGCATAGTCCGAACTCCAAGAGTTTGCCAGGCTAGGCCGCAGGGGGAAGAATTCACAAGCTCAATTGATTATCGCTGTGCTTGCGGTGTGCGCTCGCTGTAGCGCGTGCTGCGAAGTGCGTGCGGAATTGAACATTGACAGATAAACAGTGGTGCGAAAGCAGAAGTGCTGAGCATATGGGGTCGAAAGACTCCACGCTGCAGTCCTGAGCAGTACTAAAGGAAGAGAGTCACCCATGGCGGGACAGAAGATCCGTATTCGGCTGAAGTCGTACGACCACGCTGGCCTGGATGCATCGGCACGCAAAATCGTCGATACCGTGACCCGCGCAGGAGCAACAGTGGTTGGCCCGGTACCCCTGCCCACCGAGAAGAACATTATTGCCGTGATCCGCTCCCCTCATAAGTACAAGGACAGCCGCGAGCACTTCGAGAAGCGCACCCACAAACGACTCATCGACATCATCGACCCGACCCCGAAGGCCGTCGATTCGCTTATGCGACTTGATCTGCCGGCGGACGTCAACATCGAGATCAAGCTCTAGGACGCATGACCATGTCAACCACTAAGACCACCAAGGGCCTTCTCGGCAAGAAGCTCGGTATGACTCAGGTCTGGGACGAGAATAACAAGCTCGTACCGGTCACTGTCGTCGAGATCACCCCGAACGTCGTGACCCAGTTGCGTACACCAGAAGTCGACGGCTACAGCGCCGTGCAGATCGCATACGGTCAGATCGACCCTCGCAAGGTCACGAAGCCGCTCAGCGGCCACTTCGACAAAGCGGGCGTCACGCCTCGTCGTCACCTGACCGAGCTGCGCACGGATGACACCAGCGCGTACAGCCTCGGCCAAGAACTCACTGTCGACATCTTCGAGCCAGGCAAGAAGGTCGACGTCATGGGAACCAGCAAGGGCAAAGGGTTTGCTGGAGTCATGAAGCGCCACAATTTCAAGGGTGTCTCCTCTAGCCACGGTTCGCACCGCAACCACCGCAAGCCAGGATCCATCGGCGCATCCTCGACCCCCAGCCGTGTCTTCAAAGGCATGCGCATGGCCGGCCGCATGGGTGGTGACCGCGTGACAGTGCTCAACCTCATCGTTCACTCGGTCGATCTCGAGAGGGGATTGTTGCTCGTCAAGGGAGCAGTTCCCGGCGCTCGAGGTCGCATTGTTTTCGTCCGCAACGCCGTGAAGGGAGTCTAAGGTCATGGCCACCAACGCCAACAACACCGCTGGATCGCTCGACGTTATCGACACCTCAGGAAAGAAGACCGGTTCGGTCGAACTGCCAGCGAGCATTTTCGACGTTCAGACCAACGTCCCGCTTATCCACCAAGTCGTCGTTGCTCAGCGTGCTGCTGCACGCCAGGGCACGCACAAGGTCAAAGGCCGCGGCGAGGTTTCGGGTTCCGGTATCAAGCCCTTCAAGCAGAAGGGCACCGGCCGAGCTCGTCAGGGTTCTATTCGGATGCCACAGCACCGCGGTGGTGGAGTCGTCCACGGTCCGCAGCCCCGTGACTACTCGCAGCGCACTCCCAAGAAGATGATTGCTGCTGCACTACTCGGGGCGATCTCCGACCGCGCTCGCGGTGACCGTCTGACGGTCGTCGACTCGCTGGGCAATGGCAACATTCCATCGACGAAGGCTGCGGCATCCGTCCTCGCATCGATCACCGGCAAGAACGTGCTCGTCGTTCTCGAGCGTGGTGACGAGGTCAGCTTCAAGAGCGTGCGCAACCTCAAGTCGGTGCACGTGCTGTTCGCCGATCAGCTCAACGCCTATGACGTCGTCAACAGCGATGACATCGTCTTCACCAAGGCCGCGTTCGATTCGTTCGTCGACTCGAAGGCCGCCAAGACCGCTTCGCCCGGTCCCGGCACCAGCAAGGAAGAGGTCAGCGCATGAGCGCCGTCAGCTACAAAGACCCTCGCGACATCATCCTCGCCCCGGTCGTCTCCGAGAAGAGCTACAGCCTGATCGATGACGGCAAGTACACATTCGAGGTTGACCCGCGCGCCAACAAGACCGAGATCAAGCTCGCGGTCGAGAAGATTTTCGGGGTCAAGGTCGGTTCGGTCAACACGCTGAACCGCACGGGCAAGACCCGTCGCACCAAGTTCGGTCTTGGCAAGCGCAAAGACACCAAGCGGGCGATCGTCACGCTCAAGTCCGGTTCCATCGACATCTTCACGGCTGTCGGCTAGGGACTCAAGGAGAGACAACAATGGCTATTCGAAAATACAAGCCCACGACTCCAGGTCGGCGCGGTTCCTCGGTTGCCGACTTCGCCGAGATCACCCGCTCAACCCCGGAGAAGTCGCTGCTGCGCCCGCTACCGAAGACCGGAGGTCGTAACAACGCCGGTCGCATCACCAGCCGTCACGTCGGTGGTGGCCACAAGCGCCAGTACCGCGTCATCGATTTCAAGCGCAACGATAAAGACGGCGTAAACGCCCGCGTTGCCGAGATCGAGTACGACCCCAACCGCACGGCGCGCATCGCACTGTTGCACTTCATTGACGGCACGAAGCGTTACATCATCGCTCCGAACAAGCTGGCGCAGGGCGACATCATCGAGTCGGGTGCTTCCGCCGACATCAAGCCGGGTAACAACCTGCCGCTCAAGAACATCCCGGTCGGTACCGTCATTCACGCTATCGAGCTTCGTCCGGGCGGAGGAGCCAAGATGGCTCGCTCAGCTGGCTCCTCGGTTCGACTCGTTGCCAAGGATGGCCCCTACGCGCAGCTCCGACTTCCTTCGGGCGAGATCCGCAATGTGGATGTCCGTTGCCGCGCCACGATCGGCGAGCAGGCCTCCATGCGCATGTTGCGCGCGATGATGGCGCTACCCGAGGTCTGGTTCAGGAAGGGAATGGCGATGTTGC
>ENA-OFDP01000866-OFDP01000866.1-metagenomes-genome-assembly--contig:-NODE-866-length-12790-cov-4.155163_pt1 | contig 12790 bp, 10 predicted proteins | sample MGYA00153389_OFDP01 | MGnify analysis MGYA00153389 | reverse complement strand
GCTGATGGTGCCAACCTGGGCGATCTCGGCCGAGCTCTTGATCTTGGTCGAGAGCTTGGCGATCGCGTCGACGGCGGCCTGCACGGCCTTGTCGATGCCGCGCTTCACTTCGGTGGGGTTGGCGCCCGAGGAGATGATCTTGAGACCTTCACGGTAGATCGCCTCGGTGAGCACGGTCGCGGTGGTGGTGCCGTCGCCGGCGACCTTGGAGGACTTCTCGGCGACCTCCTTCACCATCTGCGCGCCCATGTTCTCGAAGGGGTCCTTGACCTCGACCTCTTTCGCGACGGTGACGCCGTCCTTGGTGACGTTCGGCGCGCCGAACGACTTCTCGATGACCACGACCTTGCCGGTCGGGCCCATGGTGACCTTGACCGCGTCGTTCAGGGTCTGGATGCCCTGGAGGATCTTGCGACGCGCGTCGTCGCCGAACATCATCTGCTTAGCCATGTGGATTGATTCCTAGAGTTTGTGTGTTTGGTTGAAGAAAGGAGCAGTCTAAGGTCCGTGATCCGCGACAGCCCGGCTTCGGGCCACGCACCACGGACCGTCAACTAGCCAAGCTTGGCCAGGATGTCGTTCTCACGCAGGATGACGACCTCGTCGCCTTCGACGGTGATCTCGCTGCCCGAGTACTTGCCGAACAGGATCAGGTCGCCCACGGCGACGTCGGGCTTGGCGCGCTCGCCGTTGTCCAGCAGCTTGCCCGGACCGACAGCCAGGACCTTGCCCTGCTGCGGCTTCTCTTTGGCGTTCTCGGGCAGGACGATGCCGCCCGTGCTCTTCGCTTCGGCTTCGGTGCGCTTGACGACGATGCGGTCGTCGAGCGGCTGGATGGTGATCTGCTTCTTAGCGGCGGTGGCCATGGTTGAGTCCTTTAATCGAGGTGTTGGTTAGAAAATGTTGATGTGAAAGAGTGCGTGACCTGGAAGCGCTCGGCGCCCAGCCTGGCCCGTGGCTTGATGCCAGGGGGGCAGGCCGGAGGCCGTTGTTGGGGGGCGGTGCCCCCCAACTGAAAGCGCCCCCGACTTAAAAGTCGCCCATCCCGCCCATGCCACCCATGCCGCCCATGCCGCCGCCGCCCATGCCGCCGCCCGCGCCCGACTCGTCCTTCGGGGCTTCGGCCACCATGGCCTCGGTCGTCAACATCAGGCTGGCGACGGAGGCTGCGTTCTGCAGCGCCGAACGCGTGACCTTGGTCGGGTCCAGAATACCGAACGCGATCATGTCGCCGTATTCGCCGGTCGCGGCGTTATAGCCGTAGTTGCCTTTGCCTTCGGCCACGTTGTTCAGCACCACCGACGGCTCTTCGCCGCAGTTGGCGACGATCTCGCGCAACGGGGCTTCCATCGCACGCTTGGCAATGTTGATGCCGTGGTTCTGGTCTTCGTTGGCACCCTTCAGACCGGAGATGGCCTGCAGCGCGCGGATCAGGGCGACGCCGCCGCCGGGCACCACGCCTTCTTCCACTGCGGCGCGGGTCGCGTGCAGGGCGTCTTCAACGCGGGCTTTCTTTTCTTTCATTTCGACTTCGGTGGCAGCGCCAACCTTGATCACGGCAACACCGCCGGCCAGCTTGGCCACGCGCTCTTGCAGTTTTTCACGGTCGTAGTCGCTGGTCGCTTCTTCGATCTGAACGCGCACTTGTTTGACACGTGCTTCGATGTCAGCAGCAGCACCTGCACCGTCGATGATGATGGTGTTTTCTTTGCCCACTTCAATGCGCTTGGCAGAGCCGAGGTCAGCCAGTGTGGCTTTTTCAAGCGACATGCCAACTTCTTCAGCAATGACTTTGCCGCCGGTCAGGGTAGCGATGTCTTCCAGCATGGCTTTGCGGCGATCGCCAAAGCCTGGGGCCTTGACAGCGACAACTTTCAAAATGCCGCGCAGGGTGTTGACCACCAGCGTTGCCAGGGCTTCGCCATCAACTTCTTCAGCAATGATCAGCAGTGGACGGCCAGCTTTGGCGACTTGCTCCAGCGTAGGCAGCAGATCACGGATGTTGCTGATTTTCTTGTCGTACAGCAGCACAAACGGGTTTTCCAGAATGGCGGATTGTTTTTCAGGATTGTTGATGAAGTACGGTGACAGGTAGCCACGGTCAAACTGCATGCCTTCAACCACGTCGAGCTCGGACTCAAGTGACTTGCCGTCTTCAACAGTGATCACGCCTTCTTTGCCGACTTTGTCCATCGCATCAGCAATGATCTTGCCGATGGTTTCGTCAGAGTTGGCAGAGATCGAGCCGACCTGTGCGATTTCTTTCGAGGTGGTGGTGGCTTTTGACGCTTTTTTCAGCTCTTCTACCAAAGCTGTCACAGCCTTGTCGATACCGCGCTTCAGGTCCATCGGGTTCATGCCGGCGGCAACATACTTCATGCCTTCGCGAACGATGGCTTGTGCAAGCACGGTTGCGGTCGTGGTGCCGTCACCAGCGATGTCAGACGTCTTGGAAGCAACTTCCTTGACCATCTGCGCGCCCATGTTTTGCAGTTTGTCTTTGAGTTCGATTTCTTTGGCGACGGATACACCGTCTTTGGTCACGGTAGGGGCGCCAAAAGAACGCTCCAGCACAACGTTACGGCCTTTAGGGCCCAGAGTTACCTTAACGGCGTTGGCGAGAATATTCACGCCTTCGACCATACGTGCGCGGGCTTCGCCGCCGAAAACTACATCTTTTGCTGCCATGTGTGGCTCCTGAAATAAGTTAAATAAGGATTAAATATGCCTGTAGCCCAATAAATAAGGGCGCAAGCAGCTATTAAATTAATAGTGAAAGATTTACTTCTCGACGACAGCGAAAAGGTCTTCTTCTTTCATGACCAGCAACTCATCGCCGTCAACCTTGACCGTCTGGCCACTGTATTTGCCGAACAAAACACGGTCACCGACCTTGACGCCAACTGGCTGCAATTCGCCTTTGTCGTTCTTTTTGCCAGGGCCAACAGCCAAAATCTCGCCTTGATCAGGCTTTTCAGCAGCGCTGTCCGGGATGACGATGCCAGAGGCGGTTTTGGTTTCGTTTTCCACGCGTTTGACAATCACGCGGTCGTGCAGGGGGCGAAGTTTCATGGTTTCTCCAGTTGTAAAAATGATTTTTAAATCAAAATGCCGGGAGCTGGGTCCCGACATTTGAGAACTTTCGGGGTCGAACAGCTATTGCTAGCACTCAATCCCGTAGAGTGCTAATGATAAGGGTAAACCATCCGAATTTCAAGACGCTGCTCTTAAATCATGCAGGCCAATGGTTTTTCGGGCTGCCGTGTGACCCGCGCAAAGACCTCCAAGCGATTGCCAATGTCTTAATCGGCCCCTACGACATGATGGCCTACGACTGAGTATGACAAGTGGGGAGAGGTCATCAAAACCGCAAATATCAAGGCGGGTCAGGGTGATTTACTAAACAAAACTGGTTTTACCCAATGAATACACGTGCAAACAGCTATTAAAATAGTAGCTATGTACTCTTTTCCAAATGCGCTTCTGACCTACATATCAGCAAAGTCTGCCAGACAATAATTCAACATTGTTTTTCAATTTCATCAGGAAATAAATCATGTTGAATTACCTTGGCGTTTATGTTGCGGTGTTTTTGACGATGTTCATCATTGATATGCTTTGGCTAGGCGTCATTGCCAAGTCGATGTATGCCAACGCCATGGGCAGCCTGCTCAGCCCCAATCCGAATTTATGGGCTGCAGGCGCTTTTTACCTGATCTTCCCAGTGGGTTTACTGATTTTTGCGGTGCTGCCGCAAGCTGACAGCCCGGCGTGGAGGGCCGCTCTGATGGGCGCGCTATTTGGCTTTTTTGCCTATTCAACTTATGACCTGACAAATCTGGCTGTAGTCAAAGACTGGCCATTGGGCCTGACGTTTATTGACATGGCTTGGGGCACGATGGTCAGCGGCATCGCAGCCACAGCAGGCAAGCTGGCATTTAATTATTTAAACAAGTGAGCTGGTAGCGCCTTGGTGCAAATCAGCCGCATCTCGTCCAATCTGCGCGCGGTTGGCACATCAGGCTGGGACTGACAGATAGCGCAACGTTAAAACAACTGCGTGCACTCTGGCCGCGCCTGATGAAAGGGGAATGTCCCAGTGGGAACCCGCTTGTTTGTGTAAGCGGCAACAAAGATTCTTGTTTTACATCAGAGGCCTATGGCCCCTAAATACGGGCGCAATGAGCTATAAAAATAATAGCAAATGAAGCTGTTAAAAGTTTTCCTCGCAGCAATACAGGCCTTTGTCCTATACACTCTGAAAAATAAAGTCTTTGCTGATATTTCTCCTGTTGCTCTTTTTTATTGAGAGTCCATGGCCGTTCTTGCAGACCCCGATCCTGTCCATCTGGATTCGGCGCTATCTTTCGCTGCGGCACCTGCATTGCCTTCTGTTCTCAGCCGCTTGCGGCTTGAAACACGAAGCGAACATGAGGCGGTCGAGCGTGTGCTCAATGTGATGGGCGCGCTTACTCACAATACCTACCGAAGGCGACTGGTTCAGTTTTATGGCTTCTACAGCCCACTTGAGACAGCACTTCAAACCCGCTGCGCCAAGCAGAGCAACTGCTGCAGCCTAGAGAATTCGCGACTGCCCATGCTTCTACCGCGACTGCATAAAAGTCTTCTGCTGCGGCAAGACCTTAGCCATCTTGGCATCACCGCCGCAGACCTGGCTCAATGCCGCGCTTTGCCCCCGATTCGAACCCCCACAGAAGTGCTTGGCTGCCTGTATGTGCTGGAAGGCGCGACGCTGGGCGGCCGAATGATCACCGAGCATATTCAGGCCACGCTTGGTATCACACCAACGACAGGCGGCAGTTTTTTTGACGGCTACGCGGGGCAAACTGGCCGAATGTGGAACGCCATGCGGCAAACATTACTGTCGGCTGCGGTCGACGCGCAGGCTGAAAACACCATGGTCGCCAGCGCTGTTGCTACCTTTGCTGCGATGCGTAACTGGTGTGAATCAGCCCCCTTCCCCGAGAACAGCGTCACCGCTCACGCTTTAAATATCCACCCGGATCACCTGACCAAAAACCATGCAAAGGCAGAACCAGGTGCTTGAAAGTTTGAACAAAATCATCCCTCAGGCAAGCGAGGGCGCTTCTGCACCCGACCTTGCTGCTGTTGCACCCTGGGCCACGCAGCCGTATAGCATCAAGCGCGACGGCCTGACCCTCACCAATTGTGATGACGAACCTGTGCGCACACCGGGTTGCATCCAGGCGCATGGCGCGCTGCTGGTGCTACGCCCTGCTGACCTGTCAATTTTGCAAGCCAGTGAAAACACGCAGGCCATCCTCGGCCACGACACATCTGCATTGCTGGGGCAAAGCGTGGCAGTTGTTGTCAAGCCCGAAGGCCAGGTCCGGTTGCGCAACGTTTTGGCCACCGAGCTGACCGATTGCAACCCTATTTACGCCTTCAGTCTGCCTGCAAGCGGGACGGTTGCCGAGATGGATGTCACCGTCCACACCATCGACGGCGTGGTGATGCTGGAGTTTGAAGCCACTGGCAGAAGCCCCGCTGCAAAGGTCATTGCTGCCGCAGCACCCACGGCGCCACATGAACCCGACTATTACGCACTCATCAGGAAAACAGTGACCCGCCTGCAAAGCACGCAAACGGTGCAAACCTTTTGCCAGGCGCTGGCCGATGAGACGCGTTTGCTGTCAGGCATGGACCGGGTCATGATCTACAAGTTTCATGCCGATCACCATGGCGAAGTTTTTGCCGAAAGTCGCCAAAGCGAGCTGTCGCCCTGGCTTGGCTTGCACTACCCGGCTGAAGACATCCCGAAACCGGCGCGCGATATTTTTGCAAAAACCTGGATCCGCCCGGTGCCCGACATCCATGGCGCGCTGGCCGAAATGTTGCCGCTGGTCAACCCCGACACCGGCAAGCCGGTGGACATGACGTTCTGCGCGTTGCGCGGCGTCTCGGTGATGTACACCGAATATCTGCAAAACATGGGCGTGTCAGCCGGCCTGACCATGCCGCTGCGCCGCGACAACGTTTTGTGGGGGTTGATTGCCTGCCACCACTACAGCGGCCCGCGCCATGTGTCTTACGAATTGCGTGCTGCTTGTGAATTTCTGGCGCAGGTCGGCTCGCTGCAGCACAAGTCCATCGAAGAACGTGAAAACGCGGCTTACCGCTTGCAGTTGGAGGATGTCAATCAACAGTTGGTGACGCTTGCCGCAAAAGAGGGCGGGCTGGCTGCCATGACCGATGGTGCGCCTACCCTGCTGGGTGCCATGCAGGCAGGCGGCGCGGCGCTGTACCACCGCGAACGCTGGTGGCGGGTGGGCAATACGCCCGATGAAGCCCAGCTTGAAGCATTGGGCCAATGGCTGGTGCACAGGCTGGAAAGCAATCCGCTGGCCAGCCCGCTGTACACCACGCAGTCGCTGGCGGCGGACTATCCGCCGGGTGCAGCGTTTGCCGATGTTGCCAGCGGCTTGCTGGCCGCGCCACTGTCACGCAGCGGCCAAAACATGATGATGTGGTTTCGGCCCGAGTTAAAGCAAACCGTCAACTGGGGCGGCAACCCGCTGGACAAGCCCAAGGTAGCTGGCCCGCACGGGCTGCGCCTGACGCCGCGGCGCAGCTTTGAGCTGTTCAGTCAGTCGGTTCACCAGCAGGCGTTGCCGTGGCTGCAGGTAGAAATAGACGCAGCTGCCCGGCTGCGTAACCTGATCATGGAACTGGTTATTGGGCGCGCCGAGCGGCTGGCCGGCCTGAATGCCGACCTGGCGCGCAGCAATGACGAGCTGGACGCCTTCGCCTATGTGGCCAGCCATGACCTGAAAGAGCCGCTGCGCGGCATTCACAAATACGCGCATCAGCTGATGGAGGCCAAGCCGAACAGCGAGGACGAAAAACACAAGCTCGCAGGCCTGATGCGCCTGACGCTGAGGATGGACAGCCTGCTCGACTCGTTGCTGCATTTTTCGCGCGTGGGCCGGGAAGAGCTGACACTGGAACTGGTTGACCTGAACGACGTGCTGGCCGATGCCATTGAGATGGTGGGTTCCCGCACCAGCGATGCCGGCACGCAAATCAGCGCCCCGCGCCCGTTGCCACAAATCATGTGTGACCGCATCCGGGTGCGCGAAGTGCTGGTCAACCTGCTGTCGAATGCGCTGAAGTACAACGACAAGGCCGTCAAGCGGGTTGAGGTCGGCTATGTGGCAGCGAACGACACGCTGGCGCGCGGGACTTTTTCTGCAGAAACCCATCAGCATGCGGTGTACTACGTCCGTGACAACGGCATTGGCATTGCGGCGCGGCATCTTGACCAGGTCTTCAAAATGTTCAAGCGTCTGCATGGCCGCGAGGAATATGGCGGCGGCAGTGGTGCAGGCCTGACGATTGTGCGCAAACTGGTGGAGCGCCATGGTGGGCACGTTTGGGTTGAATCGGTTCAAGGAGAGGGATGTACTTTTTTCTTTACCCTGGGTCAGGCCCATGCCGGTTAGCACTGCCAGCGTACGCCAGCACACCGCACATCTGGTGGTTGTGGAGGATTCAGACGAGGACTTTGACACACTCGTCGAAGCTGCGCGTGAGGCAGGCATCACGCAAACCATTCACCGTGTGGATACAGGCGGCGATTGTCTGGCACTTTTGCGTGGGCAATGCCTTGACACCTTGACGCCCTGGCCCGTGTTGCCAGCCCTGATTTTGATGGACCTCAACTCGCACGGTATTGACGGCCGTGAAGCCCTGGTGACGATCAAGTCCGAGCCGCGCCTGAAAGACATCCCCGTGGTGGTGCTCACCACCTCGGCAAACCCGAAAGACGTGGCTTTTTGTTACCAGGCGGGCGCCAACGCGTACCACGTCAAGCCTGTACGTTACGACCAGTACCGGCTGTTGCTCAGTGGTTTGTTGCAGTACTGGCTGAATGCTGTGATACCGCTGGATGCTACGGTGAAAGTCAATTGATGCCGCGCGCCGTCGAGAAGGCATTGCCTGCCTGGTGCATTTTGGTTGTTGACGACAGCGCGGAGGAGCGCGCAGAAGTACGGCGCATGCTGCTCAAGGGTTGTGACAGGCGATTGACCTTTATAGAAGCTGACACGGCAAAAGCTGCCATTGCTGCCGTGCTGGCCGCGATTGTGCTGCCCGACTGCATGGTGCTGGACTACAACCTGCCCGACATGGACGCCCCCGAAGTGCTGGAAGCAGTCAAGGGGCCGGACGGCATGCCCGTGTGCCCGGTTGTGGTGGTGACAGGCGGCATCAGCCGGGACAACGGCAGGCGCGTGCTGCGCGCTGGTGCGCAAGACTACATCGGCAAGGAATGGACCAGCCCCCAGGCATTGAGCCGGGCAATAGAAAACGCCTGTGAAAGCTGGGCCATGGCGCGTGAGCTTCGCCAGCGCAAAGAGGCCATTCGTCTGGTGGCCGACCGCGATGCATTTCGCGCCCTGTTCGGCGACGCCACACGCGACCTGACGGACGAACATGCTTTAAAACGTGTGGCGTCCCAGTTGCTGGGCCGGTACCTGGGCGCCAGTCGGCTGATTTATGCTGAATTGATGGACGATGAACGCGTGGTCATTGAACCGGGCTACGTCAGCGAGGTGCAGTCAATCGATGGCGTTTACCGCCTGGCGGACTACGGCCCGGCCTTGCTAGCAACGCTGCGTGCTGGCGACATTGTTCACGTGTCCGACATGCAACTGGACCCCGGCTACTCAGCGGCTGAGAAGCTGGCTTACGCCAGCATACAAATTGTCAGCAATCTCGCGATTCCGATTTTAAAAGGCGGCAGGTTGGCTGCGATTGTGGGTGTGCACCAGAAAACCCCACGCGTCTGGAGCAGCAACGAAAAATTCATGGTTCGTGAAATTGCCGAACGCACGTGGGCCGCGGTCGAGCATGTGCGGTCTGAGGCAAAGCTGTTTGCCAGCCGGGTGCAACTGACGCAGGTGTTGGCACTCATGCCGTCGTTTTCAGCCGTGTTGCGCGGCCCTTGCCATGTGTTCGAGATGGCGAACCAGGCTTTTTATGATCTGGTGCAGCACGGGCCTGAAATTTTGGGATTACCTTACGCCGATGCCCTGCCCGAGATTGCCAGCCAGGGGTTTCCTGCCCTGCTCGACAAGGCCTTTCGAACCGGCGAAAATTTTGAGGCCAAAGGCATGCGGGCGTTTGTGCGGCGAGGATCTGAAAACGGGTTGACAGAGGTTTTTGTCGATTTTGTCTACCTGCCCTTGCGCGAAGCCGATGGCCAGGTGTCGGGAATCTTTTTGCATGGTGTGGACCGGACAGAACAGGTTCGCGGTGAGCAAGCACTGCGCCGCAGTCAGCAGGAATTGCAGACACTGGCAAACAATATTCCTGATGTTTTGAGCCGGTTTGACCGTCACCTGCGGTTTGTGTTCATCAACGCTGCGGGTGAAAAAGCAACCGGGCTGCGCAAAAAAGACTTTCTGGGCAAAACCAACCGCGAAATAGGCTTTCCTGAACCTATTTGCCAGTTGTGGGAAGGCGCGTCGCGCGCGGTCTTCGACACCGGGATTGAGAAAAAAATTGAATTCGAATTTGACGGCCCGCAGGGACTTCGCCACTATGCATCGCGAGTAGTTCCCGAATTTGACGCTGACGGCAATGTCGAGTTTGTGCTGCAAGTCACCAGCGATGTGACCCAGCGCAAGCACTTCGAATGTGCGCTGTCCGATCAAGACCGACGCAAGGACGAGTTTTTGGCAACCCTGGCGCATGAGCTGCGTAACCCGCTGGCGCCGATACGAACCGGTTTGCAGCTGCTCAAAATTTCGCCGAAGGCTGCTGAGCATATTGATGTTGCAGCCCGCACACTTCCCATGATGGAGCGCCAGTTGGGGCAACTGGTGCGGCTGATTGACGATTTGCTGGATGTATCACGCATCAGCAGCGGCAAAATTGTGCTCAAGCGCGAGCGCATCAGCCTTCAGGACATTGCTGCGGTTGCTTTGGAAGCGTCGCAGCCGATGATTGATGCCGCGCACCATGTGCTGACCACCGCCTGGCCAGTTGAGCCCGTGTGGCTGGACGCCGATCCGGCACGGATAGCGCAAATTTTCAGCAATTTGCTGACCAATTCGGCCAAATACACGCCAGCGGGTGGCCACATCAGATTCTCGGCGGTACTGCGCGGTCAGAGTGTTGTGATTTCTGTGCAGGACACCGGCATGGGCATTCCGGCCGACATGCTTGGCTCTGTGTTTGATATGTTCACGCAAGTCAACCGCACGCTTGACCGTGCGCAGGGCGGGCTGGGAATTGGCCTGTCGCTGGTCAAGACGCTGGTTGCCATGCATGACGGCGTGGTGGAGGTCACCAGCAACGGCATTGACCAGGGCAGCACCTTCACAGTAGTTTTGCCCACCGCTTCAAGCCCGGTGTCCCAGCCGCAAACGATGCTGCCAATGCCTGCAAGGGGAACAACGACTGTCAGCCACCGAATCATGGTGGTCGATGACAACGTTGATGCCGCCGAGTCACTGGTGATGTTGCTGGACATATCAGGGCACGACGCTCGCGCGGCCTTTGGCGGCCAGGAAGCGCTGGAGGTGGCATTGACTTTTCAGCCCGAGGTGGTGTTTCTGGACATCGGCTTGCCGGGCATGGATGGCTACGAAGTGGCGCGGCAACTGCTGGCCGCACCAGACACGGCTTCGGCCAAGCTGATTGCACTGACCGGCTGGGGGACTGAACAGGACATCCAGAAATCAAAAAAGGCGGGATTTCATGCCCACCTCACCAAGCCAGTGGATCCTGAAATGGTAGAAGCCCTGCTGGCAACATTCTTGCCACCTTGAAACGGCAGTTTGTTCACGGCTGATGGCAAACCCCGACCCACTCAAACAAACCCTACCATGTCCAATTCAGATCCTGCAAACCTGCCATCTGCATCGATTGCGGCGCCCTCCGACCGGGAAAGCCTGAACGACCGGCTGGCCGAGGCTGCGTGTTACGCAGTGCTTCGCCGCCTGATGCCCGTGCTGCGCCACGATGTGGCAGGCGCCATGCAGCCGGTACGCATGCTGATGATGGTGCTGGAGCGGCGCGTAAATGCGCCTGAGCCTGATATGCAGGCGATCACTAAAAACGTCGTGTCGGTCAGTGCTTTGACAAAACAGGCAACCGCCGACTGCATCAATGCCCTGCAGTGGATAGGTTCAAGTCAGGATGCTCAAGTCAGCCTGCGCAGCGGTGTGGACGAGGCCATCAAGTTATTGGCCATTGAGCTGTCGGCTCATGCACTAGAACTTGTCAATAGCATTTCACATGAAACGCCCACCGCGCCCCAAAGCTTTTTTCGCACTGTTTTTATGGGCTCGCTGCTGGCGTTTTGTGATCAGTGCGCGGTGGGCGAAACCTTAAATGTCACTTTTGAAGCAGCAACTGACAGCCACCATGCCCATCAGCTGCAATTGCGGTTGCTGCCAGGTGGCGCTGGCAAACCGCCACCCTTTCAGGACCTCATTTGCAAATACCGCCTGATAGATTGGCCTGACGTTCAGGCGATGGCCAGACCGTTCGGCGTGACTGTCACGCAAGGCGATGACTGGCTGACACTGGACTTGCCGAAAGATTAAAGGCCGGCTGCGGCCTTGAGGGCAGCAGCTTTATCGGTGCGTTAGCTTCGTCACCAGGCCTTATGCCCTTAACTTCGTTTCACGAAGTTAGCCTGCGCTGAAAGACAGCCAAGCTCGCTTCGCTCAAAGCCTTACAGGCCTGCAGCTGCCCGAAGGGTAGCTGCCTTGTCTGTCTTTTCCCAGGTGAATTCTGGCTCATCACGGCCGAAGTGACCATATGCCGCTGTTTTCTCATAAATCGGGCGCAGCAAATCAAGCATCTGGATGATGCCTTTGGGGCGCAGGTCAAAGTGCTCTTGCACCAGGGCTGACAGCTTTTCGTCGCTCATCACGCCCGTGCCTTCTGTGTACACCGTCACATTCATCGGCTTGGCAACACCAATCGCGTATGCGACCTGAATCTGACACTGCTTGGCCAAGCCTGCGGCCACAATGTTTTTAGCCACATAACGGGCAGCATAGGCGGCTGAACGGTCTACCTTGCTGAAGGCGCCGCCGCCGTGGGGGCATGCGCCGCCGTAGGTGTCGACGATAATTTTGCGACCTGTCAAGCCGCAATCGCCTTGCGGGCCGCCAATGACAAAACGGCCTGTCGGGTTGATCAGATACTTGGTGTGCTCAGTCAACATGTGCTTGGGTAGCACGGGCTTGATCAGCTCTTCAATAATCGCTTCAATAAACGATGCTTTCATTTTGTGAGCAGTCTCGCTCTGGTCGGGCGAGTGCTGGGTTGACAGCACCACGGTGTCAATGCTGTGGGGCTTACCGTCCACATAGCGCATCGTCACCTGGCTTTTTGCGTCGGGGCGCAAGAAAGGCAGTTTGCCGCTTTTACGCAATTGCGCCTGACGCTCGACCAAGCGATGCGCATAGTAAATGGGCGCTGGCATCAGCTCAGGCGTTTCGTCACAGGCGTAGCCAAACATCAGGCCCTGGTCGCCAGCGCCGGTGTTCAGGTGGTCGTCGCTCGCGTGGTCAACGCCCTGGGCAATGTCATTGCTCTGCTTGTCATAGCAAACCATCACAGCGCAGCCTTTGTAATCGATACCGTACTCGGTGTTGTCGTAGCCGATGCGCTTGATGGTGTCGCGTGCGACCTGAATGTAGTCAACGTGAGCGTTGGTGGTGATCTCGCCCGCCAACACAACCAGACCGGTGTTGGTCAGCGTTTCAGCGGCCACGCGGCTCAGTGG